>Ga0307409_100000577_pt1 | contig 15970 bp, 23 predicted proteins | sample 322Ometagenome_2_FD_203888 | JGI IMG/M metagenome (GOLD analysis project Ga0307409, IMG submission 203888) | Maize rhizosphere microbial communities from greenhouse at UC Davis, California, United States - 322HYB-O-2 | ecosystem: Host-associated > Plants > Roots > Rhizosphere > Soil | place... | reverse complement strand
CGAGGCGCCGGGCAAGTTCGAGGTGAGCGACGCCAAGACGCTGGTCGAGCAGGCCAAGCGCCTGTAGCGGCGGCACTCGGGCGCTGGCGCGCCGGGGAGCAGACGTGGCATAATCATCGGCTTCGCCCTCGGGCGAGGTCGATCCCATTCACGGGACCCAAGACTGAGGCAGAGGCTGCCTCAAGTTGGGAAGAGAGACCAGACATGATCCAAATGCAGTCGCGGCTCGACGTCGCCGACAACACGGGCGCCAAGTCCGTCATGTGCATCAAGGTGCTGGGCGGCTCGAAGCGCCGCTACGCCGGGATCGGTGACGTGATCAAGGTCAGCATCAAGGAAGCGGCGCCGCGCGGGCGCGTCAAGAAGGGCGAGGTCTATTCGGCCGTCGTCGTGCGCACGGCCAAGGGCGTTCGCCGCCAGGACGGCTCGCTCGTCAAGTTCGACGGCAACGCCGCCGTGCTGCTCAACGCCAAGCTCGAGCCGATCGGCACCCGCATCTTCGGGCCGGTGACGCGGGAGCTCCGCACCGAGCGCTTCATGAAGATTGTCTCGCTGGCGCCGGAAGTGCTCTGAGCGCGGCATCGCAGGAAACGACGAGATGAACAAGATTCGAAAAGGCGACCAGGTGGTCGTCCTGACCGGCCGCGACAAGGGCCGCCGCGGCACGGTGCTGAGCCGGGTCGACGACGAGCGGCTGATCGTCGAGGGCGTCAATGTCGTCAAGAAGCACGTCAAGCCGAACCCGATGAAGGGCATCACCGGGGGCGTCATCGACAAGACGCTTTCGATCCACCAGTCGAACGTCGCGATCTTCAATCCGGCCACGGGCAAGGCCGACCGCGTCGGCGTCAAGCTCCTCAGTGACGACGAGAAGAAGCAGCGCAAGACCAGCGAGCGCGGCGTCCGCGTGTTCCGCTCGAGCGGCGCAGAGATCAAGGCTTAAGAGGCGACCATGGCTCGTTTGCAGGAGTTCTATCGCGACAAGGTCGTTCCCGACCTGATGAAGAAGTTCGGCTACACGTCGGCGATGCAAGTGCCGCGCATCACCAAGATCACCCTCAACATGGGCGTCTCCGAGGCGGTGTCGGACAAGAAGGTGATGGACCACGCGGTCAGTGACCTGTCGAAGATCGCCGGCCAGAAGCCGGTCGTCACAAAGTCGAGGAAGGCGATCGCGAATTTCAAGATCCGCGACAACGTGCCGATCGGCTGCATGGTGACGCTGCGCCGCACCCGCATGTACGAGTTCCTCGACCGCTTCGTGACGATCGCGCTGCCACGGGTGCGCGACTTCCGCGGCATCTCGTCGCGTGCCTTCGACGGCCGCGGCAACTACAACATCGGCGTCAAGGAACAGATCATCTTCCCCGAGCTCGACTACGACAAGATCGACGTGCTGCGCGGGCTGAACATCTCGATCACGACCTCCGCCAAGACCGACGAGGAGTGCCGTGCGCTCCTCACCTCGTTCAAGTTTCCGTTCAAGACCTGAAGGGCATCCCGACGTGGCCAAACTTTCCCTGATGGAGCGCGAGAAGAAGCGCGAGCAGCTGGTTGCCAAGTACGCCAAGAAGTACGCCGAGCTGAAGGCTGCCGCGAACGACGCCAAGAAGTCCGACGAAGAGCGCTATGCCTCGCGGCTCGAGCTGCAGAAGCTGCCGCGCAATGCCTACCCGACGCGCCAGCGCAACCGCTGCGGCATCACCGGTCGGCCGCGCGGCAACTTCCGCAAGTTCGGGTTGTCGCGCAACAAGATCCGCGAGCTGGCGTTCAAGGGCGACATCCCGGGCGTCGTCAAGGCCAGCTGGTGACATGAAGCCCCCACGCTCACGAGTACGTTCGCTGCCCCCCGAGGTGGCGCGGCCGGGCTTGGGAGCGGCCCGGCGCCCGGCCGGCCGCGAAGGAGTCAATTGATATGAGCATGAGTGATCCGATCGCCGATATGCTGACCCGCATCCGCAACGCGCAGATGGTGGAAAAGCCCAGCGTCGCGATGCCGTCGTCGAAGCTGAAGGCAGCGATCGCCAAGGTCCTGAAGGACGAGGGCTACATCGAGGATTTTGCGATCCGCGGCGACGGCGCCAAGCCCGAGCTCGAGATCGCGCTGAAGTACTACGCCGGCCATCCGGTGATCGAGAAGATCGAGCGCGTCAGCCGGCCGGGCCTGCGCGTCTACAAGGGCCGCCACGAGATTCCGAACGTCATGAACGGGCTCGGCGTCGCCATCGTCACCACGCCCAAGGGCGTGATGACCGACCGCAAGGCGCGCCAGGCGGGCGTCGGCGGCGAAGTGCTGGTCTACGTCTCCTAAGACGGTTCGGCAAGGAAGAGGCTCCACATGTCACGGGTAGGAAAGATGCCGATCGCCATTCCGAAGGGAGTGGACGTCACGACCGGCGCGCAATCGATCAGCGTCAAGGGCTCGCTCGGCACGCTCGTGCGGCCGATGAGCCCGCTGGTCAGCGTCAAGAACGAGGACGGCAAGCTGTCGTTCGCGCCGAGCGACGACTCGCCCGAGGCCGACGCGATGTCCGGCACGGTGCGCGCGCTCGTCAACAACATGGTCGGCGGCGTCACCAAGGGATTCGAGAAGCGCCTCGCACTGGTCGGCGTCGGCTACCGCGCCACCGCGCAGGGCTCGAAGCTCAACCTGCAGATCGGCTACTCGCACCCGGTCTCGAAAGAGATGCCGGCCGGCGTCAAGGTCGAGTGCCCGTCGCAGACCGAGATCGTCATCAAGGGTTTCGACCGCCAGGCCGTCGGCCAGGTCGCCGCCGAGGTGCGTGCGCTGCGGCCGCCAGAGCCCTACAAGGGCAAGGGCATCCGCTACGTCGACGAGAAGGTGACGATCAAGGAAACGAAGAAGAAGTGAGGACACGGAGATGCTGACCAAGAAGGACCAGCGCGTCCGCCGCTCGAAGCAGACGAGGAAGCGCATCGCGCTGCAGCGGACGGCGAGGCTGACCGTGCACCGCACCAACCTCCACATCTACGCGAGCCTGATCTCCGACGACGGCACGCGCGTGCTCGCCAGCGCGTCGACGCTCGAGCCCGACGTCCGCAAGGACCTCGCCGGCGAAAGCAAGGCACCCGGCAAGGGCAGCAACGTCGCCGCTGCCGCGGTGGTCGGCAAGCGGATCGCCGAGAAGGCGAAGGCCGCCGGCGTCGAGAGGGTCGCGTTCGACCGCGCCGGATTCGCCTACCACGGTCGCGTCAAGGCGCTTGCGGAGGCCGCGCGCGAAGCCGGCCTCCAGTTCTGATCGGAAGCAGCAGATGGCAAAGTTTCACCCCCGCACGCAGACCGAAGGCAACGACGACGGCCTGAAGGAAAAGATGATCGCGGTCAACCGCGTCACCAAGGTCGTCAAGGGCGGCCGCCCGCGCTGACCGTCGTCGGCGACGGCGACGGCCGGGTCGGCATGGGCAAGGGCAAGGCCAAGGAAGTGCCGGTCTCGGTGACCAAGGCGATGGAAGCCGCGCGCCGCAACATGATCAAGGTGCAGCTGAAGAACGGCACTATCCATCACAAGGTCGTCGGCGAGCACGGCGCCTCGCGCGTCCTGATGGCGCCGGCCAAGCCGGGCGACGGGATCATCGCCGGCGGCCCGATGCGCGCCGTCTTCGAGGTGATGGGCGTGACCGACATCGTCTGCAAGAGCCTCGGCTCGTCGAACCCCTACAACATCGTCCGCGCGACGCTCAACGGCCTGAAGCGCTGCGGCACGCCGGCCGAGATCGCCGCCAAGCGCGGCCTGACGGTCGAGGAGATCGTCGGCTGAACGCCGACGCCGAGGACCCAAGAATGAACGACCAGTCGAACAAGGACGCCGCGGGCGCGAAGGGCGGCGCGACCGTCACCGTCCAGCTCGTCAAGAGCGTCGCCGGCACGCGCGAGTCGCATCGCGCGACGGTGCGCGGTCTCGGCCTGCGCAAGACCAACAGCACCTCGACGCTCGAGGACACGCCGGCCGTGCGCGGCATGATCGCCAAGGTGTCGTACCTGGTGAAGGTGCTCTGAGCGCCTGGAGACCGTAGACATGGAACTGAACAGCATCAAGGCCGGCGGCGGTGCCAAGAAGGCGCGCCGCCGCGTCGGCCGCGGCATCGGCTCGGGCCTGGGCAAGACCGCGGGCCGGGGCCACAAGGGCCAGAAGTCGCGAGCCGGCGGCTATCACAAGGTCGGTTTCGAAGGCGGCCAGATGCCGCTGCAACGGCGTCTTCCGAAGCGGGGCTTCAAGTCGCAGCTCGCCAAGTACAACGCCGAGATCACGCTTGCCGCGCTGCAGCGCCTGGGTGCTGCCGAGGTCGACCTCCTGACCTTGAAGCAGGCCAAGCTCGTCAGCGAGATGACGAGGAACGTCAAGGTGATCAAGAGCGGCGAGCTGACGCTCAAGGTCGCATTGAACGGCATCGCCGCGACGGCGGGCGCCAAGGCGGCGATCGAAGCGGCCGGCGGCTCGGTCGCCTGACGCTGCACGACGGACGAAGGACATCGTGGCAACGAACGCGAACCAACTGGCCAAGAGCGGCAAGTTCGGCGACCTGCGGCGGCGCCTGTTCTTCCTGCTCGGCGCGCTCGTCGTCTATCGGCTCGGCGCGCACATCCCGGTGCCCGGCATCGATCCGAACCAGCTGCAGTCCCTGTTCCAGAGCCAGCAGGGCGGCATCCTGAGCCTCTTCAACATGTTCTCAGGGGGCGCGCTGTCGCGCTTCACCGTCTTCGCGCTCGGCATCATGCCGTACATCTCGGCGTCGATCATCATGCAGCTGATGACGTACGTCGTGCCCTCGCTCGAGGCGCTGAAGAAGGAAGGAGAGTCGGGCCGGCGCAAGATCACGCAGTACACGCGCTACGGCACGCTCGGTCTCGCGCTGTTCCAGTCGCTCGGCATCGCGCTCGCCCTGGAAGGCTCGCCCGGCCTCGTCATCGCTCCCGGCTTCGGCTTTCGCCTGACCGCGGTCGTGAGCCTCGTCGCCGGCACGATGTTCCTGATGTGGCTCGGCGAGCAGATCACCGAGCGCGGCCTCGGCAACGGCATCTCGATCCTGATCTTCGCCGGCATCGCGGCCGGCCTGCCGAACGCGCTCGGGCAGTTCGGCAGCCTCGTCAACCAAGGCTCGATGTCGATCGTCGCGGCGATCTTCATCACGATGCTGGTCGCGGCGGTGACGTTCGCGGTCGTCTTCGTCGAGCGCGGCCAGCGCAAGATCCTCGTCAACTACGCCAAGCGCCAGGTCGGCAACAAGGTCTACGGCGGCCAGTCGTCGCACCTGCCGTTGAAGCTCAACATGTCGGGCGTGATCCCGCCGATCTTCGCGTCGTCGATCATCCTGCTGCCGACGACGGTGGTGAGCTGGTTCGCGACCGGCGACGGCCTGCGCTGGCTGAAGGACCTGGCGGCGCTGCTCGCCCCGGGCCAGCCGATCTACGTCATGCTCTACGCGGCGGCGATCGTCTTCTTCTGCTTCTTCTACACCGCGCTCGTCTTCAACAGCCGCGAGACGGCCGACAACCTGAAGAAGAGCGGCGCCTTCATCCCGGGCATCCGCCCGGGCGACCAGACGGCGCGCCACATCGACCGGATCCTGTCGCGGCTGACGCTGGCGGGCGCGATCTACATCACCGCGGTGTGCTTGCTTCCGGAGTTCCTCGTCCTCAAGTACAACGTGCCGTTCTACTTCGGCGGGACGTCGCTCCTCATCATCGTCGTCGTGACGATGGACTTCTGGGCGCAGGTGCAGAGCTACGTCATGAGCCAGCAGTACGAGTCGCTGCTGAAGAAGGCCAATTTCAAGCCGGGCTGAGCCGGCGCCGATCCACCCACCGACAGCAGAACTGGACAAAGGACCCCCGCCGCGGAACTCATGGCGAAAGACGACGTCATTCAGATGCAGGGCGAGATTCTCGAAAATCTCCCCAACGCCACGTTCCGTGTGAAGCTGGAGAACGGCCATGTCGTGCTGGGGCACATCTCGGGAAAGATGCGGATGCACTACATCCGCATCCTGCCGGGCGACAAGGTCACGGTCGAGTTGACGCCGTACGACTTGACGCGGGCACGCATCGTGTTCCGCGCCAAGTGATCTGGAGAGAGAAATGAAAGTCGCAGCATCGGTCAAGAAGATGTGCCGCCATTGCAAGGTGATCCGGCGCAAGGGCGTGGTTCGCGTGATCTGCACCGATCCGCGCCACAAGCAGCGTCAAGGGTGAGCCCGGACGTGCGACCGTGCCTGCGCACGGGCGCGCGCCTGGCGAACGACCGCGCGCATGCCAGCGCGCGGGCTGGGTGAGCAACGAAGGACATTAAATGGCACGCATTGCCGGCATCAACATTCCGCCCCACAAGCACGCCGAGATCGGCCTGACGGCGATCTACGGCATCGGCCGCTCGACGGCGCAGAAGATCTGCACCGCCGCGGGCGTGCCGTTCGACCGCAAGATCAAGGACCTGAGCGACGCCGACCTCGAGCGCATCCGCGAGGAGATCGGCCGCATGCCGATCGAGGGCGACCTGCGACGCGAGATGTCGATCAACATCAAGCGCCTGATGGACCTCGGCTGCTACCGGGGCTTCCGCCATCGTCGCGGCCTGCCGGTGCGCGGTCAGCGCACGAAGACCAACGCGCGCACGAGGAAGGGCCCGCGCAAGAGCGGCGCGCTGGTCAAGAAGTGACGCCCGGCATCGGCCCGCCCAGGAACGCATCGAACAGCAGCAAAGGTCAGCAGCATGGCTAAGCCTCCCGTCAACACCGCCGCCCAGCGCGTGCGCAAGAAGATCCGCAAGAACGTCGCCGACGGCGTCGCCCACGTTCACGCGTCGTTCAACAACACGATCATCACGATCACCGACCGCCAGGGCAGCGCGCTGTCGTGGGCGTCGAGCGGCGGCCAGGGCTTCAAGGGCTCGCGCAAGTCGACGCCGTTCGCGGCGCAGGTCGCCGCCGAGACGGCCGGCCGTGCCGCCCAGGACCAGGGCATCAAGACGCTCGACGTGCGCATCAAGGGCCCGGGCCCGGGGCGCGAGTCGTCGGTGCGCGCGCTGGCGTCGCTCGGCATCCGCATCAACTCGATCTCCGACGTCACGCCGGTGCCGCACAACGGCTGCCGGCCGCAGAAGCGCCGTCGCATCTGAAGTCATGAACAAGCCTGCTGCGCGTCTCGATCTTGCCGCTGCGACCGCCCTCCACCTGTACGGCTGCGCTTCTCGCCGCAACCTCGGGCCGCTCGCCACGGCTTCTTCACGACTCAGTGATTCGCAAGACCACCGTCTGAGCGCTCTACAACAACACTCGCCAGACTCGCGGCGGCCGGAACCGGCTGCCGTCAGAAGCTAGATCAAAGGACATCACGTGGCACGTTATCTCGGCCCCAAGGCCAAGCTTTCCCGGCGCGAAGCGACCGACCTCTTCCTGAAGAGCGCGCGCCGGCCGATCGGCGACAAGGCGAAGTTCGACTCGAAGCCCGGCCAGCACGGCCGCACCTCGGGAACGCGAACGTCCGACTACGGCATCCAGCTGCGCGAGAAGCAGAAGGTCAAGCGCATGTACGGCGTCCTCGAGCGTCAGTTCCGCCGCTACTTCGCCGAGGCCGAACGCAGGAAGGGCAACACCGGCGCCAACCTGCTCGGCCTGCTCGAGTCGCGCCTCGACAACGTCTGCTACCGCATGGGCTTCGGCTCGACCCGCGCCGAGGCGCGCCAGCTCGTCTCGCACCGGGCGATCACGGTCAATGGCGAGGTCGTCAACATCGCCTCGTACTCCGTCAAGCCTGGTGACACGGTCGCAGTGCGCGAGAAGGCGAAGAAGCAGCTGCGCATCACCGACGCCGTCAAGCTGGCCGAAGGGCAGGGCATGGCGAACTGGGTCCAGGTCGACGCCGCCAAGCTCGAGGGCGTGTTCAAGAAGGCTCCCGATCGCGACGAGTTCGGCGCCGACATCAAGGAAGCCTTGATCGTGGAGTTGTACTCCAGATAAGTCGGACAGCGGGGTGACGGCTGCGCCGCCACCCCTTCTCGGTTTTTTCTCGGCTTCGTCTGCCGGCAGCGAAGCTATTTCCAACAAGCCCGGCGCAGTCCATCAGCCTTATCGGTGTAACGAGCCGAGGGTATTGAGAGGAACAGGACTTCCATGCAAACCAGTCTGCTGAAACCCAAGGCCATCAACGTCGAGCCGCTCGGCGGCAACAAGGCGAAGGTGACCCTCGAGCCGTTCGAGCGCGGCTACGGGCACACGCTCGGCAATGCCCTTCGCCGGGTGCTGCTCTCCTCGATGGTCGGCTACGCGCCGACCGAAGTGACGATCGCCGGCGTCCTGCACGAGTACTCGGCGATCGACGGCGTCCAGGAAGACGTCGTCCACATCATGCTGAACCTGAAGGGCGTCGTGTTTCGCCTCCACAACCGCGACGAGGTCACGATCGTCCTGAGGAAGGAAGGCGAAGGCCCGGTCACCGCGGGCGATATCCAGACGCCGCACGACGTCGAGATCATCAACCCCGACCACGTCATCGCCAACCTGGCGGCGGGCGGCAAGCTCGACATGCAGATCAAGGTCGAGAAGGGCCGCAGCTACGTGCCCGGGAACCTGCGCCGCTACGGCGACGAGCCGACCAAGTCGATCGGCCGGATCGTCCTCGACGCGTCGTTCTCGCCCGTCTCGCGCGTCAGCTACACGGTCGAGAGCGCGCGCGTCGAGCAGCGCACCGACCTCGACAAGCTGGTGATGGAGATCGCGACCAACGGCGCGATCACGCCGGAAGAGGCGATCCGCTCGTCGGCCAAGATCCTGGTCGAGCAGCTCGCGGTGTTCGCGCAGCTCGAGGGCCAGATCGGCGACATGTTCGAGCCGATGCCGAAGACGACGACGCAGTTCGATCCGATCCTGCTGCGCCCGGTCGACGAGCTCGAGCTCACCGTCCGTTCGGCGAACTGCCTGAAGGCGGAGAACATCTACTACATCGGCGACCTCATCCAGCGCACCGAGACCGAGCTGCTGAAGACGCCGAACCTCGGTCGCAAGTCCTTGAACGAGATCAAGGAAGTGCTGGCGTCGCGCGGGTTGACGCTCGGCGCGCGACTGGAAAACTGGCCGCCGCAGGGCTTGGACAAGCGTTAGCGCTTCGCTGTTTCATAGACGGCCTGAAAGGCCGTCAAGGGTGATCGGCCCCTGCAGGCCGGTCGGTGCACCCGGCGGTACCTGATACGGCCGCCGGTTCATAAGCTAGAGAAAGGAACGGCACCATGCGTCACGGACACGGACTCCGCAAGCTCAACCGCACGAGCGAGCATCGCCTCGCGATGCTGCGCAACATGTGCGTCTCGCTGTTGCAGCACGAGGCGATCAAGACGACCTTGCCGAAGGCCAAGGAGCTGCGGCGCGTCGTCGAGCCGCTGATCACGCTCGCCAAGGAGCCGACGGTCGCCAATCGGCGCCTCGCGTTCGACCGGCTGCGCGACCGCGCGATCGTGACCAAGCTGTTCGCCGAGCTGGGGCCGCGCTACCAGGCGCGTCCCGGCGGCTACACGCGGATCCTGAAGATGGGATTTCGCGTCGGCGACAACGCGCCGATGGCGTTCGTCGAGCTGGTCGACCGGCCGGCGCCCGTCGAGGCCGAAGCCGCCCCGGAAGCGTCCTGATCGCGGCGCGCGCCGGGCGCCGAGCCTGACGACGCGCGACCCACGCCGAGGCCCGAGGCATGCCCGCGCCGCTCCTTCGCGTCTCTCACCTGACCAAGAAGTACGGCGACGCGGTCGTCGTCGACGACCTGTCGCTCGAGATCGCGCCGGGCGAATGCCTCGGCGTCATCGGCCCCAACGGGGCCGGCAAGACGACGACGATCCGCGTCTGCCTCGGCCTCTCGGGCGCCGACGGCGGCACGATCGAGGCGTTCGGTATGCCGCTGCCGGAGCGTGTGCGCGATGCCAAGAAGCGGATCGGCGTCGTCACCCAGTTCGACAGTCTCGACCCCGACTTCAGCTGCGCCGAGAACCTGCGCGTCTACGGCGCGTACTTCGGACTTCCCCGCGCGACGATCGCCGAGCGCGTGCCGAAGCTGCTCGAGTTCGCCGCCCTGCAGGCGAAGGCGCGCGCGCGACCGGGCGAGCTGTCGGGCGGAATGAAGCGGCGCCTCTCGCTCGGCCGCGCACTCATCAACGACCCCGACCTGCTGCTCCTCGACGAGCCGACGACCGGCCTCGACCCGCAGGCGCGGCACCTGATGTGGGAGCGACTGCAGAACCTGCTGCAGCAAGGCAAGGCGATCCTGCTGACGACGCATTTCATGGACGAGGCCGAGCGGCTCTGCGACCGCCTGATCGTCCTCGACCACGGCCGAAAGATCGCCGAGGGGCGGCCGCGCGACCTGATCGCCGAGCACCTCGAAAGCGACGTCGTCGAGGTCTACGGCGACGGTGCGGCGGCCGCCGGCCGCCGCGACGCCGCGCTCGCCGAGCGCGTCGAGACGAGCGGCGAGACGGTCTTCTTCTACCTGCGCGAGCCCAAGCGCCTGCTCGACGCGCTCGCTACCGACCATTCGATCCGTTATCTGCACCGTCCCGCGAATCTCGAGGACCTCTTCCTCAAGCTCACCGGCCGGCAGATCCGCGACGACGCCTGAACGGAACGCCCATGCTCGTCTCGCCCTACGCAGTGCCGCATCTCACGCCGCGTTTCTGGCCGGTCGTGATGAGGAACCTCCTGGTCTGGAAAAAGCTCGCGGGGCCGAGCATTCTCGGCAACATCGCCGAGCCGCTGATCACGCTGGTCGCGTTCGGCTACGGCGTCGGCTCGCTGATCGGCGAGATCGAAGGCCTGCCGTACATCGAGTACCTCGCATCCGGCAGCCTCGCCGCCAGCGCAGCGCTCGCCGCGACCTTCGAGGCGCTCTACTCGGCGTACTCGAGGATGGCGGTGCAGAAGACCTGGGATTCGATCCTCAACGCGCCGATCGCGCTCGACGACATCGTCTTCGCCGAGATGCTGTGGGCCTCGATGAAGGCGTTGTTCTCGTGCGCGGCGATCCTGGTCGTCATCTTCGTCCTCGACATCAGCCGCGCGCCCAGCATGCTGCTTGCGCTGCCGGTGCTCGGCCTGGCGGGAATCACCTTCGCCTCACTCGCCCTCGTCTTCAACGCGCTCGCCAAGGGTTACGACTTTTTCACCTACTACTTCACCCTCGTCATCACGCCGATGACGTTCCTCTCGGGTGTCTATTTCCCGATAACGCAGATGCCCGACTGGCTGCAGGCGGTCGCCCAGGTGCTGCCGCTGAAGGCCGCGGTCGATCTGATCCGACCGCTCGTCCTGGGCAGGATTCCCGCCGATCCGCTGGTTCCGCTCCTGATCCTGACGGGGTACGCGTGCAGCGGCTACTATTTGGCGCTGGTGCTCACCCGGCGCCGGTTCTTCCGCTAGCTCCCGCCGTAAGCCGCTCGGGCGCCAGCCGACCCATGCACATGCAGGAACGTTTGTCCGCTCTGGCGCACGCCGCCTGCTCCGTCGTCGCACGGGGCGCGGCGTTCCTGCTGTTGCCGTTCGCGTTGCTTGCCGCCGCGCCGTTGCCGGCGCACGCCGCCGACGACTTCCTGCCGCCCGAGCAGGCGTTCCAGTTCTCGGCGCGTCCGCACGATGCGAAATCGGTCGCGGTGACGTTCGCGATCGCTCCCAACTACTACCTCTACCGCGAGCAGTTCAAGTTCGCCGCCCAGGGAGCGACCCTCGGTGCGCCCGCCATTCCGACGGGCAAGGTCAAGTTCGACGAGACCTTCCAGAAGGACGTCGAGACCTACCGCAACGCGATCACGATCGTCGTTCCGGTCGAGCAGGCCGGCGCAGAGTTCCGCCTCGTCGTGACGAGCCAGGGCTGCGCCGACGCGGGCCTGTGCTACCCGCCGATGGAGAGCGCCGCGGCGATCGGCTTGACCGGGTTCGGCGGCGCCGGGACCGCGCGCGTCGAGTCACCTGGCGGTCCTGCGGGGCCGACGCTGGCTTCGGCCACGACCTCGTCCGCGCAGACGACTCCCCTGGGCGAGTCGTCGGCGATCGATGCGGTGCTGCGCGGCGGCTCGTTCTGGCCGATCGTCGGCGCGTTCTTCATCGCCGGGCTGCTGCTCTCGCTCACGCCTTGCGTGTTGCCGATGCTGCCGATCGTCTCTTCGATCATCGTCGGCCAGGCCGAGAGCCCCTCCGAGCCTGCGCTCGCCGGCGCCGGCGGCAATGCGAGCGCCGGCGGCGCGGGCGGCGTGTCGCGCGGCCGCGGCTTCGCGCTCGCGGCCTCGTACTCGTTCGGGATGGCGATCGTCTACACCGCGTTCGGCGTCGCCGCGGGCCTCGCCGGCGAAGGCCTCGCGGCAGCGCTGCAGAACCCGTGGGTGCTCGGCGTGTTCGCGCTCGGCCTGGTCGCCCTCTCGCTCTCGATGTTCGGCGTCTACAACCTGCAGCTGCCGTCGTCGCTGACGAGCCGATTCACGTCGGCAGCGGAAAAGCTTCCGGCGGGCAGGGTCGCCGGCGTCTGCGCCATGGGCGGCGTCTCGGCGCTGATCGTGAGCCCCTGCGTTGCCGCGCCGCTGGCAGGCGCCCTGCTCTACCTGAGCCAGACGCGCGACGTCTGGCTCGGCGGCACCGCGCTGTTCTCGCTCGCTGCCGGCATGAGCGTTCCCCTCCTTCTCGTCGGCGCTTCCGCGGGTGCGCTCCTGCCGCGCGCCGGCGCCTGGATGGTCGAAGTGAAGGCTGCGTTCGGCGTGCTCCTGCTCGGCGTCGCGCTCTGGACCGTGCAACCGGTCCTCCCCGGTCCGCTCGCGCTCGCGCTCTGGGGCCTGCTCGCCTTGTTCGCGGCGGCGATGCTCGTCCATCGCGCGCGGACGATCGCGGCCAGCGAGCCCGCACCTGCCGGCGCGACCTCAGCGCCCCGCCTCGGCTGGCGCCAGGCGATCGCGACGCTGCTCGGGCTCGTCGGCGTCCTGCAGGTCGTCGGTGCGGCGTCGGGCGCGACCGATCCGCTGCAGCCGCTGGCGCGCTTCTCGGCGCAGAGCGGTCTCGAGGCGTCGCCAGGCATGCCGCGCTTCCAGGCCGTGCGCAGCGTCGCCGAGCTCGATGCCCTGCTGCAGAGCGCCGGCAAGCCCGTGATGCTCGATTTCTACGCCGACTGGTGCGTCTCGTGCAAGGAGATGGAGCGCTTCACGTTCACCGATGCGGCGGTGCAGAAGAAGCTCGCCGGCGCGCTCCTGCTGAAAGCCGACGTGACCGCCAACAACGCGCAGGACCGCGAGCTGCTGAAGCGATTCAACCTGTTCGGCCCGCCGGGGACGATCTTCTTCGACGCGTCCGGCAAGGAGATCCGCGCCGCGCGCCTGATCGGCTACCAGAACAGCCGCGGCTTCCTCGATACCCTGAAGACCGCAGGGCTCTGAGCAGCGCCTGAGCCGGCGCGCCGTGTTAAACTTCGCCTTCCAGTCGCGAGGTGGAGCAGTCTGGTAGCTCGTTGGGCTCATAACCCAAAGGTCGCAGGTTCAAATCCTGCCCTCGCAACCACCGAATCCGAAGCCCTCCGCGCGAGGGCTTCGCCACGTCTGACGCTCCGCCCGCGAGTGTCGCGGCCTCACGACGGCGCAGCGCGCCGATCGAACGCGAGCCGCGCGAGCGCCTGCATGCGCTCGATCTCGGCTGCAGCGCGGGCAAGGAAGACGCGGAAGATCGAATCGACGAGCATGTCGTCGCCGCGCGGCCGCGAATCGAAGAAGGCGAGGTGGCCGAGCATGCGGCCGTCGCTGGCGATGATCGGCAGGCCGAGGAACGACTCGGCGCCGGCCTCGCGAGGAAAGAGCTTCGAGACGCCGTCGCGATGAAAGCACATGCGACCCTCGCCGACGACCTCGGCGCAGGGCGTTCCGGCCAGCGCGTACTCGAAATTGTCGGTGTGCCCCTGCTGGGCCGACCAGACGGCGAGCGTCCGCACGCGCGTCACCGGATCGTCGGCGCACTCGGTGATGAACGCGCGGTCGACCTCGAGCGCGCGCGCGAAGTGGCGGACCATGGCGCGGAAGAACTCGTCGCCGAATGCGCCGGCGGTGCCCTCGACGACCGCGTCGAGGACCGTCTGGACGCGCTTCAGGCGGGTCACGTCGGTGTCGAGGCCGACCATGCGGCGAGGCGTGCCGCTTTCGTCGCGCAAGGCGATGCCGCGCGAGAGGACGTTGCGCACGCTGCCGTCGCGGTGGACGAGCCGCATCTCGTGCTCGAAGCGCGGATCGCTGCCGTCGAGATGGCGGGCGAGCGCAGCCTCGAGGCCGGCGCGATCGTCGCTGTGCACGCGCGCGAGCCAGGCCGACCGATGGTTGCCGATCTCGCCCGGCGCGATGCCGAGCATGCTCAGCCAGCGCGGCGAGAACTCCATCGTCCCCGACGCGAGGTCGCACTCCCAGAGGCCGTCCTGGCTGCCGCGCAGGACGAGCAGCGCACGCTCCTCGGCGGCGCGGCGCTCGCCCTCGGCGCTGCTGCGCGCGGCATCGCTCAGTGCCGCCGCGGCGCGGTGCGACTGCGAACGCTCCTCGGAGACGGCGAGCTTGGCGGCGAGCGCGCCGCGCTCGGCCTGCACCTGCCGTCGCGTCGACCACAGGAACCAGGCGACGCACGCGAGCGCGGCGATCACCGCTGCCGGGCCGGGCCGCAGCCACGACCAGACCAGCGTCGCCGCGAGGGCGAGCAGCGAGGCGATGTTCATCGGATGCAAGAACATTCCTGGTCTCCTGGTCCACTAGGCTTCGGCCAACGGCAGGTCGAAGCTGATCCTCGTGCCCTGGTGCTCGGTGCTGTCGATCGACAGCGTGCCGTCGTGGAGATCGACGATCCGGCGCGCGATCGCCAGGCCGAGGCCGCCGTGGCCGCTCGCACGTTTCGCGCCGCCGATCCGCTCGGCGCGGTAGTAGCGGTCGAAGATGCCGGGCAGGTCGGCGGCGGCGATGCCTTCGCCGGTGTCGCTGACGACGAGGCGCGCGCGACCTCGGCAGGGCGCGGCGTCGACCGTCACCGAGCCGCCGGCCGGCGTGTGGCGCAACGCGTTCTCGACCAGGTTGTCGAGCACGCGCTCGACCAGGCCGATGTCGGCGCGGACGCGCAGCGGCAGCGCCGGCGGCCCGGCGGCGACGCGCGCCTCGAGCCGCACGCCGCGCCGCTCGGCGTCGGCGGCGAACTTTTGCAGCACGTCGTGGGCGAGTTCGGCGAGCGGGAACTCCTCGCGGTCGGTGCGCGCGTCGTCGGCCTCGAGGCGCGTCAGCTCGAACAGGTCGGCGACGAGCCGGCCGAGGCGCTCGCTCTGGCGCGCCGCGACCTCGAGGTGGTTGCGCGCCTCGGCGCTGTCGAGCGACGCGTGGCGCAGCAGCAGCAGCTCGAGATAACCCTGGATCGACGCCAGCGGCGTGCGCAGGTCATGCGAGACGTTGGCGAGCAGGTCGCGCTGCTCGCGCTCCTTCGCCGCCAACGCCGAGGTCTGCGCGACGAGACGATCCGCCATCGCCTCGATGCGCGCCGCGACGCGCGCGACCTCGTCGGTCGCTCCGCCGGTGGCGGCGAGCCGCAGCGGCAGCACGTCGGCCGACTGCTCGAAGGCTTCGATCGCGCGCTGGAGCTTGCGCAGGCGTTGCGCGAACACCGCCTGCACTGCGGCCGCGGTCGCGAGAGCGATCGCGATCGCGCCGGCCGCCAGCCAGCCGATCGCGCCGGCGTCGATCTCAGGCACGGCGCTCCGCGAACTTGTAGCCGACGCCCCAGACGGTCTGGATGAAATCCGGATTGGCCGGGTCGCGCTCGATCTTGTTGCGCAGTCGGTTGATGTGCGAGTTGACGGTGTGCTCGTAGCCGCTGTGGCTGTAGCCCCAGACCTGGTCGAGCAGCTGCGCCCGAGTGAAGACGCGGCCCGGGCTGCGCGCGAAATAGACGAGCAGCTCGAACTCCTTGGCTGTCAGCTCGACCGGTCGGC
>Ga0307409_100000576_pt1 | contig 15971 bp, 10 predicted proteins | sample 322Ometagenome_2_FD_203888 | JGI IMG/M metagenome (GOLD analysis project Ga0307409, IMG submission 203888) | Maize rhizosphere microbial communities from greenhouse at UC Davis, California, United States - 322HYB-O-2 | ecosystem: Host-associated > Plants > Roots > Rhizosphere > Soil | place... | reverse complement strand
GGAACGGCGATCGATCCCCAACTTACCGATTCGCGCGAAATGACTTATCTCGCCGCCGTTTGCGGTGCTAACGACGATTGGGGGGCAGCCTTTCTCGATCTTTCTACAGGCAATTTTCACGCGACCCAGATTTCCGGTTCTGTCGCGTTCTCGAGGGTATGTGAACAGATCGAAAGTTTCGCCCCGCGGGAATTGCTGTTTGCCGGTTCGGTCGCTTCGAAAGTGCGCGGCCAGTTCTCAAACACGTCTCAAGGTACGCTGCTTGACGAAACGGCTTCACCTGGTAAGTGGTCTGCACACCTCTTGCTGACCGAGCGGGACGACCACGTTTTTGACCCGACCGAATCTGCGTTAAGGCTTTCAAATCACTTCAAAACGAAAGACCTCGAGGGTTTCGGGCTCAACGGTAAAACTGAGGCGGTCAGCGCTGCGGCCGCGTGTCTTGAATACGCCCAAAGAACACAGAAATCATCTGCCGAACACATCGCGGGTATTCAGTATTTTGAATCGAGTGATTTCATGGCGCTTGACGCCGTGACGTTACGGAACCTGGAGATCGTAGATTCTCGAAACGAAATTAATAAACATACTCTTCTTAACGTTATAGATCAGACGGTTACGGGGATGGGCAGCAGGTTGCTGCGTTCCTGGCTGCTCCGACCCTCGATCAAGCGAAGCGAAATCCAGACTCGCCAATCCGCCGTCGCCGGACTCGCGGGCTCGATCCTCCGCGAAAAGTTAAGGTACTTGCTTAAGGAGGTCGCCGACCTGGAAAGACTGGTGGGACGCTTGAATCTGGGTAGCTCCGCACCCCGCGATCTCCTGGCCGTCCGACGCTCTCTCGGCCAGATGCCAGAAATCAACCGACATCTGGCCGATTCGACGTCATTACTTCTTCAAGTACTCTCTGAAAACATTTTCGAGCTTCCAGAAATTAGTGATCTGATCCATCGGGCAATCTCCGACGAACCGCCGCTCAATATTTCTGAAGGAGGTGCGATCAAAGACGGTTTCAGCCTCGAACTTGATGAACTCCGGGAAATTTCGCGGTCCGGAAAACAGGCCATCGTTTCCTTCGAGGATGCGGAACGACAGAGGACAGGCATCTCCACCCTTAAGGTCCGTTTCAACAATGTCTTTGGTTATTACATTGAGATATCTAAAGCTCAACTTTCCCGGACACCCGAGGATTACGAGCGACGCCAAACGCTCGCTAACGCCGAACGATATACGACACCCCAATTAAAGGATTGGGAGCAGAAAGTTCTCGGCGCCGAAGAAAAGATCATACAGATAGAGACGGAACTGTTTGAGCAGGTCCGGCAAGCTGTGAAAGCGGAAACCGCAAGGCTGCAGTCGACAGCGCGGGCTATAGCGACGCTCGATGCTCTTGCGTCGCTAGCTGAAGTCGCTGCTAAGCGGAACTATGTTTGCCCCATCCTTCACGATGGCGATGAAGTAGAGATTAAGAACGGCCGGCATCCCGTGGTCGAGGCTATCATTGGCGATTCTTTCGTGCCAAACGACTCCTATCTAAACAACTCCACGGATCGGATGCTCATCGTGACAGGCGCCAACATGGGCGGAAAATCGACGATACTTCGCCAGGTCTCTCTCATCCAGGTCATGGCTCAGATCGGCGCGTGTGTTCCGGCGGCGTCGGCCCGTCTTCCGATTGTCGACCGCATCTGGACCCGCGTCGGTGCCTCAGATGATCTCGCGTCCGGGCGCTCCACTTTCATGGTGGAGATGACTGAGACCGCCGCGATTCTTCACAATGCGACACCCCGGAGTTTGATTCTGCTGGACGAGATAGGTCGCGGAACGTCCACCTTTGATGGACTGTCGATCGCATGGGCGGTGGCGGAATACTTACATAACTCCCCGGAGCATGCCGCGAAGACGATGTTTGCGACCCACTACCACGAACTTACCGAGTTGGCTGAGCACCTTCCGGGCGCAAAAAATTATCAGATAACGGCGACCGAGAAGGACGGCGAAGTCATCTTTCTGCATAAGCTGGCTAAAGGCAAAGCATCTAAATCGTACGGGATTGCGGTGGCACGGTTAGCAGGATTGCCAGCGGGGGTGATCGAACGGGCTAAGGATGTATTGGAGAAATTAGAACGGTATGAACTTGCCGTTTTCTCTGACGAGGGAAGAAAAGGGCTGGCAATGGCCGCCGGCAAACATGCCGCGTCACAGTTTTCCCTTTTCGCAATGGCTAACGAAGCGGCGATCGATGAGCTTAGAACGACCGAGGTCGACGCGCTTTCCCCTGAAGAGAGTCAGGATCTTCTACGTTCATTAAAATCGCGAATTGTATAATATATTCGAGCATAACTTTAAGGTTCGGTAGTACAACTCCTAAGAATCTTCATTAAGGTTTATGACGGGCTTTGACCCAAACTTATTATCGATCGAACAGAAGATCGGACAACTGTTTTTCGTCGGGATTCCGGGATCCGAGTTCGACTCGGAAACCAGACGGATCGTAAACGAAATTCAGCCGGGTGGCGTGTGTCTTTTCGCAAGAAACATCAAATCACTAGGACAAACCCGCGACCTTCTGGATTCGATCCACAATGCTCTAGAAGTTGTGCCGCTGTTGAGCCTTGATCAGGAAGGGGGGCGTGTCGACCGACTGCGGCGCGTTATGTCGCCGATGCCCGCAGCGTCCAGCCTGCTGGACGATCTCGACGCTTTTGAAATTGGTAACGTTATCGGCGAATCCATCGGCTTGCTCGGATTCAATATGAATTTTGCCCCTGTAGTCGATGTCATCGATGGGCGGAGAAAAGACCTTATCAATGGTTTGCAGTCTCGGGGGTTTGGAAATTCTGCGGATGATGTGGTCTCAATGGCTGGCGCTTTTTTGGAAGGTTTGGGAAAACAAAACATTCTAGGATGTCTCAAGCACTTTCCCGGCCTTGCCGGCGCCGGAGCCGATTCTCATGAAGATCTCCCGATAGTTTCGATAAGCGAGGAGGAACTTCGAAAAAAGGATTTGGTCCCCTTTGTAAAACTGATTAGAGACCGGCCCGGCATCGCGGTGATGGTAGCTCATGCAGCTTACCCGACCACAGGTTTGCAGGAAACTGACGACAATGGCAAGCTATTACCATCTTCGCTTAATCGGCGCATAGTCAATTCACTCCTTCGCGACGAGCTCGACTTCAAAGGTGTAGCCATAACGGACGACATGGAAATGGGCGCGATCGTGAGGAATTACGGAGTTGGCGAAGCGTGCAAAATGGCAATTGAGGCGGGTGAGGACATGTTGGCGATCTGCGCCAGCGTTGACGCGGTTTACGAAGGTTACCGAACAATTAAAATTGCCGTCGAAATGGGGGAGATCGCCATGGATCGCATCGACGTTTCCCTTGAAAGAATTGCACGACTTAAAATCGGTATCGGAGCAAGAAAGGCGTACGATGAATCTCGAATAGTCGAACTCTCAGATCGCGTCAAAGAGTTAAACCAAAACTTGAACTAAATCTGCAGGAGGAAGTAAATTGTTGCGTTATTTCTATATTCTCATTCTTGTTGGAATGTTCCTGTCCGGCAGCTCTTGCCGGCGGGCCAGCAGCGAATATGTCACCGTTGCGTTACCCGAGAGTTTCTCAACGCTCGACACATTGACCTCCACTGCGTCCGATTCGGCGGCGGAAAGAGTAAGAAATCTGATTTTCAACTCCCTGGTCAGAAAGAATGAGAATTTCGAGTATGTGGGTGAACTCGCGTCTGACATTAGAACTTCCGAGGATGGTAAGACGGTAACCTTAACCCTCCGGGACGGGATCAAATTTCACAATGGGAAAGATTTTACTTCAGCGGATGTTAAGTACACTTTCGAAAAGCTTTTCGAGAGCAAAGGATATAAGTCAGGGGCATTTTTTGACACGATTGGTGGTAAACAAGTCGAGCACATCAGCTCCCTTAACGTTCCTGATGCGAAGACTGTTGTATTCGTCGTCGGCCGCCCGGCATTGGCGAATCAATTACTTTCAAATCTCGTGGCCATCCCCGTTATCGCGGAAGGAACGGCGGAACAACAGAAAACAAGCCCGATCGGCACCGGCCCGTTTAAGTTCGTGAAATTTGATCAGTCACAGAACACCGTGGAGTTGGAATCATTCCCACAATATTGGGACGGTGCTCCGAAGTTTTCCAAACTGCGTATAAAGACCGTCACCGATGCAAGCGCCATGCAGGCGGAACTTCAAACCGGTGGTGTTGACATTGCGCCGGGCGCTTCCAATCTTCCCCCTGATACCTTGAAACTTTTGGGAGAAGCTTCGAACCTCAAGGTCGAGCAGTTCGATGGCTCGAATATCCAATACGTGGGCCTGAACACAACTTCGGCGCCACTCGACAACCCGAAGATTCGCCAGGCGATCGGGTACGCCATAGATCGCGAAAAGCTGATCAAAGAACTTCTTTCTGGACAGGCCAGGATCGCCAGCTCGATTTTGCCGATTGGTTCATGGGCCTATTCACCCGGCACTCAATACAATTTTGATCCCGGAAAATCTAAACAGTTGCTGAAGGAAGCCGGCTACAAAAACGAGCCGGTAAAGTTTAAATATTCATCGGGTAACGCCGCTTTCAACAGTTACGCCCAGGCGATTCAAAGTTCATTGGCCGCCGTCGGTCTCAATGTCCAGATCGAAACTCTTGACCCGGGCACGCTTCGTACTCAGTTGGCGCAGGGGCAATTCCAGATGAACACCGGAGTCTGGATCGGCGGGAATCAGGATCCGATCTTTCTGAAGGACCTTTTCACGACAGGGCGCATTCCCGGCCCCGGTGTCGCGTGCTGCAACCGCAGCAGGTTCAGCAACCCCGAGGTGGATAAACTCCTCGAGGATGCGATCAATGAAGTCGATCGCGAAAAAGCCAAAGCGCTTTACATTCGAGCATGGGGGATCATCAGCAGTGAACTCCCCCTTTTCCCTCTTTGGTATCCGGCGAATATGGTGGTATCGAACAAACGCATCGGGAATGTCAAAATGAATCCAAGTGGGGACTGGACGTTTTTGAAGGACATAACTATCGGGAACTAGCCGATCGCTTGACAATTCCCCTTCATCGGCTAAAATTACAGTTTGCTTGCGGGAGTAGCTCAGTGGTAGAGCGCGACCTTGCCAAGGTCGAAGTCGCGAGTTCGACCCTCGTCTCCCGCTCCATTTTTGAAAGGATAAAGGCGAAAGGATAAAGTGACCTCCTTGCTTTAACTTTATCCTTTCGCCTTTATCCTTTATCCTTACGCAGGGCGGCGTAGCCAAGTGGTAAGGCAGAGGTCTGCAAAACCTTTATTCATCGGTTCGATTCCGATCGCCGCCTCCATCAATTTCTTTCGATTTTGTCAGATTTCGCTGTTTTCCGGATGGGTCCGCTGGCCTACTCCAGGAAAGAACGAAAATCCGAAGTTCCCGATTAAAAACGATTGCAAAACTTCAGTTCGTGCTCAATTACTCTATTTAGTAGGCAAAAGCCTGATATAACTCATGGCCGTCGTTAGGATCCAATGATTCCACGCGAGGGTTGAACCGAAGCATTTGCTTAGAGATGGGCGAGAGAGAGGCCCAGGTGTGCATCGGGATGCGGATAGAAACCTCAGGCCTGAATAGCCATTTCCGACTGTAGCCGATGACGCACATAGGACGCGGTTCATTCGTTCGATTCGGAGTGCCCCGGTGGATTCCCCTTACATCCCTTATCATGAGATCGCCCGCCTGCATTAATAATGGAACCAGCGCGACTTCGCCCGTCTCAATCGCTTCCAAGGCCCGGTCCTTGGCCATCATGTGGGTGCCCATCGCAACCTCGAAAGGGCCATTTTCAATGGTGACGTCCACGAGCGGAAAGTTTACTGCAAGTTGAAATGGGGGTGATTCCAATTTCATTTCAGGGAAGAGTGGCGGCGCATCGCGATGTAGTGCCTGGAATTCGGAACCAAGCAGCGGTGTGTCTGTCGCTAGTTGCACCATTGTGAAGTCCGCTCCCACCAACTTCTCGACAATGCCGAGGACATCGGGATCGGTGAAGACCACCTCGTCGGCAAACGGCGCAATAAACGGCAGGGTTACATAGAACCTGCCGGGGCCACGATTTTGAAGTTCGCCTTCATTATCAATATGAGATCGAAGGAGCGGGAGAAACGCTTCGTGCCATTTTGATAACAGCTGACGCGGAAGGTGGTCGCGCAGAATGCAGACACCCTCGGTCAGAGTCTCGTGGGCAAAAGCTTCTATTTCAGCCTTATTATAACGCAAATTTCAATTGCAATTTCCGTTACTTTACTTTTCGAACCGGGTCAATTGGTTCTGTACCACGACCACGAAAAGCAGAATTACTCCTCGCAATACTAGCTGCCACCACGGGCTGATTTGCCCTTCAAGATTGAAAAGATTGAAGATGACGCCAAGCAGCAGCACACCCACACAGGTAGAGGCAACACTTCCCTGTCCCCCGGTCAGCAGCGTACCCCCGATGACAACCGCTGCGATCGCGTCCAATTCCCAACCCACCCCGGCGACCGGCTGACCTGTTCCCAGGCGTGAAGCCAAGACGACTCCGGCAAGGCCGGCAAGTAACCCGCTGATCCCGTAAACGGCAATGGTTATGCGGTCGATATTCAAACCCATTAGCCGCGCCGCTTCATCGTTATCACCGACTGCGAAAACGCTTCTGCCGAACCGGGTATAGTTCAATATGATCCATCCGATAGCGTATGCTGCGATCAAGATAGCAACCGGGACCGGAATGACACTTATAGATTCGCGACCGAGCCAATTGAATCCTTCGTCTGCTGCCGAGATCCGAACGGATTGTTCCCCCGTCGCGGCAAGGGCGAGTCCTCGGGCGGCTATCATCATCGCAAGCGTGGCTATGAACGGCTGGATGCGGGCTTTGGAGATAACTAACCCATTTATCAGCCCTAGAACCGCCGTTGCCGCCACTCCCGCCAGGAGTGCGACAGCCCAGCCCCGGTCCGCAAGATTAGCTGCAATAACTCCCGCCACCGCCACGAGCGCCCCAACAGAAAGGTCGATCCCGCCCGTAAGGATCACAAAGGTCATGCCCAGTGCGACCAGCCCAACCATGCTGTTTTGTCGCAAAACATTCAGTAAGTTCTCGGGCGTGAGAAAAGCCTCATACCGAACAAACCCGACAATGCAAACCAGTAACAAGACGATCAGGGCTCCTTGCTGCTGGAAGATCGAACCCAGCTTCGCCTTTATTGAGCGGGCGCCTCCGCCCGTTGCATTCAGAGTTTCCGCCTGATCCATAGTCATTCACTATTTAGGAGAACACATATTCAATACAAACGTACCCTAAATGAATCGAATCTAGCCGATCGTCCCCGGCCGCTGTGCATCAGTGCGACTCGTGCGCCGTCAATCTGACTGCCGGTGACCGGCTTACCGAGGTGCATCCAAACCTTTCCGTCGACGCTGTACGCGAACTGAAAACGTTCGGCATCCTTGACCGCCATTCGTAATTTGACCGTTCCGGCGCCCTTCAGTTCCGATATCGCCATCTCTTTGTCCCTGCCACGCTCACGACGCCAAGAGGCGACTCGTCCTCGGCTTACGCTGACGCCGACCGCATTATCACGCCAGCTGTATGCGGAAAGTCCGGAGCGCTCATCCGAGTTGACATCGACATTCTTTATCGTCACAAAAGCTTCGTAGTTCACGGAAAGTGGTCTAATGCCTATCACCGCTTCGGAATCGCCCGAACCTGCAAAAGATAAAGTGCCCTCGTTCAATACGAGGAACTCGACCGGGCCATTAGGCATTTGATAACTTGGGTGAAGATCTGAATCTTCGAATTCGTCAACAAACTCCTTTATCCGTACCTGGCGGCCGGTCGTGAAAATAGCATTCGCGGCTACGGACGGACCTTTTCCCTCATTGATCGTGGCCCAACCTTCCTTAGGCCACTCGACTCGGTCGAGAAGTGCCTCGCGCCCGATGCTGAAAGCTTCGGAGTTCCGCCGATACGCATGATACAACAGGAAATCGTCTCCCCTCGGAGTCGTTACGATCGTTCCATGCCCGGGACACTGCCAGTACTCATTGGCAGCGAGAATTGGGTTTCCCGGGTTCTTCTCCCATTTCCCCAACAGGGATCTGCTGCGTGCCACACCTAACGCATAATTGCAGGTGCGGCCGCAACACGCATTTCCCGAATAAAACATGTAGAACCAATCGCCTCGCCGAACTATGTCCGCCCCCTCAATAACGTGGTTTTCCCACCCCGCACCTTCGTTTCGAAATAGTTTATGCGGCTTACCGATCAGCTTGGTGAGCGATGTGTCGAGCTGCTGAGAGTAAAGCCACGTGGGCTGCTGGCGATCGTTGCCATCTTCTTTCCAGACGAGAAACGGCTTGCCCCCTTCGTCCCGTATAAAAAATGCATCCAGCGAACCCATTTCCTGGCAGACGAGCGGACCATGATCCGTGTATGGCCCGGTCGCTTTTTCGGCTTCGGCAACTGCGACGCAAAGAGTTCCTTTCTTGCCTTTCCCATCGTTTCGCCGGGCAGTATAAAAAACGTAGAACTTTCCACTGTCATAAGCGAGTTCGGGCGCCCAGAAATCGCCCTTTGCCCACGCCGGCATCTTCGCAAAGACGGACCCGATTATTTTCCAGTTGATCAGATCGCGGGAGTGGGCGATTGGATAAAATGGTGACCAGTTGCCGGAGGTGGCGCTTGCGTAATAGTCGTCCCCGACCCTAATAACGGACGGGTCAGGGAAATCGCCGGCTACTACCGGGTTGCTGTAGGTCTGGGCAGAGGAACTTCCGGAAGTCCCTCCGACGGCGATAAGAAGCAGGAACGTGATAATAACAAATCGATATCTGAACCACGATCTTCCACTTGTTCGCGCTCTTTTTTTGATGGTCTGGCGATGCATCAGTTAGCGAGGGTTGCCTTCGAGGCCGAGCGGCCCGTCACCCTTTTGATCAGTTCTGTCTCTTCGCGGAGATAAGGCGTGCCGTCAGTCCTGAAGACGTCGTGAAACCATATCCACGGTTCGTTCTCAACATATGGCCTTTCCCACGAATCCCACGGATAAATCGTCTGGGATTTACCCTCGACAAATCCCCAATTAATCATTCCCACGTTAAAACGTTTTCCAACAGGCAGAATAGCCACAAAGGTGCTGCCGCGCGGACGTGCCATATATTCGGTGCACATGATCGGACGCCCTAATTTTTCTAAAAACTTGATCCGTTTCGCAAACTCATCCGCGGGTTCGTAGCTATGAAAAGTAACAAAATCGGAGTTATCGATCTGGATCTGTTCCGTGGAATCGAACCGTTCGTTGTTCACGTAATCCCCTTTCCACACCCCAGAGGTCAACGGCTGTATGGGGTTCGAATCGCGGGCCCACTTGAACGCCAGTGATAAAAGCTTATTCACCAACTCGACCTTATTCGGGGGATCATTCTTTGCGTAATCGTTCCCATTACGGTTATCGGGTTCATTCCAGATGTCCCAAGAGTTGATGCGCCGGTCCTTTGCAAAACTGCGAACAACGTCCTTAACGTATCGTTCCAGCCTCGGATATTCGTTGGCGTCCGCCAATGCTTTTGCCCCGGGCGACTGCACCCAACCAGAGTTGTGGATCCCGGGCCGGGGAATTCTCTGTTTACCCACCACGGGATTCGGGTCCCAAACCGAGTCGAAAAATACGATCATCGGCTTGATCTTGTGTTTTTCGCAAATTTTGAGGAATGCGTCGAGGCGACCTTTGAAGCCTTCCGGGTCCTGTTGGTAAGCAAGATCATGCATGAATACGCGCATCGTATTCATCCCGATATTTTCCGCCCAACTCAATTCCAAGTCGATACGTTTGGGATCGAAAGTATCCGCCTGCCACATTTCCAATTGATTAATAGCGGTCGCTGGGACGAAATTAGATCCCACCAAAAACGACTGACCGTTATACCAATCTTTCGCCTGTTGCTCCGTCCAACGTGGTGCAGCCGCGATCGACGCCGCCAAGAGCCCGACAATGATGAAGTGACGTGAGAACAATTTCATTGCGATTCAACCTTGTGATCGGGTGCGCTGCAGGTACACCACGAAGAGTATGATAAACGCCTTCGTGACCAGCGAGTACGGGTACGAGTAACCGCGCATATTGAAACTGGTCGATATCACCTGCATGATAAATGCTCCGACCACCGTGCCGACAACGGTGGACTTGCCGCCGCTCAGCGCTGTACCCCCGATCACGGTGGCGGCGATCGCGTCCAACTCGATATTCAGGCCGACCTGAGACGCATCGGACGCCCCCAACCGGGCAGTGTATATCAGTCCCGCTGCTCCCGCGAGTAAGCCGCTAAGTGCATACACGGTAATCTTAGTTCCAACGACCGATACACCGGATAGATGGGCCGCACGCTCATTACCGCCGACAGCGAGCACGTAGCGTCCAAAGATCGTCGCACGAAGAACGAAAGCCGCTACCCCAACAATAACCGTCATCAAAATGATCGGCATCGGTACGCTTGCGACCGAACCCTTACCTATAAATTCGAAAGCGGGGTCGCTAAAGGGGATCAGTTGACCGCCGTTGCTGATTACTTGAGCGACACCCCTCCCGGAAATCAGCAACGCTAAGGTCACGATTATCGGCTGTATGTTGAATGAGGCGATGAGCCAGCCGTTAAACGCCCCCAACAAGACCGCTGCGATCAATCCTAAGAGGATCGCAGGCAGAGCCCCGAACTCCAGCGAAATAGCCGCGACGGCGGAAGCCACGGCCATCACGGAACCTACGGAAAGATCGATACCCCCGGTGGCGATCACAAACGTCATGCCAATTGCAACGAGCATGGTGGGCGTGACTTGAACAAGGATATTGCGGAAATTATCGATGTCCGCGAAGTTAGGAGTGAAAAAGCCGTTCAATAATACAATGATCACCAACGCTGCCGCTGCTCCATAAGTCGGCGCATAATCAGCAAAACTTGAACCGGCGTTTCGCGATAGCGGTTGGGTCAATGTTTCAGCCATTCTTTAAGATGAGGTTTTGTACTGCTCCATTATAGATCTTCGGCCGGTGAATCCGCGGCCATTGCCTTGACTATCGAGTCGGCTGAGATTTGAGCCGATCTCAGTTCAGCGGCACATTCGCCATCCCGCATCACTACTACTCGGTCGCTGCCCTCCACCAACTCCTCGAGCTCGGAAGAGATCATCAAAACCCCCAGGCCCCCGGCAGCGAGTTCGTTGATTAGGCCCTGTATCTCCCCTTTTGCACCGATGTCGATCCCACGGGTGGGCTCGTCTAATATCAAGAATTTGGGGTTCTTGCACAGCCACCGGGCAATCAGGACCTTCTGCTGATTGCCCCCGGATAGCTCGCGGATCTTTTGATCCCCGCTGGATGCCTTTATACGCAGACGGTTCATGAATTTGTCTACGACCTCTTTTTGCTTTGTTCTGGAGACGACACCGAGAGACGTCAGCGACGGAAGCGCGGCGAGCGTCATATTCTCCCGGACCGACCAGTTCGGTACGATCCCTTCCGCTTTGCGGTCCTCGGAAAGGAATGCCAGCCCCGACCGTATTGCGTCCCTCGGGGATCGGAGTTTGAGCTGAGATCCATCCAGGAAAACCTTACCCTTGTCGACCTCGTCCGCACCGAAGACCGCCCTCGCGACCTCCGTTCGTCCGCTGCCAAGCAGTCCGGCCATGCCCAAGATCTCGCCATGGCCCGCGGTCAGGGATACACCCCGGAGTCTGCGCCCCCGCGTGAGATCTTCTGCAACGAGCAGCGGTTCCTTCGTCATTTCCTGGACGTGATGATCGCCGAACGCGGTGGCCCCTTTTTTCTCCAGGCTGGAGCGCTCTTTTCCCAACATTAGACAAACGAGATCGATGCGTTCCAGCGCGTCAAGTGGCCGCGTGGCGATAAATTTACCATCGCGTAATACCGTCACCTTGTCGCAAACAGCGTAGAGTTCATCAAAGCGGTGGCTAATATACACTACGCCTGTGCCCTGCGACTTTAATCTGCCGACCACGTCATAAAGAAGAGTAACCTCGTGCTCCGTAAGCGAACTGGTCGGCTCATCGAGTACAAGCACCTTAGCCCCGAGAGATACCCCCCTTGCGATCGCGATCATTTGACGTGAAGCGATACTCAAGCTACCCAAGACCGCTTTTGGGTCAATAGTGAGTCCCAAGCCCGTAAGGACGCCCCGCGCCTCACGATTCATCCGTTTCCAGTCGATAAGGCCCAGCCGTCTGGGCTCACGGCCGAGGTAGATATTCTCGGCGACGGTGCGGAACATGAGCAGATTAACTTCCTGATATACCGCGACGACGCCAGATTGCTGCGCTTCCTGCGGAGAACGAAAGTTCACGGGCCGCCCGTGAAGCAAGAGTTCACCGCCGTCCCTTTGATACGCCCCCGTCATCACCTTTATGAGCGTCGATTTGCCGGCCCCGTTCTCACCTACCAGTGAATGAACCTCACCGGCTTCCAGAGTGAAATCGACGTCATCGAGAGCGGTCACACCGGAGAATACCTTTCTGATCTTGCGCATCTGAAGCAGGGGGGTGTGTTCCATACTCTTGACCATCAGCAATCCAATTTAAGCCGAAAGCTAAACCTTCAGTATGCTTCGTTTACGAACTGGGCCGCGTTTGAAATATCGAAGAACCGGTCTTCATTGATGATCTGCGGGGGAAGCTGTTCACCGCGCCAGAATTTCTCCAAAGTATCGAATGCGATAGGCCCGAACCTGGGGTTACATTCGACGGTTGCGTTCAATTCGCCGGCGATTATTGCCTCAAGAGCACTCTTTTGGCCATCGATGGAGATGACAAGGACGTCTTTTCCGGGATTCATGTTGGCCGATTTTAAGGCCTGGATAGCTCCGAGGGCCATCTCGTCATTGTGTGCGTAAACTGCTGTAATCTCTTTGCCTTTTGATTGGATGATGTTCTCCATCACCTTTTGCCCCTCCGCACGCGTAAAGTTTCCGTCCTGTGCCGCGATGATTTTCATGTCTGGACTTTTCGATATAGAATCCATGAAGCCCTGACTGCGGTCGTTCGCCACGCTTGAACCTGTAGTGCCTTTGAGCTCAACAATGCCCGCTTTTCCGTTTGACTGTTTCACTAGCCACTCGCCCGCCCGCTGGCCTTCCTTGACGAAGTCCGATTTGATCACTGTGACGAAATCCACCCCGGGTGTCCCGCGGGCTTCCCGATCGATCAGAATGATAGGGATCTTGGCCTCGCGCGCGGATTGGAACGCTGAAGAAAAGCCCTCGGCCTCTCTCGGGGCGAGAAATATCGCCGAAACCTTTCTGGCGATCATGTCCTCAACGTCCGACACCTGCTTAGCGGTCGTGCTTTGCGCATCCGTGTAAACAAATTCGTACCTTTCCGCTCGCTTTGCGGCCTCGGATCTCATGCTGTTGCTCTCCGCGATCCGCCACGGGCCGGTATTCTCCATTTGAGCGAAAGCAACGGTTTTCTTTCCGCTCCCACTATCCGTAGTCCCTTCGGAACCGGATGTGCTCGCCGGTTTCCGGTTGCACCCGGCGCTCAAGAGAGCGACGATGACGAACGTGGCAGCCACTCGATGTTTGTAAACTAATTTCATAATGGTTCTATCGGGCTCTCGATCTCACTTTTGTAGGTTCGAGCTTTAACGATCCGAACCTTGCCGATGCATTTTCAGCTCCGCCGACCGTCAAGGCGACTCGAACGCCGCGGTCCCACGGTGGCAAATAATCGCCATTCTGCTCATACCCTACCGGTTGGAAACGGCGGCCATCGCTGCTTACCGAAAAGCTGTAAAATGCTCCATCCCTCGAAGTCATCTTCAAATAAAGCTGACCTCCGACAAGCGGCTCTTGGGTCGAGATAACGCGATGATTGTTGCGTTCACGCCGCCAGACGACCACTTTCCCATCCAAAACCCCAGCCCCAAGAGCATTTTCACCGTCGCCGATTGCGGAAATGCCTGCCATCACGCCACGGTCGAGCCGACGTACGTCAAGGTGCGCAGTGGCCTCGTAATCACCAACGGTCGTCGAATAGGCCATAATGCCGCCGATTAGGTTCTTTGTTTGGGATGGATGCGGGGATAACTGTAAAAAGCCGTTGGAGATCTGGTAAGTAGGAATGCTGTTCTGCAGCCATTGCCAGCCAAATCCCAGAGTGGGCGCGGTAAATTCATCGACGAACAGGTACTCCTCGTCGGCCTCACTCACCCGCAAAGGGGCGACGGCCCGCTTGCTGGGACCTTTACCATTGTTTATTGTGGGCCAAGCCCCGGCCCAGTTGACTTCATCCAGCAGGGCCTGACGGCCCACGTAGCTGATATCCTTTGGGTCGTAGGCGTGGTACATCATGAACGTTCTGCCGTTTTCGGTGGTCACGATCGTCCCGTGCCCTGGGCAATTAAAGTTCTCGTTTCCTTTCAAGATCGGGTTCGCGGGATCCTTTTCCCACTTTCCCAGCAGCGTCCTTGAACGCGCGGTGCCCATAGCGTAATTACATCCACGTCCGCAGCAGGCGTTCCCAGAATAGAACATGTAGAACCATCCCCCGCGCCGCAGTATGTATGGACCTTCGACGAGATTCGCTTCCCAAGTTGCGGTATCGTTTCTCAGAATTTCTGACCGCTTCCCGGTGAGCTTCCATTCTTGAGTATCGAGTTCTTGTGCCCAAAGAGGAGTTGGCCTGCCCACGCTGTTTCCGTCTTCCTTCCAAACAACGAAGAGCTTTCCGTTCTCATCCCTGATCGGGAACGCGTCGATTGAACCGACCTCCTGGCACTCCAGGGCTCCGTGATCGGTGTACGGACCGGTGGGTCGGCCGGCCGATGCCACCGCTATGCAGAGCGGTCCGCCTTTTCTTCGTGCGACGTAAAAAACATAGAATTTGCCATTTTCCTGCCAAATTTCCGGTGCCCAGTAATTTCCGACGGACCAATCCGGGCGTTTGGGGAAAACGACACCCACATGTTTCCAGTTCACCAAGTCGCGAGAGTGCAGAATGGGAAATTCCGGACCCCACTCACTTGATGTCGCGCTGGCGTAGTAATCTCTGCCAACCCTGATCACCGAAGGATCTGGATAATCTCCGGCCTGCACGGGATTCGTGTAGAATGCCTGAGCATTCGAGGCGGCCGGAGCGAATAGCAGAAGTATCGTCGCTGTCCCGAGCGCACGCAGTAAGTCCGTGAACTGAAACGAAAGTGTCACCTAAATTTCTCCCTTACCGAAAACCAGATTTGAATATGTCATTTTGTTCAAATCTAGTCGCGATTTTTGAAAAACGAATCTTCCAACCGTTCCCGAGTTAAAAGATCTAATACTCACAGCAATTTAGTTTGAAGCTACCCCAAGAAAGCGTCTACTTTCAATCAACTTACTTCTTCGTTCGATCATGGGCGACTTTGACGATAGGAATACCTTCTATTCAAAATGGCCTGGGATACCCACGTGTCACTGCTACATTCCCTACCTCGACTTCGGAACAACTACTCGGACCCCATCCCAATTATTCTCGGACGAACCGTAGCCGTACAGCATAACGTGAAAGGCTTTGGGTAAATTCTTTAAGGTCGAGGTCAGGCCAAGCTGAGCATCCTGCGGGCCTCCTTTGGTATCGTTTATGTAAAAGCTGAATTCATCGCCCTTCCGCACGACGAGGAGAACCGGGTCCTTCATTTTAGTCCCGAGCTTCCGATTATCCAGCCTCTCGCCGCGCCCTTCGATCACCGACCAGGCTTCCATCGTGCCCTCGCTGGTAACCATCCACTCTATTCGGTTCCGGCCAGATCCGTCGAACAGGATGGTGAGGGTCGCAAAACCAAGCGTAGATGCATTGCTGCCTGGGTCGGGGTAGGCGGCTCCTACCTTCGCGACCCGCCCTTCGACCGCGAATTTATCGCCGGAGAAAGATTCGCGCGTGCGTAT
>Ga0307409_100000574_pt1 | contig 15980 bp, 12 predicted proteins | sample 322Ometagenome_2_FD_203888 | JGI IMG/M metagenome (GOLD analysis project Ga0307409, IMG submission 203888) | Maize rhizosphere microbial communities from greenhouse at UC Davis, California, United States - 322HYB-O-2 | ecosystem: Host-associated > Plants > Roots > Rhizosphere > Soil | place... | reverse complement strand
AGGAATTTTGGCTAAGCAAATTGATACGATATTGAAGAACAGAAGCAAGATTGGACAAAAAATAGCCGAGCTTGTAGGTCAGGACAAGTATACTGAAGTGTTACCTTATTTTCCAGTGTGTAGCAATTGCGGGAGGCTCTATACTGCAGTAGCGCAAGAGTACCTGCCAAATGAAAGAAGAGTTGCTTACATATGCCGAGGAGGCAGGATAGGCAAAGAGGAAGTCAAGGGCTGTGGTAACAAGGGCGAGGCTGACATAACAAGGGGAGAGGGCAAGCTTGCATGGAAAGTTGAATTTGCAGCTAGGTGGCAGGCTCTAGACATACGCTTTGAGGCATACGGAAAGGATATCATGGACTCTGTCAGGGTAAACGATTGGGTCGCTGATGAAATAATTGGTTATCCTCATCCACTTCATGTGAAGTACGAGATGTTCCTAGACAAGGTAGGCAAAAAAATAAGCAAATCTTCAGGAAATGTACTGACGCCTCAAATGTGGCTGCGGTACGGTACGCCTGAATCGATACTGCTATTGCTGTTTAAGCGTATTGCAGGCACTCGCCACATAGGGCTAGATGACGTGCCGGCTCTTATGGATGAATACGATTATTATGAAGATGTTTATTTTGGGAAAATAAGGGAGGACAATCTGGCTAAGCTTACCAAAATCAAGGGGATCTATGAATACATCAACAAGCTTAATCCACCCAAGCAACCCGAACCACATATCCCGTATCGCTTTATGGCACAGCAGGCGTCAATATTTCCTTCTGACGATGGCGACCGCGACGAAAAGGTATTCAACCGACTCCTCAAATATGGTATGATAAGGGAAAACAAGAGTGAAAGGGTCATGCATAAGATCAGGTTGGCATCCAACTGGGGAGATGACAACATGGAAAAGGATGAAAAGTTTGAAATACGACTTTCCGATTTGCATAGGAAAGCAGTGCAGGAATTGGTCGAAGCGATCAGACCGTTTACAGGCTTGCCAGACTCTCCCGATAATGCCAAGAACCTTCAATCTAATGTATTTTCTATTGCACGGGCTAACGGGATTGAGCCAAAAGAGTTCTTTGCTTTATTGTATAGAATGTTTCTAAATACCGATAGAGGGCCAAGGATCGGTAATTACTTGCTCGACTTAGGAATAGACAGAGCAACAAGTCTGCTTAAGAGATATCTCCAGAGCTGACAGGTTTATTAGATATATACCTTTTTTCCTGGCATCTGGAGATTTTTTTCTGTATTCATTCTCTTACGGGCTTTTTGGTTGGGTCGAACAGAATGAAAATCAAAATCATAGATAAAAATCCAAAAAAGACGTGTATCTCATTCAATTTCAATTTCACTCTATCTTATCGCACCCGCGTAAAGCATGTAAAAATTATAGTCAATCTCTTACTGAATTGCCCATTGCTCATAAATCACCTTTAGCATTCCCGTGGAGCTGCTATTGTTAGTACATAGAGAATGTCAATAGTGGTAGAACAAGCATAAATAAAGAGAAAAAGGAAAGAAGAAGGAAGGTTTGTAGACCTTCCTATCTGACTTCTTCAGTTAGTATTGTGTATTGTTCTAGGCGGCCCCGTCATCAACTACTAAGTAGTCGTCGAATTTGTAGTACCTGTGGCGTTGCCTGCACCGTCACCTACAGCCTCTTCTTCATCTGCAGCAGCCTCTTCTTCATCTGCAGCAGCCTCTTCTTCATCTGCAGCAGCCTCTTCTTCATCTGCAGCAGCATCGTCTGCTTCAGCTGTCGCGGTGAGATTGCTTATGCTATTCCTCGTCTCTGCTTGTTGTGTTTGAGCGCTTACAGCATATGTTGCGGAAAATGGCGTATCCTCTGCTAGGTGAAGCCAAACTGCATTACCTGCAAATGGAATTGATGCTGATGGAGCCGGTGAATCGCCATATTCTGGAGTAATTACGGTGAGTGCTAGGCTTGTTTGGTTGTCAAGCTGTGCAGTAAGCAATGGTCCAAGCTCGCCATCCTCTGCAGTGGCATTTAGTATTGCTCGCTCAGTTTCATTTAGATTTTGTATGTTGAGAATCACTACGTTTACTGGCTCACTAGCTGTATAGGTGAGTACTCCACTATAGATAGTACCATCCTGTCTTAATGGCAAAATCGTTGCCCTCTGTTCTCCTTCAAGACCTGGTAGCGGAACCGGTGATGATGTTATTGTTCCTAATTGGACTGTTCGTCCTCCTCCACCTCCACCTCCTTGCTCGGTAGCAGCATCGCCGCCACCTTGTTGCGCCGCTGTTGTTGCAAAAGATGTTGTTGCCGCTCCTCCCGTAGCTATTGCTCCCGTTAGTGCCCCTATGGCCACAAAAAGAGCAGTAGCAGCAATTAACTTGCGTTTACTTTGTGCTATTGGCATTAAGACAATGAAGAGCTAGTATAACATATATTGATTGTCAAGATATGTTACGTTGATAATTACTGATTCTTGTCCTAGAGTATGATTCCTCCAATCAGTTTATATAGTTCGAGGTCGGAGTGTTGAAGAATCAAGATTATAGGGTATTTCTTTAGCCTAAAATTGTGATTAAAGTCTTTTTTATTTTCTCATGCATCAACTCATAGTGACTAAGATTAGCAACAGTCCCGGTCAATGGTAAGTACAATTTGGCTTATGTCAGACCTTCTCTAATGGATGGTTAAGATAAAAGATACTCAGGATAAATTTGCATGGAAAGTCAATATAATGTTGAGCAAATATACCTATGAAAAGGCCGAGTCTACCTGCCTGCAATTTTTTAGAAGCATTCAGGCGTCTAGAGCTGATGAGATATGGAGGAGCACATGCGGCTGTGGTTTAAAAAGATGCGAGGCTGCAAGTCAAGGCTGTAAACCACAATACCGAAGTGACCTGCAGTTAGTAGAATTCAACAATACCTCTCTTGCAAGATTTTGCTTTGATAGTATATATAATACTCTGGAAGATAACACAACGAAAAGACAAATGCATTGACAAAGGTCTTAGAGGAGGAAGAGGAGGTACTGTTCAAATGATGAAGGTAATTATCTTCTCACATGAATCTGATCTTGACGGCCTGTATTCTGCCGCGATCGGACTTATGCGCTATCCACAAGCAATGACAGTGTTTTTGGGGTACGGTGCTGAAAATTTCAGTAAACTTGGAAGCTTTATTTACTCTGCAACTCGATTCTCTTCGTCGTCTGAGTGCGGAAAGATAGTCATTGCAGACCTTGGGCTCAACGACGAATTGATCGAAACCTGCAGAAAGACATTTTCAGATGCCGTACTCAAGGGCTGGAAGATAATGTGGGTTGATCACCATCCTTGGTCGCAGCAGGCAATTGAGTCGGTCAAACCCTTTGTGGAAGTTGTGCTTGATGCTTCGGGGAGAAAATGCGCAGCAGACCTAATGTGTGAAACGCTTTTGCCCGGCAACACGCTAGCTGCAAAACTTGCAAGCATGGCTCATACCATGGACTTTTTCACAAGGGATCAGTATCTTACGCCAATATCGGAGCTAATACGCTACTATCAAACCTTCCCTGACTTTTATCCTCATCTGTCAGATCTTGCAGTGAAATCTGCCCGGGGGATATTGTGGGATGTAGAGATGCAGAGTGACTACAACAATTATGTGCGTCTGCGCGATGAGGCAAAAGTGCAGGTCTTTGCCTCCATGCAGATAAGAGAGGCTGGCAGGTTCAAAGTAGCATATGCCCAGTCGTCTCCGTACCTCCAAAGCAGCCTGTTTTCAGAAGAAGTATTTGCTAAGACAAATGCCGATCTAGTAATGCTCTATAGTACTAAGGGCAAAGTAAGCATACGGCGTAACAACGATGCAATTTCGTGCCGCAGCATTGCAGCTAACCTTCCTGAAGGAGGAGGCCATGACTATGCCGCCGGCGCAACCTTCACGAGCGACCCGGCAGATACTGCAGCGGTTATTTCGGAGCTTCAGGCAGCCGTAGCCAAAGCATTGGCTAGCATGTAATTACATGTGAACACTCAAATACTTTAAAAGATTATTTGCTGAGATAATATCACATGATAAAGGGCAAGGTCGCTATAGTGACGGGAGCAGGTGGTGGTGTTGGAAAGGCAATTTCAAAGAGACTTTCTTCTGAAGGATGCAAGGTCGTTATGCTGGGCAGAGGCAGAACCAAGCTGCAAAAAGCGGCTTCTGAAATTGGTAACAAGAAGAATACGATGACAGTAATAGCAGATATTACCAAGGAAGCTGAGGTACTCAGCGCAATCGATCAGACGATCAATTCATTTGACAAGATAGACATCTTGGTCAATAACGCTGGCATAATAAACGATCCAATGCCCTTTCATGAAATGACTGAGGATCAGTGGGATGATCTTGTCAAAACCAACCTTTTTGGCACGTTTAAGATGACCCAGGCTGTAATCCCGGTAATGATGAAAAATGGGGGTGGCAGTATCGTCAACATATCATCGGTGCTTGGCATCAGAGCTATTCCTCGAGTGCCGCTCTCGGTGTACGCTGTGACCAAGGCCGGCGTAATAATGTTCACAAGGAGCATTGCAATCGAATACGGACAATACAAAATTCGTTGCAACTGCATTGCTCCTTCTACTATCAGAAGTTCAATAATCGAGCCCTATCTCCAGGATGAAGAGGCTAAAAAAGTTCTAGAATCTACATTTCCTTTGCGTGTCATAGGCGAGCCGGATGACATTGCTGGAGCAGTAGCCTATCTCTGCTCTGACGACTCCAAGTGGGTCACAGGCACTATCATGATGGTGGATGGTGGTCTATCTGCAAAACAATAGCTGAAACCATTATCAGAATTGTTGTGCTAGTATCCACTACAGACATTGAAAGATAGCACAAAAGAAAGCATTGATGCTGCAAAACATACACCCACCCACGATGCGACGCGGACCAATCGTGCGGTAGAAAAAGCGGCAAGAAACCCTGAATTTGTAAATCGCGCTTTAGTCCAGCTTGCAGGACTTACATTTCCTGCATTCAAGCATAACATCATCGATCATGTCAAAAGCATCAAAACCCCTGATAATAATAATAATAATGATGATGATGATGATATAATCGCGCTTTTTGAAAGCCTTGATGGCTATATTCAGTTTCGCGATCCGTACCATGTGCAGAAGGCATTTGAAGAAAATATCCCAGCCAAGAAAAGGGATTACGAGATGACTGATAAAACCCGCGAAGGCCCAGATGTACGGACCCGCCAAACGAATGCTGATGCGAGCATCAAAGACCGGGAGGCTGTAAACGAAAGAGAAGAGCGCAAAGATTACCCTGAGGTCACTCCAACTGCTATGTCAAATTTCATCTGCGACAAGTGCGGTAAAGAATTTCAAAATCAGCAGGATCTGGTGCATCACAGAGAGTTTGAAAGTGGCACATCTGGAACACAAAAATAAAAAAATTATGCTAGACTGATAATTTCAATGGTTTTTACTAACCCTTAATACCACGGTATCCTGATAATAGGATATATAGCATGAAGAGGCTGGACATCCTTATTCCGCACGAGCGCCTTACTGATGTCAACGAACTCTTGCACAAACACAAGGTGGGTGGTATGTCATTCTATGAAATCAAGGGAAGGGGCAGGGCAAAAAGGGAGCCCGTTTCAGTTGGAAGAGGAGTCATGCGGTATACTCCAGAATTTGGCTTTCGCACTAAAATTGAAGTGCTGGTGCCTGACGCTAAAGCCAAGGAAGTTATTGATGATGTGCTCAAGGTCATAAGCACTGGCTCTGCGTCTGATGGCAAGATCTTTGTTTATGATGTTGCCGAAGCATACGATATAGGAAGCAAGGAAACAGGTGACGCCGCCCTTTAACAATCTTTTTGCTTATTCTTGATTTTATCTTCGAAATTATATTTTAAGAATCTCTAAATGAAGCGTTATGTCTCCTTCTTGTTATTGCCATTTTGAGAGAGCGGGAGAGGTTGTGGGAAATGAGAACTGAGTATATATTCGCCATCCGTGTAGTCATCGCCGTCACCTTAAATAAATCAACAACATATCCTCATATATTCTTCATATTAACCTCAATTAGTAGCGAGCATTTTTTTGCGGCTAAAAAAGCAGATAAAAACACAAATCCACTTCTTTTCATGTCGGTCCCCCACTCGCCTGGAAGTTTAGCTTTACTTTAATAGGATACTACCATAGTTTTTGTAATATCAAAAAAATTTTTATCTCCTTTCTGAGAAAGAGTTATAATCTTGCAGAGCCGTATTTTGCTATGGAAGAAAAAAGAACTATGCCCGTCTGTTTTACTTCGGACCAGCTAAAGCTGATAGAAGAATATGCCAAGAGAAGAGGAATGCTAAATGTAAGTCAGGCTATCGAAGATCTAACAACAAAATAAAAAACTTATTTGGATTCCCTATAACGCGCCCTCGCCGCGCTGCTTTGATCCGATATCGATTACATCATCCACATCTGAGGCAAAGATCTTGCCTTCGCCAGCTAGCCCTGAACTTGTGCTGTCCAGGATTGCTGAGATTACTTTGTCAACCATTGAATCCTTGGTGACGATAACAATTGTTGCATTTACATTAAATTCCGGCCGGTAAGTGCTTGTGCCTCTTCCTGAATGAATTTCTGGACGGGGTATCTGTCCGCGCCCCCTTGACTCATAATAAGTAAAACCTCCCAAGCCCAATTCCCCCAGCGCTGCAAAAGCGCTTTCCAGTCTTGCAGCAGGAACAATTGCTTCAATCTTTTTCAAGATATCTAAACCCAGACCGGAGCTAGGTGGCGCTTTTATTAAAGCATTTTGCATTGGATTTGCAATTCTCAGGAATTTATACATTCGATTTTAAAATATGAAAGATTTCTAGTTGTTTAAAAAAAGAAGAAAGAGGAGGAAGAGGTCAGCTCACGCTGACTGTTCCGACCATGTTTGGATGCAATAGACAGAAGTAGGGGAACTCGCCTGCTTCTGTAAAGGTATGCTCAAATGTTGCTGCTGGAGCCATTATACCTGAGTCGAAGTTGCCATCTGGCGTTACATTTTCACCTGATGTGGCAGTATGTGGTTGTGCGTCATCATTTGTCCATGTTACTGCGCTTCCGACGCTAACTTGAGCTGGGTTTGGCTGGTATGCATCAGTGGTCAAGGTTGAAGAGCCAGGGGCTATGGTAACGCCGGTAGCAGTAGCACCGCCACCAGTAGCGCCTGTCCCTGTCTCTGTTGCGTTAGTGTCTGCTGCCCCGCCTGTCTCTGTTGCGTTAGTGTCTGCTGCCGCACCTGTCGTCGCATTGGTGTCAATGTCGCTTGCAACCGTATCGTTAGCTAATGGAGCGCCTGTTTCAGCCTCTGTTGCGTTTGTTTCTATCACTGCCAAGGTTTGGTTCTCTGCAGCAGGTTCTGTTGCAGCCTCTGTTGCGTTAGCTGCGGGGCCAGCTGTAGCGTTACCTGTTGTTGCGTTTGCCATCGCTGGTGGACCACTTACCATGTCGCTTCCTCTTGGAGGCACCATTGTCCCTGCTGGGTGATCATCTGGAGTCGACTCTGGTGTTGCTAGGACTGCAAAAGCTCCGCCCTTGAGTACATCATTCATTGCATGATCCACACCAACATAGATGCCCTCATCTGGGAAGGTAGCTTCAATTACGCTACCAGATCCCGCCGGTATATACCATGTCTCATCGTCCAATACCTGGGTGCCGTACCTATTCGCTACTGAGCCGTCATGGACATTGATTATGCCTGATATGAAGTGGAATGCTACTCCGTCGTTTGGACCTGCACTGAAGATATACCATCTCGTCAACTCACCTGGCTGGACCTGGAATACCTCAGCGTTAGGGTTCAGCTCAATCTGCACAAATGACCCTATAGCCGGGACGTACTTGTGAGCCATGCCATTAGTCATCACGATGTCTGGGTTTCCTTCAAGGAACTGGGCTACATCAAATGTGCCTGTGCCATTTGCTGGTGTAAAGAGACCATCGACAGTGCTGCTGTAGATCTCGCCAAAGACTACGTAGAATTCCTTAGCTGGCTGTTCGTTCTGTGGATGCACTACAACGCCACCATACATGCCGTTTGCAATGTGCTCCCACACACCGTTGAGGCCATCAGCGCCACAGTGATAATAGAACGCGCCTGCATGGTTAGCCTGCCATCTCCATGTCACGCTTTCACCAGGTTGAATGTTCGATCCATGCTCACTTGCATTGGAACCAACTGCTTGAGTTGTTCCATCTCCTGCGTGGAAGTCCATGCTGTGTATGACGTCACCTTCATTTATTAGCGTGAATTCAACTGTATCTCCTTGGTCGACTGATACTACCGGGCCTGGGACTGTTCCATTAAAGGTCATTGCTTGATATGTTACACCTCCAGGGTGCAGGGCATTATCTGGAGCTATCTGCACTTCAGTTTCGTCTGCAATCATAGTTACTCTTTTTATATTGCCTGAGGTGCTCTCTTCTTCTTGTGCCTGTGCACTGAAGAAATCTGGCAGCGGGCCTAGTATTAGACCTGCCATTAGAATACCTGCAGCAATACCTGCTATAACGGGTTTGTTCATTGTAGCCATTGAGAACTATATAGTGGTTAAAAAGTATTACTTTTTTTTTAGATGCCTTCTGCTTTAGGAATTGAGTCTTAATTTGCATATGCTTGATATGTAGAAGAGGCTTTCATAATTTGATACTAATCTAGAAGAATAGAACGAGACAGAGGGGTATACATTTTTGTATGTGCTGGGATATCTAATATTTTTACTTGCACATCTTTGGAAAAAGACAAGTCGTTCATTGCTCTGTATGTGGTAAAGAGCTTGGGCGTCACAAGTACAGACCCAGTGAAGAATGGGGTATTGAAGGCATGCTCTGCGGCTTGTGCCATTTAGAAAAGACCAAAGAGTTCACACTTGAGCAGAAAGAGGTCCCTGATATTTGCGCATTCTGCAAAAAAGAGCTCGCTGATAATCAGGACCGATACAAGCCACGATGGCAGTGGGAAATGCAGTCGGGTACACTATTATGCAAATCGTGTTATCAAAAAAAGGATGCAGACTATAATAAAAAGTTGAACTTTTGCGCAATATGCAACTGCAAGCTAGGAATGTTTCATTACCACCCTAAGCCCGCATGGCAAATAGACGGCAACCTCTGTAGAAAGTGCTGGGATCGGCAGAACAACAAGAACAACAACAACAACACTAATGGCGAGAGGTGAAAGAGATCGCGTATGTTTGAACGGCACAAGTGCGACAAGTGTGAGCGTAAGTTTCGGAAGATCGAAGAATTGATGCAGCATCAACAGCTAACGCATGAGCAGAGGCTGTACGTGTGTAACCAGTGCAACGCCAGCTTTGAAGGAATGGAGCAGATGCGCGATCACTCCAAGAAGTTTCATTCATATCGCAAGAGGATGTGAAAAGAAAAGAAAAGAATTAGACAGCTTTAAGCTGTTTTACAATCGGTGGTCTGGCTTTCCGAAATACTCTAAAGCCGCATATACATTTTATCTCTGGCAGCCTGGAAAGCTCTTCAACTGTTACTCGTGTTCCGCAGCGCATGCATTCGTATGCTACTGAGGAGCTGTCTCCGCTTGAACTCTCCATCTGTTTTCTCTCTCTTTCTTTCTTTAGCACGAGGCCCACATTTTAAGCTATATGATAGTGTGATGGTGGTGGTGGTGCTGCAGGCGCTTGTTTTGCTTTATGGCCGACTGGGCTGCAGCCAGTATTGCAATTGGGATCCTGTGGGATGAGGCACTGACATAATCGAGGCCAATGTTGCTACAAAACTCGATCGACTTAGGATCGCCGCCATGCTCGCCGCAAATGCCAATCTCTATATCCCTTTTCACGCCTCTTGACATGTCAACAGCCACTTTCATCAGCCTACCCACGCCTTTGGTATCAATGCTCTGAAAAGGGTTTACGCTCACGATCCCCTTTTCCAAGTAAAATGGCAGGAACTTGCCTTCAGCATCTTCCCTGCTAAAGCTGAAAGTGGCCTGCGTCAGGTCATTTGTGCCAAAGCTAATAAAATCAACAAGATGTGTAATCTCATCTGCTACTAGGCAGGCTCGAACGACTTCGATCATGCTGCCAAACTTGATCTTTAGTTTTACCTTGTGCCTATGCTCTACTTCACGCTTGACTGATTCAAAGATCTGCCTTACAGCTGCAAGCTCCTCTACCAAGGCTATCTGTGGCACCAATATTTGTGGCTCAACTGATATGCTCTCCCCGGCCAGATCTGCAGCCGCTTCACATATCGACCTTATTTGAGTCTCGTAGATTTCAGGAAAAGATATCCCCATTCTGACCCCTCTGTGTCCTAGCATCGGGTTTATCTCCGAGAGCTCATGTACGCGGTGAAGTATCTTTTCTATACGAGCGATCTCAGAAGTCTTGCCACTACCACTACCACCACTGTCGCCAGACTTGAGCTCAAATATTTTTTGCATAAGGTCTTCTTCCTTCGGCAGAAATTCGTGCAGCGGCGGATCAAGCAGCCTTATTGTAACAGGAAGGCCTTTCATTTCCCTTAGAATAGCTTTAAAGTCTGATCTTTGCAGTGGCTCTAGTTCTGCCAACGCTTGCCTTCGCTCATCCTCGTCTTCTGCCATTATCATACTAACAAACTGCACTATCCTATCGTGATGGTTGAACATGCGCTCGGTCCTACAAAGCCCAATCCCCTCTGCGCCATACCTGTGGGCAAGGGCAGCGCTCTCCACTGTATCGGCATTTGCCCTTATCTTTATTCCCTTCATTTCCGAGGACCACTGTAAAAGTTCCTTGAACTCTGATGAAATTTCCGGCTCAACTGTTGGAACCTCGCCTAGATAGACACTGCCGGTCGAGCCATCAATCGTTATCCTCTGACCCCCTGTCACTATTTTTTTCCCGTTAACACTAAAGCTCTTGCCATCGGCATCAATCTCTATCTGCGAGCATCCGACAATACATGGCTTCCCCATGCCTCGTGCGACCACGGCTGCGTGTGAGGTCTTGCCACCTCGGCTGGTCAGTATGCCGACTGACTGAAAGAAAGCAGGAACATCATCTGGTCTGGTGTCCTCCCTTACAAGGATCACCTTTTCCCCCTTTTTGCCAAGTGCCTCTGCGCATGCTATGTCAAATACTGTACTCCCGCTTGCCGCACCCGGAGATGCACCTACTCCTATTGCAATCGGCTTTTGTTTGAAATGTGGATCTATCCTGCGATACAAAAGCTGCTCAAGCGCTTCGGGATCGATTCGCTCAAGTGCAGCAATCTTGCTTATAAGACCCTCGCGGTAGAGATCGACCGAGGTCTTGACTGCTGCGACTGCGTTCATCTTCGCTGCCCTTGTCTGAAGGATATACAGTCTCCCCTTTTCTACCGTAAACTCGACGTCTTGGGGTTCCTTAAAGTGGTTCTCAAGCTCTTGAGTTACTTCAAGCAGCTGCCTATATACATTAGGCATTTCGCTGACAAGCATGTCTATATGGTTCGGTGTTGCCTTACCTGAAACTACATCCTCGCCTTGCGCATTTACAAGATAATCGCCATACAGCCGCTTTTCGCCTGTCTCGGGGTCGCGGGTAAACACGACGCCCGTGCAGCTATCAGAACCCATATTTCCAAATACCATGGCAACTATCGTCACAGCCGTACCACCTGCCATGTCCGGTGTAATGTTGTACTGCTTCCGGTATTCTACTGCGCGCTTGCCCATCCATGACCGAAACACTGCGTCAATAGCAAGCTCTAGTTGCTTGTACGGATCTATTGGAAATTTCTTGCCAGTCTTTTCGATTAGGGATTTAGATGACCTTACAATAGTCCTAAGTACCTCTAGATCAGAAAGATCCTTGCCAGCACCCACTATTCCGTCAAACTTGCGAGCATCTATGCCTAGAATAATCTTGCCCACCATCTGCATAAAACGCCAATATGTATCCCATGCAAATTCTGGCTTGCCGCTCTGCTTTGCAAGGCCCTCAACTGTTTCATCGTTTAGGCCAAGATTAAGGATTGTATCCATCATACCCGGCATGGAGACTGGAGCACCAGAGCGGACTGAGACTAGGAGAGGATTTTCACAGTCGCCAAACCCCTTTCCAGTCAGACTTTCAAGGCGCCTTATAGACCTGCGCACTTCATCCATCAAGCCGTCTGGTAGGCGTTTACCTGCTTCGTAAAATTTTTCGCAAATTTCAGTAGTTATGATAAAGCCAGGTGGTACAGGCAGACCAAGCCTTGTCATTTCTGCAAGGCCCGCTCCTTTGCCCCCAAGGAGTTTCTTATTTCCGCCGTCTGCCTCGTCAAAGAAGTATATTGGCTTGACGACGGCAGGGGCTCTGCCAAAACTGCTCTCTTCAGACATTGCTGGTTGGTGTGATCTTTTCCTTAAGGGTTTAAAATGTTGTGTATATTTGCAGGTAATAATAATAGTAATAACAATAATTTGAATTCTTGATTGTCAGGAACAAAAGAGCTGTCTGTGTGTGTAACCTAGAATCTATTCATTGTACTTCTTATTCCTGTAAGGAATGTGTATGGCTTCACTGTCAATGTCTCTTGCTGCGTCTACAAATGATTCGGGAAGTGTAGGGTGGGCATGAATCGTATCGGATATATCTTGGGCTTTCATGTGCATTCTAACTGCAAGAGCAGCTTCTCCGATCATCTCGCCTGCATGTGGTGCGATAATTAAGGCCCCCACGATTATTCCATCTTTCTCAAAAACCTTGAAGGATCCCTTTGTGTCGCCGAGACAATTTGCCTTTGCACTTGCTGCAAGCGGAAATTCTCCGCGCTTTCCTTCTAGCTTACCAACAAAAGCTACCTCCGGATATGTAAAGACGCATGCCGGTACGGTTCCGTAATCCATCTCGCTTCCTTTTCCCATCATGTTTTGTGCAGCTACCTCGCCCTGTTTTGATGCAACATGAGCAAGTTCAAAGATGCCGGTTACATCCCCTATTGCAAAAATATTTTGAACCGTGCTGCGCATCTCACTGTTGACAAGTATTCCTCGATCGTTAAATTTTACGCCACAGTTGCTCAATTCGTTTACGTTTATGCATGGCCTGCGGCCTATGCATACTAAGACTTTCTCAGCCTCAAGGGTCTGTCCGCTTGCCGCCAGCACCACTCCGTTCTCCAAGATCTTTTCAACAGTGGATCCTGTCATTACATTGATCCCATCCAAGCGCATATACTTTTCAACAGTCTTTCCTATCTCTTCAATTTGAAGAGGCATCAAATGCTCCGCTGCCTCAATCAGAGATACCTTGCACCCAAAAGAGTTAAAGATGGCAGAAAATTCGCAGCCGCTGTACCCCCCACCTATAACGACAATTGATTTAGGCAATTTTTCAAGTTCAAAAATTGTGTCTGTTGAAAATATATTATTTTCAAACGTGTAGCGGGGTAAGCACACAGGGTAGCTTCCTGTAGCAATAACGATGTTCTTTGTTTCCAAAGTGTTGTCGTTCACTATTACCTTATTTCCAGAAGTCATGTGAGCTTCGCCATGTATGATATCGATGTTATTGCTTTCCAAGAGAGTATTGATACCCAATGCAAGCCTGCTAACTGTGCCTGTCATTCTTGACCTTAACGTTGCATAATTCAATTCGATATTTGCCTTCAACCCGTCCTTTCTTGCAGCAGTAGACCTTCTCATAATATCTCCTATAGCATGGAGATATTTTGTTGGAATGCATCCCCTTTGCGTGCATGTACCTCCAAGCCCATTTTTTTCAATAATACAAACTTTGCCGCCCAGCTGTGCTGCTCTAATAGCGCATGTATAGCCGCCGGGTCCCGCGCCTATTATTATAGCATCATACATGGACAGAGATTTGTGACAGTTAGCAATAAAATTGCTTATCTTCTAAGATTCCACTCTTTGCTGCTGTATTTTCGTTCTGCCAGCCATCTGGCACGGCTGATTTCTTCTGTGCTCACGGTGTCAGCTACGAGCTTGGCATTAAATTTTGTGGCAAAACTAGTTTTTAGCGATGATGCCATGTCATCAAATGTTGTCCCTACTAGGCTAGTTACCCTTTCCTTGACGTCTTTGATTATCTTGTCTTTGAGCTTTTCAGAAGGAACTCTTAGAATACAAAACATCTTGTCTACATCAACGCCTAGCAGTAAAGTGCCATGCTGCAGCAGCACTCCCTTCCTTCTTGTCTGAGCACTCCCTGAGACCTTCTTGCCCTTTACAGCTATGTCGTTGAGCGGAACAAAGCTGGCATCAAATCCCAACCTGTTTATGGATATTACGATGGCTTCGCAAATCCACCTATATGAATCCATAATGTTCTGAGGGTATTGTTTTGTTATGAAGGAGTAGGTGAGCTCAAATTCATGTAGTACAGCCCCACCCCCAGTCAATCTCCTGACAACATCAACTCCAATCTCGCTGCACTTTTCAAGGTTGACTTCGTCTTTTATGCTCTGAAAATATCCAATTGAGACAGCCGCAGGCCGCCATCCATAAATTCGGAGAACAGGAACTTCGCCTATGTTTTCTATCAGCGCTTCGTCTATTGCCATGTTGAGGGCCGCAGTGTTGTATCCTGTTTCCAAAACTCTTATTTTGCTAAACTTTACCGTGCTCATTTTATGACTTGCAACCAAGTATTGCCTCTGTCAGAGATGTCGAATCAAATCCATACACCTCAGAGTTCTTCAGACCGTTGTCGATCTCTTGTTTGAGCGCGTGTCTTTCCAGTTTTGTGCCTATTAAATTTGTTTCAAGGGTTTCCAAAGCTTCCTCTGGATAAAGGAAAAAGTCTCCGGTAATTGTAATTGAACTGATAGCATTTTCTGTTTCGTCATATTCTACCATTACCCTAATAAGTTTCTGAGACTTGTATATGTTATGTGCTCTTCTTTTCATATTTATTCCACTTTGGTTTGTCTTTGGGAAGGCCGCCACCTCAGATTTGGTCGTCTCGCAGCAGCAACTTCATCCAGCCTGCCAACCGGTGTCGACAGTGGCGACTGTTTGACTATCTCCGGATGTTCCTTTAGTTCACTTGCTATCTTTTTTAGCGCTAGCACAAACCTGTCTAGCGTTTCTTTGCTTTCTGTTTCCGTCGGCTCTATCATTAAAGCCTCTGGGACTATTAGCGGAAAGTAAATAGTGGGTGGATGGAAGCCATAGTCCATAAGTCTTTTTGCTATGTTCAGGGCGCTCTTTTCCCCAAATCTCCTTGAGGACAAAACAAATTCATGAGCGCATCGGCGGTCGTAGGCAAGGTCAAAAGTGTCCTTTAGTAGATCTTGGAGGTAATTTGCGTTCAATACGGCGTGCTCTGATACCTTCCTTATCTGGGTGCCCCAGGAATGGATGTACGAATATGCCCTGACGTGCATGCCAAAGTTTCCGTAAAAGGATCGAACCCTGCCAACTGATTTCTTAGACGCATAGTCAAGGGAATATCTGCTATCACGCTTGACTACTTGGGGTATTGGCAAATACTCTGCAAGGAATGATTTCACCCCAAGTACCCCTGCTCCAGGACCACCTCCTCCATGGGGGGTTGAAAATGTCTTGTGCAGGTTTAGATGGATCATGTCAAAGCCCTGGTCCCCTGGCCGGGTGATACCTAATAGTGCATTCATGTTTGCACCGTCGCAGTACATCAAAGTCCCATTCTTGTGCGCAAGGTGACTGATCTCGGTAGTGTTCTCATCGAAAAGTCCAAGGGTATTTGGATTTGTTAGCATGACTAGTGCCACTTCAGGACTAAGCAACTCCTTGTATCTGCCTATGTCCATGTTGCCGCGTGAATCAGAAGGGATGGTGATTGTCTCCAGCTTGCATATTGAAGCTGTAGCAGGATTAGTGCCGTGGGCTGAATCCGGAATTATCGCTTTGGTCCTTTTTTCTCCTTTGCTCCTGAAGTGCGCCTTTGCGATCATAACCCCTAAGAGTTCGCTCTGCGCGCCAGCAGAAGGCTGCAGAGAGAAATCATCCATCCCGGTGATATCTTTCAGA
>Ga0307409_100000572_pt1 | contig 16011 bp, 14 predicted proteins | sample 322Ometagenome_2_FD_203888 | JGI IMG/M metagenome (GOLD analysis project Ga0307409, IMG submission 203888) | Maize rhizosphere microbial communities from greenhouse at UC Davis, California, United States - 322HYB-O-2 | ecosystem: Host-associated > Plants > Roots > Rhizosphere > Soil | place... | reverse complement strand
GCGATTGGCGTGATTACCGGGCTGTCGTTTCGCCCGTGGGAAGACATCCTGAAGGCGTTCGGCGCCGCGGCCGCATCGTCGGGAGCGGTCGGGCTCTTTCACGTGGCCGGCGCCACGCCGGAAGCGCCGGACGAGGACACGGCGCTGCGATCGACGCCGGCAGCGGAGCGCATTGTCGTGACCAACGACATGATGCGCGACGCGCAAACACGCCTGTCGACGGCGGATCGCGCCGATCGCATCGACGCGGTCGCCATCGGCAGCCCGCATCTTTCTCTCGAAGAGTTCGACAGCCTGCGGCGGCTCTTGAGCGGGCGCCGCGTCGCCGTGCCAATCTATGCGTGCACGGGCCGGCACGTGCTCCGCATCCTCGAACGCGACGGCGTCCGGCAGGACCTCGAGTCTCTCGGCGTCGTGATCGTCGCCGACACCTGCATCGTGGTCACGCCGATCCTGCCCGAGAAGCCCGGCGCGATCCTGATGACCAACTCCGGAAAGTTCGCGCACTATGCGCCGGCGAACACCGGCTATTCGGTGCTGTACGGATCGATGGGCGACTGCGTCGAGAGCGCGGTATGGGGAAAGCCGATCTTCAAGGTGCTGACGTGGTGAGCGTGCAGGCGGAAGTGCTGATCGACGGTCCGGCCGCGAGCGCGACGGCGCTGGCGCTGACGGCGCCGATCAGCTTCTGGGGCGGCGTCGATCCGCAGAGCGGCGTGATTGCCGATCCGCGGCATCCGCAAAGCGGTGAGGCAGTGACGGGAACGATCCTGCTGGTGCCCGAAACGATCGGATCGTCTTCGGCTGCGGCGATCCTGTTGGAGCTCGTTCACGGCAATCGCGCTCCGGCGGCGATTGTGCTGCACCAACCGGATGCGATTCTGTTGTTGGGCCTGATCGTGGCGAAGGAGATGGGGCACGAAACCCCAATCGCCCTGCGGCTGGATCGCGCTCACTACGCGGCGCTCCATGGCAGGACGATTGAGGTTTCACGGACGGGTCGTTTGGAGTGGTCCGGCTAAAAGCCGGACCCTCATGTGTCTGACTGTCCGCCGAGCTGATCAAGCTTATGAAACAGAAAATCGTCGTTGCCACCGCGCTGCTTGCCACACTTCTTTCAGATGTCGACTCGCTGATCGCGTGGGGCGGGCAGGGCCATCGGCTGGTTGGATTGATCGCCGCCGAGCGGCTGACGCCGGCGGCGCGTCAACAGGTGCGGGCGCTGCTCGACGGGCAGACGCTTGCGGATGTTTCGAGCTGGGCCGACTCGCTGACCGGCGATCAGGTGCAGACGTCGTCCTGGCATTACCTGAACATCCCGCCTGATGCGCGGGGTTACGATCGCGACCGCGATTGCCCGCGGCAACCCGGCGTCGCCGCCGGATCACGCAGTGACCGCTGGCGCGACTGCGTGGTCGATCGGATTGCGTATTGGGAAGAGCGGCTCGGGGATCGAAAGCTCGATCGCGCCGATCGCGCAACCGCGCTGAAGTTCGTGGTGCACTTCATCGGCGACCTGCATCAGCCGTTTCACGCGCTTGGCGTCGGCCGCGGCGGCAACGACGTCAGGGTGCGGGTGTTTGGCGAGTCGAACTGTGGCAACGATCCCGCGCGGCCGAGCCCCTGCAACCTTCACTCGGTGTGGGACAGCCGGTTGATTGCGCATCGATCGACGGGGGACCTGGCGTATTTGTCCGGGCTCAATCGATTGATCACGTCGAAAGGTTTCGCGTCGCAGCCGGCGGGCACGCCGGCGCAATGGGCGGAGCAGTCGTTCAGGCTGGCGAAGGAAGCGCTGGTCGCCAACAACACCAACATCGACGAAGGGTATTACCGGCGGCACATCACGGTGATCGACGAGCGCATCGCGCTCGGCGGCGTGAGGCTGTCGGCCGAGTTGAACCGCATTCTCCGCTAAGTCCGCGGCCTGCCCGCAACTTGGCGAGCTACTCGGAGCGGAGGGCGGTGAGGGGGTCGACGCGGGCGGCCTTGCGCGCGGGGATTACGCACGCGGTCAATGCGACAACGCTGATCAGGGCCGCGACGCCGGCGATCATCATCGGGTCGTTCGGTTCGACGGCGATCGCGGGGATGCGCGCGAGCACGCCGAGCGCCATCGCCGCCGGAATGCCAATTGCGAGCGACAGGCCGATCTGCATCAGGCCCTTGCGAAGGAACAGCCACGCCACGTCCCAGCGCGCCGCGCCGATTGCCACGCGCACGCCAATCTCCTGCGTGCGCTGCGTCACCGCGTAGGCAATCACGCCGTAGACGCCGATCGCCGACAGGATCAGCCCGATCGACGCCAGCACGCCGAACAGCGTGGCGAAAATGCGGTAGATCGATCGCTCGTTCGCCATGACGCTCTCGATCGTCTGGATCATGAACACAGGCTGATCCGGATCGATAGACTGCACGCTGGCCCGCACCGCTGCCATCACGTTCACGGGAGCCATCGAGCTGCGAACGATCAATGAGCAGGTGCGCTCGGGCGCATTCAGGAACGGCAGATACACCACCGGCGTGTGGAAGGCGTCGCTGTCGTCCCCCTGGGCGAACATCGGCACGACGCCAACGACGGTGCGCCAAACCTGCGGCGGCGCCTCCGGCTCATCGCGCCGCGGCACGAACCGCAGCTGGCGGCCGCTCGGATCCTCGCCGGCGAACAATCGATCCGCTGCCAGCTGGTTGATGACGACGTTCGACGAGCCGGCCGCGGCGTCGGCATTGTCGATGCCGCGCCCTCGCGCGATCCGGACCCCCAGTGTCTCGAAGTAGCGAGGCGACACCGACACCGTGGAAATCCACGGCCGCCGATCGTCTTCAACGTGCTCGCTGCCGTCGATGATGACGCGCCATTCCTCGTGATCGAGCGGCGGCACCGCCGTGGTCAGCGCCGCGCTCTGGATGCCCGGCAGCGCATCGATCTTCGGCAACAGCTGATCGAAGAAGCGTCGTCGCGCGTCGACGGACGGGTATTTCGACGGCGGCAGCTGCATGCGCATGCGCGTAAGGTCAATGACCTCGAATCCCGCCGGCGCCGCATACAGCGCGATGAAGCTGCGGAGCATCAGCCCCGCGCCGCAAAGCAGCACGATGGTCAGCGCCAGCTCGGACACGACCATGATTCCGCCGAGGCGCCCCGACCGGGGGTTGCCGGCCGTGCCTCGCGCGCCCTCCTTGAGCGTGTCGAGAGGGTTCTCGCGCGACACCTGCAGTGCCGGCGCGATGCCGAACAGGATGCCGGTCGCGACGCAGACCGCGGCGACGTAAGAAACGACGCGGTAATCGATGGTGAAGCGCAGCCACCACGGCGCGCCCGATCCTTGAATCGCCACATCAAAGGCGTTGACGCCGATCGTTGCCAGCAGCAGGCCGCCAACACCGCCGAGGCTGGCAAGCGTGATGCTTTCGATCAGCAACTGTCGAACGACGCGCCAGCGCGTGGCACCCAGCGAAAACCGCACCGCGACCTCGCGCGAACGATACACTGCGCGCGACAGCAGCAGGTTGGCGACGTTGGCGCAGGCAATCAACAGCACCAACACCACCGCCGCCATGATCACGACGAACATACGGGGCGCGGCGCCGTTGAGGAAGCGCTGCTGCAGCGTTTCGACCTGCGCGGCGGTCACGTTCTGCAATTGATTCGGATAGTCGTCGAGGATCCGCTGCGCTATCGCCTCGACTTCAGCGGCCGCCGCCTCGCGCGTCGCGCCCTCCGCCAGCCGCGCAAACAGCGAAAGCGGACGGACGTCACGCGACAGTTGCGCGTCGGTGGCCACGAACGGCGTCCACAGATAGCTGCCTTCGTTTTCGCCGAATCGCATGCCCTCGGGCATGACGCCGACAATGGTCGCAGGGGTGCCGTTGATCTTCAGGACGCGGCCGATCACATTCGGATCGCGCTCGTATCGGCTGGTCCACAAGTCGTAGCCGAGGATCACGACGGGCGCGGCTCCGCGGCGGTCTTCGCCCGCCACGAACGTGCGACCAATCAGCGGGCGCTGCCGCAGCACGTCGAACAGGTTGGCCGTGACACTCGATCCCTGGGTCTGTTCCGGCGCGGAGCGATCGTCGCTGATGTTGATGGCCTGGAACGACGAGCCGCCGATCATGGCGAACGATCGCGCGCCGTCGCGCCAGTCCTCGAGATCGAGCACCGACGCGGGCAGCCGCCGGCCGCGGGTCGGCCGCCACGAAATGGCGACGATGCGGTCGGCGCGCTCGAATGCGAACTCGCGGATGAACGCGGCATTGATGATCGTGAAGCCGAGCGTATTGGCGCCGATGCCGAGCGCCATCGCCACGATCGCCGCAGCTGAAAACCATCGCTCCTTGACCAGCAGGCGCGCGGCAAACCGCAGATCCTGTGCCATCTCTTCGAGCGGCCGGAAGCTGCGCGTATCGCGATGGCGCGATTGCATTGCCGTGGCGCCGCCGAATCGCAGCAGCGCCTGGCGACGCGCTTCATCGCGCGGCAGTCCGCGGCGCATGTTGTCGTCGGTGGCCATCTCGATGTGCGTCGTGATCTCGTCGGCGAAGTCGCGATCGAGCTCGCTGCCGCGAAACAGCGCGCGCAGCCGCGCCACCAGTTGCGTCAGTGCGGCCATCGCGTCACCTCTTCGACAAGTCGAGGACGCGCCCGATCACGCCGGCAACGCGCTCCCAGTTACGGGTTTCCGCGGCGAGCTGCTTCTTGCCGGCTCTCGAAATCTCGTAGAACTTGGCCTTGCGATTGTTTTCAGAGGTGCCCCAGGAGGCGTCGACCCAGCCCTTCTGCACCAGCCGAATCAGGCAGAGATAAATAGTGCCCTGGTTGATTTGCAACGCGTCTTCGCTGATCTGCTCGATGCGGCGGGCAATGCCGTAGCCGTGCATGGGGCCCATCGCGTCAAGGGTCTTGAGGACCATCAGGTCCAGGGTGCCTTGCAGGATGTCGGACTTCGCTTCGCCCACGGATCGCGCTCCTGTTGGATGCTCAGAGGAGTAAAGCATACTCCTCTTTACGTCCCACAGGAACCAAAGGTTCAAGGGTTCAAAAGGGTTCAAGGGTTCACAGGTTCAATCAATACGCGTGACGGCCTGTGATGAGACGGACGATCAGCGACGGCGCTATTCCTGCGAAATGCCGAAGTGCTCGACGAGATAGTCCGGGTGCCGTTCGTGCAGCGCCACGAACATTTCGTTGATCAGGTTGAGCGCCTTGCCGACCGCGTATTGCTGGTTCGAGCCGCGAATTTCGACGGCGACCGAGAAGTCGCCGTTGCGAACGGCTCCGAAGACGCGGGCACGCCGCGCGTCGATACGCTTGTGATCGGGCACGGCACGGCTGGAGCGCTCGACGATCAGCGCTCGCATTTCGGTGACGATGTGCTTGCCGGCTTCGGGCAGCAGCGAAGGAAAGCTGAGGACGCCGCGGCGATCGACGAACGCGCGCATTGGCTTCGTCGTCAGCCAGAAAAATTCATAGCCAACACGCCCGCGCAGCGGCGTCGCTCGAAAACCGCGGAACACCCCGCGATCGGCGTAGTGCGCGAGCGCCGCCGTCACTGCGGTTGCCCTCAGCGTTGTCGAAGGAGTCAGTGGTAGTACGACATCGTGCCGGGTTCGACCTTGCCGATTGCTCCGGGTGGATACTTTGCGCGGTCCCAGAATTCCTTCTTCCCCTGGCAGTTGATCACCGACGGGCGGCCTTCGCGCGCGGCGATTTGATAGGCGCGCTCGAGCGCCGGCCGGAATTCGGCCGGACGTGTCACGTATTCGCCATGCCCGCCGAGCGCTTCGGCCAGCTTGTCGTAGCGCAGGTTTTCCTGGAACAGGTGAATCGGCATCGCCTTCGGATCGGCGGTGGCGCCGGTCCACGTGCCCCATGCGTTGTTGTTGTAGACGATGGCAACGACCGGCAGCTTGTACTTCGCCATGGTGTCGATCTCCATCGCGGTATAGCCAAAGCCGGCATCGCCGGTGGTGCAGATGATCGGGTGGCCTTGGTGCGCCGCCTGCGCTCCGGCGCCGAGCTGCACCGCCGCGGCCACGCCAACCGCGTAGCCGAGGTCCGGACCGATCGCGCCGTACTGATACGCGCCGTTCATGATCTGGCCGGGACGGAAGCCGCGCAGCTCGCGGCGTACGAAGCGCGCGATGCCATAGCCGCCGGACGCGATCGTCGTCTGTTCCTTCGGCAGCTTGCCGCGATAGAGAAAATCGCCGAGCTCTTTCGCGATCACCGCGGGATGCACGGCATCGCCGTAACTGAGGCCGGTCTTGTAGTAATCGAGGTTCTGATCCTCGAAGCGCTTGCGGGCGGCCGCGATCTCGGCCACCCACGAGTCGTGGGTCATCGCCGGCACCGCATCGGCAAGCGCCTCGAGCGCCGCCAGCTCGCAGCTGACGATGCCAAGCTCGATCGGCAGGTTGCGGCCGATGTCCTCGTGGGCCTGGTCGATGCGGATGTACTTCGCGTCGGGGCCGAAAGCAAACTCGCCGACCGTCGGCATGCAGTGCTGGCCGACAAGGATGACCAGGTCGGCACTGGCCAGCGCGCCGGGCGCAGCGTTGGCGGACAGCGGGCTGGCATCGGAGAACTGGCCCTTCATGGCGCCGGACTCGACAACCGGGATCTGTGCTTTCTCGGCGAGGCGCTTCAAGGCGTCCCACGCCTTCGCATAGAACACGCCGTTGCTCGACACGAGCATCGGCCGCCGCGCGGTCTTGATCAGATCGACGGCCTTGACGATGTCCTTCGGCGACGGATGCGGCCGCGATTCCGTTCGATAGTGCGACTTGTCGTGGAAGAACTCGAGCTCGCTGGCGTCCTTGAAGCGCGCCGACGCGACCTCGGCGGGGAAATCCAGGTGCACGGGCCCCGGCACGCCGCTCTTCAACTGGCGGAACGCATAGCCCGCGTATTCATGGACGCGGCGCGGGATGATCAGCCGCTTGCCGTACTTCTTCAAGCCTTCGGTGGTCGGCTGCTGATATCCGAGCTGGATGCCGGCCTCGGTGTCTTCCATCGCGATCGACATGTTGCTGGCGACGATCAGCAGCGGCGTGCGCGCCGCGTTGGCGCAGGCGATCGCGCAAATCATGTCGGTGAAGCCGGGCCCTTCGGTGCCCGACGACACGGCGATCTCTCCGGTGACGCGAATGAACGCGTCGGCGGCGTGCGCCATCGAGCCTTCGTGACGCCCGCCGTAGGCGGGAATGCCCGCGGAGGCGAGCGCGTGGATGATGCCGTAGTTACCCGGACACGCGAACAACGCCGCGACGCCTTCGTCCTTGCACGCGCGCGCGAACACTTGCGCGCCGGTCATCGGAAATTCGAAGGTGACCGGCGCGGCGGCAGTCGCCGCGGCGAATTCGGGTGGCACGCGAATCGGCGCAATCGTGCTGGCCGCGGAAGCGGGCGCGTTCTGGCTGCCTTGTTGAGCGCTGCTCGTGGCGCTTGCCATGGCCGCCGCGGTGGCGCCGGCACCGGCGACCGCTTTGCGAAGGAACGATCGGCGGCTCTGGTCGGGCGTGCGCGAATGACGTGTGGCCATGCGCGCCGAGAATACGGTCGCGGCCGGCGCGCGTCAAGACGTTAACGCGAGCGGCTGGCGAGATACGCGGCGACGTGCTTCATGTCATCGGGACTGAGACGCGTGGCAATCGGGCGCATGATCGACGCCGTGCCTGATCCGCCGCGCGCATCTTCATTGAACAATTGCAGCTGCTGCAGCAGGAATTCGGCACGCTGGCCGTCGAGGATCGGATACTCGCGATTCTGATCCGCGTCGGGCTGATGGCATTCGAGGCAGGCGGGAATCCGCCGTTCCGGAATGCCGCGCATCGCAATCGCTTCGCCGCGCGCAAGGTCGCCGCCGCCGCGCGGCGGCGCCGGCGGACGCTGCGCGTAATAGGCAATCACCGCGTCACGAGTCGCCGGGTCGAGGGCCGCCGCGATTGGACCCATGATGCCGCTGTGACGCGCGCCACTGGCGTAGGCGTCCAGGGCGCGGCGCATGTATGGCGCGTTCTGTCCCGCCAGCGACGGGAACGCGCCGCCATCGCGTCCATGCCCGGAGGCGCCGTGACAGGACGCGCACATCTCGACCACCGGAGGCGATGCGCCGGGATGGCGCGGCTCGCCAACCGCGAGACGCCAGTACTGATCGGCCGACAGCCGCGGCAACTGGCGCAGGAACGCGACCACCGCCCAGATCTCGTCGTTGCGCTTCGGCGCCGGCCACGCCGGCATCCCGGTGAACTTGATGCCGTGCTTGACGATCTGAAACAGCTCCGCGTCATCCCACCGGTCGATCCGTTCCGGCAGGAACGGCGGATGCGGAGTCATCTTCATGACGAGGGGCGGACGCGCCGCGGCGGGGCTGCCGTGACAGGCGCGGCAACTGCGTTCGTAGTGCGCCGCACCGCGCGCGCGCAGGGCCGGACCGTCGAGTGCCGGAACATCAATGGCGCGCGAGTAGGTGTAGACCGATCGCCGCTTGATCAGATCAAGCACCCATGCGGTGGCTTTCCAATGCCCGGAGCTGGCCTGGATTGGAATGAGGCCGGTCGCCACGAACATCGTCAGCGCGAAAATCGCGAGCACACCGATCGCGAGATAGCGCGCGACTTTCACTGGCGGCCTCCGTAGGGCTGTGCCACCAGCAGCGACCGCGACAGCCAGAGCGCCGCGCCGAGGTAGGCGATCGTGCCGGAGGCGATCATCACCGCGCCGCCAAGCTGCTGATCGGCGATGGCGCCAGCGGCGTGCCCATACAGATCGCGCGGCGTCAGCGCGAGCACTGCCCCCAGCATGGTCATGTGGGCAAAGGTCAGCACCAGCGCAATGATGCCGGCGGCGGCGCGGCTCGCGGCCGCCGCGCGCCCGCCCCCGAGAATCGAGATCCAGAGATAGGTAGACGCGCCAAGAAACGACGCCTGCTCGATGACGAACACGCCGTCGTGATGGCGCGCGGCGAGATGCAAAGCCGGGACGTGCCAGGCCCAGATCACTACGAACTCGATCAACGAGGCAGTGATCGGTGAAAACCAGCGCGGGCGGCGTCGAACCGGATCGACCCGGCTGTGCGCGAGCGCCGAAGCGAGCAGCGGCGCGAACGCCGCCACGATCGCCATGTGCGCGATCATGTGCCGCGTGAATGCGCCGTCGATCATTGGCATCCGCCCAGCGAGAACGACGCGACACCCACGAACAGTGTGCCGATGCCGCTCAATCCTGCCAGCAGCACGGTCATGTAGGACATGAACCTGGTCCGGTCCTCGGGTGTGCCGTCGTCGGTGGGCCGATCGGGCAGTTCAAAGTTGAGCCGCCGGAGTCCGCGCCAGAACAACATCGCGATCGGCGCGAGCGCAATCAAGGTCATCGCCAGCAGCGTGTCGTCGAGCGAACCGGCGAGCCTGTCGAGGCGGCCGCACGCCAGCGCCGCCCAGATGTAGCAGACGGTGAGGTGCGTGGACCAGATGATCGGCGCGACGATCGGCATCCACAACGGATCGGGCGGCCGCGAAGCGCTACGCGACATACGGGAACCCCGCCAGCAGCGCAACCGTGATCGCCACCGTGGCGGCGGTGAAGTGCCAGTAGAGCGCGACGTTGCCCAGGTCCATGTCGTAATGCGCCGTCATGCGGCCCGCGGCGCGGCGCGCGACACAATACAGCTGCATCAGCAAGCCGATGGCGATGTGCAGCGCGGCCCAGATCGCGAGCAGCCACGCGATCGCCTGGTAGATGCCGGCAGTGGGGTCGAGCTCCGCGTACCACGGACCGGCGAGCGTCAACGCGGCGCCCGCGGCGCCGGCGATGATTGCGAACCCCAGCGCCGTGTACAACGGGCCCGCTCGATTGGCCTTGTTCAACCGACGCGCCGCAAGCGTTGCGCCCCACGACGCGAGCGTGGCGAGCGCGGCGGCAACCGACCATCCGGCTCCCGCCAGGGCTGCGGCCGGAACGAAATCCTCGTGCAGCGACCAATAGAAGAAATAGCCGAACACGAGCGAGATGAACGCGCTGAAGATGCCGAGCATGGTGATGCACATCGCCCACCAGCCGACCGAGTCGCTGCCCGACGCGTAGAGCGGCAGGGTGGTGCCCATGCCGACGTCCTTCACCTCTTTTTCGGGGATCTCGGCGCTGCCGGTCCAGAGCCAGATCCAGATGACGATGATCGACAGCACGATGCTCACCGCCATCCATCCGTACAACTTGAAGGTCGGGAAAATGAAGATCCCGGCGACGCACACCGCGGCGATCAGCGTGATGAAAGTTGGGCCGGCAATGCGCATGCATTGGATTGGCTCGGCATCGATCGTCGAGGTCACCAGCATTTCGCGGCGGCCCTCTTCGGCGTCGGGAAGGTAGAAGCGGCCGGCATCGTAATCGGCCATGAAGCCGGGCTGCTCCCAGAGCGGATAGCGCGTCTCGACGCGCGGAATGGTGCGCACGCCCCACGGCCGGCCGGGAATTTCCTGGAGCCATTCGACGGAGCCTGCATTCCAGGGATTCCGCGGTGCATCAGGCCGGCCGGCCCTGGGCCGCACCACGTCCCACGCGACCACCAGAAAGCCAGCCGCCAGCACGAATGCGCCGACGGTGGACAGCAGGTTGAGTGATTCGAGTCCCATGCCCGCGGGATAGGTGAAGACGCGGCGGGGCAGACCGAGCAGGCCGGTCCAATGCATCGGCAGGAACGTGGCATTGAAGCCGGTGAAGACCAGCCAGAACGAAATGCGGCCCAGCCGCTCCGACAGTTGCTTGTCGAGCGCGAGCGGATAGTAGTAGTAGAGGCCTGCGACGACCGGAAAGACCGCGCCGGCGATCAACACGGTGTGCAGATGCGCGACGACGAAATACGTATCGTGCGCCTGGAAGTTGAAGGGCGCCATCGCCACCATCACGCCCGTCAGGCCGCCGATCACGAAGGTCGACAACCCGCCGGTAATGTAAAGCAATGGCACCGAGCGGGCGACGATGCCGGCGAGCAGCGTGGCGATGAAGCAGAAGATCTGCACGCCGGTCGGAATTGCCACCGCCATCGACGCCGCGGAAAAAATCGCCAGCGTCACGCCCGGCAACCCGGTGGTGAACATGTGGTGCACCCACAAGCCGAAGCTCAGGAAGCCGGTGCCGATCGCCGCCAGCACGATCCAGCTGTAGCCGACGATCGGCCGGCGTGCCGCGGTCGGCACGATCATCGCGATCAGCGCGACCGACGGCAGGAAGATGATGTAGACCTCGGGATGCCCGAAGATCCAGAACAGGTGCTGCCACAACAGCGCATCGCCGCCCAGGCTGGTATTGAAGAACGGCCATCCGAAGGCGCGCTCGAGCTCGAGCAGGATGGTGCCGGCGATCAGCGGCGGGAACGCAAACAACACCATGAAGGCGGCGACCAGGATGTACCACGCGTAGAGCGGCACCAGGTTGAGCCGCATGCCGGGCGCGCGGCAGCGCAGCACGCCGACGATCAGCTCCACCGCCGCGGCAATCGCCGCAACTTCGATGAACGAGAAGCCAAGCAGCCAGATGTCGGCGCCAATGTCAGGTTGATAGGCGCTGGTCAGCGGCGGATACATGAACCAGCCGCCTTTGGGCGCCGCATCGAAGAACAAAGACCCGCACAGGAACACGCCGCCGATGGCGAATGCCCAGAAGCCAAATGCCGACAGCCGCGGAAACGGCAGCTCGCGCGCGCCGATCAACGCCGGCAGAAACAGGATCGACACCGACTCGAAAATAGGAATGGCGAACAGGAACATCATCACCGAGCCGTGCACGGTGAAGATCTGGTTGTAGCGATCGGCCGAGAGAAAATCGTTGTCCGGCCGCGCCAGCTGCCATCGCATCAGCAGCGCGAGCGCGCCGCCAAACAGGAAAAACAGGAACGTCACGGCGACGTACCACAGCCCGACGACGGTGTTGTTGACCGACGACCAGTAGCGCCATCCGGTGGGAATGCGCCACGCCTCGAGCAGCCGCCGCGCCTGCGCGTCGCGCAGCTCGACGCCGGTCACTGCAACCCTTTCAGGTAGATCGCCAGCGCCCGCAGATCGTCGGCCGGCAGGCCGCCGAATGCCGGCATCAGCGATCCCGGCTTGACCGCGGCCGGGTGACCGACGAAGCGCGCGAGATCATCAACCGTGTTCTGGAGCACGCCGCCGGCAACGGTGAGCCGGCTGCCGACGTGCGTGAGATCGGGACCGATCGACGCGCCGGCGGCGGTGCCGCGCACGGCGTGACATGCGCCGCATCCGGATGACGCAAAGAGCCGCGCCCCCACGTTGTCTGCGATGCTCGCGGGCCGTGCCTGCGCCGCGAGCCATTCCGCAAACGCGTCCGGCTCCACCACCTCGGCGACGAACCCCATGCGCGCGTGCGATGCGCCGCAATACTCCGCGCACACGCCACGATACGTGCCGGCACGTTCCGGCTCGATCGTCAGGCGCGTGACGCGGCCGGGAATCATGTCCATCTTGCCGGCCAGCGACGGAATCCAGAACGAATGGATGACGTCCACGCTCGTCAGCACGATCTCGATCGCCTGGCCGCGCGGCAACCTGAGCTCGTTGGCCAATTCGATCGCTGCGGCCCCCGGCTGTTGGTAGGTCACGCGCCACCACCACTGCTCACCGCTGACGTGCACGCGCAACGCGCCGCTCGGCGCCGCGTTCAGCTGGCGCGACAATGCCGGTACACCGATCACGAGCAAACCCGACAACACCGCCAATGGCAGCGCGACACCGCCGCCGACGATCAGCGACACGCCGGCGCGCTCACTCCAGCGCGGGCGGTGCAAGCGGCTGGCATGGATCGCGAGCATCGTCACGATCAACCAGACGATCGCCGCCCCAGCCGTCATGATGGCAAGCAGGCTCGTGATCTCAGCCGCGCCGCGGCCGCCCGCATCGAGCGTTGACCACATCAACCGCTCAGCCCTCGCAAGAGCATTGCCAGCAAAAAAACCTGCGCAGGCGTCTCGAACAGGCCCGGGACTTGCTGGGAATTACCAGCGAAGAGGTTTGTTATGACCCGTACGAGAAACTTGTTGCTGTTGTTTGCCTTCCTGGGCTCGACCGTAGCGATGGGTGCTTGCACCAACGCGTCTACGTTCGCGGAGATCAACGGCGTCGGTCCAACTCCTCAGCTGCCTGAGCCGGATACATCGCTCATCCCGACAATCAACGTCGTCGACGCCATCGGCTGGACGGACGGCCAGCAACCCGCATCTTCACCGGGCACGACCGTGACGTCCTTTGCCAGGGGGCTCGACCATCCTCGCTGGCTTCACGTGTTGCCCAATGGGGATGTGCTGGTCGCGGAAACCAACGCGCCGCCACGGCCGGATGACGCGAAGGGCATCAAGGGGTGGTTCTTCAAGCGCTACCAGAAAAAAGCCGGCGGGGCAGTACCGACGGCAAACCGCATCACGTTGCTGCGCGATAGCGACGGTGACGGCACGGCCGAAACTCGCACGGCGTTGCTCGCGAACCTCAACTCGCCGTTCGGCATGGCGCTCGTCGGCAACACGCTGTTCATTGCCAACACCGACGCGGTGGTGAAGGTGCCGTACGTCGAAGGCGCCACCGAAATTCGCGAGGCGCCGCAGAAAGTGGCCGACCTGCCTGGCGGCACGTTGAACCATCACTGGACCAAAGGCTTGATCGCGAGCCCGGACGGGCGGAAGCTCTATGCCGCCATTGGCTCGAACAGCAACGTCGCCGAGAACGGCATCGATCAGGAACAAGGCCGTGCCGCGATCTGGGAAATCGACATCGACAGTGGCGCGACCCGCGTGTTTGCCACCGGGCTGCGTAACCCGGTCGGGCTGGCGTGGGAACCGAACACCGGCGCGCTATGGGCGGCGGTCAACGAGCGCGATGAGCTCGGCAACGACCTCGTTCCCGACTACATCACCGCGGTGAAGGACGGTGCTTTCTACGGCTGGCCGTACAGCTATTACGGGCAGCATGTCGACGATCGCGTCGAGCCGGCGCGTCCGGATCTGGTTGCGACGGCAATCGCGCCGGATTACGCGCTGGGCTCGCACACCGCATCGCTCGGACTCGCGCACTCGGGCAGCAACACCCTGCCGCCGGCGTTCAAGGACGGGATGTTCGTCGGCCAGCACGGCTCGTGGAACCGCAAGCCGCGCGCCGGCTACAAGGTGATCTTCGTGCCGTTTGCGAACGGCCGTCCGTCGGGCACGCCGATCGACGTGCTGACAGGATTCGTCCTCGACAACGGCGACGCCATGGGACGTCCGGTCGGCGTCGCGATCGATCGGCGCGGTGGTCTGCTGGTCGCCGACGACATCGGCAACACGGTGTGGCGCGTCAGCGGGGCCTCGCCCATGACACGCCGCTAAGGCGGTTCCGTACACATTGCGAAGGGAGCGATCGATGAGAAGCAAAGCCCGGTTCCTCGGCCACCCGATTCACCCGATGCTGGTGGTGATTCCGCTCGGACTGTTCATCGCGGCGGTGGTGTTCGACGGTCTGCATTACTGGCTCGGCGACGCGATGTTTGCCGCGATCAGTTACTACAACATTGCCGCCGGCATCATCGGCGGCCTGCTCGCCGCAGTCTTCGGGCTGGTGGACTGGCTGGCGATTCCATCCGGCACGCGTGCCAAGCGCATCGGGCTGTTCCACGGCGCGATCAACGTCACGATGGTGATGCTGTTCGCAGCGGTGTGGATTGCGCGCAGCGCGCTGCCCGATCTTGCCGCCACCACGCTGGTGCTCGGGGTGGAGCTGGTGGCGATTGGGCTTGCGTTGCTGGCGGGCTGGCTGGGTGGCGAGCTGGTCGACCGCCTTGGCGTCGGCGTTGACGAGGGCGCGAATCTCAATGCCCCGAACTCGTTGTCGGGACGCCCCGCGAGCCCTGGCCGGGTGTGATTGGAGGATGTGATGGCGAAGTGCGATCTGTGCGGCAACGATTACGACAAGAGCTTTGAAGTGCGCATGGCAGGGAAGACGTATACGTTCGACAGCTTCGAGTGCGCGATTCACGAGCTGGCGCCGGAGTGCGAACATTGCGGCTGCAAGATCATGGGACACGGCGTGGAGTCGGACGGGCGGATGTTCTGCTGTGCCAACTGTGCGCGGCGCTCGGGCATCAATGAAATGGTGGATCGCAGCGCCGCCGACAACGCTCCGTGAAGCGACAGCAATCAGCAATCAGCAATCAGCAACCAGCAATCAGCAACCAGTAGCCAGAAGACGCTCCGTTCTCCCTGGCTACTGGCTACTGATTACTGGCTACTAACGCAGGCTTGCCGCGCGGCGGCGGAGCGTCTCGGCCAACGCGTTCAATCGCTTCTGATCGACGCCGGTCGCGGCCTTGGCATCGCCTTCGACTTGTGCGGCGGCCGCGTCGAGCGCGGTCAGCGTTGCCGCGGCGCCGCCTTCGCGTCCGGTGCGGATGCCGTCAGCCTTCGACAGCACGTCGGTCACCGTCTTGGCGCGCTGCGCCGAGATGCCCTTGGTGCGATTCAGCTGATCGAGGTACGCCTTGGCCACCGCCGATGACGGAGGCCACACCACCTTCGGCTGGTTCTGCGAGTTGAACTCGTTGAGGCGGAACTGTGTGGCCGCATCAATCTCGTTCTGCGACAGCAACTCGCTGGGCTTGAGGCGGAACACGTCGATGCCGCGCGCCATTTCCGAGCCGTAGAGGTTGCCGTTGTACCAGTAGGTCGACCAGTAGCCGCCCGACAGCATGGCTTCGCCGTTGATCGGGCCGCGATCGAAATAGGCGATCTCTTTCGCGTTCGCGGAATCAGTGAAATCGAACACCGACAATCCGCCCTGATACCAGGCCTGCACCATGATGTCGCGGCCGGGGACCGGGATCAGCGACCCGTTGTGCGCCACGCAGTTTTCCTGCTCGGTCTGCGCCGCCGGCATCTTGTAGTAGCCCTTGTGAACGAGCTTGTTGTCGACGATGTCGTAGATCGCATCGGCGCCCCAGGTCAGCGGATCGACTGCGCGGCAGCGCGGACG
>Ga0307409_100000569_pt1 | contig 16044 bp, 19 predicted proteins | sample 322Ometagenome_2_FD_203888 | JGI IMG/M metagenome (GOLD analysis project Ga0307409, IMG submission 203888) | Maize rhizosphere microbial communities from greenhouse at UC Davis, California, United States - 322HYB-O-2 | ecosystem: Host-associated > Plants > Roots > Rhizosphere > Soil | place... | reverse complement strand
GCGAATACCGCCGGAAGGTCGTCGAGACCCACCGCATCGAACCACTCGAAGAGTTCAGGCGAGCGAAGAAGGTTCAGCAGCGGCCGCTGGGTACGGACGCCGATCATGACCAACACCCGTCCCGGTGCGACGATCGATTCGTAGATGAATGCGTAGTGCGCGCCGAGCTCTCGCAGGCTTTGTTCGTGATGCGTCAGCACTGGCCACACACGTTCGGCATCCCTGACCGCGAACTCAACCGCGAAGACGAAGCTGCGGAGTGGGGTAGCGCCCATAATCGACGATTCTCGCATGTGAGAATAGAAGTTCTCTATGGAGGTGGGACATGTTTGGACTTCACTGACAAGGTGGTTCTGGTCACCGGTGGCGGCGCAGGAATCGGACGAGCGACCGTGTCGATGTTTGCTGAACACCGGGCAAGCGTGGTCGCGCTCGAGATCGACAAGGGGCGCGCCGAGGAGCTCCGGACCGCTGGCGGCGACGTGCAGGTCCTACACGGCGACGCGACTGATGCCGCCGATGTGTCATCGCTCGCAACGACGATCGGTGAACGATTCGGCCGGCTCGACGTGCTGGTCAACAATGTCGGGCACTTCATGACGCGTCCGACTCCGTTCGAGGAGCTGACCGAGACTCAGATCGACGACATCTACGACCGGGAAACCTGGACCAACATGCCGGTCATCAGGGGCAACAGTTTGCGGCCCGCCGAGTAGCGGAAAATCGAGCTGCGGCAGCCGATAACGCGTATTCTCGTCGTGTGACATACAGGGTGAAGGTTGACCCGTATTACGACCCCTTCGACTTCGAGATCGACGACGATCCGTATCCGGTGTGGAAGCAGCTGCGCGACGAAGCGCCGCTCTACCACAACGAGAGATATGGGTTCTATGCGCTGAGCAGGCACTCCGACGTCGCCCGCGAGTTGGTGAACTGGCAGGACTATCGGTCCGGGCGGGGCACAGTCATCGAAGTGCTGCTCAACCGCATCGAGGTGCCGCCGGGCATCATCTTGTTCGAGGACCCACCGATTCACGATCTGCACCGGCGCCTGTTGTCGGGTGTCTTCACGCCGCGTCGGATGGCCGCCATCGAGCCGTTGGCCAGGGAGTTCTGCCGACGGTCGCTGGAACCTCTGAACGACGCCGACCGGTTCGACTTCATCGCCGACCTCGGTGCGTGGATGCCGATGCGCACCATCGGGTACCTGCTGGGCATACCTGAGGACAGACAAGTCGCCATTCGGCAGAAGAACGACAGGTTGCTCGAACTCTCCGATGACAGCCCAGGGGACGTCGCCGCGGACATGCTGACCAACTCCGGGTCCATGCTGGAGGAGTTCATCGACTGGCGTTACGACCATCCTTCCGATGATCTGATGACCGACCTGGTCAACGCGGAGGTGGAGGAGCGGGACGGCAGCCGGAGGCGGCTCACCCGCGGTGAAGTTCTGACCTATACCGGCACCGTGGTCGGTGCCGGCAACGAAACCACCACGCGGTTGATCGGGTTCGCCGGCCAGTTGCTGTCAGACCATCCCGACCAGCGACGCGCGCTGGCGGCCGATTTCGGCCTCATTCCCAATGCCATCGAAGAGGTGCTCCGGTTCGAGGCACCGTCACCGGTGCAGGCGCGGTACGTCGCCCGCGATGTCGACCACTACGAGCAGACGGTCCCCGAAGGTTCGGTGATGCTGTTGCTCAACGGTTCGGCCAATCGCGATGAACGGCAATTCCCCGATGCTGACACCTTCGACATCCATCGCAGGGCCGCGCACCTCTCCTTCGGGCATGGCATCCACTTCTGTCTGGGTGCTGCGCTGGCAAGAGTGCAGGCGAAGGTCGCGCTGGAAGAGGTACTCACGAGATGGCCCGACTGGGAAGTCGATTACGCTGGCGCGAAGCGCGCCCACACGACCAGTGTGAGGGGTTGGGCAACTCTTCCGGTGCGAGTATGACGTGACGAATACCATTGATTCGAAGGCGGATTCGGACACGGAATTCTCTACGTGGCCCACCCGGATCGGGTGGGGACTGTTCATCGTCGCCTACCTCGCCTTCGCGGTGGTAACTGTCGTGACCATCCAGTCCGGGTTGCACGGCGACCCCGAGCGGACCAACCCAAACCCGGGTCCGGCACCGTATGCGCCGTTCCTCGGCTTCGACAACTGGCCGCTCGCCGTGTCCATCAGCTCGATCCCAATGGCGATCGGCCTGATTACCGCGCTGGTGTGGCTGTCGTGGCGGCAGCGCAGGGTGCACTGGGCGGTGATCATCGCGTTCGCCGGTCTCGTCACCGGTGCTCTGGATCCGTTGGCCAACTGGGCGACGTTCGCGATCTTCGACCCCCGCATGTTGCACTTCCCGCTGACATGGCCGTACGTCAACATCTCGCCCAACCTCGAGCCGGCACTGGCGTTCCTGGGTGGCTACGCGGCCTACTACCTGCTGAACGGCCTTGGTTTCCTGCAACTCCATGACCGCCTGCTCGATCCGTTCATGCGGCGCGTGAACTTGCTGGCAAGCCATCGATTGGTCAGGGTGTTCATCGGGTCGACGATCGTCGCGATCCCGATCAATGGTCTCATTCAGTTCACGTGGATGCGGGCCGGCATCTTCTTCTACACCGAGGCCGTCGGGCCGGTGCTGCAGATCGGACACGTCCATTTTCCGCTGATCATGGCGATCTACGATTCCATCATCTTCGGCATGGTCGCTGTCATGTGCGTCCGCGACGAGAATGGCGACCTCGTGTTGATCAACCGCATCGCACGCTCGCTACCTGCTCGGGCGGGCAGGCCGAAAGTGACCTTGACCAGGCAGCTGCTCGTCTCGATGACGGTCGGACTCATATCGTTCGCTACGCCGCTTGCTGTGCTGGCCGGGCTGCGGGAGGCCGGTCTGTCGCGGCCAGCGTACGACCAGAATCCGTACCCGAACGTGAAGGTCTACGACCCCTACGGTCATCTCGAGGACGCCGGTAAGCCCGGACCGTTCTTCAGATGACACATCACCAGAGGAGATACTGTTGCTCGGCGACAACGAAACTCGTTACCGCGTCGTCCACGTCGGGACAGGCTTGACCGGCACTGAGGCGTTGCGCGCGCTCATCGACGACCCGGCACTCGAACTGGTCGGCCTGAAGGTCTCCACCCCATCCAAAGTCGGGGTCGACGCTGGTGAGCTGTGTGGTGGTCCGAACGTCGGCGTGTTCGCGACCGACGATGTCACCGCAGTGATTGCCACCAAACCGGATTGTGTCTCGTACTGCGCGACGGCTGTCAGACGAGACGACGACGCCGTCGCCGACATCGTCGAGTACCTGAAGGCGGGAATCAATGTGGTGGCCATCTCGACAATCCCCATGGTTTACCCGCCGGCTGCCCCGGAATCGTGGCGCGCAGACATCGAAGCGGCTGCCGAGGAAGGGAATTCATCGTTCTATGCCACTGGTGCCGAGCCCGGCTTCATCAGCTTGAACATTCCGACGGCGCTACTGTCCGGCGCGGGACGGGTCGACTCGTATCGGATGGATGAATACGCGCTGGACTTGGACAAGTCGTATCCCATCTGGGATGTTCTGCACGAGTCGATGGGGTTCGGCAAGCCCGACGGCCACGTACCTGCGCGGATAGCCTCGGGAAAGGTCAAGAAAGACTGGGAGACCGTGGTGCGGTATCTCGCGGACGTGCTCGGGCTACGTCTGGACAGTGTGGAATTGGACTGGGAGACGCCGTTGGCGCCCGACGACCTTCCCACCGCGCTCGGGACGATTCCGAAGGGGACGATCTGTGCCCACCGCTGGCAGCTGTCTGGGGTGATCGACGGCAAGTCGGTCGTCGCCGTGCAGTACTTCGCCACCGTCAGTTCGACTCCGTGGCCGGACAACTGGCCGAGACCGGCTCGGGAGGGCGAGGGCGGCATGGTCTTTCGGGTCGAGGGCAGTCCGAGTATGAGTCTCGCGCTCACCATGAACCAGAGCCCAACCGACCGCGTCAACCCCGGCATCACAGTGACGGCGATGGCGGCGGTCAATGCCATCCCCGCTACGGTGGAGGCTCAACCGGGCGTCGTCGGGATGCCGTTGGCCGGACCCGCCATTGTCAGCCGGTTGTCGCGTAGCCGCTGATGTTTAAGGCCCGCACCGTGGTGATAACGGGTGCCTCCCGCGGACTCGGGCTCGCCTCGTCCGCTGAACTGTATCGCCGCGGATGGTGTGTGGTGGGGGCGATGCGGTCGGTCGAATCCGGCCTCGACCAGCTACGTGAAGCCACCGGTGCGCGATCCGACGATCCGCGGCTGCTCGGGGTGAACCTCGATCTCATCGACCCCGAATCGGTTTCGGCTGCGGGTAAGGACATCGTCGAGAAGGTCGGGGCACCAGATGCATTGGTGCACAACGCTGCGGTCGCGAGTGCCGGTTTCGCCGAGGAGACTCCGGCCACCGAGTGGACAAGACTTTTCCAGACGAATTTGTTCGGACCCGTCGCGCTGACTAATGCATTGTTGCCAGCGATGCGCTCCGCCGGACATGGGCGCGTCGTGGTGGTGTCGAGCACCGTCGCCGTGCGCGGACTGCCGACTTCCTCGATTTACTCCGCGACCAAAGCCGGATTGGAACGGTGGGCCGAGTCATTGGCCGCCGAAATCGCGCCGCACGGTCTCGGCGTGACCATCCTGATGGCCGGCACGTATGCGACGGATATCACCGGCGACGCCACTCCCGTCTTCCAGGATCTCGACGGGCCGAACAGATCGATGCACCCGAAGATGGAGAAGCGGGGCCGCGCAGCGGTGAAGGTCGCCAATCCGCCGGAGCGTTTCGCGAAGTCACTGGCTCGATCGCTGGAACGCGATCGCGGCCCGATCGTGCACCGCGGCGTTGGAATCGATGCCAAGATCCTTCGGACCGTCGGCCGCTTCACTCCGACGGCCGTCATGCACCAACTGGTGCGCGTCGGATTCGCGCAGCCGAGGTTCGGCGTGCTCCGCGAGACCCGTTGACGGGCAGCGGTATCGTCGCGAACTGTGAGTACGTCCTTCCGATCGACCCGGACTCTGTCCGCGAGAACACCGAGATCTTCGGGCTGATCTACGCCTACGTAGCGGAGAAGCCGCCGAGCGGTTGACGGATGACCTCGACGCCGCGCTCGCGGCCATCGGTGCCGGCGAGAGAGCCGCGGCCGAGCATCTCGTGGCGGCGCTTCAGACTCGGCAAGGCTGAGAATCACGTCGAGCCAAGGAGCTCGACGGTTTGACATTTTGGATACATTAAACAATATTCACAGCGAGAATCTAGGTTCTCGAACTTGAGAACGTTGATAGGAGGGCCGCATGCTCCAAGAGTTGGTGCGACTGACATTCGCGTGGGGAGCGATGGTCGGAATCATCTGGTTCTGGTACTGGCTGCTATCGAATATCGGGACCTTCTGATGGCCGATCGAATACCGATGAGTGACCAGGACAGGCGACGTCATCGCGCTCTGATCGTCTTCCAGATCGTCGTCTACGGCGCGATGATCGCGATGTTCTTCATCCAGTTGCAGATGTTCTTCGTCAAGGAGTGGTAGGGGCCGGGACGTGACGTCGATGACACTGGACCTGCACGAGGACGAGAGTCGCAGAGCGCAGAAATCCGCCGACCGCTGGCTGATCGTCGGCTCGATACTTATGGGCTCCCTGGTTCTCGGACCGCTGGGGCTTCCCGTCTTCTGTCGGGGAATCTACCTACTGCGCAAGGCGCAAACCGCGGGCCTCTCGGTGCGGCCCATGATGGTCACGCTGATCGGCTACGTGATCATCATCGACGCCGCGATCAACAGCATCGGTTGGGGCCTAGACGTTTTCGCAAACCATGCGCTGATCACCCGCACGATTTTCACCGCGTGGGGCAACCTGATGGACGGTGGCTACTTCTGGCACTACAACGAACTGTGGATCGGCGGCGCGGGTGCGCCCGGAGAGAAGTCGTGGATCATCATCTGCATCGTCGTCGTTTTCCCGATGCGCATCGCCGCCGGGATCGCCTTCCTGCAGATGAAGCGGTGGGGACATCAGTGGATGATCGTCACCTGCTGGTTCGGGCTCATCACCTGGTTGGGCTACATCATCAACATGACGATGTACGCCGATGTGCGCTATGCGGGCGTGGCATTCCCGGTGCTCGGCTGGTGGCTCTACAACATCTTCTACATCACGCCGTTCCTGGCGATTCCCTACCTGCACACCGTGAACCGCGAGATCTTCTCGGACTGAACCACCTGGATTCAGGAAGGACTGCTGATGAGCGAAGGATCCGCGAAGGCCGATGCCTCGCCCGAGCTGCCCCTCGGCACCACACCCCCCTTTGCGCGTATGCACAAATGGCTGAAGCGCGGACTCTTCGTCTGCCTGTTCGGTCTCGTGATCGAAGGTGCTCTCACGGTGCCGGCGCTTGCCCTCTGGTACGGCTGGCCGAGTCTGTCGTTAACCGAAATATGCAGCGAACTGATGAAAATCCGCTACTCCGACGACACGCTCGACTGCACTCAGCCGTATCCGCTCTCGGGCCCGCCGTTCGGAGGGCCTCCCGAGGCCATGGGACAGCAGACCGCCGAGGATGACTGGGGGGTTCAGCCCGTTCCGCAGTATCCCCGCGTCGGCTTCCGCGAACTGGTACGCATTCATGATGAGCGCGAAGCAGCCGGGAACAACTGATAATTCGCCGATTCGTGTCGTGCAGTGGTCGCCGGACAAGGTGGGAGCCGATGCCGAACGCCATCCCGGCTGTCGTCGCGGCGGACCCGGGAATCGCGCCCTACACCGACCTGCGTCTGACCTCACCGCGAGGCTTCGTCAGCGGTCGATAGGGCGTCAGGTGCCTGTCACACCGACATCCACCGGTATGGCAGCACCCGTGACGTAGCGGGCCTCGTCGGAGGCCAACCAGGCGACGGCCGCCGCGATGTCCTCCGGCATCGTGATCGAATCGGGCAGTAGCTGTTTGGTAAATCCATGCCGCAGAACAGGGTTTGTCTTGGCAGCATTCGCCATCGCCTCGACCATCTCGACGCTGCCCATCGGGGTGACCACAGAGCCGGGGTGCAGGCTGTTGACCCGGATCTTGTGCTTTCCGAGCTCCGCGGCGAAAGATCGCGCGAGCCCCGTGATCGCGTGCTTGCTGGCGGTGTAGGCGATCATGAACGGCTCCATCGTCACGCCGGCGGCTGACCCGATCAGGATGATCGATCCGCCGCGTCCGCCGTCGATGATGTGCTTGGCGCCGGCCATCACCGTATTCCATGTACCGACGATGTTGATGTCGATGGTGTCCTGAAAGTCTCGAGGCGACACCTGATCCCACGCCGACGGTACGCAGATGCCTGCGTTGGCGACGATCACGTCCAGTCGGCCGAGTTCGGCGACTCCGCGCTCGACAGCCGCGCACAGGCCGTCATAATCGCGGGTGTCGACCGCGGCCGTAACTGCGCGCCTCCCGTTGGCGGCGACCAGGGCGGCTGTTTCGGCAAGGTCCTCTGGTGTGGCCGAATCGTAGGGGACGCTGGGAGGAAGTGGGCCGGCGATGTCGACGAGGATGACGTCGGCTCCGTCGGCGCTCAGCCGTACCGCATGCGCGCGGCCTTGCCCTCGGGCCGCGCCGGTGATCAGCACAACTTTGTCGGTCATGTCAGGCACCTGCGTACGCTACCGCATACGAGAATAAGCATTTTTGAAAAGCGATAATCAGCGTTGCGTCGGGGTAGCGTCGCGTTTCATGGGTGTGCTTGACGGTCAAACTGCCTTCATCCTGGGAGCGTCGGCGGGAATTGCGCGGGCCAGTGCGAAGCTCCTGGCCGCCGACGGCGCCACCTTGTTTCTGCTGGGTAGGTCCACCACGCGCCTGGAAGCTGTGCGGGACAACATCCTCGAGGTTGTGCCGGACGCCGAAATCGTGATGCAGAAGGGCGATCCGGAGGACGAGGCCACCGTCAAGGCGGCGGCGCAGGCGGCCTACGACGTTCACAACCGGCTCAACATCGTCGTCGGCACCGTCGCCTCGGGCGGCACGGGCCCGCTCGTCGAGCAGGATCTGACCACCTTCACAGACTTCGTGATGGGAAACCTACGGTCCAATTTCCTCGCCTTGCGGTACTCGGCGCCGCTGATGACCGACGGCGGTTCGATCGTTTTCATCTCATCCACGTCGTCCAAGATCCCGATGGAGGGCCTCGGGCACTACTCAGCAGGTAAGGCCGCGCTCGAAATGCTCATTCGCGTCGCCGCTTCCGAGCTGGGACCGCGTGGAATCCGCGTCAACGCGGTGCGTCCCGGCCTGACCGAGGCAGCCACGACGCAGGGCTACATCCACCTGGAGGAGTTGACGACCAGCTTCCTCGAACGCGTGCCGCTTGGCCGACTGGGCGTGTCCGACGACATTGCCCCTGGCGTGCGCTACCTGGCCGGACCCGAATCCAGTTGGATGACGGGCCAGAGTTTCGCCATCGATGGAGGCAACGAGGTCCGCGGAGCGCCGCGCGGACCCATGTTCACTGTCTAGGCGTCTATTGCGTTGCGCGGCGCGGTGATTGGCAGATCCAACGATGTAGCGATTCCCGGTGCCGCATCCACAACGTAGGGAATGGCATTGACGACACGCATGGCCGTCGCCTCCATCGCATTGTCGTTAGCCGACTCCGGCGTGTCCTCGGTGCCGAGTCGAAGGTCGCACTGTATGTGGGGTTGGCCCTCGATGATGAGGCGGTAGGTGCCGTTGGGCGCCGACGCCCACTCCGGAGCCAAGTCGGGAGCCATCCGGTTGATGTGCTCGATCGTGATCACCGGCCGGCCCTTGATGACTCCCGTGGTCACGGCACGGACGGCGCCGACGGTCCCCGCCGGGATCGTCCCACAGGCGACGTGGAGGTCACGAGGTGTGAGAACACGCTCGTAGGATTCGTCGATGCGGTCGAGTTCGACACCGAGGGCCTTGGCTACCAATCCGATGGGCGGGCCCCAGGCAAATTGCTGCGCGCCCTCGAACTCGAGCATGGGCACAAAGTCCAGCGGCTCACCGAAGCCCATAGCCGTGACCATGAGGTCCCGGTTGGGATACGCGGAGTAGTCAAAGATCTCCTGCGCCCGAATGGACTGAATCCGGTTCGACAAGGTCGTCAGCAGCACCGCGAACTGGTCGCCGGCGAAGCCCGGCTCGATACCCGAGGTATAAATGGTGACGCCGCCGGCCAGGGCCGCCGCTCGCACTTGATCAGCAAGGTCGGGAATCCATCTGTCGGGGAACATCATTCCCGGCGTATTGGTGGTCACGACGTTGAGTCCGCCGTTGAGTAGGCGAACATAGTCGCGAACCGCAGCGGCGTCCATCTCGGCGCTGGCTGCGCCGTAGACGACGCAATCGGGCTTCAACGCGACGATGTCATCGAGATCGTTGGTCGTGGTGACCCCGATCGGGCCGACACCGACGATCTCGCCGGCGTCCCGTCCGGTCTTCTCCGGGCTGTGCACCCACACCCCGACAAGCTCGAGATGTGGACGGCTGACGATCGCGCGGATAGCCAGACTGCTGATCCAGCCGGTGGAGATGACGGCGACCCGTAATGGCCTGCTGTTCATGAACGCTGCTCTTTTCTGGCTCACAGATCGGGGATCGGAAGTTCGGAATTCGGCCCCTGAAGGCCGCCGTCGACGATGAAGGTCGAATTGGTGGCGTAGCAGTCCCGCGTGCACAGGTACAGGGTCAACCGTCCAAGGTCGGCCACGTCGCCGATGCGGTGCAACGGAGTGCGATCCGTGATGGTCTGCTCGGTGCCGGGCATGAGCTCGAAGCCTGTTTGGAGCCCTGTCGTCATAAAGGCACCGAGCCCGATCGCATTCACCCGGATCTTCGGTGCGAGCTCCTGAGCCATGGCACGCGTCAGCGCTTCCATCCCACCCTTGGCCACGCAATATGGAAGCATGCCGCGAATTCCGAAGCGTGCCGCGCCAGAGGAAATGTTGACGATCGAACCCCGACCGACTCGCAGCATGTGGGGTACGGACAACTGGCTCATGATGAACGCCGAGGTCACACAAGCGTCGAACGTTTGCCGCAAGTCATCGTCGCTGAGGTTCAGAAACGGGCCGAAGTTGGCGAACCCGACGTTGTTCACGAGGATGTCAATGCGGCCAAATTCGTCGATTGCGGTCTGCACCACTCGCTCGCTGTCCCGCCGTTCGAGCGCATTCGCCTTCAACGCGAGGCCTTTTCCGCCTGCAGTCTTGATGTCCTCGATCGTCGACTCGACTTCGGATGATGTGCGCGCCGTTGCGACCACTGTCGCGCCGGCTTCGCCGAGCACTTTGGCAATACCCTCGCCGACGCCGCGCCCGGCGCCCGTCACGATCGCAACCTGTCCATCCAGCTGGAATTGTTCAAGCGCCACAGCGCGAATGTACCGGAGTGAGAATCATAGTTTGCATAAATTGAAAACCGGACTTTCACGTGGTTTAGGGTGCCTCCATGAGCCAGCCACTGCCGCTACTTCACCACGTGGTGTTTGCCATCGCCCGGGAGCGACTGGACAGCGCGGCGGAGTTCCTCACAGCTCTGGGATTTCAATTCCAGGCGTTTGACCACAACGAACTGCGCTTGGCGATCAGGCTCGACTGGGATCGTGGGTTCGAACTCATCTCGCCGCTTGCCGATGCGCCGACCGAGGCGGGGACCGCGGCCGACTTCCTCGCCCGCAACGGCGATGGATTGTTCTCCGTGGTGGTACGGACCGCCGACTGTGATGCGGCAGAGCGCATCGCAAGGGGTCACGGCATCAAGGCCGACTTCCGCCAGCATGTCGAGGGTGACGGATTCGAGGTCACCGAGGTAAAGGTGGAGCCCCTTTGCGGAATCCCCTTGACGTTCCTGACAACCAACCTGCCCTGATGCGATCAGCTATCGGCTGCCATGAGCTCGCTCAATTGGACGGCCAGGGCCGATTTCTTGACCTTGCCCGTTGCGGTGAAGGGGAGGGCATCCTTGGCCGTGATCCAGATGTACTTCGGCACCTTGTAAGCAGACAGCCGATTGCGAACCTGTGCGCGTAAGTCGTCGCCGTCGAGTACGGCATCGCCGCGTGGAACCACCGCGGCCGCGACGACTGTGCCGTTGGTGCCGTCGTCAGCACCGACGACGTAGGCTTCGAGCACGCCGTCGCAATCAGCCAGAGTGAGTTCGACTTCGGCCGGCGTCACGTTGGTTCCTCCTGCAGTCTTGATCAGATCGCCGAGGCGCCCCGTGAACGTGATCCAGCCATCGTCGTACGCGATGCCGCAGTCGCCGGTGCGGTAGTAGCCGTCAGGAGTGAACACGTCCTCCCTCTCGCGTTTGTACAGCCGCTGCATCAACGAGTATCCGCGCACCCAGATTTCACCGTTGGTTCCCACGGGCACGGGTATGCCAGAGTCCGGGTCGACGAGGAGGTGCGACAGCCCATCGATGGATCGTCCCCCCGTCTCGGCTCGATCGAGCGGCTGCGCGGGGTAGGGATCGACACCGATGTGGTTGCCGCACAGTTCGGTCATCCCGAGTGCGTTGGGTCCCTGCGGCCTGCGTTCGGGCGGCACCATCGCGGGCATGCTGGTGCGCTGCACCGAACTGAGATCCCGCTTGGCGAAATCCGAATGTTCGGCAAGCGTCTTGCCCTGTTGCGGCCAGCCCAGGGTGATCGTCGCGCGATGACTCTCTATGAGCTCCAGCGCATCTGCGGCATCGAACGCGGGCTGGGTGACGAGCGTTGCGCCGTGGTGAAAAACCGCGTGTACGCCGGTGATCAGGCCGCCGACCCAGAAGAACGGCATGGCGGTGAACATCACCGTGTCGTGGGTGACGCCGTAGTCGAACGTGAGGTTGTAGGTGTGGCGGACAAGAGTGCCTTGGGTGTGTACAGGCGCCTTCGGATCGCCGGTGCTGCCCGAGGTGTAGATGATCATGGCGTCGTCGGCCGGTGTCACACAGGATTCGACAGCGACCAGGAACTCGTCGTCGGTGTCGGTCGGACTGCCGTCTCCCAGCCTGGTCGCCCAGGCCCTCTCGCACGGTCCCCACACCGCGATCGTGCGAAGGTACGGAGTCTTGCGCAGAAAGATCTGGCGCGGATCGGACACATCGGACAGCCCGGGCAATGCCTCCTCGAGGCGTTCGAGGAAATCGTGGTTGCGAAACGTTGGCCAGGTCAAGATTGCCCGCAGATCGGCATGACGCGCCGTCCAGGCAAGCTCTGAGGCTTTGTAGAACGTGTTCAGGGGGACAGCAACGGCACCGATGCGCGTCGTGGCAAACCACGTGACGGCCCACTCAACACTATTGGGCATGAGGATTCCGATGTGGTCGCCCTTGCCGACGCCGGCGGCGAGCAGCGCCCTTGCCAAAGTCGCCGAGCGTAGGTCCAGATCGACATAGGTCAGCGTCTGCCCATCGGCGATGAGAAATGCCTTGTCACCGAAACGTGCCGCACATGACCTCACAAGCGCAGGGATTGTGGGAGTGATGGTCGGGAAGGGCATGGTCGGGTCCTCGCTGGCATCCTCGCTACGGACGATCATTGGGCCTCAACAGGATAGTTGCCTTTGCGCGTTTCGAGAATACCGGTTCTCGTTGGTACCGAGGGGCGAACTATGATGCAGTCATGGCGGTTATCGAATCGGCTGAGGCGGCCCGACTGGATCGGATCGAATCTAGTCTGGCGATCAGTCAGCTGCCGAGCCGATACGCGATGGCATTGGACGCGCGAGACCTCGATTCGTTGGTGGCGTTGTTTGTTGCCGCCGTAGACGCCGGCTCCGAGGGAACCGGCAGAGACGCGCTGAAGTGCTGGTATGGACGTGTCTTACGCCGGTTTTATCGGAGCATCCACCTTGTCTGCGGCCATCAGTTCGACTTCGTCGACGACGACAACGCGACCGGTTCGGTGTACTGCCGCGCCGAGCACGAGGACGGCGACGGTTGGTACGTCATCACGATGCGCTACGACGATGTCTACGCGCGCAGCGATGGCCAATGGTGCTTCGTGCAGCGACGCGAGCATCCGTGGTACTCCGTCGACGTGACCGAGCGCCCGGGACCCGACTTCGTCAGATGGCCGTCCGATGTGACGCTTCGGGCGGCCATGCCGCACCGGATGCCCACCTGGAAGGCCTTCTGGGAGGCCGGAGACCCGGAACTTCCTTCGCAGCTGTCGAGACTGCCGTGAACAGCGCGCGCAGTTTACAAAGCCCTTTGCAAATGCCATTCTCATTACTGGAAAGCATCGTTATCGCTGGTAGGGAGGTACGTCATTTCCGACGACAAGGTACTCAGTGGGGTGCGTGTGCTCGAGGTCGCCGCGTGGACGTTCGTCCCCTCGGCCGGGGCGGTGTTGGCGGAGTGGGGCGCGGAGGTCATCAAGGTCGAGCCGCGTAGCGGCGGGGACCCACAGCGCGGTCTCGTCACCATGGGGATCGTGGACTCCGGTGGCGGGTCGGTCAACTACATGATCGAGATTCCCAACCGCGGCAAGAAATCGATCGGCGTCGACTTGAGCACTCCGGGCGGCCAGGATGTGGTCCGTGAGCTGGCCAAGACGTGCGATGTATTTCTGACGAGCTACCTGCCCGACCGCCGCAAGAAGTTGGGCATCGACGTCGATGACATTCGGGCCGCCAATCCGAGCATCGTGTACGTGCGCGGATCGGGCCACGGGCCGAAGGGCCCGGATTCGAACAAGCCCGGTTATGACGGTGTGTCCTATTGGGCTCGCGGAGGGATCGCGACGGTCCTCACCGAGGAAGCCGACGAACTTGTGCGGTCCCGGCCGGCGTTCGGTGATCTGCTCGGCGGCATGACGATTGCCGGCGGAATCGCCGCCGCTCTGTACAAGAAGGCCACGACCGGCAAGGGTTCGGTCGTCGACGTGTCGTTGCTCGGGCTGGCGGCGTGGAACCTCAGTCCTGATGTCGCGGTGAGCCAGATACACGGTGGCAGTGCCATTCCGAAGTTCGGGCACGCCGATGCACCGAATCCTTTGGTGGGTACGTATCGCACGAAGGACAATCGCTTCGTGCAGCTGATGATGTTGCAGCTCGACAAGTTCTACGCCGAGGCGATGAGTGTGATCGGTCTCCCGGAGCTGATCGATGATCCGCGCTTCGCCGATCCGGCAGCCAGATTCGATAACCGGGTCAGCTTGATCGCCTTGCTCGATGAGGCCTTCGCTAAGCAGACAGTGGCAGAGTGGCGAGAGAATCTCGCCGGACTTTCCGGCGCCTGGGGAATCGTGCAGACACCGGGGGAGCTCTGTGTGGATCCCGCCGTGACGTCAAACGGCTATATCGCCCACACCGAAACGGTCGGCGGTGTGCCGTTCTCCCTTCCCACCAACCCCGTTCAGTTCGATGAAACCGCTGTCGTCCCGCCCGGGGCGCCGGAACATGGTCAGCACACCGAAGAAGTGCTGATGGACGCAGGCATCGATTGGGACACCATCATGAAGCACAAGGAATCCGGAGCGATTCTGTGAACGCGACGACGTCAGAGGTTTCCGGTGGGCCAATCGAATTCGATCCGTTTTCCCAGGACTTCTTCGACGGGGCGTACGACACGTACCGGAGGCTCCGCGACGAGGCACCGGTCTATTACAGCGCCAAATGGGACTTTTGGGCGTTGACGCGATACGACGATGTGGCGCCGGCAACGAGAGACCACGAGACCTATTCATCCGCCAAGGGTGCCACTCTTGACATGGTCAAGGCGCACGACGACGCGATACCGGTGCCCAAGGTGATCATCTCGATGGATCCTCCGGAGCACGAGAAGATGCGCAAGCTGGTGAGCAAGGTCTTCACCCCTCGCGCCATCGATGCGCTGGAGGACATGGTGCGCGGAAAGGTCTACGAATGCCTCGACAGTCTGGACCCGTCGGGGTTCGACATCGTCGCGGACTTTTCGGCCTTGTTCCCTAACGAGGTCATCACCACCATGCTCGGCGTGCCCAAGGAGGACCGCAATCAGATCAGGCTCTGGTTGGATCTGCTTCTGGAACGCCATCCGGGCGAGATCGCCACCACGAAGGCGGGATACGAGGCCTCGATGAACACGGGTCTCTACTATTACGACCTGGTCCAGAAGAGGCGCGCACGGCGCGAAGACGACATGATCAGCCGCCTGATCGATACCGAGATCGAGCGCGACGGCGTAGTGGAAAAGCTGACGGATGTCGACATCACGGGTTTCGCCACGATGCTTGGCGGTGCGGGCGCGGAGACGGTGACAAAGCTGGTGGGAAACGCCATGGTCGCCTTTGCCGACTTCCCTGATCAATGGCAGAAGTTGCGTGAGGACCGAGGCAAGGTTCCCGCAGCAGTCGAAGAGCTTCTGCGTTACGAGGCGCCGTCGCAGTACCAGATCCGCACCGCGACACGTGATGTGACGTGCTACGGAACGACCATCCCCGAAGGCAGCGCCGTGCTGCTCGTGACCGGCTCCGCGACACGCGACGAGCGCATGTTCCCCGATCCCGACCGGCTCGACATCGATCGTCAACGCAAGATGGGCTTCAATTTGGCGTTCGGATACGGCGTGCACAGCTGTCTGGGTGCGGCGCTGGCGCGCATGGAGAGCCGCATCGCTCTGGAAGCACTGCTGGACGTCGTACCGGAGTACGAGGTCGACCGCGATGGTCTGCGACGCGTGGCGATGGCGAATGTCTGTGGATGGTCGAACGTTCCGGTGCGAAAGGTCGGGTGAAGCGCCTGCTCCCCGCGCTGTCGGTTATCGAGCTCGGAACGGTTCGATGACCGCGACCTCGGGCGCCAGTCCAGCTGCATTCATCGCGTGGAACTTGAATGCCCGGGCAGCAGTGCTGAGCCGGTGCTCGATGCCTGGCCTTTCGAGGGGATCTGCTAGCGAGTCGTGGTGCCATACGGCGATATCGGCATGCTGCCGACGTTCGGAGTCCGCGACCATGCGACGAACATGGCGATGCCGTTCGTACAACTCCGCATCGAGGTAGACCGCATCCGGCCACAACGTCTCGAAGTC
>Ga0307409_100000568_pt1 | contig 16049 bp, 5 predicted proteins | sample 322Ometagenome_2_FD_203888 | JGI IMG/M metagenome (GOLD analysis project Ga0307409, IMG submission 203888) | Maize rhizosphere microbial communities from greenhouse at UC Davis, California, United States - 322HYB-O-2 | ecosystem: Host-associated > Plants > Roots > Rhizosphere > Soil | place... | reverse complement strand
GTGTTGGTCAGGCCGGCCCGCAGCTGGTGGCTGACCAGCCGGTCCCGCGCGTCGTAGACGTAGCGCGCCTCGCACGGGCTGGCCGTGCTCAGGCAGGTGTTGGCCGAACTGTTCTCGCCCCGGCGCAGCATGTACCGGTCGCGGGTGCGGTGGCCGTTGACGAAGATGCCGGCGTCGTCGACATAGCCGACGTCGTGCGACTCCAGCACCGCGCCGTCCTTGTTGACCGTCTGCAGGGTGCGCAGCAGCCCGTTGTCGAAGTACGTCCACTTCGTCGTCTGCTTCAGCGGCCACGTCAACGGGTCGCTGGCGCAGCCGGTGCCGGCGCGGTAGGTGTCGCGTTGCTTTTCCCAGCCGGTGACGAAGAACGCGTTGACCGTGCGGGTGTCGTCCTTGCAGGCGGTGTCGGTGCCCAGGTCGAGCTGCTGGGTCAGCCAGTCGGCCGCGTCGTAGGTCATCTCGTAGCGGCGTGGTGCCTTGCTCTCCTGCCCGGCGTCGTTCTCCTGTCCGTTCTCCCGCCGCACGGTCACGTTGCTGTTGGCGTCGTAGGTGTAGTCGGAGAACGTCCAGGCCGACTCACCCTCACGCCGGAAGCGCGACTTGGCCACCTCGTCGAAGCCGGTGTATGAGGCCTGCACATCCACCGGCTTCTGGCTGTCGTGGGAGATGCCGTCGTTGTCGTCGGCCTCGAGCAGGTTGTTGTGCTCGTCGTAGCGGAGCACGCTCGACTGCCCACCCCGGTCACTGCGGGTGGCCAGCATGCCGTCGGGGTGGTAGGTCCAGGACATCTGCAGCTTCAGGTCCAGCTGCCCGGGTGCGCCCGCGAGCTCCGGGGTGCGCTTGACCTGCTGGCCCAGCGCGTTGTAGTCGAAATGCACCTTGGGGCTGGTCGGGTCGTCCGAGGTGCGGATCCACCCGGGATCGAAGTACGTCATCACCGTGCGGGCGGTGTCCGCGACCGCGGTCGGCGTGCTGGAGGTCACCGGCAGGCTGCTCCAGAGCAGGTTGCCGTTGGGGTCGTAGGAATGGTGCACGAATTGCCGTTCGGCGCCGTCGCGGGCGTCGAACGGCAGCGTCACCTTGATGAGCTGGTTGACCGCGTCGTAGCCGAATTCGGTGATGTAGTGGTTCGGCTGGCCGACGTTGGCCGCGTCGGTCGCTCGCGGCGAGCGCAGCCTGGTGCGGTTGCCGTTCGCGTCGTACTCGAGTCGCGTGACGATCTCCCGGCCGGTGCCCACGTCGAAGCGCTGGCGGTACACCTCGGGCAGGTCGCGTTGGTTGTACTCGATCTGCACCAGCGTCACCCGGCCCGTCTCGATGTCACGCTCCTGGCTGATCGCGTTGCCATTGGCGTCATACCGGATGCGGGTCTCGTGCCCGATCGGATCGCGCTGTGACGTCAGCCGGTGGACGACGTCGTAGGCGTAGGTGCTGGTGAACGGCGCGGTGGCCGGCCCGGTGCCGGGGCAGGTGACCGAGGCCAGGCCCGCCCGGGCCGAGGTGACCGAGCGCAGGTCCCCGGCCGTGTCGTAGCAGGCATGGGTGTGCCTGGTCTGGCTGGCCGCGGTGCTGGTGCCGTACTCGGTGACCCGCGCGATCCGGTCCAGCGGGTCATAGGCGTACGCGTTGGTGAAGTCGTCGACGACGGAGCTGGACCGGACGCCCTTGGGCTTGGTGACCTTCACCAGCCGCCCGGCGTCGTCATAGGCGTACTGCATGCGTTCCCCGGCCGGGTCGACGCTCGTGTCGGGACCGGTGATCAGCAGAGGCCGATCCATGTCGTCGTAGGTCATCCGGGTGACCGGCCCGTTCTCCGGGTCGCCCGGCCCCTCGGTGGAATGCGGGTCGATGCTGCGCACCACGTTGTCGTTGGGGTCGAACTCCACACTGGACCACAGCAGCGTGCCGCGGGCGGCGCTGGTGGACTTGGGCGCGCTCTGGCGACCCAGCCGGTGAAACTCGTCGTAGTCGAAGAACGCCTTGTACTCGCGTTCGTTGCCGCCGGTGAAGCCGGCGTGGTTCGGGTCCTGGATCCAGCGGACCAGCCCGTCGGCGGTGTACCCGATCTGGGTGACGCTACCGAGCGGGTCCTTGATCCGGCTGGGCTGTCCGGACGGGTCGTACGCCTCGAAGAGGGTGACGTGGCCGTTGGGGTCCTTGATCTGTGCGATCGTGCCCGGGTTGGCCGAGCCGGCCAGGCTGAAGTCGTAGTCGGTGACCGCACCGGTCGGATCGGTGACCTGATTGACGTTGCCCGGCGTGTCGTAGCTGAACCGCCACCGGTAGTCGTTCGGGTCGGTGGTGACCACACCTCGCGGTCGGGTGACGGTGTCCAGCAGGCTCAGGTGCTTGCCGGTGTCGTTCGCGTCCACCGGCAGGTCGAGGTACGTGAGCACCGTACGTTCGTCGAGCTCGTTGGCGCTCAGTGTGGGATAGCCATTGGCGTTGTAGTCATAGCTGGTGAACTTGCCGTTCGGCATGGTCACCTTCGTCACCTTGAAGTCGGCCGACCACTGCACGTCGACCGCCTGCGACAGCGGGTTGACGATGCGGGTGACCTTGCCGGTCGGGTCGTAGGTGTACCTGGTGACCCGGCTCAGCGGCGCGGTGACGGTGGTGACCCTGTTGGTGAGGTCGTAGGTGAGCGTGGTGGTCTTGCCGGCCCGGTTGGTGCGGGACTTGAGCTTCCACTTCAGGTGTTGGCCGTCCGTGGCCAGGTAGTAGGCGAAGGTGGTCTCCGCGCCCCGCGCGTCGCGGACGCTGTACAGGCGGGTGGACTGGTTCGGAGTTCGTGGCTCCGGGTTGACCCGGTCGGCCGCGATGGGGATGGCCGGCCCGGCGCCGTTGGACGTGGTGTAGGTGAACACGAACGAGCGGCTGGGCAGGTTGGTGCCGTTGGCGTTGGTGCCGCCGACCTGGGTCAGCCGCAGCAGGTTGCCGTCCTCGTAGTAGTCGAAGTTCAACTTGCTGCCGGAGTGGTCGCGGATCGACTGGATCTTGCCTCGGACGTGAGCCTTCTTGATCTCGTCCTTGGACCAGTAGTCGATGACGAACGAGCGCCCGCCCGGGTCGGTGACCGTCGTGACGCGCTTCTTCGGCCCGCCCGGGTCCTCTCCGGGCGGCGTGTTCTCCAGGGTGTAGGTGATCCGGTTGCCGTTGCGGTCCTCCACCGAGGTGGGGAACCCGTCGGCGTCGAAGTAGAACGTCACCTTGTCCGGGCGGGTCAGCGCCCACTTGCGGTTGGGATCGGTTCCCGGCGGGTTGTACAGGTACAGGTTCACGCCCGGTGGCTCCTGCCAGCGCGTGATGCCATCGGTGCCGGTGGTTCCGATGAACCGGTGGGTGGTGCCGTCCCCGTCGGTGAACTCCACCCACTTGTTGGCCTGACCGGAGATCTCGTCGGCCTTGTTCGGGTGGATGTCCAACGGCTGACCGAAGCGGATCAACCCGGAGATGGAGAGCGAGAAGTTGTTGCCGACCGGGCTCTTCGAGTGCTCCTCCAGCGAGTTGTAGGTCAGGTCGGCCATCGTGGCCAGACCGCGACCGGGTGCGAAGAAGGGACTCCAGCGCAGCAGCAGGTCGCCGTTGGCGACATTGGTCATCGCCGACATGCCGACGCCGACCGGCTCACCCTCGTACTGGTAGTACCGTTCGAAGCCCAGCTTGGTGGCCAGGCTCTTCACGATCAGGATCGGGTTGTCCACCGACTGGTTGCCCTTGGCCGCGAACCACGTGCTCGTGGCGGGGTCGTAGACGTCGATGCGCAGCTGGTAGGTGCCCTGCGTCACGCCCGGCGGCAGCGCCGGCGGATAGATCGTCAGCGGGAAGGCCTGCGTCGCACCGGCACCGAACGTGGCCGGGAACGCCGCCGTCGAGCGGCCCTCGAACATCACGGCGGTGTTCGGTGCGTACCAGCGGTACCACACCTGCGCCGTGCTGTTGACCCACCCGACGCCGCTGTTGTTGGTCACCCGGATGGTGGGGCAGTACGCGCCGATCGGGCAGGTCGGTGGCGGGGTGCCGCCGTCGTTGACCGGCGCGGTGGCCAACTTCCGGCCCAGGCTGCCGCCGCTCGTGCCGTCGACCGGGTCGACCGGCCCGCCCGATGGATCCTGCACCGGCACGCCCGGGGCGGTGTTCTCGGCCATCACCGACGGGAACACATCATCCACTGTGGACGCCGGGTCGTTCAGCGTGTAACCCGCCGCGGCGGTCGTCGCGCCCTGGTTGTTCACCGTCACCGACACCGGTGCGGTGACCGTCTGCTGGCCCGACGTGTCGGTGATCACCGCGCTGATCTGGTGGCCGCCGTTGAACACCGGCGCCAACGGCTCCAACGGCTTCCAGGTCATCGAGTACGGCGGCGCGGTGATCGGTGCCCCCACCCGCACGCCGTCGACCAGGAACTGCACGTTGGTCACACCGACGTCATCCGAGGCGGTCGCCGAGAGGGTGGCGCTCGCGCCGACCGTCGCGCCCGCCGCCGGCGCGGTCAGCGAACCGGTCGGGGGACTGGTGTTGTCCACGATGATGTTCACGGGTGCGGACTGGCTGACGTTGCCCGCGTCGTCGGTGGCCCGGGCGGTCACCGCCTTGGACCCGTTGCCCGTGCTGGTGGAGTTCCAGGACACCTCGAACGGCGCCGAGAAGTCCGTGCCGACGACCGCGCCGTTCACCAGGAAGTCCACCTTGTCCACCCGGCGGTCATCCTCCGCCGCCGTGGCCAACCGCACCGACGTCCCGGCCACCTTGGCGTTCGGGTCCGGGGCGGCCAGTGACACCCGGGGCGCATCCGCCGCCGAGCCATCCGAGTACGTGATGGTGAGCTTGGGCCGCAACGACGGCCGGGCGTCGTCGTCGGCGGCGAAGTACATGGGGCAGCACAGCGCCGAGGCCTCGTCGGCGGCCCGGAGCATCAGCCCGTTGTTGGGTGCGTGGCCACTGACCCAGCTCTGCACCAGACCGGTGATCGAGAAGCTGTCGAATACGCCGCCGGCCGTGTCCACGGGGAAGCTGGCCGCCGGGATCGGGTCGATGTCGCCGCCGGGGGTGGTCCAGGGCTGACCGCCCTCGGTCTCCTCCCCCGAGGCGCCGTCACCGGTGCATGTACCCAGTCCCGTGCCTTCCTTCCAGGGCCGCGTAATCCGGTTCGCCTCCACGCTGACGACGTCGAGGGAGCCGTACAGCCGATACACCGACACCGAGGCGTTGCTGATCTGGGCGTTCGGTGGGATGTCGCGCAGGTCGAAATGCAGCGCGGTACGCACCTTGAGCCGCCCGAGGTCGTTGTCATCCTCGCCGCCGACGCCAGCCGCCGGGTGGGCGCCGAAGTTCCAACACCCCGGCGACCCGCGTCCGTTGAAGTACAGGTATGTCTGACGGCCGTCGGCCGGCCCGGGTTGCAGCACCTTGGACGACAGCCCGGCCGCCGGCAGCGTGACCGTACGGGGCACGGAGACCGTACCGTTGGCCAAGTCCTTGATCCGATAGGTGAAGGTGCCACCGGCCGCCGCCGTGCTGTCCCGGTACCGGGTCTGGGTGCGGTCGCCGATCGTGGTGAGCAGTGTCGTCGGGCCCGGCGTGAACGACGCCGAACCGCTGCCGCGGTGGACCTCATAGCCGGCGGTGCCGGTGGTCGACGGGGCCCAGGACAGCTCCGCGCCGTCGGCGTGCAGCGTCGTCGGCGTCCGCAGGTCCGGGATGCCGAGCGTGTAGGTCACGTCGATCTTCCCGGAGTTCCAGATGGCACCATTGCTGCCCAGCGTCTCCGTGCTGCGCTTGAGCAGCACACCGTGGTTGGGCTGGATGCCGTTGACCCAGTCCGAGACGAGGCTCGGGATCGACCACGACATCGTGGTCCCCATCGGTGCGTTGTTGGCCAACGAGTAGGAGGCGGTGACCGTGCTGTCGTGGGTGAGCTGCGAGAAGGTGCTCGACCTCGTCCAGGCCGAGGTCATGCGGTGCAGGTTGAACTGATGGCTGCCACACGGACTGCCCTGCAGGCACCCGACGAGTGTCACCTTGAGCTGGGCCGCGCTGACCTGCGCGCCGGCCGGCACCTCAGAGAGATCGAACTGCAACGCGCTGCGGTAGGTGGTCGTGCTGGTGGAACCGATGTCATTGCTGCTCTGCGCCAGCGGCAGGCTGTTGGCGACCGTCCGGTACGTCGCGGCCCGAAGCTCGGGCTGGATGGTGATCGTCGGATCGAGATGGACCGGAAACCGCCGACCCGGCGCCCGCAGCCACGCCCGATCCAGGCTCAGCGTGACGACGAGGTCGCGGCCCTGGCCCCGCACCCGCAGCGCCGGATCGGCACCGGCCGACGGCAGGGCGTTGTCGGCCTCCCACACGGCCGGCGCGTCCAGCACCAGCCCGGGGGGCAGCCCGGCCCCGTGCAGCAGATATGACCCGTCCGACCGGCGCTGGGCGGCAAGACCCGACCCACGGTCTACAGTAGACAACCGGAAGGTGTAGGTGTTCGACGAGTCCGGCCCAGCCAGGTCGATCGTCTTCTGCACGCCGGTGGCGGTGAGCCGGTATCGCAGGTCCGCTCCGGGGAAGGCCCGCGGGTACGTGATCTCGTTGCCGTCCACCCGAGCCGTGCCGTCCTGGGCACCTTCGACGTGCAGCCGGATGGCCCGGCCACCCAGCCGCAGCTCCGCGAAGTCCGACCGGGCCGACGCCTTGAAGCGCATCTCGTAGGCGTTGGCCCCGCTGCGCCAGGCGAACCCTCCCTCGCGGCTCGGGTACAGCTTGGAGTCGATGCGCTGCCAGGATCCGTCATCCGCCCGGTACTGCGACGGTGCACTATGGATAGTGGTGGTATAGGACCCGTCGCGGTTTCGCCGCGTCGCCGAGGTGGCGGTGCGACGTTCGGGAAGATCACCGATACGCGTGCCCGGCGACGGCGGGGCCGTGTCGCGCGGGGCGGCCGCGTGGAGCAGGCCGAGCGCGACCAGCGCGACCGTGGCGCCGGCGGCGATGCGACGAGATGTGCGGGAGAAGACGCGGGAACCGAGAACCATGCCAACCCTCCGAACCGTCACTGCGGTCACCTGGAGGGCTCGAGGCAAGCCTCACTGCCCGTGCGCACCCCCGTGAACACGCAAACTGGATTCAGTTTGAAGTTGATCTAAACGATCTCCTTCGATGGTTTCTCCCGCGACCGGGAGTTTGGCATCGATCTCAGAAGCCCCGCAAGGCAGGCTCGGCCACGCCTACACCAGCCGCACATTCCGACAATCGGCAGATAGCCCACAGAGCCGAAGTTTGTTGGACGGGCCCGTCGACGGGCCGCGTGCCTCTCCCCGTTACGCCTCGGGATTCACCTAGGTCGGATCGGGCGCCCCACCGCCGTGTTCGACCACGCCACGGGCCGGCGGCGGGAAGAGCCGAAGCTGCAGCATCGTGGCGAACCGCGCCTCCGGGTCGTTCAGGTCGATGCCGCCGACCTCGGCGACACGACGCAACCGGTAGCGAAAGGTGTTCGGGTGGACGAACATGGCCGCCGACGCGACGGTGACGTCGCCGAAGGCGTCGAGCCAGGCCTGCAGCGTCGCCACCAGGTTGGTTTGGTGCCGCTGGTCGTACGCGTACAGGCGCGCCGCCGACCCCGTCGGTTGGTCGCCCCGGGCCGTCACCAGATCCTGCAGCTCCAGCACGAGCGACTCGACATGGACGTCGGCCAACCGGGCCACGCGATGCGCCGTCCCCCGCCCCGTGCGCAGCACCCGCAACGCCCGGTCCGCACTGCGACGCGAGTCGGCGAGCCCGGCCACGTCGTGCGCGACGGGGCCCACGCCCACCGCGGCGGGGATGCGGTCGCCGACGCGTTCCAGGAAGTCGGCCGCGATCCGGACCGCCCGTATCTCACCCTCGCCGGTGGTGCGGGTCACGGGGATCAGACCGTACGCGATGTCGCCCAGGAGCGCGGTCGCACACCGCGGATTCACCGCGCTCAGGTGCATGGCCAGACCGTCGCTCAACCGTTGCCGCTCGGTCGCCAGCCTGGTCTCGACGTCGATCGACCGCTCGTTCCCGGTGGGCTCGATCATCGCCAGTGCGAGCACGACCACGGGCTGGTCGGCCAGGCCCAGCCTTCCGAGGGCCGTCCGCGCGTCGACCCGACCCTCGAGCGCGGTGCTCAGGAGGTCGGCGCGCACCCGGCGCTCCACGTCGGCGCCCGCCCGGATCCGGAGCAGGTGCAGGGCCACCAGTCTCGCGGCGTCACAAAACGCCCGCGTCCGATCCTCGCTCAGCGGTTGGTGTACCGCGGCCCAGATCGAACCGAGCACCAGATCTCCCGCCCGCACGGCGACGGCCACGCGCGGCACCGAGAAGTCGTCCGGTCCGTCATCCGGCGGTTGCACGTACACCGGCTGATCACTTCGGTACAGCTCACGGAAGACCCCGCGGTCGGTGAGCAAACGTGAGTACCGCTCCGGCACCTGACGGCCCAGGATCGTCTCCACCCGCGACCGGTCGGCCTCGTGCTGGCGACCGGAGAACGCCAGCACGCGCAGGCTCCGATCCTCGATCGTCACCGGTGCGTCGAGGAGCGCGGCCACCGCGTTGGCCAACGCGAACAGGTCGCCGGACGGAATGCCGCCCAGCGTTTCCGGGCCGGCGCCGCTCGCGTCGTCCTCCGCGAGCAGGGAGCGCAACATCGCGGCCAGTTGCGTCCACGATGCGCCGCGGGTCAACCCGAGCAGGGCCACGCCCGACCGGTCCGCCGCCGCGACGACCTCCTCGGAGCGGGCGACCGGCGATCGGAGGATCACCGCCGCGGCCTCGTGTCGGCCGAGCTCCTCGAGCAGGCGCACGATCTCGTCCGGTTCCCGTACGCCGATGCCGAGAACCAGCGCGTGCGCCGGCAGGACCGGTTCGTCGAGCGGGTCGAAGATGACCACGCCCCCGATCTCGCCCTCGTGGTCGGCGTCACCGTGGACAAGCTCCAGGAGCGTGGCTCCAAGGTCATCGAGCACTCGGCCGAGGCTGGCTCGCGGTCGCAGGTTCATCGTAACGAGCACCGTCCGAAGCTAGGAGCTGCCCGTCAAGCCTAGTATGTCGACACCGACGAAATCGGCGCGGCGCCTCGTCGAAGCTCACAAACTCAACCACTCCTTCGCCGTGGTCACGGCGTCGAGGATTGCGGTCACCGGTTCGACTCCAAGGCCGGGGCCGGTGGGCACGGGCAGGTAACCCTCATCGAGCACGAACGGTGCCGTGATGTCGGTGCGGTAGTAGCGGTCCGAGGCCGAGGTGTCGCCGGGCAGCGTAAAGCCGGGCAGCCCGGCCAGGGCGACATTGGCCGCCCGGCCCAATCCGGTCTCGAGCATCCCGCCACACCACACGGGCACACCGTGGGCCGCGCACACATCATGGATCCGCCGAGCTTCGAGGTATCCGCCCACCCGCCCCGCCTTCACATTTACGATCGCGCACGCCCCCAGGGAGATCGCGGCGGCCGCCGCCCGGGCGGACGTGATCGACTCGTCGAGACACAGCGGCGTGCGCAGCGCCCTTGCCAGGTCGGCGTGTCCCAGCACGTCGTCCTCGTCCAGGGGCTGCTCGATCATCAGCAGGTCGAACGGGTCCAGCCGGGCCAGATGGCGCGCGTCGGCCCGGGTGTACGCGGTGTTGGCGTCCACCTGGAGCAGGACGTCACCGAAGCGCTCGCGCACCGCGCGCACCGGCTCGACGTCCCACCCCGGTTGGATCTTCAACTTGATCCGGACGTAGCCCGCATCCAGGTAGCCGTCGACGGCGTCCCCCAGCTCGGCGATCGAGTCCATGATGCCGACCGACACTCCACATGGGACACGTTGCCGGACGGCCCCCAGTTCGCGCGCCATCGACCGGTTCTGGGCCCGCAGCTCGGCGTCGAGAACGGCCATCTCCAGCGCCGCCTTGGCCATCCGATGTCCCTTGAACGGTGACAACACCGACGCGATCGAGGCGGCGTCCAGGGCCGGCCGAGCGGCCACGGCCGGAACGAGAAAGCGGCGCAGCACGTCGGCCGCCGCGTCGACGTACTCCGAGGAGTAGAGCGGATCCGACATGGCCACGCACTCGCCCCAGCCCTCGGCGTCCTCGGTGACGACGCGCAGCAACAGCACATCGCGGTCGACCTCGGTACCGAACGAGGTCCGGAACGGTGCCACGAGCGGCATCCGGATCCGGCGGAGCTCGACACCGGTCAGCTTCATCGGGCGCCGTCCGGCGTCAGGGGCGCGGGCGCCGGAGGGCCCGACCGCGTGGGGCGCACCGCCAGGTACCAACCGGACCGGTCGAAACCCACGACCCGCGCGCCATCGGCCATCGCGTTGCCGAGAACCTCCCGCAGCGCCAGGCGCCACTGTCGAGCGGACTCCGGATCGACCGAGCGCAGGCGCTCGATGTCGTGCGGGACGGCCACGAGCACGGTCTCTCCGTCCAATGTGCCCAGGACCGGCGCTTCGGTGCCCGATCGCGACAGTCCGATCACCGCTCCCCCGGCCAGCTCCGCCTGCGCGTCGCAGCGGCGCGGCGTGCCGGTACAGGCCGCCGCGGTCTGCGGCGCTCCGAGATCCCAGCGGATGAGTACGCGGTCGCTGTCGTCACTGCCGTTGATGCCGTCGTGCATGCCACCGTAGAAGTTGGTCAGGTACTCGGTTGGCGCGGCCGCGAGCTTGGCCACATTGAAGTACGCGTTGCGGCCGACCAACGGGTCGAACGTCCAGGAGATCGCGGTGATCTCGCGCAACATCGCCCACGCCCGTTGATGCAACTTCAATGCGAAGCCGACGCTGCGTCCGAGGACATGCCGGGAGACCCCGGCGATATGGCTGTGCAGTTCCCGTCCCGAGGGCCCGCCGAAGAAGCCGACGCAGGCACCGACGAGCCGTTCACCCTCGTACGCACCGGCCACGTAGTTGCCCGCCTTGGTCAGCGCCCGCAGCAGCTCCGTCGTGACCGGTGGATTCTTCGGGTCGGGGCGCCAGATCTCGTCGTAGAGCCGGTACACGGCCCGGAGACCCTCGAGTTCGGCGATCTGCCGGATCCGAACACCGGCCGCGGCCGCGGCGGCGTCGGCCGCCTGGACCGCGGCGTCGGTCCCCGGCTGGGCCGCAGGCGACGGACGATGCAGATCGGTCACGCGATTCATGCTCGCGATGTCATTGGCGTTCGTCATGGTCGGTCACCACGAGAGGCTGTGATCCGGTTGGTGGCCGCCGACCGACGCGGGGCCGAGCGTTCCGGACCGGACATGAGATCGATCACGAGCGCCGCGATCAGGGCCGCGCGCCGGGGTAGCTCGGCCACGACCACATGCTCGTCAGCGGCGTGCGCGCCCCCGCCGACCGCACCGAGTCCGTCGAGGGTCGGCGTGCCGACGCCGGCGGTGAAGTTGCCGTCCGACCCGCCGCCGACCGCGACCCCGGCCAGCGGCGGCAGTCCGAGTTCGACGGCCAGCGCGGCCGCGCGGGCGAACAGGGCGGCCGACGCCGACGCCGGCATGGGTGGACGGTTCGGCCCGCCGGTCACCTCGAGGAGCGCACCGGGCTCTAGGGATCGAAGCGATCGCATGGCGTCATCCACCCGCCTCTGTTCGGCCGCGTCCCGCACCCGCACGTCGACCGCCAGCTCGCCCATCGCCGGCACTGTGTTCGTCGTCGTGCCGGCCCAGAGGCGGGTCGGGGTGACCGTCGTACCGCGCACCGGGTCGGCCAGTCCGCTCACCGCCAGCACATGATGCGCCAGCTCGACGGTCGCGTTGACACCGCGTTCGGGCGCCAGGCCCGCGTGGGCGGCCCGCCCGGTCGCCCGCACCCGGTACAACGACACGCCCTTGCGTTCGGTCTTGAGCGCGCCGCCGTCGGCCGACGCCTCGAGCACCAGCGCCGCCGTGCTGTCGCGCGCCTCGGCCTCGATCAGTGCCCGCGAGCTGGGCGAGCCGAGTTCCTCGTCGCCGGTGACGAGCAGTGTCACGGCGGTGCCGGCGGCCGCCGCCGCATGCACCGCCAGGATCACACCCGCCTTCATGTCCAGACAACCGGGGCCGCGTAGCAGGCCACCGTCGATCGTGAACGGGTGCGTCACCAGCGAGCCGACCGGCCACACCGTGTCGTGATGCCCGAGCAGCAGGACCCGCGGCCCAAGGCCCAGGCGCCAGCGCAGGTGTGTCCAACCGTCGAGCACGATCCGCTCGGGCGCCACGCCCAGCCGCCGTTGCCCGATCTGGGCGACGACCTCGGCGCTGGTCGCGACCGCCGCGTGATCCGAGGAGGGTGACTCGCAGGTCACGAGCGCCTCGACGTCGGCCAGCATCGCCGGCAACGAGGCTCGCAGGCGGGCGACGAGATCCACGTCAGTCCACCTTGGGCGTGGCCCGCACACCGAAGTGCAGGTACCGCTCGCCCGTCGGTAGCCGATAGAACGTCACCGGAGTCCAGGTCCGCGTCTGTGGTTCCCGCACGACGAAGAGGTTCTCGCGCACCGCCACCATGGCGAACTCCTGAATCGGCTCCGGCATCAGTTCGGCGATCGGGCCGCTGATCGTGGTCCGCAGCGTCGGCCCGTCCGCGCCGTGGAACACGTCCAGCCGTACGCTCGCCCGCTCGTAGACGCCGACATGATCGTCCAGGTTCGCCTCCACGGCCTCCACCGGCGGGGCCAGCGGACTCGGCATCGTGATCCCGGCCAGTTCGGCGAAGATCTCGCGATACAGATCCTCGTAGAGGTCCCGCGTGTGCCCGCCGTTCGCCAGCAGCGTGACCGCCAGACCCCGCGCGGGCAGCAGTCGGAGGAAGGCGGACTGCCCAATCGTGTTGCCGTCATGCCCGAGCAGCCTTTGGCCGTCCCAACCGAAACGGATCCAGCCGAGCCCCCAGGAATCACCGAGCGTGTACTTGTCGGGCAGATCGGCCTGCGCGGCGGCCATCGCGGCCACGCCGGACTCGCTCAGCACGCGGGTTCCGTCCGGGGCCAGGCCGCCGGTCAGGTGCAGGCGCGCGAAGGCCAGCACGTCGGCGACCGTCGAGCTGATCAGGCCGGCCGGGCCCAGCGATCGCGGCAAGGTCCACACCGGCGCCCGGTAGGGCTCGCCCGTGCTCTCCCCGACGTGCCCGACCGCGGCCCGGTGCAGCAGCACCTCCTCCGGCAGCGTGGCCGTGCGGCCGAGGCCCAGCGGGCCGGCGATCCGCGTGCGCACCGCGTCGTCCCACGTGCCACCGGTCAGCTTCTCGATCACGCGGCCGGCGAGCACGAAGCCCGAGTTGCAGTAGGACCAGGTGGCACCGAGTGGATGGTTCTGGGTCACACCGTCCAACCGCGCCACGTACCGCTCGAGGCAGTCGTCGCCCCGACCGGTGTCGGTGAAGACGTCACCGTCGATGCCGCTGGTGTGGGTGAGTAGGTGGCGCATCGTCACGTGCTTGGCGACATCCGCGTCGGCCAGCCGCAGTTCGGGCAGTACGTCCATGATGGGCGCGTCGAGGTCGAGCCGACCCTCGTCGACCAGCTGCATGACGATCGTCGACGTCCAGACCTTGGACATGGAGCCGATCTGGAACACCGAGTCGGTGGTCGTCTGGACACCGGTGTCCTTGTTCAGGACGCCGTAGGCCGCCTCGACGAGGTCGTCGGAGCCTGTCCGGTCGATGCGGAGGATGCCGAGCGCCGCCCCCGGCACCCGGTAGCGTTCGGCGAGCTCGGCCAGCCGGCGCTGCCAATGCCCGGCATCGATGCGGGCCGGGCGGGGGCCGGCGGCGTCGCCGGCGTACCGCTCGACCCAGTCCATGACCCGGCGGTTGAAGTCCATCCGATGCGACGGCGGCCCGTCGAGGATGACCAGGTGGGTGCCGTCGGGGTACAGCACGAGCCGGGTGGGCACGCCCCGGGCCCGGAGCGCGGCGTGCCACTGCTCGGCCTGGCCGACCGGGCACAGCAGGTCGGCCGCGCCCTGCACGATCAGGGTCGGCGTCCGCACGCGATCGACGTGCGTGAGCGGGGACATCGCGGCGTACCGTTCGCGCCGGTCCCACGGCGGTCCGCCCAGCTCGAACACGGCCAGTGCGTGCCCGCTGTCGGACGTCCCGTGCATGCTGGTGAGATCGCTGACCACGCCGCCGGCCACGGCCGCCGCGAACCGGTCGTCCCGCCCGGTGAGGTAGCAGGTCATGAAGCCGCCGTAGCTGTAGCCGGCGACGGCCAGCCGGCGCGGATCCGCGACTCCCTCGGCGACGAGGTGGTCGATCGGCTCCAGGAAGTCCCGCACGTCCGCCTCTCCCCACGCCCCGACCACGGCGTCGTAGAACCGCTCGCCGTAGCCGTCGCTGCCGCGCGGGTTGAGCAGCAGGACATTCCACCCCCGCGCGGCGAGTTCCTGATGGTACAGATGCACGTCGTCGGCGGCCGCGTTCCACGCATTGTGCGGCCCGCCGTGGATGTCGAGCAGCAGCGGCGCCGGACCGTCGCCCGAGCCCCGGATGAGCCAGCCGGGCACCGACGTTCCGTCCGAGATGGCGAACTCCCGTTCCTCGCGCGGGAACAGCTCCACCTCGGCGAGCGCGGTGCCGTGGTGGGTCAGCACCGTCTCGGCACCGGTGCCGAGATCGACGGCGACGATCTCGCCGTACGAGGTGGGCGTGCCGAGGACGATCACGGCCGCGCCGCCCGCCACCGCCAGCCCAGCCACGCTGCGCCCGGCGCCGGCGACGACCGGGCGGGGCGCACCTCCCCCACTGGCCGACACGGCGTAGAGGTGGGTGCAACCTCGCTCGCGGGCGCAGAACAGGACCGTCCCGCCGTCATCGGTCAGGTGGGGCCGGCCACCCGGGTAGGCCGGCCCGCCCGGCATCACGTTGCGGTCCAGCGGCCCGGCCAGGTCGTCGACGGCGCCCGGTCCACCGTTGGGCAGCGGCACGCGGAAAAGTCCCTTGTGCCCGGTCGGCCGGCCGGCCGTGCCGACGACGAGGAGCGCCGAGCCGTCGTCCGTCCACAGTGTTGGCCCGGCGAAACCGTCGCGCAGGCCGGCCAGCACGGGCGTCGAGCTGGGGCCGGTCACGTCGACGATGTACACCGGCGCCCGGGGCACGAGGTCGGCGTCGGGCGCCATGGCGGCCGCGAACGCGAGCCTCGTCGAGTCGGGCGACCACGACGGCTCGCCGGCGTGCCAATCCCCACCCGTCACCCGCCGGCACTGCCGGCCGCCGATGTCGAGGACGTACAGGTGCCGGCGCACGCCGCGCAGCACGCCCGCACCGTCGACGCGGTAGTCGAGCCGGTCCGCGACGATCGGCGACCGGGCCCGCCGGGTCCGGTCCTGGTCGTCCTCGCCGTCGCCGGCCTCCAGGTCGACCGCCGCCGAAAACACGATGCGTGACCCGTCCGGGCTCCACACCGGTGCGCCGGCGCCGAGCGTCAGGGTGGTCGCCTGTTCCGGTTCGCCGCCGTCCACCGGGAGCAACCACACCTGGGCCGGGCCGTCCTGCGCGCGCAAAAAGGCGATGCACGTCCCGTCCGGTGACCACGCCGGCGACGTGTCGGCCGGGCCCCGCGTGAGCGGCCGGGGCTGGCCGGCTTCGACGCCGACCCGCCACAGGGCCCGAACGGTCCGGTCGGCCCGCGTGTCCTGCGTGCGCAGCACGTAAACGCAGGCCGTCCCGTCCGGGGACAGGGCCGGCTGTTCGGGCACGGCGATGTCGATCAGGTCGTCAATGCGCAGGCGTCGGGGCACCGGACCCTCCTTCGTCGGATGGCGCGTGACTGTCCTCATGGGACGCTGGAAGCGCGAAGTGGCAGGCGGCCCGGTGCCGGTGCTCGGCCGTGGCCGGCTCCCGTTCGCGGCAGACGCCGCGCTCCGGGCGTACCAGGGGGCCGACGGGACAGCGCGGATGGAACCGGCAGCCCTCCCGCGGGTGGTGGGGATCGGCCGGCTCGGCGTCGGCGACCCGCCGCAGCGCCGGGTCTCCCGGGGGAGGGCCGAGGGGGGTCGCGCCCGGCCGGGGCGCCGCGGCCAGCAGTTCCCGGGTGTACGGGTGCTGCGGGTCGAGCAGCACGTCGTCGGC
>Ga0307409_100000566_pt1 | contig 16116 bp, 13 predicted proteins | sample 322Ometagenome_2_FD_203888 | JGI IMG/M metagenome (GOLD analysis project Ga0307409, IMG submission 203888) | Maize rhizosphere microbial communities from greenhouse at UC Davis, California, United States - 322HYB-O-2 | ecosystem: Host-associated > Plants > Roots > Rhizosphere > Soil | place... | reverse complement strand
AGCGGCTCGGCTGTCTGGAAGGCGACGATCGCGGATCGGAACCGATTCCGATCCGGCGGCAGGGGTAACGCCGGGCTCGATGGCGCGACGCAGGCCGTCCGGGGTCCAGTGCTGCTTCTTAAAGTCTTTCCGGTCGAGCCAATCCAGCATCGACGTCAGCCACTCTCCACGGCGGGCGGCGATCGGATTCCAGGACAATATTCCGCCGGCCGTCCACGGCACGAAGGGTGTCCGCCTGCAGTACGCCCACAGCTCCACTCGCGTAGTCGGGCGATCGGAGTCTGCGCGGGCATGAAAGCCGCATGTGTCGGCTACGACGAGCGTGTTGGCCGGAACGGCGAAGCTCGTGGGTAAAGGCAGGCCCATATCGCCTAGTTCTTCGGTCGAAATGCGCAGCGATCCGCGGCGGGACAGTGCGTCTCCGCTGGCGAGAACCTCCATACTCCGGCGCCTTTCCCAGGCGATGCGTTCGGGGGACAGGCGGTGGGACCCAGCGACATAGGTCAGCGGCCGCCCGTCCTCGGGGACGTCCGTCAGGAAGTACCAGGCCTTCAGCGAGGGATGGAAGGTATCGGCGTGAAGCTTGAGCTGCGGGTCCGCCGGGCCTTCCGTGACCCCTCCGAGGATGGTTTGAAGGTAGTAGAGCGGCTTGCTGCGAGTGCTCGCGACATAGGCCATGAGCCCGGTCCACAAGGGGGTAGTGAGCATGTCGGAAAGCTGTGGAAAGCGGCTCAGCATCTCGGGACCGACGGAAACCCGGCGAGTAATCGTGTCGCCCTGCTGATGACTGCGCGTCGGCAGCTCGGAGCTGAGCATTGCCGTCTGCAGCGAATGAAACTCCTCAGCGGGCAGGAAGTCCGGGATGACGACGAAGCCATGCCGGTCGAACTCCTCGCGCAGGTTGGGGGCCACGAGACGGGCCAGCCGGGACCGCCTCGATCTGGCAAATGCGTGGGCTGTCCTCAGTCGCCAAACGTGCAGGCCAAGTCGATTTAGCGTCGGAGAGCCGAGGATCGGATTGTCGGCGAAGGACTTCGCTCCGGTCGCCAGCTGAAGCAACCAGATGGGCGAGCGCCACCATTTCAAAATCCCGCCCAATGATCGGCCGCCAAGGCCATCACGCAACTTCACTATGAAACTCTCTATTGCCCAAGCACTTCATACGCTCTGGCTGCGACAGGTCCACAATTGCTAGCTATCTTGGGGCTGCGGCGCGACGGAGACGATCAATGATTGTTGCGCCGAGCCCCTCATCGGGAACAGGCGCTATCGCGATACGCAACTTGTCTGAAGCGTCCGCTTTATGAAGCAAATCGAAGAGGTTGGCGGCAGCTTCGACCAAATCGCCTGAGGGGCTGAGGTTCGCATGTCCTTCGAGAGTACCAAAGCCGATCAGATAATCGTCGTTTCCTGCCTCGTCAGCGTCGAGCCGAAGAGGTTTTGAAGGGGCGTAGTGACTTGCGAGTTGACCAGGGGCTTCGATGGTCCCGGATTCCACCTGCAAAGCATGGGGGATGTCGATCGGCCCGCGACGCAGCAACCGTAATGTGCCGCCGGTGGCCGCCACGATCGTCGACTCAAGTCCTCTTTCGGTCCTACCGCCATCGATGATCAAGGGGATCCGCCCGCTGAGACTTTTCATCACATGATCGGCCCGCGTCGGACTAATCGAGCCGCTGGCGTTCGCCGATGGAGCGGCAAGCGGTCTGCCGGTGGCGCGGAGAAGCGCCTGCATCGCCGGATGCGCCGGAACGCGAAGAGCGATGGTCGAAAGCCCCGCAGTGACGAGCGATGCGATTGCGGCGTCGGCCCTTCGCGGAACGACCAAAGTGAGGGGGCCTGGCCAGTGCGCCTCCGCGAGAGAATGAGCGAGGTCGTCAAACTCGCCAATACGATCGGCCGCAGCCAGGTCCGCGACGTGCACGATCAACGGGTTGAAGCTCGGCCGGCCCTTTGCCTCATAGATGCGCGCGACCGCGTCGGCATTGGTGGCATCCGCCGCGAGCCCGTAGACCGTCTCGGTCGGAACCGCGACCGGCTGCCCCTCGGCGATCAGCCGCGCGGCTTCCGCGATTGCCTCGTCGTCGAACGGCAGTATGCGGGTGGTCTCGGACATGCGGCCGCCGCTATAGGCGCCGGGACCCATCATCAAGTGGAGCGTGCATGAGCTTTGCCTGCCCAGTGAGCGACCAGCGCCTCGTGTTGGATCATGTCGTCCGCATTGCCGAACTCGCCCAGTCGAACCGGTTCGCGGAGGCTACATCGGACACGGTGGACGCCGTACTGCAGGGCGCGGCCGAGTTCGCCGAAGCCGAACTCGCGCCACTCAACGATGTCGGCGACAAGCACGGATCGCGCTGGAATGAAGGCGCGGTGACGACACCGCCGGGCTTCCGCGAGGCCTATGCGAAGTTCGTCGAAGGCGGCTGGATGGGCTTGTCCGCTCCGGTCGAAGCCGGCGGGCAGGGACTTCCGAACAGCCTGTCGGCGGCGATGATGGAAGACTTCAACGCAGCGAACGTGGCCTTTGCCCTCTGCCCGATGCTCGGACTAGGCGCGGTCGAAGCGATTGAGGCGCACGGCTCGGACGATCTCAAGCGCGACTATCTCGGCAAGATCGTCAGCGGAGAGTGGACCGCGACGATGAACCTGACCGAGCCTCAAGCCGGCAGCGACGTCGGGGCGCTCAAGTCGCGAGCGGTTCCGGCCGGCGACGGCAGCTGGCGGGTGACCGGCACCAAGATCTTCATCACCTATGGCGAGCACGACCTGACGGACAACGTCATCCACATGGTACTGGCGCGCACGCCGAATGCGCCGGACGGGACCAAGGGCATCTCGCTTTTCCTCGTCCCGAAGATCCTCCCGAACGGCGAGGCGAACGACCTGCAATGTGTGTCGATCGAGCACAAGATGGGTATCCACGCCTCGCCGACCTGCGTCATGGGCTATGGCGAAAATGGCGGCGCGACCGGATGGCTGATCGGTGACGAGCTGGCCGGCATGCGCGCCATGTTCACCATGATGAACAATGCGCGGCTCAATGTCGGTCTTCAGGGAGTCGGCCTGGCGGAGCGGGCGACGCAACGGGCGGTGGCCTACGCAATCGATCGCACGCAGGGGCTGCGGAACGGCCTGCCGATTGCGATTGCCGAGCATCCTGACGTTCGTCGGATGCTCGTGCGCATGCGCTCGCTAACGATGGCCTCGCGCGCGCTGGCCTATTATGCCTTCGGGCAGCTCGACCGCGGCACGCTCGGCGATCGGGAGGCTGGGTTGCGTGCCGACATCCTCACGCCGCTGGTGAAGGCCTGGTGCACCGATGTCGGGTGCGAGGTGACGAGCCTCGGTATCCAGGTGCACGGCGGCATGGGCTTCATCGAGGAGACGGGCGCCGCGCAGCACCTCCGCGACGCTCGCATTGCCCCGATCTACGAGGGCACGAACGGCATCCAGGCGGCCGACTTCGTCCAGCGGAAGATCGGGCTCGACGTTGGCGCAGCGCTCGATTCCCTGTTCGCCGACATTCGCGCGGAAGCCCAGCACGGAGAACTGACCGCGCTTACCGACGAGGTCGAGATCCTGGTCGCCACGGCGCGAAATGCCGATCCGGACGACCGGCTAGCCAGCAGCTATCCGCTGATGACCATGACAGCGGTCCTGACCGCGGGCTGGCTGATGGAGCGAATGGGTCGGGCGATCGACGCCGGCGAGGCCGAGGCCAACAAGGGCCGTCGAGCGGCGATCGAATATTTCCTGTCGGTGCTCGTTCCCGAAGCGCTCGGCCTCGGAGCAGGCGCAGGGGCCACGGCGGAAATCTTCTACCGTGCTCCTGCGGAAGAGCTGGCCTAGGCCCGCTCGCGCTCCATCAATTCGGAAGCATTAATACCCAGCCGCGCCATTCGATCGCGAATGACGGGCCATTCCTCCTCGACGAAGCGCTTGCGTTCCCCGTCGCGGAGACGGGTACGCGCTCCTTCGGCGACGAAGAGCCCAACGCCGCGGCGGACGGTCACGAGGCCCTCATCCTGGAAGCCCTGGTAGGCCTTTGCGACCGTAAGCGGGTTGGCCTGCTGCTCCGCAGCAAGTGCGCGGACCGACGGGAGCGGGTCGCCGTCGCGAAATTTTCCGGACAGGATCGCGTCGGCGATCGTTTCACGGAGGCGAACGTAAACGGGCTTTTCGTGACCGGTGCGAAGCGTCATGCTGTTCTAATACAGCACTGCGCACGGACGGTCAATCCGAAGGCGGGTCCCATTTCCGCACAATTTCAGCGGGATCGGGGCGCGGACGCTCTTCGAGATCGCGCCCTGGCGAGCCCAAGTAGATGAAGCCGGCGATGCGCTCGTCTGGCTTCGCGAAGGCCGCGTTCACCTTTGGCGAATAGGCTTCCCAGCCGGTGAGCCATCCGCCGACATAGCCGAAGGCATGCGCCGCATGGAGCAGGTTCATGGCCGCGGCTCCGGCAGACAATTCCTGTTCCCAGACCGGGATCTTATGCTGCCGGGTAGGGGACGAAATGAGCACGATCAGCGCTTCGCCCTGCCTGGCAAACTGGTCGGCCTTTTCATGATGGGCGGGACCGGCGCACTCGTCTTCCTCCTGCAGCGCCGTGCGTAGAAGAAGCGCGAACTGTTCTCGCTGGTCCTTGCCCACGATCACAAATCGCCAGGGGACGAGCTTGCCGTGGTCCGGCACACGCATGGCGACTTCGAGGATCTGCCGAAGCTCCTCATCGGAGGGGCCGGGTCCGACCATTTCACGAGGGCGGCCGGAGCGGCGGCTCTTGAGCAGCGACAGGGCTGAGGTGCGGTCGTTGAGCATCGGCCCGTTCATCTAGGGATGTCAAACGTCTGCAACAATGCGCTTCACAAGAGAGTTTGCCTCGTTAGGGTGCCCGTCCATATCTGAGCGGCCCTGGGGAGCGGCCGCCGCAAGAAGACTGGGAGAGTTTCGTTGAACGGTTTCAAACCCATGGGCTCATGGCAAGAAGGCGACTGGATCGCCGCGATTGCCGTTTTCGTCCTCGCAATTTTTCTAACGATTGGCGCCAAGGTCGCCATCCAGAAAGAGCCGGAATTCGCAGGCCACCCCAAGGGCCTGTACATGCTGTTTTTCGCCGAAATGTGGGAGCGCTTCTCCTACTACGGCATGCGCGCGCTGCTCATTTTCTACCTGACGCAGCATTGGCTGTTCAACGATTCCAAGTCGAACCTGATCTACGGCGCGTACACCAGCCTAGTATACATCACGCCCGTGCTCGGTGGCTATCTGGCCGATCGGTATTTGGGCCAGCGCAAGGCGGTCCTGTTCGGTGGCCTCCTGCTCGCAATCGGTCACAGCCTCATGGCGGTCGAGGGCGTTGGCGGACAGTCCGATCCGACGATCAACGTCTTCTGGGCTGCACTCGCCTTCATCATCGTCGGCTCCGGCTTCCTGAAGGCGAACATCTCGGTGATGGTGGGACAGTTGTACAAGCTCACCGACGTTCGCCGGGATGGTGCTTACACCATCTTCTACATGGGCATTAACGTCGGCGCTGCGATCGGCACCATCCTCGTCGGTTATCTCGGGCAGACGATCGGCTGGGGTTACGGCTTCGGCCTCGCCGGCATCGGCATGCTCGCCGGCCTCGTCGTCTTCGTGCTGGGCAAGAAAGCCCTTCTTGGTGCAGGCGAAGCGCCCCAGGCGCTGGCAAGGTCGAAAGAATGGACGCTCTACGGAGTGGGCATTGCCGCTGTCGCGGTGATCTGGGCCTTGGTTCAGTACCAAGACGTCATCCAGAGCCTTCTGGTGGTCTCGGGCGTGGCCCTGCTTGGCTATGTGCTCTACGAAAGCTTCAAGCTGGAAAAGGAACCGCGCGAACGGATGTTTGCCATCCTGTTCCTGATCGCGCTCAATCCCTTGTTCTGGGGTCTGTTCGAGCAGGCCGGTGGATCGATGAACTTGTTCACCGATCGCTTTGTGGATCGCTCGGGCGTTCCAGCTTCGATCTTCCAGTCGATCAACCCGATCTACATCATCCTTCTGGCGCCGCTGTTCGCCGGTCTGTGGCAGTGGCTCGGACGCCGTGGCAAGGAGCCGTCAGCCCCGGCCAAATTCGGCTTGGCACTGGCGCAAATGGGCTTGGCCAACCTTGTCCTTGTCTGGGGAGCCGAGGCGTACGGATTGGCCGCGATGACGCCGGTCATTTTCGTCTTCCTCTATTACTTGCTCGCGACGACCGGCGAGCTCTGCCTGTCGCCCGTCGGCCTGTCAGCGATGAACCGTCTTGCGCCATCGTTCCTCGCGTCGCTGATCATGGGCGCGTGGTTCTACATGACCGCGGTCGGGAATTTCGTCGCCGGCAAGATCGGTGAGGCGACCGGCGGTCATGGCGGTGAGATGAGCAAGGAGAAGCTGCTCGACATCTACCAAATGTTCGGCTGGATCTCGATCGGCGCGGCTGTCGTTGTCCTCGCGCTTTCACCGATCGTGAAGCGGTGGATGCACCTCGACACCCTGCAGGATCGCGATCCGCTCGCGGGCCGCGACGAACTTGCCGAGCCCGCCGCTCCGGGGATGTTCCCGCAGGGCGAAACCAGCCCCCGCAATACATAGTCGGAGAGGGGCGACCATGAAGCTGAGGGGGTGGGGGAGCGTCCTGACGGGCGCTCTCCTCGGCGCCTGCGCGCAGCTGACGCCGCCGGAGAAAAAGGCGGCGCCGATCCGGATCAACCAGGACCCGTATCCGTCCACCTACCATCGCTACCCGGGGGCCGTGACGGTCATCCGGGGCGCGACCGTGTTCGACGGCGAAGGCGGGCGGATCGAGGGGGGGACGGTCGTTCTCGCCGACGGAGTCGTCCAGGCCGTCGGCGGGCCGGATACTCCGGTGCCGGCGGGAGCTTATCAGGTCGACGGAAGCGGCAAGTTCGTCACCCCCGGGATCATCGACGTGCACAGCCACCTCGGCGACTATCCGTCGCCCGGCACCCAATCCCATAGCGACGGCAACGAGGCGACGAGCCCCGTCCGGCCGGAGGTCTGGGCGGAGCACAGCGTGTGGCCGCAGGACCCGGGTTTCAGCCGTGCGCTGATGAACGGCGGCGTGACCGCGCTTCAGGTCCTGCCGGGCTCGGCGAACCTGTTCGGCGGACGCTCCGTCACTCTGAAGAATGTGCCGGCGCGTACGGTTCAGGGCATGAAGTTTCCGGGTGCGCCCTATGGCTTGAAAATGGCCTGCGGCGAGAACCCGAAGCGCGTCTATGGCTCGAAAAGCCAGATGCCGCAGACCCGGATGGGCAATATTGCGCTGACCCGCGCGACCTGGATCAAGGCGCAGGCCTACAAACGGAAATGGGACAAGTATAACCGCGACGGCGGGGCAATGCCTGAGCGGGACATTGCGATGGACACGCTGGCCGGTGTGCTGGCTGGGCAGATCATCATCCACAATCACTGTTATCGCGCCGACGAGATGGCCATCATGCTCGATGTCGCGAAGGAGTTTGGCTACAAGGTCGGCACGTTCCACCACGCGGTGGAGGCCTACAAGATCGCCGACTTGCTTGCCGCGAACGGCACCTGCGCGGCGATGTGGGCCGACTGGTGGGGCTTCAAGATGGAAGCCTATGACGGGATCAAGGAGAACATCCCGCTGGTCGACAAGGCCGGCGCCTGCGCCATCGTCCACTCCGACGATTCCAACGGCATCCAGCGGCTGAACCAGGAGGCGGCGAAGGCGCTCGCAGACGGGCGTCGCATGGGCCTCAATCTCACGGATGAGCACGCGTGGACGTGGCTCAGCTATAATCCGGCGAAGGCGCTCGGAATCGCCGAGAAGACTGGCAGTCTGAAGGCAGGCAAGATGGCCGACGTCGTGCTTTGGAACGCCAATCCGTTCAGCACCTACGCCCGGCCCGAACGGGTCTGGATCGACGGCGCGCTGATGTACTTCAGCGGCAATCCACGCTTGCGTCCGGTGAGCGATTTCGAGCTTGGCCAGCCCGGCGAAGGAGACGTGAAGTGATCCGCGCTCTCGCCGCCGCGCTGTTGGTCGCGGCCGCTTCACCGGCGATCGCCCAAACCATTGCTATCACCGGCGGTACCGTAGCGCTCGGCGATGGCTCGGAGCCGATCGCGGGAGGAACGGTCATCATCCGCGACGGCCGCATAGCAGCAGCCGGCGCCAACGTGGCCGTCCCGCCCGGCGCTCAGGTCATCGATGCACGGGGGAAGTGGGTGACGCCGGGCATCGTCGCCGGTTTTTCGCGCCTCGGTCTGTCGGAAGTCGACCTGTCTGGCGACGGGACCACAGACGACCAGGCCGCTGGCGGACCCTTTGGAGCGGCCATCGACGTCGCGCCGGCCGTGAACCCCAACAACTCAACCATCGCGATCAACCGTGCCGACGGGATTACCCGCGCAGTGGTCGCTCCGAACACTGCAAAGAGCATCTTTGCCGGGCAGGGCGCCGTCATCGATCTCGGCGCGGACATGGAGCCCATCACCCGCGCCCGCCTGTTCCAGTTCGTGGAGTTCGGTGAGTCGGGCGCAGCGACCGCCGGCGGCTCCCGCGCATCGGCCTACGTGCTGTTCCGCAATGCGCTGAAGGAAGCCTCGGAACTTCGCCGTTATGCGCCGTCCATTTCTTCGACGCGGGAGGCCCCCGACGCCCGGGACCGGCCGATCGTGCGCAATCCCAGCGAGTCGCGGGAATATGGGCCAGACGCGCAGCGCAGCGAGGACGTGCTGCTGACGCGTTTCGATGCCGCCGCTCTGGTTCCCGTGCTGCAAGGCCGACAATACCTGCTGATCCACATCGAGCGTGCCCGGGACATCCTCAACGTGCTCCAGCTGAAGCGCGACTATCCCGCGCTGAAGCCGGTCATCGTTGGAGCGTCCGAAGGCTGGCTGGTGGCAGACCGGATCGCGGCTTCGGGCATTCCGGTGATCGCTTCCGCGGTCAACGATTTGCCTTCGAGCTTCGAACAGCTTGCCGCCACGCAGTCCAACGTTGGGCGCATGCGTGCTGCAGGCGTGAATGTCGCCATCGGCATGATCGACGACAATGACACGCGCTATCTGTTCAACGAACGCCAATATGCAGGCAATCTCGTCGCTCTGACGAATGTGCCGGGCGCCAGCGGCCTACGCTGGGGCGAGGCGCTCGCGATGATCACCTCGCGGCCGGCGCAGATCCTCGGTCTCGGGCGCGAAATCGGAAGTCTCGAGCCGGGCCGCAGGGCCGACGTCGTGATCTGGTCCGACGACCCATTGCAGGTCAGCAGCAATGCGGACATGGTGCTGATCGACGGGGTGCAGCAGCCGATGGACACCAGGCAGACCAAGCTTCGCGACCGGTACAAGGACCTATCGCGAGACGTTCTTCCCGAGGCCTACAGGCGGTGACGCCTCAGGCGGGCCTGTTCCTGTCGACTATCGCCTTCGTCGGATTGCATTTCCTTCTTTCGCACCCGCTCCGCGGTCCCTTCGTCCGAAAGCTCGGGGAACGAGGATTTCAGGGTCTCTACTCCGTGCAGGCCCTGCTGACCTTCGGGCTGATGATCTACTTCTATCGGGCGATCGGACGCGAGGAGCCCATGTGGGTGGCAGACGAATGGGTCTGGGGCGTCGCCGCACTGGTGATGTGGCTGGGCTCGATCCTGTTCGTCGGCTCGTTTCTTGGCAATCCGGCGCTGCCCGGCGCCCGTCTTGAGCGTGGTGCCCGGCCGGGCGGCGTCTTCGCAATCACTCGCCATCCAATGATGTGGGGCTTCGCGGCCTGGGCGGCCGTGCACCTTGCGGTTCTTGGGACTAGCAAGGCGATCGTCTTTGACGGAGCCATCCTGTTCCTCGCCATCATCGGATCCGTCGGACAGGATTCCAAAAAGGCTAAGCTGATGGGCGAGCGCTTCCATGAATGGGCCGCGCAAACGGCCTTCGTGCCGTTCGGACGCGGTTTCGCTTGGCCGGGAGCGATCGCCGTGCTCGGCGGAACCCTGCTGTTCCTCGTTGCGACGTGGTTTCACTCGATGCCCGTCGGCGTGTGGCGCTGGATCGGCTGACCCTCGCGCTGCTGCGGTTGCCGCGCTAAAGCCGGGGCAATGACACGCAAACTTTTCGGCACCGACGGCATCCGCGGGCTCACCAATACGGAGCCGATGACGGCCGAGACAGCGCTTCGCGTCGGGCAGGCAGCGGGTGCGCATTTCCTTCGCGGAGACCACCGGCACCGGGTGGTCATCGGCAAGGACACCCGCCTTAGCGGATACATGGTGGAATCGGCGATGGTCGCAGGATTTACTTCGGTCGGAATGGACGTGGTCCTGCTCGGCCCCATGCCGACGCCTGCGGTTGCCATGCTCACGCGGTCCTTGCGCGCCGACATCGGCGTGATGATCTCGGCCTCGCACAATCCCTTCGCCGACAATGGGATCAAGCTGTTCGGGCCGGACGGCTACAAGCTTAGCGACAAGACCGAAGCGACGATCGAGCAGCGCATGGAAAAGGGTGTGAAGCTCGTCGCTGCCGACAAGATCGGTCGGGCGCGGCGCATTGACGACGCTCGGGGCCGTTACATCCACCACGTCAAATCGACGTTTCCGGAGCGCCTGCGGCTCGACGGGCTCAAGATCGTCGTCGATTGCGCGAACGGCGCGGCTTACCATGTCGCTCCCGAAGCGCTGTGGGAGCTTGGCGCCGACGTCATTCCCCTCGGCGTGAAGCCGGACGGCCTCAACATCAACGACGGATGCGGATCGACCCAGCCGCAACTTCTTCGCGAAACGGTCATCGCAAGCGGCGCGGACATCGGCATCGCGCTGGATGGAGACGCGGATCGCCTGATCGTCGTCGATGAGACCGGCCGCATCGTCGATGGCGACCAGCTGATGGCGCTCGTCGGGCTGGATCTGAAGCGGCGGGGCGAGCTTCGTGGCGGGGCTGTCGTCGCAACAATCATGTCCAACCTAGGGTTGGAACGGCGCCTTGCCGAAGAAGGCATCGATCTGCTGCGCACCCAGGTTGGCGACCGTTACGTGCTGGAGGCGATGCGCGAGAAGTCGTGCAACGTGGGTGGGGAGCAGTCCGGGCACATCATCCTCAGCGATCATTCGACTACCGGCGACGGCCTGGTGGCGGCGCTTCAGGTGCTCGCCGCGCTCGTCGATTCCGGCAAGCCGGCGAGCGAGGTGCTGCACCTCTTCGATCCCGTGCCGCAGTTGTTGAAAAATGTCCGCTTCAACGGCGGCAAGGCGCCGCTTGAGGCCGACAGCGTTCAAAAGCGCATCGCCGCTGCCGAGGCGGAGCTCGTGGGCCGTGGCCGGCTCGTCATCCGTAAGTCGGGGACCGAGCCCCTGATCCGCGTGATGGCAGAAGGCGACGATCCGGCACTGGTCGAGCGCCTCGTCGACGACATTTGCAAGGCTGTGCGACAAGCGGCGTGAACCCTTTGTTCGCAATTGGGCGCGAAACCAGGCCATCGTGCGCATGGACAAGTTCGCCCCGCAGGCCCGGCCCAAGGTCGCGATGAGCGCTACCGTCCCGCGCGTGCTGGTCATCGCCGGCTCCGATTCCGGCGGAGGCGCGGGCATTCAGGCCGACATCAAGACCGTCACGATGCTCGGCGGTCACGCGATGACCGCCGTCACGGCTATCACCGCTCAAAACACGCTCGGTGTCACGGCGGTCCACCCGGTGCCGGCCGAAATCATCCTCGCGCAGATCGATGCGGTGGTCTCTGACATCGGCGTGGATGCCGTGAAGATCGGCATGATCGGCAGCGCGTTCGCTGCAGAGCAGGTCGCGCTGCGGTTGAAGGCGCTGAAAGCCGAGCAGCCCGACCTCCCGATAGTCTTCGATCCCGTCATGATCGCGACCAGCGGGTCGGCGCTCGCTGACGATCCGACAATCGCGGCATTCACCCTGCTGATGAATATCGCGACGATCGCGACACCGAACCTGCCCGAACTGGCTCGGCTAAGCGGACAGGACGATCCCGTGTCGTCCGCGCTCGCGCTGGTCGGCGATCACGGCTGCGCAGTCCTGATCAAAGGCGGTCATGAGGAGGGCGACGCGCTAGCCGACGCCCTGATCGAGACCGACAACATGACCAGCTGGCAGGGCCAGCGGATCGATACGACCAGCACGCATGGGACGGGCTGTACGATGGCCAGCGCCATCGCGACCTTACTCGGCCGGGGCGATAGCCTCTCTTCGGCGGTGGAGCGGGCGCGGACTTTCGTGCGCGTGGCACTCTACGCCGCCCCGAAGCTAGGTCAGGGCGCCGGCCCGGTCGGATCGGGCGAGGTCCGGCTCGATGTGGGGCCGGGTCCGCGGCTGAACCAGGTCACGCTCACGGTTACCGACTATGCTAAGTCCGTGCACTTCTATGCGCTGCTCGGACTGAAGCAGATCGTCGACAGCCCCGAGAACCAGTACGCCCGCTTCGAGACTGCAGGCGGAGCGACGCTGTCGATCCAGGCCGATCCGGAAGAGAAGGTGTCGGCGACCACTGCCGTCTATCTCGAATGCGACGACCTCGATGCACAAGTCGAACGCCTCGCCCGCGCTGGCATCCCATTCGAGCATGCCCCACGTAACCAGCCCTGGATGTGGCGCGAGGCCCGTCTGCGCGATCCGTCGGGCAACATCATCTTCCTCTACAAGGCCGGGGAAGCCCGGCGCTTTCCGCCCTGGCGGGTCGACTAATCCACAATTTTGCGATTCGATGGCTGGCGACTCATCGAGCGTCTCCATAGGCTTGGGCGATGCCTCGGCGCTGTTCCTTCAAGATCGAACTCGACTTCCCGCAACCTTTGGCCGGCGTCGATGAGGCCGGCTGCGCGCCGCTGGCGGGCCCGGTCGTCGCCGCGGCCTGCATTCTCGATCGCAGCAAGTTCCCCCGCGGGATCGACGATTCGAAGAACCTGCCGCTGGAGAAGCGCGAGGCCCTTTACGCCCGCATCACCAAGGTCGCCCGATGGGGGGTGGGGATGGCCAGTGTCGAAGAGATCGACAGTATCAACATCTACTGGGCCCGCATGCTGGCGATGACCCGCGCGGTCGAGGCGCTCGGCGAGGACCCGGCGTGGGTGCTGGTCGACGGCAATGCCTGTCCGAAGTGGCAGCGACCGTCGAAAGCGATCGTCGACGGCGACGCGAAATGCCGCTCGATCGCCGCGGCGTCGATCATCGCCAAGGTCACGCGCGACCGGATGATGGTCGAGCATTCGCTGACCTATCCGGGTTACGGGTGGGAGCGGAATCGCGGCTATCCGACGCCCGATCATCGCCGGGCACTGCGAGAGCTAGGACCGACGCCGTTGCATCGCCGAAGCTTCGGTTTGGTGCGCGAGATGGTGGATGCAGCCGCTCAGCCGGAGCTCCAGCTACAGGAAATCCAGCGCGCGAGTCCTTTGAGTCACACCACCATCGGTTGAGTCCGTTGTGCCCGAACAGACTCAATATCTTGTGGTCGGGACCTGATGGACTCTCTTCGTTCCGGGCGGCCAACATAGCTCGTTAACCTCTGATCGCTTGACCGCGAGTCGGGCCTGACTCACCCTTCGACGCAAGGGGGAATACATGAATCTGATCGCCCGTATCGCGGAGACCGAGGGCGCTTTGCGCCCGCGTGCAAGTACGAAGGGCAAGCGAGAGCTGCCGTTCGACGAAATTCTCATGGGCGACTGCATCGCCGAGATGGCGCGGCTGCCCGACAAGTCGGTGGACATGATCTTCGCCGATCCGCCTTACAACCTGCAGCTTGGCGGCGACCTGTTCCGGCCCGAGGGCGGCCGCGTCGACGCAGTCGACGACGATTGGGACAAGTTCGACAGCCTGGCCGTCTACGACGACTTTACCCGCCAGTGGCTCGCCGAGGCTCGCCGCATCCTCAAGGACAACGGCACGATCTGGGTGATCGGCAGCTATCACAACATCTTCCGCGTGGGCGCCTTGCTGCAGGATGCCGAGTTCTGGATCCTCAACGACGTGATCTGGCGCAAGGCGAACCCGATGCCGAACTTTCGCGGCACGCGCTTCACCAATGCCCACGAAACGCTCATCTGGTGCGCCAAGGACGAGAAGGCGCGCTACACCTTCAATTATCGCGCGATGAAGGCGCTGAACGACGATCTGCAGATGCGGTCCGACTGGGTGCTGCCGATCTGCAGCGGCCAGGAGAGGGTGAAGGACGAAGACGGCATCAAGGCCCATCCGACGCAGAAGCCGGAAGCCTTGCTCTATCGCATCCTGCTCGCCTGCACGAAGCCGGGCGACGTGGTGCTCGACCCGTTCTTCGGCACGGGGACCACCGGCGCGGTGGCGCGGCGCCTCGGCCGCCGCTGGATCGGCATCGAACGCGAGCCGTCCTACGTGAAGGTAGCCAGGCAGCGCATCGCCTCGACCCTGCCACTCGACGAAAGCGCGATGCAGGTCGTGCCAGACAAGCGTTCTGCACCGCGCGTCGCCTTCGGCCTCCTCGTCGAAAGCGGGATGGTTGCGCCGGGAACGATGCTGACGGATTCCAAGTGCCGCTGGCAGGCCAAGGTCTGCGCGGACGGCTCGCTCGTCTGCCAAGTCCACGCGGGCTCGATCCACAAGGTCGGAGCCGCCTTACAGGGCGCGCCATCATGCAATGGCTGGACCTTCTGGCACGTCGAGGATGGCGGGACGCTTCAGCCGATCGACCTTCTTCGGCAAAGGCACTTGGCCGGTTCCAGCTAAGGTGCCATTGCTCGCACCCGAATGAGCAACACTCCCAATTTTGCGGTCGTGATCCTTGCGGCGGGGCAGGGCACCCGCATGCGCTCGGACACGCACAAGGTCCTGCACCCGATCGCGGGCAAGGGCCTCCTGATGCACCTGCTCGACAGTGTCGCGCGCCTTGGGGCCGAGAAGAGCGTCGTGGTCGTCGGAAAAGGCCGCGACCAAGTTGAGAAGGCGCTCGACGGCCGGAAGGTGAGCATCGCACATCAGGCGGAGCAGAAGGGCACTGCCCATGCCGTGCAGCAGGCGAAGGACGCTTTGGCGGGATATGAGGGCGCGGTCCTCATCCTTTACGGTGACACGCCGTTCGTCGAGCCGGAGACGCTGAAGCGCATGCTTGATCGCCTGGATGTTGACGGCGGGCCGGGCGTTGTGGTGCTCGCTTCCACACCTACCGATCCGCTGAAGTACGGACGCATCATCCTCGGCGAGGGCGACCACATCGCGAAGATGGTCGAGTACAAGGACGCGACCGAGGAAGAACGCGCCGTCCGCCTCTGCAACAGCGGAATGATGGCCGCTCGGGCCAAGGATTTGTTCCGCTGGCTCGACGAAGTCGGCAACGACAATGCTGCAGGCGAATATTACCTGCCCGACGTCGTGAATATCGCCGCTGCCGAAGGGCGCGATGCGGTCGTCATCGAGGCGGATCCCTATGAAACGGCAGGCGTCAACAGCCGCGCCGAGCTCGCCCATCTTGAGCTCGACTGGCAACGCCGCCGCCGTGAGCAGGCTTTGCAGGATGGTGCGACGCTGATCGATCCGGAAAGCGTCTGGTTTGCGCATGACACCAAGCTGGGGCGCGATGTCACCGTCGAACCCCACGTCGTCTTTGGACCGGGTGTCGAGATTGCCGACGGCGCGACGATCAAGGCGTTCAGCCACATCGAAGGCGCGACCATCGCGACCAAGGCCGTGATCGGTCCATTCGCCCGCCTCAGGCCGGGGACTAAAGTTGGCGAGAAAGCCAAGGTCGGCAATTTCGTCGAAGTGAAGAAAGCGACGCTCGGTACCGGAGCCAAGGTCAATCATCTGTCCTACATCGGCGATGCCGAGATCGGCGCGGACACGAACATCGGTGCGGGCACGATCACCTGCAATTACGACGGCTTCGGCAAGTACGGCACGGTCATCGGCGAAGGCGCGTTCATTGGCTCGAACACCGCCCTCGTGGCCCCGGTTACCGTCGGCGCCGGCGCAATCGTTGGAGCGGGCTCGGTGATCACCAAGGACGTTGAGGCTGACAGTCTGGCCGTTGAACGCAGCGACCAGAAAGGCATTGCCGGCTGGGCCAAGCGTTTTCGCGAACGGATGCTGGCGAAGAAGGCGGCAGTTTAGCTGGCCGACGATGTCCGTGCCCAA
>Ga0307409_100000565_pt1 | contig 16137 bp, 14 predicted proteins | sample 322Ometagenome_2_FD_203888 | JGI IMG/M metagenome (GOLD analysis project Ga0307409, IMG submission 203888) | Maize rhizosphere microbial communities from greenhouse at UC Davis, California, United States - 322HYB-O-2 | ecosystem: Host-associated > Plants > Roots > Rhizosphere > Soil | place... | reverse complement strand
CGGCGGCGCGTCCGCGGAGCTGATCGATCTACCCTTCCCGCTTGGCTGAACCACGGCGACCCACGAGCAGGCACGGGCTCTCGAGCGACAGTCCCCTGCTCGGCCGCGCTCCAGCCGGCGACGGCTACGACCCTCAGACGGGCGTCCTCGACCTGCCTCCCGAGCCGACCGCCGGCGAGCCCGTCGACCTGCGCGAGCTGCGCGGCCTCGTGCCCGCGGCCGAGCCGGGCCGCGAGGTGGACGACTGGGGCCGCTCGCAGCGCGTCTTCGACCTGATCGAGCCGCTCCTCGACTTCTACTACCGCCACTGGTTCAGGGTCGACGTCGAGGGCATCGAGAACGTGCCCTCCTCCGGCGGGGCGCTGATCGTGTCGAACCACTCCGGTGCGCTCCCGCCCGACGCGCCGATGATCATGCAGGCGCTCCGCCACGAGCACCCGAGGCCGCGGCCGTTGTACATGCTCGGCGAGAACTGGTTCAAGGGCTATCCGGGCGTCGGGATGCTGGCGAACAAGATCGGCCTCGTGGGCGCGCACCCGGAGAACGCGCAACGGCTGCTCCGCGACGAGGAGCGGCTCGTGCTCGTGTTCCCCGAGGGGCAGAAGGGCAGCCGGAAGCTCTACTGGCAGCGCTACCGGTTGCGCCGCTTCGGCCGCGGCGGCTTCGTGCGCACGGCGATGCGCGCCGGCGTGCCGATCGTCCCAACCGCCGTCATGGGCGCCGAGGAGGCGATGCCGATCTTCGCCCACGTGCCGCTGCTCCAGCGCCTGACCGGGCTCATCTACTTCCCGATCAACCACGCCTTCCCGCACTTCGGCCTCGCCGCCGGGATGATGTACCTGCCCGCCAAGTTCAGGATCCGCTTCCTGGAGCCGATCGACCTGTCCGGCTACGCGCCGGAGGACGCGGACGACATCGCGCTCGTCGGCCGGCTCTCCGAGCGGATCCGGCTGCGTATCCAGGAGGAGCTGGACGACCTGGTACTGGCGCGTAAGTCGGTCTGGTTCGGTTAACTTCCCTGCGTGGGGACGAGGATGCGAGCCTGCACGGGGCTGGCGATTGCGGCAGTCATCGTCGCGGGATGCGGCGACGAGGACTTCAAGAACGAGGCGCGCGCGCCCATTCGCGAGGCGCTCACCGGCGTGATCCAGAACGACAAGGTCACGGTCTCGCCGTCGAAGATCGGCGCGGGCCCGGTGGAGATCACGATCTCGAACCAGACCAAGGCCGACCACACCGTCACGCTCGAGGGCGAGTCGATCGTGGAGCGCCAGGGCCCGGTGGCGCCAGGGGACACGCTGACGATCCAGAAGACGCTCACGAAGGGCAGCTATGAGGTGAAGGCCGGCTCCGAGAAGGCGGTGCCCAGGGAGATCCGGCCCGCGGTCCTCAGGATCGGCAAGGAGCGCAAGAACTCCAACAACGACCTGCTGCTGCCCTAGAGCTCCAGCTGGTCGTCGCGCAGGGCGGCCGCGTCGGCGTCCGCCGGCCTCACGAGCGAGTCGATCTCCTCGAGCAGCCCGCGCACCCGCGCGGACATCTCCTCCACCAGCGCGTACGCCTTGTCGGCGCCGGTCTTGATCCCGGTGAGCTGGTTCTTGATCTTGCGCTCGTCGGACAGCGCCGCGAGCGCGCGCTCGGCGGTCGCGGTCACGGCTTCCGCGTCGATTCCGTCGGCATCCGAGCGCTTCATGAGGACGCGGGCGCGCGCGATCCGGTAGGCGTACTCGAGCGCTAGCGAGCCCGCCTCGGGATCGAGCGCGACGACCATCTTGTCGCCGTTGTACTCGCGGAGCGGCTCGAGCTTGGCCGGCAGCTCTGCATCGGTGGGCACGACCAGCACGGCGAAGTCGGCGCTGCGCTCGGCGAGCGCGCGGTCGAGCTCGTCGAGGGCCCTCGGCCGCGACAGCCGGCTGTCCTTGGCCTCGATCACGATCCGCCCGCGGGCGGGCCCATTGCAGGCGTCGATGGCCACCACGACGTCGCCGACCTTGCCGGTCGCCTCCTTCAGGTCGCCCACGGCCTCGGCCACGTCACCCTGCGTCAGCGCGATCTCGTCGACCGCATCGGCCACGGCCTCCTCGAAGGTCCGCCCCTTCGCGGTGCCGCGCTCGCGCTCGGCGTCGATCTCCTCGAGCTTCTCCTTCTCGAGCCGCAGCGCCTGCAGCTGCTTCTCGAGCTCGGCCATCTGCCGGAGCATCTGCTGCTGCGTCTCGTGCTGGCGCTCCTCCGCGGCCTTCAGCACCCGGATCGTGCCGGCCTTGAAGTCAGCGAGCGGGTTGCTGCCGTCCGCCGACGAGAACTGCTTCATCAGGTCCTCGCGCGACTTGGCGAGCGCCTCCGACACCGCCTCGCGAACGCGGTTTTGCACAGATGCCGCGCTCCCGTCACCGAAACGACGTTCCAGTTCCTTTGCGAGCTGGCCGTCCTCCTCGCCGAACACGGCGGCGAACTGGGTCTCGAAGAACTGAGCGATGGTTCGCGCCTGCTCGGTGAACTCGTGCTGGACGTCGCGGGAGGCCTTCTCGAACTCGGCCTTGACGAACTCGGCGTTGGCGCCGGCCTGGTGCCGGTCGAGGATCCGCGAGCCGATCTCGACCGCGTCGGTGACGGTCTTGGCGGGGTCATCCCCGTTCTGCTCGCGCTCCCTGACGAGCCGGACGGCGCATTCGTCGTCGACGACGAGGCCGTCGATTGCGACGCGATCGCCGATGACGCGGACGTGCGGCTGCCTGAGTGGAGTTGCAGCTTCCATGTGGACTGACGAGCGTACGCCGGGGTGCCGACGGAACGGATGTCAGCGTGCAAACACGCTCGGCAGGTGGCCCGGCTGGTGCGGAACCACGTCGCGAGCAAGGCGCTCAGCGGGACGGCCCTCGATCATCGGCCGCACGTCGTCCATCGTGAGCAGCAGGCTGATGCTCGTGGCGATCTGAAAGTCGGCGGCGTTCCGCTCGGCGCCGCCGATGACGCCCTCTTCGATGAGCTCGTCGACCCGGTCGACGAGGCCGGGCAGCGCCTCGAGGTCGCGGCGAGCGTTCTCGTCGGTGGCCTTGTTGACGCGCCGCGAGGCGGCCGCCACCGGCGGCGCGACGAGAACCGCGACCCGGTGCGGCATCCCGAGCCTCGCTCCCTCGAGGTAGCTGCCGAGCGCCGAGCGATCGTGCTTCAGCGCGTTGAGGCTCAGGCGGCGCGGCACGGGCTGAAGGACCTCGTCGCTCCACCTGTCGGCCGCCTCCACGTCGCGGCGCTTCTCCGGGTCCGCCGGAAACAGCGGCGGCGACGGCACCAGCGCGTCGAGAGCAAGCGCGATCTTCGTGGTGCCCTGCACCTTCGCGCCGTCGAGCTTGAGCGCCGGCACGGTCTTGCCCGGATAGCCGAGCACCCTCAGGAGGGTCCTGTGGGTGACCGTGGGCAGGTCGACCCGCCGGTAGTCCACCCCCTTGTGCCGGAGCATGAGCTCGGCCGCCAGCGACGGATGCGAGGCCGCCACGCCGAAGAGGGTCGCGCGCATGACGCGATCCTACGGCGGCGACAGCAGGAAGGGCACCCGGATGCCGGTGCGGATCGTATGGAGGGTGCGGCCGCTCTCGCGGTCGAGCACGTAGGCCGTGTGCTTCCGCCGGACCCAGGCATAGACCAGGCTGCCCCGGCTTCCCAGCAGTGCGACCGGGCGGCCGCGGAAGCGCGTCCAGGCCCGGCGCCCGGAGGCGTCGAACGCCAGCAGGCCCGTGCTCTTCGTGCGCTCACCGGCGTCGAAGTAGCGCGTCCCGGCCGCGAACACCATCCCGCCCGCCACGTGCATCGTGTTCGGACGCGGGTCGAGCGTGTCGATCGTCCAGCTCCGCGTGTCGATCATCCTGACTCCCAGCGGGATCGGCCCGTCCGGCAGGCGCCCGCGCGGCCGCGGCCAGTGGTCACCGGTCAGCGCGATGCGGCCGTCGCCGGCCCAGACCGCCTGCCGCCACCAGACGTCGACGTTGCCCTTGGCGGCGCTCGCGCCGAGCGAGTGGTAGCTGACCGCGCCGGTCGCGAGCTCCACTTCGGCGACGAGCGTCCCGCGCACCGCGACGGCGTACAAGCGCCCACCGTCCGGATCGACGGTCACGGCGGGTGTCAGCACCTCGCCGCCGTCGTCGTAGTTCGCGCCCGTCCTTATCCCGTCGAGCGTGACCGTCCGGACTCCGCCGTTCGCGTCCAGGAGCAGGATCCGGAGCGGGCCCACGCCCTCCGCCGGGCCGACCTGGACGGCGAGGCCGCCGGGAATCGGCAATGTGTACGCCGCCCAGCCGGAGTACCCGCGCCGGGCGAGAACCTTCCGCGTGCTCGCGTCCACCCAGAGGAGGCGCTGAGGGCCGACGCCGTCGTCCGCGACCGCGACCACGCGGTCCCAGCTTGCCCAGCCGAGCGTGAGCCAGCTCACCCGGCCCACCCGCGCCACGCCCATCGAGCGCCACCTGGTCAGGTTCACGAAGTGGATGCGGGCCGTGCGCCTGCGGGCGCGGGGGTGGCGCGGGTGCGCCCCGTCCGCGAACGCGAGCCTGGTCCCATCCGGCGAGATGCTGAGGCCGGTGCCGTTTCGGAAGGTGCGGATCGGACGGCCCACCTGCTGGAGCGTGCGCGGGTTTACGCGGAACAGCAGGTCGCTGCCGTGACCGTCGCGCATGCGCACCAGCGGCGCGTCCGCGGAAGTGTCCTGCGCAGCTGCACTCGGCGGCGCGAGAACGGCAGCACCGAGGACCAGTCCGATAAGTCGCAGCCTCATGACCCTGATACGGACGGGTGGGTCATATCGGTTCCGCATGGCGGGATCAACAAGGCTCACCAGGTGTTGTCACTTCGATGCTTGCGTGCAATACTTGTTTGCGTGCAAGCATCTTCAGCAGAGAGAATCGCCGAGGTCGCCGGCCTCGACGGGGTCTCCAGGGACCTGGGCATGATCGTCAGGCACCTGCTTTGGTCGACCAACCGGGAGTTCTTCACCTCGCTCCAGGAGGCCGGCATCTCGTTCTCGCAGCTGAAGTGCCTCGGACTTCTCGCCGAGGCCGACGAGCAGCTTTCGCTCGGCGGCCTCTCGGAGGCCACCGGCCTCTCCCTCCCCGCGATCAGCCGCGCCGTCGACGGACTCGTCCAGCGCGGCGAGGTCAAGCGGACCGAGGACCCGAGCGACCGCCGCTCCAAGCTGCTGACGGTCACCGCACGCGGGCGCACCACCTACGAGCGCCTCGCCTCGGTGCGCGCCGCCGGCGTACGCCGCTTCGTGGCCGATCTCGAGCCACAGGAGCGCGACGCGCTCGGCGCCGCCATTCATCCGATCGTCGAAAGGCTGGCCCTGTGACCGACCGTATCCGTCTCAACGAGGGCAACCGCCGCTGGTGGACGCTCGCGGCGATGTGTTTCGCCCTCTTCATGATCATGCTCGACAACACGGTCGTGAACGTCGCGCTGCCCTCCATCCAGGAGGACCTGGGCGCGTCGCTCTCGAGCCTCGAGTGGACCGTCAACGCCTACACGCTGACCTTCGCCGTCCTGCTCGTCACGGGCGGCCGGCTCGGCGACATCCTGGGCCGCCGCCGCATGTTCCTGTTCGGGGTCGTCGTGTTCGCGCTCTCCAGCGCGGCAATCGGGCTCGCGCCGGATCAGGGCTGGCTCGTGGCCGGCCGGGCGCTCCAGGGCGTCGGCGCCGCATTCATGATGCCGGCGACGCTCTCCATCATCACCGTGACCTTCCCGGCCGAGGAGCGCGGGAAGGCGATCGGCACGTGGGCCGGCGTCTCCGCGCTGGCGCTCGCCATCGGCCCCGTCGTGGGCGGCGCGCTCACGGAGTACGTGTCCTGGCGGGCCATCTTCTTCCTCAACCTGCCCGTGGCCGTAGGCGCCGTGGCGGTGACGCTCTTCGCCGCGCACGAGTCGCGCGACGAGAGCACGCGCCACACGATCGACTGGCCGGGGATCTTCAGCATCTCGGCCGGCCTCACCGCCCTCGTGCTCGCCCTGATCGAGGGCAACAGCTGGGGCTGGGGCTCGCCCGAGATCGTCGCGCTGCTCGCGACCGCTGCGGTGGGGCTTATCGCCTTCGCCGTGATCGAGCGGCGCGTGGAGGAGCCGATGGTGGACTTCACGCTGTTCCGCTCGCAGACGTTCCTCGGCACGAACGCGATCGCGTTCATCGTGTCGTTCGCGATGCTCGCGATGTTCTTCTTCACCGCGCTGTACATGCAGAACATCCTGGGCTACTCGGCCATCGAGGCCGGCGTGCGCTTCCTGCCCTCGACGCTGATGATCGTGCTGATCGCCCCGCTCGCCGGCAGGCTCACTGACAGGATCGGGCCGCGCCCGCTGCTCGTGAGCGGGCTGACGCTCGTGACGATCGCGCTGTTCCTGCAGACCCGGATCGACCTGCACACCGGCTACGGCCTGCTGCTCCCCGCCTTCGTCCTGATGGGAATCGGGATGGCCCTCACCATGTCGCCGATGTCCACGGCCGCGATGAACGCCGTCGCGCCCCAGAAGGCAGGCGTGGCGTCCGGGATCCTCTCGATGAGCCGGATGGTCGGCGGCACCTTCGGCGTGGCCGCGCTGGGGGCGCTGTTCCAGCACCTCGCCCGCAACGAGCTGTCCGATTCGCTGGCGGGCACCGGGATCGGAGCTGCCCAGCAGGAGCGGCTCGTGAACGCGCTCGGGACGGCGTCCGACGGGGCGAACCTGCCGCCCGCGGCCGCCGACGCGGCACACAACGCGTTCATCCACGCACTGGCCAGCGGCATGTGGCTTTCGGCGGGCGTGGCCGCCCTCGGGGTGGTCTTCGCCTTCGCGCTGATCGGCGGAAAGCCGGTGCGGCAGCCGGTCGTGCCTGAGGCAGCGGGCGTGCCCGCTGCGGAAGGTTCCTCTCCGGCGGAAGAGCCCGAGGCCGCGGCCGCTGTGGCGGAGGCTGCCTAGGCCACGCGGTAATCTGCCGCCCCCTATGGCGGTGGATGTCACGAAGGTTTCGGAGATCGACGTCGAGCCCGGGCAGCTGCCCGGCACGATGGCGGCCTGGGTGATCCGTGAGGAGCGCGAGGGCGAGCCGAAGGACGCCTTCCAGCTCGAGGAGATCGAGGTGCCCGAGCCCGGCGCGTTCGAGGTGATCGTGCGCGTGATGGCCGCCGGCGTGAACTACAACAACGTCTGGGCGGCGCTGGGCAAGCCGGTCGGGGTCTGGCGCTACGGCGACCACCCGGAGTACGGCCACCACATCGGCGGCTCGGACGCTTCGGGCGTCGTCTGGAAGGTCGGCGAGGGCGTGACGCGCTGGAAGCCCGGCGACGAGGTCGTGATCCACTGCAACATCGCCTCCTACGAGGACCCCGAGGTGCACGGCCTCGACCCGCTCGCCGCCCCCAGCCAGATGATCTGGGGCTACGAGACCACCTGGGGCTCGTTCGCGCAGTTCACCAAGGTCCAGGCGCAGCAGCTGCTGCCGAAGCCGAAGGCGCTCACATGGGACGAGGCCGCCTCGTACGGGCTCGTCTACTTCACGGCCTACCGGATGCTGATCACGCAGTGCGACATCCAGGCGGGCGACCGCGTGCTGATCTGGGGCGCAGCGGGCGGCCTTGGCGTGTTCGCCACGCAGCTGTGCGCGATCTCCGGTGCCCACGCGGTGGGCGTCGTCTCGAGCCCCGACAAGGGCGAGCTCGTGAAGCAGCTCGGCGCGGTGGACTACATCGACCGCAACGAGTTCAACGGAATGATGCGGAAGGGCGGCGAGTCGCCCGAGGAGGAGAAGGAGCGCTTCAAGGTGTCGCGCGAGTTCTCGAAGCGCGTCAAGGAGCTGCTCGGCGACGCGCCCGACATCGTCTTCGAGCACGTCGGCAAGGCCACCTTCCCCACGTCCGTGTTCACGGTCAAGCCGTTCGGCAAGGTCGTGATCTGCGCCGGCACCACCGGCTACGACCTCGACTTCGACGTGCGCTACCTGTGGATGCGCCAGAAGCAGATCATCGGCTCGCACTTCGCCAACGCGTACGAGTGCAACAAGGCGAACGAGCTGATCGAGTCGGGACAGATCCGGCCGGTGCTGTGGCGGACGCTCGGCTTCGAAGGGGTGCCGGAGGCGCACCAGCTCATGCTCGAGAACAAGCACCTCGGGAAGATCGCGATCCTCGTCGGGGCCGGAGAGGACGGTCAGGGCAAGACGGCCGACGGGCCGGGCGCGATTCGCGCGGAGGTGGGCGCATGATCCACGTGGAGATTCGCTGGCCTATCAACCCGTTCCGAGGCGACAAGTTCGCCGAGGGCTGGCTCCCGGCCGCGGAGGCGGTGCTCGACTTCGGCGCCACGCAGTGGTCGTTCTGCCGCTCGCTCGACGGCCGCCTCGACTTCGTGCAGACGGCCCTGTTCCCGTCCAAGGCGCACTGGGAGCGCTACTGGTACTCGGAGCGGATTGCCGAGCTCCGGATCGAGCTCGCGGGCTGCTACCAGGTGCCGATCCTGCCGACCTACTGGGACGTCCTGGGCGCCGGCGAGGCCGTCACCCCTGCTCGAGCGGCGCCATCGTGAGGCCCGCGTCCTTCAGCCGCTCCCAGTAGTGCTCGGCCGGCTCGCGCGCGCCGGTCCAGACGATCGCGCGGCCGCTCGAGTGGATCTGGTTGGCCATCGCCATCCCCGCGTCGTAGCTGACGCCGGGCAGCGTCGACGACAACGCGAAGGCAACGCCCTCGAACGTGTTGTGGTTGTCGTTCAGGACGATCACGCGCCAGTTGTCCTCGAGCCCGGTGCCGGGCCCTCCCACGCGCGGCAGCTCGACGGTCTCCGTCACTCCGCCTTCTTCCGCCAGTAGCGCTCGAGGCCCATGTAGAGCTGATTCGGCGGGGCGGCCTGCTCGAAGCACTCGACGGTCGCCGTGTCGGTCGCGTCGAGCAGCTCCTGCTCCATGCGCGCGATGAACGTCTCCTCGTCCTTCATCCGCGCCCGCTCGGCGGAGTCGACCAGTGCCATGCGCATCCGGTGCAGATGGTCTGCCACCGACGTGATCTGCCCGAAGTGAGTGAGGCCCAGCGACTGCGCGTTCCAGCAGGCAATGGTGTGCAGCGAGTCGAGCCAGGCCTCCACGTCGATGTCCGGCGGGGGCGTGGGCGCGATTGTGTACGGGAACGGCGGGATCCGCACGCCCGCGACGTCGCCCACGTACGCGTCGCCGGACTCCTCGTGGAGGTAGGACACGTGGTGGCCCGCGTGGCCCGGCGTGTAGGCCACGCGGAAGCCCTCGACCGTCTCGCCGCCGGTCAGCACGGTGATGCGCTCCTCCGGGACCGGGGCGACCTCGCCCCAGAGCTCCCACATGTCGTCGCCGTACAGGCGCCCGGCGCTCTTCAGGAGCTTCGACGGGTCCACGAGGTGCGGCGCGCCCAGCTCGTGCACGTACACCTTCAGCTTGGGATAGCGCCGGCAGAGCACTCCGGTCGCGCCTGCGTGGTCCAAGTGGATGTGCGTCAGCATCAGCGCGCGCGGCTCGACCGGGCCAAGGCGGTCGATGAGCGTCTCGACCGTGGAGGCCGGGCCGGGGTCGACGATCGCGCCGCCCACTTCGTAGGCACAGATCACGCGGTCGCGCCCCAGATGAAGCACGTCGATGGCACGGCTCATGAGAAGCGCGGACCTTACCGGCCGTCACGCCTTTAGGAGCCCCCTGAAATGACCGAAAACGAAGCAGAGGACCATGCCCGAAGAGCGCCCAGCCGACTTCGCCGCGCTCCCGCGGCAGGCCCAGGTCTTGATCTCCACGACGGTCTTCGCCGGCGTCGCTGCCACGATCGCGGCCACCGTCGCGAATCCCGCCGCGAACGTGGACCTGTCCCTGCTGCTCGTCGCCGTTCTGCTGTGCGGCGGCGCGAGCCTGTTCGAGGTCTTCGCGCCCGGGCACTACTCGCTGCAGCCGAACTTCGCGTTCTTCTTCTGGGGGGCCGTGATGCTGCCGCCCTGGGCCATCGCGGTGCTCGCGGTCTGCTGCTTCGTCCCGGGCTGGGCGGCGAATCGCCTGGCCTGGTTCAAGGTCGCCTTCAACATCGGCAACTACCTGATCGCCGGGCTGGCGGCGCACGCCGTCGTGTCAGCCGCCGACGTGTTCTCGGGCGGTGCTACTCCCGAGCCCGCTGCGGTGGCCGCGCTGGCCATCGCCGCGGTCCTTTTCACGTTCCTGAACCACCTCCTGATCGTCTTCGTCGCGACCTTCGCCAGCGGCTCGCCGCTTCGGAGCGCCCTCCACCAGCTGGCGGACGGGCTTCCACTCGATCTTCCGCTTGCTACCACCGGCGCCTGTCTCGCCGTGCTCTGGGACGCCGGCCCGGCCGTGGCCCTGCTGGCGCTGGGGCCCATCGCGCTCGTGTACCGCGCGCTCCTCGTGCCCCAGCTCGAGCACCGCGCGCGCACCGACCCCAAGACCGGTCTCTACAACTTCACGCACTTCAGCGAGGAGATGGAGGCGAGGCTCCAGGACGCGCGCCGGCAGGCCGGCACGCTGGCCGTCGTGGTGATCGACCTCGACCATCTCCGCGAGATCAACAACCGCTTCGGCCACCTCGTCGGCGATCGCGTCATTCTCGGCGTGGCGGAGGCGCTCGCCTCCACCGGCGAGCCGGACGCCACCGCCGCTCGCTTCGGCGGCGAGGAGTTCTGCCTGCTGCTGCCGGACGTGTCGCTCGAGCAGGCCACCCTCTGCGCGGAGACGGTTCGCGAGCGCGTGGCGTCCATGCGCTTCCGCGAGACGGATCGCATCGACAACGCGGCGAGCGCGACCCTCTCGGCGGGTGTCGCCTCCTTCCCCGAGCACGGCGACACGGTGGAGGAACTCCTCAAGGCGGCGGATCTCGCGGTGTACGAGGCCAAGGCCGCCGGCCGCAACAGGGTACGTGCCGCGCTGTCGGCGGAGGCGCGGGCGGCGCTCGACCTGAGCGATGCTGCCACCACCGGCCAGCCGGCACTCGAGTTGCTCGCCCCACCCGCCGCGGAGGCGCCCGTGGCGGCCCCGTACAGGCCTGCCGATCAAGGGCAGGACGCACCCGCGCGGGCGCTCGCCGGGCGGCGCTTCCTTCCCGCATATGCGGCGCTTGTGACCGGTGCTGCGGCCCTGGCTGCGGCGCTCTCGGATATGACCGCCGTGACGAGCACGCCGGAGCTGCTGCTCGTACTCGTCATCTGCGTCGTCGTGCTCGACCTCGTGGACCTCGACCTCTTCGGCCGGGGGCGCGTCTCACCCGGCGCGATCCCGTCGCTCGCGCTCGCGTTCTACTTCGGGCCCGTCGGCCCGGTGGCGGCCGAGGCGCTCGTCTGGGTGGTGCGCGTGGCCCGAGGCGAGCCCGTGCTCAAGGCCTCCTTCAACTTCGGGGCGCTCGGGGTGAGCGGCGCGGTCGCCGCCGCGATCCTGAGCCTCGCGGGGCCCGCTCAGGGGGCACAGCTCGTGGGCGCCGGTGCCATCGCAGGCCTCGCCTACTACGCGGTGAATGCCTCTCTCGTCGCCGGGGTCTGGGCGCTCGACGAGGGCGTGGCGCCGCTTGCCGCCTGGCGCGAGCGCTTCGCATGGTGCTGGCCCCACCACGTGGTGTTCGGCGCGCTTGCGGGCACGTTCCTCGTCGCGTACGACGAGGTCGGCAGCCTCGCGTTCGCGCTCGTGGGGCTCCCCGTCGCGATGCTCTGGCTCGCCCAGAAGCAGTACCTCGATCACACGCGGACGAGCGTGACCGAGCTTCGCGAGCGCCACGAGGAGACCACCCAGGCGAACCAGCGCCTGCGGCGCCTCCTCGACGACAAGCACTTCCTGCTGCAGCAGGTGCACCGCTCCTACCTGGCGACGATCACGTCGCTGGCACGAACGATCGAGGCCAAGGATCCGTACACCGGAGGCCATACCGAGCGGGTCGCCGAGGTGGCGCTCCTGCTCGCCAAGGAGCTCGACTTCGACGAGGCCGAGCAGCGAGCGATCGGCGTCGGCGCCGTGATCCACGACATCGGCAAGGTCGGGATCCCGGACGACATCCTCCTGAAGCCGGGGCGCCTGAGCCCCGAGGAGCTGGCGATCATCCGCAGCCATCCGGAGATCTCGACATACATCCTGGCCGAGCTCGAGCTGCCGCCGCTTGTGAAGGAGATGGTCCGCCACCACCACGAGCGCATCGACGGAAGCGGCTATCCGGATGGGCTCGAGGGCGAGGACATCCCGCTCGCGGCGCGGGTACTCGCGGTCGCGGACGCCCTCGACGCGATGACGACGGACCGGCCTTACCGCCGCGCACAGCGTCTCGACGAGGCGCGCGCCGAGATCGCAGCCCAAACCGGGCTGCAGTTCTGCCCCCGCGTCGTGGCCGCTCTCGACGCCAGCATCGTCGGCGACCCCGAGTTCTGGAGCGGGTTCGAGCACCGGCGGGCGGGCCAGGGCGAACCGGACGAGTCGATCGCGGTCTGACCCGCCCGATCGCGGCCTCGGCCGCATCGAACACACGTCTATGGACAGGGTTCGGATCGCGTCAGAGCGCGATTCGGACGATCTCCACCCCATGACATTCGAGCTCGTGAGATGGCGGCTGCGCTGGATGGTTCCCGTTCTGGTTCTACTGACCATGGCGATGCTCGCCGGCCTGCTCGCCGCAGCGCGCGCGGATGCGGGCGAGCAGCAGAGCACCGAGGTCATCGTCCAGCTGCGCGACGGAACTTCGCTCGACGAGGGAAGGGCGCTGGTGCGCTCCGTCGGCGGCACGGTCAGCCGCGAGCTGTCCATCATCAACGGGCTGGGGGCGGTCGTGAGCCCCGCCGCCGCTGAGGCGCTCGAGCGCGACAACCGCGTTCGTGCCGTGTCGGCGAACGCGCCGGTCGCGTCGAGCGGCCAGTCCCTCTCCACCCCGTCGCTGCTCCAGACTGCGTTCAACCAGTCGGTGCGAGCCGAGAAGGCCTGGGCGAAGAGCGTGGTCGGGTGGGGCGTCGGCGTGGCCGTCGTGGACACCGGCATCGCCGGCCAGCTTCCGGACTTCAAGCTCTCGACCGACGACCCGCGCTCTCGGGTGATTGCATCGGCTGTGGTCAACCCGAACGCGCGCACCGCCGGTGATACCTACGGGCACGGCACCCACGTCGCCGGGCTGATCGCCGGCAACGGCAACAACCGCACCGGCGCGGACCCGTTCGACGCCGACTACGTCGGGACGGCCCCGTACGCGAACCTGATCTCGATCAAGGTCGCGGACGAGGAAGGCAACGCGAGCCTGATCGACGTCATCGACGGCATCCAGTTCGCGGTCGAGCACAAGGCCGACTACAACATTCGCGTCCTCAACCTGTCGCTGAACTCGACGGTGGCCGAGTCCTACAAGACCGATCCGCTCGACGCGGCGGTCGAGGAAGCCTGGTTCAGCGGGATCGTCGTGGTGACCGCGGCGGGCAACGCCGGCACCGCCGATGACGCGGTCTCGTACGCACCCGCCAACGACCCGTACGTGATCACCGTGGGCGCCGTCGACGACCGGGGCACGGACTCGGTCCTCGACGATCAGCTCGCGAGCTGGTCGAGCCGCGGGACGACCCAGGACGGCATCCGCAAGCCGGAGGTCCTCGCCCCGGGAGCCCATCTCGTCTCGACGATGTCATCCGGCAGCGCCTATACGACCATGTGTCCCACCTGCATGGTCGGCACCGACTACATGCGGCTCGGCGGCACCTCGATGTCGGCTGCGGTGACCTCGGGTGTCGTCGCCGACATCCTCCAGGCCCGGCCGTCTTGGACGCCGGACCAGGTCAAGGGCGCCCTGATGAACACGGCGCGTGACGTGCCGGGCGTCGGGGTCGAGCCGCAGACAGACGTCGCCATGAGCCTCCTCTCAGGCGACAGCAGGCTGCGCTCGAATACCGGTCTCACGCCGAGCACGCTCATCGACCCGGCCACCGGGAAGATCGACATGACGAAGGCGGATTGGTCGCGGGCAAGCTTCCGCTCCGCGGACCAGCTGCTCTCGGCGCCGTGGAGCCCCTCGGCGAGCTGGCGCTGCTCGATCTGCAGCGGCGACGGGACCGCGGTCGATCCGAACGCGAGCTGGCGGGCGAGCTGGCGCGCCTCGTGGCGAGCCTCCTGGCGTACCTCCTTCTCGAAGTAGGGGCGCCCATACAATGGCTCGGGAGTGAGCCAGCCCGAACATAGGCTGCCCGAGCGCGACGCCCCGTGGGTGATGCGCACGTACGCCGGGCACAGCACCGCCAAGGAGTCGAACGAGCTCTACAGGAAGAACCTGGCTAAGGGCCAGACCGGCCTTTCCGTGGCGTTCGACCTCCCCACCCAGACCGGCTACGACCCGGACGACGAGCTGTCGCGCGGCGAGGTCGGGAAGGTCGGCGTGTCGATCGCGCACAAGGGCGACATGCACACGCTGCTCGACGGCATCCCGCTCGACGAGATGAACACATCGATGACGATCAACGCCACCGCCGCCTGGCTCCTGGCTCTCTACATGACCGTGGCCGAGGAGAACGGGGTCGACCGCCACTCGCTTCAGGGCACGACGCAGAACGACATCATCAAGGAGTTCCTGTCGCGCGGGACGTACGCCTTCCCGCCCGAGCCCTCGATGCGGCTGATCGCCGACACCATCGCCTTCACGGTCGACGAGGTGCCGCGCTGGAACCCCATCAACATCTGCTCGTACCACCTCCAGGAGGCGGGCGCGACCCCGGTCCAGGAGATCGCCTACTCGCTCTCGACGGCGCAGGCCGTGCTCGACCGGGTGCGCACGCGCGTGCCCGACGAGACCTTCCCGCGCGTCTTCGGGCGCATCTCGTTCTTCGTGAACGCGGGCATCCGGTTCGTCGAGGAGCACGCGAAGGTGCGCGCGATGGGGCAGCTCTGGGAGGAGCTCGGGCGCACCCGCTACGGCGTCGACGACGACCGCCTGCTGCGCTTCCGCTACGGCGTGCAGGTGAACTCGCTCGGGCTCACCGAGGCGCAGCCCGAGAACAACATCATCCGGATCGTGCTCGAGGCGCTCGCGGTCACGATGGGCCGCGAGGCGCGCGCCCGCGCGCTCCAGCTGCCGGCGTGGAACGAGGCGCTCGGGCTGCCGCGCCCGTGGGACCAGCAGTGGTCGCTGCGCATCCAGCAGATCCTCGCCTACGAGACCGACCTGCTCGAGTACCCCGACATCTTCGAGGGCTCGAAGGTCATGGACGGGCTGGTGGACGAGCTCGTCGCGGGCGCGCGTGAGGAGATGGCGATCGTCGCCGAGCAGGGCGGCGCCGTCGCGGCCGTGCCCTACATGAAGACTCAGCTCGTGGAGTCGCACCGCGAGCGCGTGCGCCGCATCGAGGCGGGCGAGCTCCGGGTCGTGGGTCAGAACGTCTACACCGAGGCCGAGCCGTCGCCGCTCCAGAAGGGCGAGGACGGCGGCATCCTCCGCGTCGACCCGGCCGTCGAGGCCTCCGCGATCGAGGCCCTCGGCGCCTGGCGCTCGACCCGCGACGCGTCCGCTGTCGAAGCGGCGCTGGATGCGCTGAGGGAGGCGGCCGCGGACGCGGAGGTGAACATCATGCCCGCCACGCTCGCGGCCGCGGCCGCGGGCGTGACCACCGGCGAGTGGGCCGCCGCGCTCCGGGGCGTCTTTGGCGAGTACCGGGCCCCGACGGGCGTCGGCGACGCCGCGGCGGCGGCGTCGGACGACGCGCTCAGGGCGCTGCGCGACCGCGTCGAGGAGGTCAGTACCGCGCTCGGCCGCCGGATCAAGATCCTGGTCGGCAAGCCCGGCCTCGACGGGCACTCGAACGGCGCCGAGCAGATCGCGGTCCGCGCCCGCGACGCCGGCATGGACGTGGTCTACGAGGGCATCCGGCTCACGCCCGCCCGGATCGCTCGCACCGCCGTCGACGAGGGCGTTCACGTGGTCGGCCTCTCGATCCTCTCGGGCTCGCACGCCGAGCTGATCCCGAGCGTGCTCGCCGAGCTGCGCGAGGCCGGCGTCGACGTGCCCGTGGTGGTGGGCGGGATCATCCCGCCGGCCGACGAGGAGGCGCTCCTCGAGGCGGGCGTGGCGCGCGTCTACACGCCGAAGGACTTCGAGGTGACGCGGATCATGGGCGACATCGTGTCGCTCGTCGCCGAGCGCAACGGCGTGGTCGCGGTCTCCTAGC
>Ga0307409_100000560_pt1 | contig 16169 bp, 11 predicted proteins | sample 322Ometagenome_2_FD_203888 | JGI IMG/M metagenome (GOLD analysis project Ga0307409, IMG submission 203888) | Maize rhizosphere microbial communities from greenhouse at UC Davis, California, United States - 322HYB-O-2 | ecosystem: Host-associated > Plants > Roots > Rhizosphere > Soil | place... | reverse complement strand
TTGGGTGAGGATGTTCAGCACCACGTCCTCGGTAAACATCGCGGAATTCTGCGCACCGAAGATCCCATACACGATGAGCAGCGCGATGAACGGGCCGAGGAGGGTGAGGATGGATTTGAGACGCATTGTATTAGGGAAGGAACATCGAACGTTGAACGTCCAACATCGAACGTCGAATGAAGAGAACTGAAGGGCGACTGTTGCCTTTTACTTCGATGTTGGATGTTCGGCGTTCGATGTTCGATGTTCGCAGAGATCAGCAGCCTTGCCAGTGGCGACGAGCATCACGTCGTGCGGAGTGAGTTGATCGACCGGCACGGCGCGGGTGAGCTTTCCCTGGCTCATCACCGCGATGCGATCGCAGACGCCGAAGAGCTCGGGCAAGTAGCTGGAAATGATGATGACGGCGCGCGGACGCTGCGGATCCGTGACAACCTCATTGATCGCTTCATAAATTCGCGCCTTGGCGGCGATGTCGATGCCGCGGGTCGGCTCGTCTAACAAAAGCACATCGACATCGTATTCGAGCAATCGAGCAAAGGCAGCCTTCTGCTGGTTGCCTCCGGACAGCGCGCCGATCGACTGGGCAGGCCCCTGGCATTTGATGCCGAGCTTTTCAATCCACGCGACGGTTGCCGACCTCTGTTTCGTCGGAGAAAGCATCCCGGCAGAACCGAAACGCTCGAGGCATGGCAGTGTGACGTTATCAGCGATGGAAAGGTTCAGCGCGAGCCCCTCTTCCTTGCGGTTCTCGCTGAGCATGCCAATTCGCTGCTTCCAGCGATCCCGGGGCTTGCCATTCCCTGATCCCGTTGCGGCGACTTCCACCATCCCTCCCCTCACCGGATCGAGTCCGAACAAGGCGCGCAGGAACTCGGTGCGGCCCGAACCCACCAATCCCGCAATGCCCACCACTTCGCCACGATGCAGATCGAGCGTGACGCCATCCGGCTTGTTGCGCGCTCCGGTCAGCCCTGCAACGGCAAGGATGCGTTCGCCAGTCGTTCTCTCGGTGCGCGGATAGAGATCCTCCACATCACGACCCACCATGAGGGAAACGATTTCCTCCGGTTCCGTGGTCGCGACATCACGGGTACCAACCACCGAACCATCCCGCAAGACCGTCAACCGCGAGGCGAGCCGCTTCACTTCTTCAAGGAAGTGCGAGATGTAGATGATGGAGATCCCCTGCCCCTTGAGGCGATCAATCAGCAGGAACAGCCGTTCGATATCCTTCTGCGCGAGCGATGAGGTCGGCTCATCGAAGACCAGCAGCTTGCAACCCATCGCTAGCGAACGACCGATCTCAATCAACTGCTGCGCGGAAACCGAAAGCGTGCCCGCCTTCACATCCGGCCGGATATCCGGATGGTCGAAATGCGCCAGCGCCTCCATGGCTCGAGCTCGCATCGCCTTCCGATCTACGAATGGTCCCTTCATCGGCTCCATGCCGAGCACGATGTTTTCCTCCACCGTCAGGTGCGGTGCGACCGACAGCTCCTGATAGATCATGCCGACACCGCGCGCTCGTGCATCGAGGGGATTCCGCGGATGGTAGGGCTGGCCATCGAACTGCATTTCGCCCTCGTCCGGCGCGTGGGCACCGGAAAGGATCTTCATCAGCGTGCTCTTGCCCGCGCCATTCTCACCCACCAACGCATGGACCTCGCCCGGCAGGATCTCAAGATCTACCCGCCCAAGCGCAATCGTCGGCCCGAAGGTCTTGCGAATGCCCCGCATGACGAGGCGTGGAACGGAGAAAGCCATGGAGAGAACGAGATCAGTTGGACGCCTTCGACTTGGCGGCTTTGTCGCGCTCCGCTTGCGCCTTTGTGAGGATATCTACCAGTTCTTCCTCCTGTCCCTTGTCCGGAACGAGAAAGCGGTCCTTCTCCCATTTGAAGGTTTGCAGGCGCTTGAGGCGATTCACACCAGTGTAGTCACCCGCATTCTCACCCTCCATCACTCGACCCCGCTCGGATTCGCGAAACTCGGCAGTAACGGGACAACCATCAAGATAGTGGATCGTCCATTCGATCACCACCGTCGAGTGAATGGCCTTCGCTCGCACGCTCACCATTTGTCCTCCGTCCGCCACAAGCTCGATCGACGCACCGTCACAAGCTGGCCGCCATTCGATCTCCGAAGCGACGGGATCCGCCTGCGCGGAAAACGCCATCAACAGCAGCGAAAGCACGTATTTCATGATGTTGGTCGTAAGCAGGCGTGATACAGCCCCTGGCCCCGTTGGCTTCCACGGATCACCGGTCACCGATCACCCGGCACTTCAAGGAATCTGCGTCTTGATCAGCGCGGAGATCTTCGGCTCTTCAAGGTTCGCCGGAGTGATCAGCGTGGCACCGGTATCCACCACCGCTTCCACCTTCTCACCCTTGAGCTTGGCGACGGCGGTTTTCACCCCGAGGTAGCCCATGTTGAGCGGATCCTGCAGCACGCTGCCCTGCATCTCGCCCTTCTTGAGCGCATCGATGAAGGTCGCATCGCAGTCGAAGCCGACGAACTTCACCTTGCCCGCGAGGTTCTTGCCGCGCAGCGCCTGAAGCATGCCGTAGGTGCTGGTCTGATTGCTGGTGAAGATGCCTTGAACGGAAAGACCACCGCCATCGGCAAGGCGGGTGATCAGGTTCGTCGCCGTGTCCTGTGCCTGGCTGGCAGTGACGCCGGCATACTGCTCGGAACTGGCAACCTCGATGTCGGGGAACTTCTTGATCTCCTCAAGGAAGCCTTCCTCGCGCTGCTCGGTCGAAGCACTGCCCTGGGCGTAGCGCAGTACGGCGATCTTACCCTTGCTGCCAATGCTTTCCGCCAGCGCTCGCGCGGCGATGCGACCGCCCTCGCGGTTGTCGGTCGCGACGTAGCTGGCGATGAAGCTGTCGCTGTCGGCGAGCGAGGAGTCGAAGATGACCACCGGCTTCTTCGCGGAAACTTCCTTCACCACATCGCGCAAGGCCACGGCATCCAGCGGAGCGAGCACGATGGCATCGTTCTGCAGCGCTTGGTTCTTCACCAGGTCGATCTGCTGCGAGCGATCGTCTTCCTTCTGCGGGCCGACGAAGGTCATCTTCACGCCGAGTTCGTCAGCTGCTTTCTTCGCGCCGGCCTCGACCGACTTCCAGAAGATGTGGGTGGTGCCTTTCGGAATGACGGCCACGCGGAGCTGGCCGGAGCCGGAGCTGGCGGACTTGTTGCAGCCGGCGAGCAGCACGGCGGCCGTGAGGGCAAAAAGGGCGGTGGATTTCATCTTGGGTTGCGAGTGTTGATTCACTGACGGATCGGGCGCGGAAAGTCACGCCTGCTGCGTGCTTTCCTAGGAATCCATCGGTTAGGTATTCCCATACAGAGGCCCGTACTGCGCACATGCACGGAAATCCGCACTTTCCAACTCGGCAGTGCCAAAGGCCCGCCACGCACTGGGGCGGAAAACGCGGTCCTCGGTGACATTGTGCATGTAAACCGGGATACGCAGCATCGAGGCGAGCGTGAGGTAGAGGTGGCCGATGTGGCCGTGGCTCATCACGCAGTGGTTGGCACCCCAATGGTTCATCACCTCATAGGCACTGCGGAAGGGGCCGCGGCCATTAAGAATCGGTGCGAACCAAGTGGTTGGCCACGTCGGGTTGGTGCGCTGGTCGAGAGCGTCATGCACATCCTCCGGCAAATCGATCGTGTGCCCCTCCGCGATCTGTAGCGCCGGGCCAAGGCCATCGACGAGGTTCAGGCGAATCATCGTGGCCGGCATGCCACCGCGGGTGCGGAAGCGGGTGCTGAGGCCGCCGCCGGGGAAATACTCGGTGATCGATGGGTGCCACGTGGTGGCCTTGAGGCACTTCTCCACCTCGGCGTCGGTGATGTCCCAGAACGGCTTCATCGCGGGAACGCCGTCGATTTCCTGCTCGCCGGTGCCATCCAGCGCCGCCGGGCCGGAATTGATCAGGTGAAGGATGCCATCCTGGACCAGCGGGTGGCTGAAGGACTTGCCACTGGCCTGCTCGATCGCGGTGGAGCTCCAGTAGGTGCGGAGGTCGGCGAAAATCTGCGCGGTGTGCGTGAGCAGCCAACCGAACAGCATGCCCGCGCCATTGAGGGCGTCGTTCTCAGTGGCCACGATGTAGGGCGCGCGCTTGCCATTCCAGTCGAAGGACGAGTTGAGGATGGCCTCAAGGAAGTCGCCGTTAGGAAAGTGGTCCGTCCACTGGCGCTGGCCTTGGAAGCCCGCCGCGATGGCGTTGTGCCCCTGCGCCTGCTCGCCGAGGCCCATCTCGGCGAGCCGCGGATTGCCGGTCATCAGGTCACGGGCGATGAGCGCCATTTTCACGCTGTCCTCCCACTCGCTGTCGATCTGCTCGCGGCTGCGGGTGGTGTTGGGCGAGTTGTAATCCTTACCCTCCGGGCAGTTCGTCTTCACCCAAGCGAGCGCCTTTTCGTATTCGGCTTGGTCATACCAACCCTTGCGCATGCGGCCGGCGAATTCGCTCATGTCGATCGCCTCGACGCGCATGCCGAGCCACTTTTCCCACATCGCGGGATCCACCACCGAGCCGGCGATGCCCATGGAGGCGCCACCCATGGAAAGGTAGGACTTCCCGCGCATGATCGCTACGGCGAGGCCGCAGCGGACGAAGTTGAGGAGCTTCTCCTTCACGTCCTCGGGGATCTCCGTGTCCGTCGCTGCCTGCACGTCCTGGCCGTAAATTCCGAACGCCGGCAACCCCTTCTGCGTGTGACCGGCAAGCACCGCGGCGAGGTAAACCGCGCCGGGGCGCTCGGTGCCATTGAAGCCCCACACTGCCTTCGGCACATGGGGGTCCATGTCCATGGTCTCCGAGCCGTAGCACCAGCACGGCGTCACCGTGAGCGAGACGCCCGCGTTTTCCCGCCGGAACTTGTCCGCACACGCCGCAGCCTCCTTCACCCCGCCGATGCAGGTGTCTGCGATCACGCACTCGACCGGCGAGCCATCGGGATAGCGCAGCTCTTTCGCGATCAAATCGGCCACCGCACGGGCCTGCTGCATGGTGCGCTCCTCCAACGATTCGCGGACGCCGCCGAGGCGACCATCGATCGTCGGACGAATGCCCACCTTGGGAAAGGGCGAGAACTTCATGAACGCGACGCTGGGACGGCCAGCCTCCCCTTGTCACGAAGGAAATGGAGATACTTGTCAGTCAAATGCCACTTTTAGCCTGACAACAATGGACCATTCTTTCCAACGATGGATTTTTTTGCTTCCATCAGACAACCCTTCGACGCAAAAACAAAACCGTGACCCCGACCGATCCCAATGTGAATCCGGCGACTTTCATGTCGAGACAGGTCGAGTCGTCGCGGATCTTTTTCTACGACGAACCCAGTCCCGGTGACTTCGAAGTGAAGTGCGGCGGCTTCGAGCGCTGCCGGCCGGACTACCGCATCGATCGCGCGGATTTCCCGTGGTACGTCATCGAGTTCGTCCATGGCGGCAAAGGAAAGGTCGTGCTGAATGGTGTCGAAACGCCGCTTCGCTCCGGCGACTTCTTCCTCTACGGCCCGGGCATCGAGCATCATATCAAGACTGATCCAGACAAGCTGCTGCTGAAGTACTTCGTCGGCTTCTGGGGACCGGCAGCGGAAACATTTCTCGAGCAATACGAACTCAAGCTGGGCGTGGTCTCCCACTGCCTCAAGTCCGAGCCGATCCGGCGCGCCTTCGACACGCTGATCGACCGCGGCTCGCGGAACTCGAAATACTCCCGCCCGATCTGCACCGCCATCATCCAGCAACTTCTGCTGATGTGCCGTGAGGATGCGGTGGATGCCGGCAGCACGGAAACCCGCGCCTTTGCTACCTTCAGCCGGGTGAAGCAGTGTATCGAGCAGAGCTACCTGGAACTCGGCACGCTCGAAGCCGTAGCCAAGGCCTGCGACCTCGACGCCCCCTACCTGTGCCGCCTCTTTTCCCGCTTCCACGACGAAAGCCCGTATCAGTTCCTCGTCCGGCTGCGCATGCAGCACGCAGCTTCGCTTCTCTTGGAAGGCAGCAGCTCGGTGAAGGAAGTCGCCGCCGCCTGCGGCTTCCCCGATCCCTTCCACTTCTCACGGGTCTTCAAATCCGTCCACCGCGTCCCGCCCTCGCGCTTCCGCGATGCGATGCACGACAAGCTACCGCGCTGACCCTTTTCATGACTCCAGCCGAAGAACTCGTCCAACTGTCCCGCGAACTCGGTCGTGAAGACCGCCATCTCGCCATCCTCGGCGAAGGCAATACGTCCCACGATCTCGACGACGGCACCTTCCTCGTGAAGGCTTCCGGCACCTCCCTCGGCACGCTCACCACCGACGGCCTGTCGCGGGTTTCCCATGAAAAAGTCGACGCCTTGCTCGCCCGCAAAGACATCACCGAGCAGGAAATCGAGGACGGCCTCGTCGCCTGCCTCGCCGACCCGGCGCACAAGAAGCCCTCGGTAGAAACCTTCCTCCACTCGCTCTGCCTGCGCGAGCCGGGCGTGAAATGGACCGGCCATACCCACACCACGTCCGTCCTTTCTGTCCTTGCCAGCAAGCACGGCGCGCAGCCCTTCCTCCGCCACGTCTGCCCGGACGCCATCGTCGTCTGCGGCCGCCACGTCCTGACCATTCCTTACATTAATCCCGGCCTCGACCTTGCCCGCGCGGTCCGTGACGGCCTCGCCAAGTTCCGAGCCGAACACGGAAGGCCGCCAAAGGTCATCCTGATGGAGAACCACGGCCCGGTCGCCCTCGGCTCCAGCAGCAAGGAAGTGCTGAACATCATGCTGATGCTCGATAAATGGGCGCGCGTCATCCTCGGCACCTTCGCCGCCGGTGGCCCGAATTACCTCGCCGAAGAAGACGCCGCGAAAATCGACGGCCGCCTCGACGAGGCCTACCGGCGGAAGATGATTGAGGCCAAGGCCTGACTCCGGCGCTTACCGGGTCTGCTTCACCGGCCGGCCGGTCGCATCAATAATGGTCGGGGTCACGGCCAGCACCATGCGAGAACCGTCCGCCCGGGTGCTCGTCGCGATCCGGGTGCCGCCGTCCGGCGTTTGCCCATCCATGGAAATGGTATCCGGGTTCGCCCCACGTGCCTTCTGGGTGAGTTCCGCTTTCACTTGGATACCCAATCCCAATAAGCCCGGCTCAAAACGCAGCGTTTCCCCGGGAAGGTCGATTCGGCCCGGCTCGTTGCATCTTGAGCAAACGGCCGGCAGAGCATTCTCACGGACTCCGGGAATCCGGCGCAGGTCAGCCAACTGGGAGCCGGTGATAATCCCGTTCGCCGGAGCCAACCATGTCCGGCCAGCGGGCACTTCAAAAGCCTGAGCATCCAAGCGAATGAGAAGCGGGGAACAACGAACGATCGCATCTACCGTTCCTGAAATCGCGACCTGATCGGATGGACTACGAGTTTCCACACTAAGGCGCGAGCCACTTACGCTCAGCCGCGTGGATGGATCGAAGGAAACGCCCCGTTTCTCAAATACAGCGCGGGCTCCCAATCGCCGGTCGTCAGGATTGCCACCAATCCGGGCGAGAAAATCGGGCGGCACGGAAAGCGTCTCCTGGCTGAGCCGGTCATTTTCCCGCGGTGCTTGGAACTTGTAGGTATTACCACGCCGTTTCCATTCCAGTCCCGAGGTCGCCGCGATCTCGCGGACCGCATTTTCAAAAGTCCCACCCGCTTGGAATTTCAGCGGCCGCTCATATCCCGCCGGCACCTCGTACATGAGGTCGAGCGGCACCTCGCCAGCCTTCCGGCAGATGGCACGATACTCACGGTCCAGCTTTTCCAATGCCGCCTTCGTCCCCAAACCCTGCACGTTCACCGGTTCCTTAAGGTAAAAGTCGTCGAGTTGCTCCGGCCGGTGAATCGCCCGGCCATCAGCCGCCATGGCTCGATTTCCGGAAGCCGAGGTTGTGCACGAGCTGATCGCGCCGATCGAAAAGGCGGCCAGCAAGACCTTGGGCATGAACGCGGGACTCTTCTTCATCGTCGCCAGAATCCGAAGCCGTGACCCTGCGGTCAACCCGGATCCCCGGCATTCGGAGCCCGCCGTAGCGGCCTTCCGGGGCATCGCGAAAAGAGTGGCAATCCAACCCTTTACAACCGGGGCGGGGCCTGCGAAACACCGCGAAATTTACCCCCCACGCGCCTAACCCTGTCCCGCCATGCCCAAAGATACCTCGATCCGCAAAATTCTCGTCATTGGTTCCGGTCCCATCGTCATCGGCCAAGGCTGCGAGTTCGACTATTCCGGGGTCCAAGCCTGCAAGGCGCTGCGCGAGGAAGGCTATGAGGTGGTGCTCGTGAACTCCAATCCGGCCACAATCATGACCGATCCGGAGTTCGCCCACCGGACCTACATCGAGCCGATCACGCCGGAAGTGGTGGAAAAGATCATCATCCGCGAGAAGCCGGATGCCCTGCTACCCACGCTCGGCGGCCAGACGGCGCTCAATACCTCCATGTCCCTTCACAAGTCCGGCGTGCTCGAAAAGCACAACGTCCGGATGATCGGCGCGAAGCCAGAAGCGATCGACAAGGGCGAGGACCGCCAGCTTTTCAAGGAGGCCATGATCCGGATCGGCCTCGACATGCCTCGCTCCGGCATCGCCCACACGATGGAGGAAGCGCGAAAAGTGGCAGAGGAGATCGGAACCTTCCCGCTCATCATCCGTCCCGCCTTCACCCTCGGCGGCCAGGGCGGCGGCATCGCCTACAACCGCGAGGAGTACGAGGAAATCATCCACCGCGGCCTCGACCTTTCCCCCGTTTCCGAAGTCCTTATCGATGAATCCCTTCTCGGCTGGAAGGAATTCGAAATGGAGGTCATGCGCGACAAGGCCGACAACTGCGTGGTCATCTGTTCGATCGAGAACATCGATCCGATGGGCGTCCACACCGGTGACTCGATCACCGTCGCGCCGATCCAGACGCTGACCGATCGCGAGTATCAGATCATGCGCGACGCCTCCTTCGCCGTCATCCGCGAGATCGGCGTGGAAACGGGTGGCTCGAACATCCAGTTCGCCATCGATCCGAAGACCGGCCGCATGATCGTGATCGAGATGAACCCGCGCGTGTCGCGCTCGTCCGCTCTCGCCTCGAAGGCCACCGGCTTCCCCATCGCCAAGATCGCTGCCAAGCTCGCCGTCGGCTACACGCTCGGCGAACTGCCGAACGACATCACCCGCGAGACCCCGGCCTCCTTCGAGCCGACCATCGACTACGTGGTCACCAAGGTCCCGCGCTTCACCTTCGAGAAGTTCCCGACTGCCAACCAAGTGCTGACGACCTCGATGAAGTCGGTCGGCGAGGCCATGTCGATCGGCCGCACCTTCAAGGAGTCGATGCAGAAGGCGCTGCGCTCGCTGGAAACCGGCCGCTGGGGCTTCGGCTTTGACAAGAAGGACATCCACGGCGCCACCCGCGAGGAGATCGAGAACAAGCTCGCCGTGCCGAATGCCGAGCGGATCTTCTGGCTGCAGACCGCCTTCCTCAATGGCTGGACCATCGACGAGGTCTTCGAAACGACCGCCATCGACCCGTGGTTCCTCCATCACCTCAAGGAGATCGCCGACGAAGGCAAGAACCTCGCCACGCTCGACCTGAAGGACGCCAAGCGCCTCGGCTTCTCCGACCGCCAGATCGCGATGGCCCGCGCGCATTCGCCGGCCATCCACGATGCCTCGATCCACGGTGAAAAGGACCAGCCAGCCGGAGCACCACCACGCGCCGAGCCCGAGGGCGCCGTCGTCGATGTCCCAACCGAGGACACGGTCCGCGCCGAGCGCAAGGCCCGCGGCATCATCCCGACCTACCGCCTCGTCGATACCTGTGCTGCGGAGTTCGAGGCCTACACGCCCTACTTCTACTCGACCTACGGCGACGAAAACGAGGCCCGCGAGAGCGACAAGAAGAAGATCATCATCCTCGGCGGTGGCCCGAACCGCATCGGCCAAGGCATCGAGTTCGACTACTGCTGCGTCCACGCCGCCTTCGCGCTGAAGGAACTCGGCTACGAGACCATCATGGTGAATTCGAACCCGGAAACGGTTTCGACCGACTATGACACCTCGGACAAGCTGTTCTTCGAGCCGCTCACGCTCGAGGATGTCCTCAACATCTGCGACCAGGAAAAGCCGGACGGCGTGATCGTCCAGTTCGGTGGCCAGACGCCGCTCAACCTCGCCGCGGACCTCAAGCGTCACGGTGTGCCGATCATCGGCACCTCGCCGGAGAGCATCGAGCTCGCCGAAGACCGCAAGCACTTCTCCGCTCTGCTCGACAAGATCGGCCTCAAGCAAGCCGAAGCCGGCACCGCTGTTTCGGAAGACGAAGCCGCGGCCATTGCCAAGCGCATTGGCTATCCCGTGCTGGTCCGCCCGTCCTTCGTGCTCGGCGGTCGCGCGATGATGATCGTTTACGAGGAAAACGAACTGCGGAAGTACATGCGCGAGGCCGTCGATGTCTCACCTGACCGCCCGGTGCTCGTTGACCGCTTTCTGGAAGCCGCGATCGAAGTGGACGTCGACTGCATCTCCGATGGTACGATGTCCGTCGTAGGTGCGATCATGGAGCACATCGAGCAGGCTGGCATTCACTCCGGGGACTCTGCCTGTTGTATCCCCGCCCACTCGCTCTCCGACGAGATCAAGGCCGAGATTACCCGCGCCGCCAAGGAGCTGGCCCGCGAGCTGGACGTGAAAGGGCTGATGAACATCCAGTTCGCCGTGAAGGACGAGCAGCTCTACGTCATCGAGGTCAACCCGCGCGCCTCGCGCACCGTGCCGTTTGTCTCGAAGGCGACCGGGGTGCCGCTGGCGAAGTATGCCGCGCAGATCATGGTCGGCAAGACGCTCACCGAACTCGGCTTCACCGAAACCGTGATCCCGACTCACTTCTCCGTGAAGGAAGCCGTCTTCCCATGGAATCGCTTCCCGGGCATCGACATCGTGCTCGGTCCCGAGATGCGCTCCACCGGTGAGGTCATGGGCATCGATGCCGATTGGGGCATGGCCTACGCCAAGGCGCAGACCAGCTCCTTCAACCCGCTACCGACGAAGGGCAATGTCTTCCTCTCCGTCTCCGACCGCGACAAGCCGGCAGCAATGGAAGTCGCCCGCGAGCTCGTCTCACTCGGCTTCGAGATCTACGCCACCGGTGGCACCTGCGACCGATTGCAAGCGGAGAGCATCCCCTGCCATCGCCTCTATAAGCTCAGCGAAGGACGTCGTCCGCACGTCATCGACATGATGAAGAACCGCGACATCCACTTCATCATCAACACCCCGAGCGGCCACTCCGCCCGCGAGGACGAGGTGAAGATCCGCAGCGGTGCCGTGGCGAACAAGATCTCCTACTGCACCAACATGGCCGCCGCCCGCGCGTCCGTGAAAGCGATCCGCTCGCTAAAGGAGCAGGAGCTGACGGTGAAGAGCATTCAGGAGTATCACTGAAGACCTCTCCTCCTCTCAACCCGTCCTGAAGGAACACCTTATAGAAGCCCGGCACACAGTGCCGGGCTTTTGATGTACGGGCTTACTTCTTATCCAGATTCGCCTTCATCTCCTCGTCCGTCGGTGTCTTGCTCGGTACGCCATCGGCTGGCACCTCCACCTTCGCGATCCACGCGATGGCATTGAGGACGATGCCGCGGTGGTCATCATGCTGCCAGTTCTTGTGGAAGTGCCCGCCGGTAAATCCGAAGGCGCGTGCCTTTCCATCCTTCGCGTCACGCTCGAATGCCCACATCACATGCTGCGGTTCCTTCCGCTTGAGGACCGCCTCGCGCACCTCGGGATTGCCGGAGTGAAAGCCATCAGGACGCGACAAGGTATCCGGCCCGGGCAGATCAGTGAGGATCGGAGTAACGCCGTCCATCTTCTCGCGGAAGCGCATGTGATAGTACCACTCGTCGCGGATCTTGAAGTCGCCGATACCGCGGCTGATCTCATGCTTGGCCGGCTTGAATGACGCATCCCAGTGCGGGTTCACTGACCAACCGCCTTCGAAATAACCACCGATCAGATCAAGGAAGGTATTGCCCGGCTCGCCCTTCGGGATCTCCACCGCGTAGTGGATGCAACCAATCCCGGTGCCCGCATCCGCGATCTTTCGCAGCTTCGGCAGATGCTTAATCGCGGGATGACCGTCACCGCCATCGGCATAAAATACCACCGCCGCGGCCCCGTCGAAAACCGACTCGTCCTGCGGCCAGCCATCGGTGACCACCACCGCCTCAACCGGCAGGCCGCTTTTATTCAGATCTTCGGCCAACAGCACGCTACCAGCGCGATGCTCATGCTCGCCCGGCGGATGACTCGGACGTCCCGCCACGAAGACGATCTTCTTTTTCGCTGCCGCTCCTTCAGCCTTGGTGGTTTCAGCGGGACTCTCGGTCATGAAGACGAAAGTGGTGGCCGCCACGCAGCCGAGGGCAATGAGCAGGGAACGCGAGGATTTTGGCATCGGAGTTCAACCATACACGTCGAACTCTCGCCGCATTTCAAGGTCTCACTCCGTCGGCAACCCCGCTTCTTTCCACGCCGCAAACCCTCCCTCGAGAATCGCCACGTCATGACCGCGGGCCGCCAGCTTCTCCGCGACTGAACGTGAATCCGGGCAGGCAGCATCGGTGCAATAAATCACCACCGGCTTACCCGCAGCTTTTGCCGCGCGAATCTCGGACTCGCTCAGGGAAAGACGAGCGTCGAATTCATGTCGCGACCAAGAGATCGCTCCCGGGATTTTTCCGAAACCCGCGACGAAACCGGGTCGTGCATCGTAGATCAGGACCGTGCCCGCCTGCTGCCGCGGGAAGAAGGTCGCTATATCCATCACCGTCAATTTACCGGTTTTCACCGCGGGTGCCTCAGACTTTGGCTTGGCCGGAGCCGTCGACGGCTTCACGGCCGGTGCCGGTGTCGTCGCCACCGGCGGCGCAGCTTGATCCTGGCAGGCGGCGAGGAAGATGACGCCGACGGCAGCGAGCAATTTCATGGCGGGATTCCAGCGCTTCTCCCGGCCACCCGCAAAGCGGATTGTCCATCGTGGCGGAAATGCCCGCACTTTCACGACTGGGCTGGCAACATTCTTCCGCTCGGAAACCGGGAAGTGGGTCACGCCAGGAGATCACTCACCACTTTCCCATGCACGTCCGTCAGCCGGAAATCCCGGCCTGAGTAGCGATAGGTAAGCTGCTCGTGATCGAAACCCAAGAGGTGAAGCATGGTCGCGTGCAGGTCATGGACATGCACCGGCTTCTCCACCGCCTTGTAACCGAACTCGTCGGTCGCCCCGTGGACATGACCACCCTTCACACCGCCTCCCGCCATCCAAACGGTGAAGCCGTAGTGATTGTGATCACGGCCTTTCATCACACCTTGATTGGATCCAGCCTGCGGTAACTCGACCGCAGGTGTGCGGCCGAACTCGCCACCCCACAGAACCAGCGTTTCATCGAGCAAGCCGCGCATCTTCAGATCGGCCAGCAGTGCCCCGATGCCTTGGTCGCACTCTTTCGCGAGGCGGCGATGATCCTCGATGTCGTCATGACTGTCCCACGGCTGGCCGTTGCCATGCCAGAGCTGGATGAAGCGCACGCCACGCTCGACCAACCGGCGCGCCATCAAGCACTGCCGGGCGAAGGAGCCCGGGCCGTACATGTCGCGCACATGCTGCGGCTCCTTGGTCACATCGAAGGCATCCGTCGCCTCGCTCTGCATGCGATAAGCAAGCTCGAAGCTACGAATCCGCGCCTCCAGCTGTGGATCGTGCCCGTGCGAAACGAGATGCCGCGCATTGACCTTCCTCAGGAAATCAAGCTGCCGCGCCTGCCGGCTGTCGCGTGCCGAGGGATTGCGCAGGTTCTCGATCATCCGGTTCACGTCCTCGATCGAGCTGTCGAGGTAGGTGCCTTGGAAATTCCCCGGCAGGAAGGCCGAGCGCCAATTCTCCGCACGTTTGATCGGCATGCCACCGGGGCAGAGCGCGACGTAGGACGGCAAGTTCTCGTTCTCGCTGCCGAGCCCGTAGCTGATCCATGAGCCCATTGAAGGCCGGGGCAAGCGTCCGTCGCCGCAATTCATCAGCATCAGCGAAGGCTCATGGTTAGGGACGTCCGCCGTCATCGAGCGCACCACGCACAAGTCATCCGCATGCTGCGCGGTATGCTCGAACAGCTCGCTGACCTCCAAGCCACTCTCGCCATACTTCTTGAACGAAAACGGCGAGCGTAAGGCGGCACCAGTCGGGCGTTCGGTCTTCAGGCCATCGAGCGGCATCGACTTGCCATGGAACTCCTGCAGCTTCGGCTTCGGGTCGAAGGTATCCACCTGCGACGGCCCGCCATTCATGAAGAGATGGATCACCCGCTTCGCCTTCGGCGCGAATTGCGGCGCGGGCATGGCTTTCGCGTCCATTAGTCCACCGAGTGCCATCGCACCAAAGCCCATCCCGCATCGCTGCAGGAAATCGCGGCGGTCGAGCAGGACATCGGAAGCGTTGAGGCGGTGATGGGACATGGTCTCAATCGACAAAGTGAAACTCGTTCGACGCCCACAGCATCTGCACCAGATCAGCCCATGGATTCGCCAGCTGCACACCGGGCGCAGGATCGTTGGACGTGGGGAACTGCTTCGCGAAATTCCCGACTTCAGTCACCGGCTGCGATTCGCTTTCGCGACCTTCGATGCTGAGCTTCCAGTTCACGCTCCCACAAGCGTCTCCCTCCGGAGCGCGAAGTACGAAATCCATCGTATCTCCCGGTTTCACGTCGATCCATGCGCCTTCGATATCGACCGAGGACTCCGGGGAGAACCTGGCCTCGGCAAGCGCCTTGCCTTTGCCATCGATACGCCACGCGAGGGTGTTGCCACCCTTCTGATTGCGCTTGAGGTGACCGGTCATCTTCACCTGTCCGGAACCCGTGGCACGCCAGCGGAGAACCATCGTGTGGTGCGCCGATGCATGACCGCCACCGGCTCCCACATTGAGCCAGCGGATCGGCGCGGTGGCCGGATCCGGACCGGTTTTCCAAACCTCATTGGCGTAAATCGGGAAGGTGCTCAGGTCGTCATTCGGCGCGCCCGTGTCCGGCGCGTGGCGAACCTCCCAATAGCCCCCAAGCTTCGGCGCGTAGTCAGCGGGATTCACACTCTCGATCCAATCCTGCGCGGCGCGAACCTCTTCCTCTGCCGGAACTCGTTGGAACAATTTATGGTAGATCGAGAGCACCTTGGCCCGATCATCCGGAAGCGCTTTGAAAGCCGCATCATTCGCGAACTTCTCCGCCTGCCGGATCACCATCCGGCCATTGAGGAAGTAAAGCGCCTGCTGCGGCACCGTCGTCTCCACCCGCTTCGGGCTGTGATGGTCGGGATGCGGCAAGTCGAACGAGACAAAGGTTCCGGGCAAGGCATAGCGATCCACTAACGCATAGATGCTGCGCCGCTCGTCCGACGAAGACTTGTCGAGATCGACCGAGCGCCCACCGGTGCGGCTTGTGTCGAGCGCCCCGCTGGCGGCTAGCACGTGGTCACGCATCGTTTCGAAATCAAGGCGACGTCGGCTCCACTTCCAGAACTTCGTGTTCGCCTGATCGATCGCATCATTCGCCTGCGAACCCTCAGCCGAAAGCCGGAAGGCCTTCGATGTCAGTAGCAGCCGGTGCAGCTCCTTTAACGATTGCCCCTTCTCCTGAAAACCCACTGCCAGCGTATCGAGCAGATCTAACAGCTCAGGCCGAGGCGTCTGTGGACCGAAGTCACCCGGCTCCGCAAGTGGCGCACCGAAATGCCAAGCCCACACGCGATTGACGATCACCCGTGCTGTCAGCGGATTGACAGGATCGATGATCTTCTCCGCCAATGAAAGACGCGGGCTCTTGCCTTCGGAATACGGCCCACCACCCAAGAACGACAGCCACTGGCGATCGAACGTCTCCCCGCGATTCGCCGGATTACCCCGCTCGAAAATCACCGCCTGACCCCACTGGCGCTTGTCGCTGAGGCTCATCGCACGCGGCGGAGAGCCGGGATGCTCCATCATCAGCTTGCTCATCGCGCCGACACGGGCACGGCGCTGATTGCCGTCCTCCACATCCATGAATTCGGAAATACGATCCACGCCGTACTCCAGGGGACAGCCA
>Ga0307409_100000558_pt1 | contig 16206 bp, 15 predicted proteins | sample 322Ometagenome_2_FD_203888 | JGI IMG/M metagenome (GOLD analysis project Ga0307409, IMG submission 203888) | Maize rhizosphere microbial communities from greenhouse at UC Davis, California, United States - 322HYB-O-2 | ecosystem: Host-associated > Plants > Roots > Rhizosphere > Soil | place... | reverse complement strand
CGCCGTGGCACGCGGAGCGACGGTGATCGAAAAGCACTTCACCCTCGACCGCACGATGGCCGGCCCCGATCACGCCGCCTCGCTCGAGCCCGACGAGCTGAAACGGATGGTCGCCGGCATCCGCACCATCGAGGCTGCGCTCGGCTCGTCGCGCAAGGCCCCTGGCGCGCAGGAGATGGGCAACCGCGCGGTCGCGCGACGCAGCATCGTCGCGGCGCGACCGCTGAAGGCCGGCGAGCCGCTCACGCTCGATGCGCTCGCCTGCAAGCGCCCCGGCAACGGCTTGTCGCCGATGCGGATCTGGGAGCTCGTCGGCCAGCGCGCATCGCGCGACTTCGCCGTCGACGAGCAGATCGAGCCATGAGCCTGCCCGTGATCGTCGTCGGCTCGGGCGGCCACGCGGCGGTCGTCGCCGACGCGCTGCTCGCCTGCGACGTGCGCGTGCTCGGCTTCGTCGATACGGATCCGGCGCGCCGCGACGCGGTCGTCTGCGGCCTGCCGGTGCTCGGCAGCGAATCGGTGCTCGATACCCACACGCCCGGCGCCGCGCTGCTCGCCAACGGCATCGGCGGCGTCCGCACGGAAGGTCTGCGCCGACCCGTGCAGGATCGGCTGGAGTCACGGGGCTGGGTGTTCACGACGGTGCGCCACCCGACGGCGATCGTCTCGCGCTTTGCGCAGATCGGCGAAGGCGCACAGTTGCTCGCCGGCTGCATCGTCCAGGCGAACGCGCGGATCGGCCGCGGCGCCATCGTCAACACCGCCGCGGTCGTCGAGCACGACGTCGAGCTCGGCGAATTCGCTCACGTCGCGCCCCGCGCGCTGCTGTGCGGCTCGGTCGTCGTCGGTGCAGGCAGCCACGTCGGCGCCGGCGCGGTCGTCCGCCAGCACGTCCGGCTCGGCGAGCGCACGATGGTCGGCGCCGGCGCCGTCGTCGTCGCCGATTTTCCCGCCGGCAGCACGCTGGTCGGCATCCCCGCGCGCGGCGCCGCATGAAGCTCTGGGAACAGGCCCTCGTCGGCCCCGAGACGACGCTGCGCGACGCGCTGCTGACGATCGACCGCGTCGGCAGCCAGATGGTGCTCGTGGTCGGCGCCGACCGCCTCCTGCTCGGCACGTTGAGCGATGGCGACGCGCGCCGCGCGCTGCTGCGCGGCCTCGGCCTCGCCGACCCGGTGTCGCTCGCGATGCACCGCGAGCCGACGGTCGCCGCCGCCGGCGAGAGCCGACAGTCGATGCTCGCGACGATGCGTCGCCTCGGCCTGCACCAGCTTCCGGTCGTCGATTCGATGCGCCGCGTCGTCGGCCTCGAGATCGTCGACGACTACTTCGCGGCGCCGCCGCGCGACCACTGGGTCGTCATCATGGCCGGCGGCCGCGGCGTGCGGCTCGAGGAGCTGACGCGCGACACGCCCAAGCCGATGCTGCGCGTCGGCTCGCGGCCGCTGCTCGAGACGATCGTGCGCGAGTACCTCCAGCAGGGCTTCCGCAACTTCTGGCTCGCCGTCAACTACAAGGCCGAGCAGATCGAGTCGCACTTCGGCGACGGCACCGCGTTGGGTGCGCAGATCCGCTATCTGCGCGAGCGCCAGCGGCTCGGCACGGCGGGGGCGCTGAGCCTGCTTCCTGAGACACCGACACAGCCGTTCATCGTCACCAACGCCGACCTGCTGACCAAGGAGGACTACGGCGACATGGTCGACCGCCACGTCGCCTCGGGCGCCGACGCGACGATGGCGGTGCGCGACTACGAGATGCAGGTGCCGTTCGGGGTCATCCGCGAGAAGGACGGGATGATCCAGGCGATCGAGGAGAAGCCGATCCATCGGTTCGTCGTCGCCGCCGGCATGTACGTGCTCTCGCCGCAGGTGCTCGAGCACGTCCCGCGCGACACGCTGTTCGATATGCCATCGCTTTTCGACGCCCTGGCGAAGAGCGGCAAGCGGACGCGCTGCCATCCGGTCGACGGCTACTGGCTCGACATCGGCCGCGCCTCCGACTACGAGAAGGCCAAGTCCGACTTCGACGAGGTGTTCCGGTGATCGGAGCGAAGCGAGTGCTCGCGGTGATCCCGGCGCGCGGCGGATCGAAGGGACTGCCGGGGAAGAACATCTTGCCGGTCCAGGGTCGGCCGCTGCTCGCCTGGACTGCGGCCGCCGCGCTCGCCGCGCGCACGATCGACCGCACCGTCGTCTCGTCGGACGACGATGCGATCCTCGCCGTCGCGGCTGCCTGCGGGGTCGAGCCACTGCGCCGCCCGGCCGAGCTCGCGACCGACACTGCGACCACGATCGACGTGGTCGTCCACGCGCTCGACGCCTGCCCCGGCCACGACGTCGTCGTCGTGCTCCAGCCGACGTCGCCGCTGCGCACGGCCGCCGACATCGACGCCGCTCTCGAGCGCTTCGCCGCGACCGGCGCTCCGGCGTGCGTGTCGGTGTGCGAGGCCGAGCAGAGTCCGTACTGGATGTACCGCCTCGACGCCGGGCAGACGCTCCTGCCGATCCTCGACGCCCCGCCGGAGGCGACGCGCCGTCAGGACCTGCCCGTCGTGTACATCCTCAACGGCGCTGTCTACATCGCCGACGCCGCTTGGCTTCGAGCGTCGCGCGCGTTCGTCGGCCCCGAGACCGTTGCCCACGTCATGCCCGCCGAGCGCTCGCTCGACATCGACACCGCCCGCGACTTCGAGCGCTTCGAAAAGACAGTCACCGAGACCGCCCATGCCTAAGTACCCACGCCGGCGCGAGATCGACCTCGCGCAATTCCGGACGGAGAACCCCGAGACCGCGCGATACGGCCTGCCGCCGCAGGTGGCGTTCTGCCGCCGCTGCGTGATCTCGAACCAGCGGCCGAACTCCGCCGTCGAGTACGAGCACACCAAGGACAGCAAGAAAAGGACGATTCACCTCGACGCCGAAGGCGTCTGCGACGCCTGCCGGATGGCCGAGCAGAAGCAGCGCACGATCGACTGGGGCGAGCGCGAGCGGCAGCTGCGGGACCTCTGCGACCGCCACCGCAGGAATGACGGCAGCTACGACTGCGTCGTTCCCGGCTCGGGCGGCAAGGACAGCTTCTACGCCGCACACGTCCTCAAGTACCAGTACGGCATGCATCCGCTCACGGTGACGTGGGCGCCGCACATCCACACCGAGTGGGGCTGGAAGAACTTCGAGGCGTGGATCCACGCCGGCTTCGACAACTTCCTGTGCACGCCGAACGGGCGAATCCACCGGCTCGTCACCAGACTCGCGGTCGAGAACCTGTTTCACCCCTTCCAGCCGTTCATCTTCGGTCAGAAGTCGCTGGCGCCGAAGATGGCCGTGCTGCACAAGATCCCGCTCGTTTTCTACGGCGAGAACGAGGCCGAGTACGGCAATCCGATCGCCGACACGCAGTCGGCGAAGCGCGACTGGTCGTACTTCACCTCCGCCGACAAATCGACGATCTATCTCGGCGGCACGTCGATCGCCGATCTGCAGGAGAAGTTCGGCGTCGACGGCCACGAGCTGCAGCCCTACCTGCCCGCCAACCCCAACGAGATCGAGCGCGAGAAGGTGGAGGTGCACTACCTCGGCTACTACCTGAAATGGCACCCGCAGAGCTGCTACTACTACGCCGTCGAGCACGGCGGCTTCCAGGCCTCGCCCGAGCGGACACCGGGCACCTACAGCAAGTACAACAGCATCGACGACCGCATCGACGACTTCCACTACTACACGACGTTCATCAAGTTCGGCATCGGCCGCGCGACCTACGACGCGGCGCAGGAGATCCGCTCCGGCGACATCACGCGCGAGGAAGGCGTCGCGCTCGCGAAGCGCTTCGACGGCGAGTTCCCCGACCGCTTCGCGGAGGAGATCTTCCGCTACCTCAGCATCCCGGCGAAGGAGTTCCCCCAGGCGTCGACGATGTTCGAGCAGCCGCTGATCGACCGCGCCTACTTCGACAACCTCGCCGACTCGTTCCGCTCGCCGCACCTTTGGCGCTACGACCATGGCTCGTGGAAGCTGCGCCACGCGGTCTGGGACGAGGAGTAGGTCGCACGTGCCGAACGTCCGCCTCATCGCGCGCCTCGACATCAAGGGGCCGAACCTCATCAAGGGCGTCCACCTCGAGGGGCTGCGCGTCATTGGCGACCCGCAGGAGTTCGCGCGCATGTACTACGAGCAGGGCGCCGACGAGCTCGTCTACATCGACATCGTCGCCAGCCTCTACGGCCGGAGCAAATTGACCGAGATCGTGCGCCGCGCGGCGCACGACGTCTTCGTCCCGATGACGGTGGGCGGCGGCATCCGCAACGTCGAAGACGTCGGCGACCTGCTGCGCGCCGGCGCCGACAAGGTCGCGATCAACACGGCGGCGGTGCGGCGGCCCGAGCTCGTCACCGAGGTGTCGCGCCGTTTCGGCTCGCAGGCGATGGTGCTGTCGATCGAGGCCAAGCAGCAGGCGCCGGGCCGCTGGGAGGTCTACACCGACTGCGGCCGCGAGCGGAGCGGCGTCGACGCGATCGAATGGGCGCGCCGCGGTGTCGAGCTCGGCGCCGGCGAGATCCTCGTCACCTCGATCGACCGCGAAGGCACGCGCAAGGGCTTCGACGTCGCCTTGACGAAGGCGGTGTCGAGCGCGGTGAGCGTGCCGGTGATCGCGAGCGGCGGCTACGGCGAGCCGCAGCACCTCGCCGAGATCGTCGCCGACGGCGCCGCCGACGCGGTCGCGATCGCCGACGCGCTGCACCACCGCCGAACGACGATCGGCGAGCTGCGCGGCCACGCCGCTTCCGCCGGCATCCAGGTGCGCGCGCCATGACGCAGGTCACCGTCGTCGACTACGGCATCGGCAACCTCTTCAGCGTCCGCCATGCCCTCGAGCGCTGCGGCGGCGACGTCACGCTGTCGGGCGACGGCGCCGTCCTCGAGCGCGCCGAGCGCCTCGTCCTGCCCGGCGTTGGCGCCTTTGCCGGCGGCATGCAGGGCCTGCACGAGCGTGAGCTCGTCGACCCGATCCGGGCCTATGCTGCCTCGGGGCGGCCGCTGCTCGGCATCTGCCTGGGCATGCAAATGCTGTCCAGCGTGAGCGAGGAGTTCGGTCGGCATGACGGGCTGAACCTGATTCCCGGTCGCGTCACGGCCATCCCGCACGCCGACATCGAGGGCCGGCCGCACAAGGTGCCGCACATCGGATGGAGTGAGTTGTTGCGGCCGGCGGGAACTATCTGGGAGGGCTCCATCCTCGACGGCACCGCCGAAGCCACCGCGATGTACCTCGTGCACTCCTTCGCCGTCGTCCCTGACGATCCGGCACACCGGCTCGCCGAATGCGAGTACGGCGGCCACCGCATCGTGGCGGCAATCCGTTCGGGCAACGTCTCCGGATGCCAGTTTCATCCCGAGCGCAGCGGCGAGCACGGCCTCTCGATTTTGCGAAAGTTCCTCGAGCGACCTTGATGCACCCATGAAAGAAGAAGACATTTCCCTGGCCGACATACACGACGAGGCACTCGAAGTCGTCATCGAGCGCCTCACGCTGCAGGACATCGAGCGGCTGCAGGCGTACAGCGCCGAGTTCGTTGAGCTTCCTTGCGCTGCGTGCCGCGGAACAAGCCTCGTTCCGGCCTTCGAATGGCGCGGCTTCGGCTACAAGCGATGCGTTGACTGCGGCCTTCTGATGTTGTCGCCGGCGCCGGATGCAACGCGCCAGCTCTGGTACATCGAGACCAGCGAGGCGCTGCGCTACTGGCGCGAGCACATGCCGCCCGAGGTTCGGGCGTCGCGCGAGAAGATGTACGACGAACGCGTGCACTACGTCCGCGCGCACCTCGAAAGACTCGCGGTGGCGCCGCGTCGCATCATCGAGGTCGGCGCCGGCAACGGCGAGTTCGCGGCGGCTTTTCTGCGCGCCTGTGGCGAGTCGATCGAGCAGATGGTGCTGGTCGAACCGCAGCCGCTGGCGCTCGACCTGCCGCGTGTCGCAGTGGTGTCGACGCCGCTCGAGCAATGGTCGTCGTCGCAACGCTTCGACTTGGCCATCTCCTGGGAAGTCATCGAGCACATTCTCGACCCGGATCCGATGCTCGCCGCGATCAGACAGCGTCTGGAGCCAGGCGGCCTGCTGATCCTGTCGACGCCGAACGAGGACAGCTTCGAGACGCGCCTGCTCAAAGGGCGCTCGGCGAACCTGCTGTACGACCACGTGCGGCTGTACAACCCCCGTACCCTGGCGCGCTTGCTGGAGCGCCACGGCTTCGAGGTGCTCGAAGTGGCGACGCCGGGCCGACTCGATGTGGAGATCGTGCAGCGCGAGTACCTGCACGGTCACCTCGATCTGTCCGATCAGCCGGCACTGCAGTTCCTGATGGAGGACGGCTACCGACATCGCGCCGAGTTCCAGAGATTCCTCTGCGAGCGCCGGCTTTCGGGTCATATGCGGTGCGTCGCGAGAAGCGGCGCTTGACATGCTGACATCGGACTTTCTCGATGTCATCAACGAGATCGAGCGCACCTATCCGGTCGCTGAATGGCGCGTCGGTTCGCTGCGGATCTGGCCGCTCGTGCGCATCCGGCTCTCGCACACATTCTTCGACGCCATCCATGCCCTGGCGGCGCCGGGCCCACGGTCGGCCGCGTCGCGTGCCTCGGCCATGCTGGCCGGCTGGATGCGGTACGGATCGGCGCGCCTGCGCGATCATCGAGGCGATGCCGCGATCCCCGAGCAGCGGCCGACCGCCGTCTTTCTCAGCGACGGCGTGTCCTACACGCGCATCGACGGGCGTGCCTACGAGAAGTACTGTGATCCGCTGATCGGACGGCTGGCTGCATCGGGTATCACGTCGCTCCTGCTGAGCCCGCTCGCAAACTGCCCAGTACCGCGCCACAGCCCATCGGTGCTGATCCAGCCCAGGCTCGACCGCATGGCGACGGCGGCCTGGCTCACGGCCAAGGTGCGACGAAACGCGCTGCCGAGCCAATTGGCCGGCTTCGATGAGGCGATGCGCGACGTGCATGCACGGCTTTCGCTGCCGCCGTTCGACCTGGCCCAGATTGAACCTCGCGTGCACTACGTGCAGGCCGTCGCCCGCTACTTCGAGCGCATCCTGGAGCGCACCGGCGCGTCGAGCGCCTTCGTCGTCGCCTACTACAACCTCGTGGGCTACGCGTTCAACCTGGCATGCCGGCGCAGCGGCGTGGCTTCGGTTGATCTCCAGCACGGGACGCCGGGAGAGTTGCATCCGGCGTACTGTCGATGGAACTCCGTGCCCTCCGACGGCTACGAGATCCTGCCTGCGAAGTTCTGGTGCTGGAGCGAGCCGGATCGGACCGCCATCGAGAGCTCGGGGCCGGCATTCCTGCGCAATCACCGACCGCTGCTAGCCGGAAACGTCATGCAGGACGACTGGATCGTCGGTCGCTCACGCGCGGTGGACGAGTGCGACGCGCAGCTGCGCCGGCTGATCTCTTCCGGTAGCCGCCCCACGGTCCTGCTGACTCTGCAGCCCGGCGTGCTTTCGCCGCAACTGCGGCAGCTTCTGCTGGCGGTCGTCCGCCGGACGCGCGGCGAGCTCGCGTGGTGGGTGCGCCTGCATCCGATGATGCTCGATCAGCAGGCCGAGATCGAGCGCTGGCTCGGGCCGGAAGGTGCGCTGGTGGAAGAACCGACACGGCTGCCGCTGTACGGAGTGCTGCGCCATGTCGACGTCCACATTACCTACAGCTCGTCGACCGTTGTCGAGGCCGAGGCGTTCGGCATCAGGTCGGTGCTGCTCAGCCGCTACGGGCAGGAATTCTTCCCCTTGCAGCTGCGCAGCGGCACGGCGCTGGCGGCAGAGGAGGAAGACGCCGTGGTCGACGCACTCCGCCGACAGCTGGGGACACGCGAGTCCAGCGACGAATTGCGCCGCAGAGCGGGGCTGCGGCTGGCGCGGGCAGACAAGGCGCTGCAGGAGCTGGTGCGCGGCTACCCGCAGGCGGGGCAAGCTCGCGGGGCACACGCGTAACGCCATGCGATCCAGCACGCAGCCCGCCGACGCGACGCCGCGCTCGCTACAGCGAAGCAGCCTGGTCTACGTCGTGGCCGCGGCCGTCACAGCGCTGATCCCCTTCGCGGCGCTGCCGCTCCTCACGCGCTGGATGGGACCCAGCGAGTACGGTATCGCAGGAACCTACCTCGCCTTGGTCAACCTGGGCGCTGTGATCGCCGGGCTCAGTTCGCATGGCGTCATCAGCGTCGTCCACTATCGTGTCGGCGCCGAACACGTACCGGCCCATGTCGGAGCGTGTCTGAAGGTGCTGGGCCTCACCGCGGTGCCGCTCGCCGGCGCGCTGCTGCTGTGCTCCGAGCCGCTCTACCGCGTCAGCGGCATCCCCCCGGCGTGGTCGTGGACCATCGCACTGACGGCGGCGGCACAGTTCGTCGTCGGCCTCGGCGTTGCCGTCTGGCAGGCGCGGACGCAGGCGCTGCGCGTCGGCACCGTTCAGGTCGCGATGGCAGCGCTCTGGGCGACATCGTCGCTGGCGCTGGTCGGCACCTTCGGCTGGGGCTGGGAGGGGCGCGCGGCAGGGCAGATACTGGCTGCCTGCATGGTGGCCGCGCTGGCGCTCTGGCTGCTCGAGCGGGATGGCCTGCTGCGCTGGCGCAGCGCCGACAACGCCCCGCTGCAGGCGGCGTTGCGCTTCGGACTGCCGCTGTTGCCGCATTCCGTCGCCGGCGTCGCCATGAGCAGCGCCGACCGTCTCATCGTCAGCGGGCTCGCCGGTACCGATGCCGCCGGCCTGTACTTCGCGTCGCTCCAGATCGCCTCGGTGCTGACGGTCGGCGCGGCTGCCGTCAACCTAGCCTGGGTGCCCTGGCTGTACCGCAGGCTTGCGGCGCGCCTGCCGGGCGCGCTGGACGAGGCGGTGTTCGCGACTTACTGCGCGTTCGCCGTGCTGCTCGGTATGGCGGCGCTGATCGCCGTCAACGCGCCGTGGCTGATGACCGCAGTGGCCGGCGCCCGCTACGAGGCGGCCGCCGCCTCGCTGCGCTGGCTTGCGCCGGCGGCCGCACTCTCGGGCATGTACTACTTCGTCGCTGGCTACCTGTTCTTCGCGGGGCGGACCGGCGTCCTGTCCATCATCACCGTCTGCTGCGCGGGGCTGCAGGTCGGCTTGATCTTCCTCCTGGTGCCGCGCTTCGGGATCGAAGGCGCGGCCGCGGCGACGCTGCTCGCAATGCTCGCGTACTGGGTGGCGACGTGGCTCGCGGCACAGCGGGTCGTTCCGATGCCCTGGTTTGGTCGCCAGCTGCCGGCGGGTTCACCATGATCGCGATCGTCGACTACGGCATGGGCAACCTCGGCTCGATCCAGAACATGCTCAAGAAGATCGGTGCCGAGGCTGTGATCGCATCGGACGCGGCTACCATTTCGCGCGCCAGCAAGCTGATCCTGCCCGGCGTGGGAGCGTTCGATGCCGGCATGGACAGCTTGCACCGCAGCGGCCTGTTGCCAGCCCTCCAAGACAGGGTGCGCAGCGCCGGCGTACCGACGCTCGGCATCTGCCTGGGAATGCAGCTGATGACGCGCAGCAGCAGCGAGGGCGAGCGCCACGGGCTGGGGTGGATCGACGCTACAACGCTTCGCTTCGCGCCCGCCGACGCGTCACTCAAGGTGCCGCACATGGGCTGGAACGTCGCCCGTCCGGTGCGCACCGACGCGCTCGTCAAAGCGCTGCCCGACGAGGCGCGCTTCTACTTCGTTCACTCGTACTACGTCGTCTGCGATCGGCCCGACGACGTCCTCCTCGTGACCCGCCACGGCAACGAGTTCCACAGCGGCTTTCGTCACGGGAACGTTATCGGCGTCCAGTTCCATCCCGAGAAGAGCCACCGGTTCGGCATGCACCTGCTGCGCAACTTCGCTGAGCGCTGCTGAGATGTTGAAGACGCGCGTCATCCCGTGCCTCCTGCTGCGCGGCGCCGGCCTGGTCAAGACGACCCGCTTCAAGGACCCGAAGTACGTCGGCGATCCGATCAACGCCATCAAGATCTTCAACGACAAGGAGGTCGACGAGCTCGTCTTGCTCGACATCACCGCCACGCGCGAGCGACGCGGGCCGTCGTTCTCCGTGATCGAGGAGGTCGCGAGCGAGTGCTTCATGCCGCTCGCCTACGGCGGCGGGCTCGGCAGCGTCGACGACGCGCGGCGCGTCCTCAAGCTGGGCGTCGAGAAGGTCGTCTTCAACAGCGCGACCTGGCGCGCCCCCGAGGTCGTCCGCGACGCAGCGCGCGAGTTCGGCTCCCAGGCAGTCGTCGCGTCGATCGACGTGCGCCGCAAGATGTTCGGCCGCCACGAGGTCTTCGTCGAAGGCGGGACGCGCGGAACCGGCATCGACCCGGTCGACTACGCGCGGCGGATGGAGGACGCCGGTTGCGGCGAGATCTACCTGACGTCGATCGACCGCGACGGGACGATGAAGGGCTACGAGCTCGACCTCATCGCGAGCGTGACCGCGCGGGTCGGCGTGCCCGTGATTGCCGCGGGCGGCGCTGGCGCGGTCGCCGACTTCGGCGCCGCCGTACGCGAGGGCGGGGCCGCGGCGGTCGCGGCGGGAGCGATGTTCGTCTTCCACGGCCCGCACCGCGCGGTCCTGATCACCTACCCGAGCCGCCCCGAGCTCGAGGCAGCGCTGCCGTGAGAGCGCGCAGGGTTCGCGCTGGGGTGGCGTTGGCGGTCGTCGCGCTGCTCGCACTCGCCGGAGCGGTGTTCCTGGCGACGATCGGCATCGATGCGCTCGAGTTGCGCAATGAATTTCAGTTCTCCGACTCGTCGACAACGTACCACCAGGCGGCGCGCGGCGGCCTCGATCTCGAGTCGCTCGGCGACATCGTCAACGTCTCCGGCAACTTCCTCGGCCCGCTCATCGTCATCTGGCTCGCCGGCGACAACTACTACGCCGTCCTGGTGCTGAACGCGGCGCTGCTCGCGTTCAGCGTCGTCAGCCTGGCACGATCGCTGCGGCTGGACGCGCCGAAGTTCCTATTCGTGCTGCTACTCAATCCGATCACCGTGTCGAGCGTGCTGTCGGTCAACAAGGAGATCCTCGCGCTCGTGATGATCGCGCTCCTCGTGCGTTTCTATGCCACCAGGTCGCTGCCGGTGCTCGCCTTGGTCGTGCTCGTTTCGGTGCTTGTGCGCTGGCAGATGACGATGATCATCCTGGTCACGCTCGCGCTGGTGTCACGCCTCAATCCGATTCGCGAGCGGCGCCTGATCACTCTCGTCGTTCTGCTCGCGACGCTGTCGATCGCCTGGGTCGTGTTCGAGGATGTGCTGACGCCGATCCGCCTCACCTTCCACGACGCCGCCGCCGAGTACGAGGGCTCGGGCCTCTACGAGTGGCTCGTCAACATGCAGGACCAGGGCTGGTATTGGGCGATCTTCCCGCTCAAGGCGGCGCACCTCCTGTTCGGCGCGGGCTTGCGCTTCGACCGCCTCGTTGCGCCGGCGAATTGGTACAACGACGTCTGGCAGCTCCTACATTCGACTTGCCTGTTCGTCCTCTTCTTGGTGGTGGTACGCAGCGGACGCTTCACGCCCAAGAACGACCTCGTCTACCTCAGCCTGATCTACATCGCCGTCTTCGCGATCACGCCGATCTATACGCCGCGCTATTTCTACCCGGTGTACGTGTTCTGGGCAGCGGCGCTGTGCACCCCGGACCGGTTGTCGCCGATCCTGAATCGGCGACCTGCCCTGCGAGCGCGCCGGCGCGCCTCGCAGCTCGCGCCATCTTCGACCTGAGAACTGTGCTCGCACCCCTTCCCGCCCGCCAGACCTGTGTCCGCTGCATCATGGACACGACCGACCCCGACATCGCCTTCGACGCCGAGGGCGTGTGCAGCCACTGCCATCGATACGACCGAGTCGCGCGCGAGCGGCTGATCGCTGTCGCCGAGCGCAAGCCCAGGCTTGACGCGCTTGTCTCCCAGATCAAGGCCGCCGGCCAGGGCAAGCCGTACGACTGCATCATCGGCGTCAGCGGCGGGGTCGACAGCACCTACGTCGCCTGGCTCGTCAAGGATCTCGGCCTGCGCCCGCTCGCCGTCCACCTCGACAACGGCTGGAACTCCGAGCTCGCGGTCGCCAACATCGAAAAGGCGCTGAAGACGCTCGGCATCGATCTCTACACGCACGTCATCGACTGGGAGGAGTTCCGCGACCTGCAGGTCTCGTTCCTGAAGGCGTCGACTCCCGACGGCGAAGTGCCGACCGACCACGCCATCTTCGCACTGCTCTACGAGCTGGCGGCCCGGCACGGCGTCCGCTACGTCATCACCGGCACGAACGTCGTGACCGAAGCCGTCCTGCCGGAGAAGTGGGGATACGGCTACTTCGACTGGCGCTACGTCATGGACGTGCACCGTCGCTTCGGCAGCAAGCAGCTCTCGACCTACCCGCATTTCTCGCTCGCCCGCCTCTTCTATTACGTGTTCGTTCGGCGCATCCGCCTCGTCTCGGTCCTGAACTACGTCGAGTACAACAAGGAAGCCGCGATGAAGCTGCTGCAGGACAAGCTCGGATGGGTTTACTACGGCGGCAAGCACTACGAGTCGATCTACACCCGCTTCTACCAGGCGTACGTCCTGCCGCGCAAGTTCGACATCGACAAGCGCAAGGCCCACCTCTCGACGCTCGTCCTCTCGGGCCAGATGACGCGCGACCAAGCACTGGAGGCGATGAACGAGCCCGTGTATCCCGAACGCGAGCTGCTGCGGGACCGTGACTACAGCATCAAGAAGCTGGGCCTCAGCCAGGAGCAGTTCGCGGAAATCATGGCGGCGCCGAACAAGAACTTCCTGGACTACCGCACCAGCCGCGAGTTTTTCGAGAAGGCGAAGAAGATCGTCAACGCGGGTCGCAGATCGATCGGATGAAGCCCCTGCGCGTGCTCTACCTGCACATGATCGGTCCTTTCGGCGGCGCTTCGCGCAGCCTCTTCGAGGCGATCCGTGCGTTCCCCGCCGGCGCCGTCGAGCCGCTCTTCGTCACCCAGCGCGGCAGCGTCACCGGCTTCTTCTCGCGCCTCGGCGAGGTCATCGAGGCGCGCGGCCTCAGCCAGTTCGACCACACCCGCTACAGCCACTACCGCGGCGCACGCTGGCTCGTGCTTCTGCGCGAGCTCGCCTACCTGCCGTTCACGGTCGCGGCGCTCGGCCGCGCGCGGCGCCGCTGGCATCGCGTCGACCTGATCCATCTGAACGAGTTCACCGGCCTGATCGCGCTCTGGCTCGCCAGACGCCTCTTCGGCGCGCCGGCCGTCGTCCACGTCCGCTCGGTTGCGGAGGACAACCCGCGGCTGTTGCGCACGCGCTGGATGCACCGGCTGCTTCGGCACGAGTCGCGCGCGGTGGTCGCCATCGACGAGACGGTGCGCGCCAGCCTGCCCGCCGACCTGCCGGCCGAGGTGATCCACAACGGCTTCGCGCCGCGCGCCGCGGCAGGCAACGACGCCGCCCTCGAGAAGAAGCTCGCCGCCTTGCGCCCCGATTCGTTCAAAGTCGGCTTCGTGGGCAACCTGCTACGAGTCAAAGGCATCCACGAGCTGGTCGAGGCGGCGCGCCTGACACGCGAACGCGGCATCGATGTCGAGTTCATCGTCGTCGGCGCCGACGCGCAGCCCTCGCGCGGGATCAAGGCCCGCTTGCTGAAGGCGCTCGGGTTGGAGCAGAACGCGGGCCACGAGGTCAGCGCTGCGCTCGAGCGCCACGGTCTGCGCGACCGCTTTCACATGCTCGGCTTCACCTCCGAGATCGCCTGCGTCTACCAGCGGATGGACGTCCTCTGCTTCCCCTCGCACTACGACGCGCCAGGGCGGCCGATCTTCGAGGCCGCGTTCTTCGGCGTCCCGAGCATCGTCGCCGTGCGCACGCCCCGCGCCGACACACTGGTGGACGGCGTGACCGGCATCGCCATCGCGCCGGGCGCCGCAGGTGAGCTCGCCGAGGCGATCGTGCGCCTGGCAGGCGACCGCGCCGAGGCAACGCGGATGGGCGAAGCGGCGCGCCAGATGGCCGAGCGGAATTTCGTCATCGAGCGCAACGCGGACCGGCTGCTCGAGGTCTATCGCCACGTCTGCGCCTCCGCCGGATGAGCAGGCAGTCCGTCGATCCGGAACCCTCGGCGGCGGTGGCGGATGATCTGTCGGGCGAGCGCTCGCGAAGCGGCAGAATCCGGGCCATGCGCCCCGCGCTTCAGAGGTTTCATCCACATGTTCAAGGACGGAGTTCTCCTCATCACCGGTGGTAGCGGTTCCTTCGGCAACGCGGTCGTGCGGCGCTTTCTGGAGTCCGATCTGCGCGAGATCCGCATCTTCAGCCGCGACGAGAAGAAGCAGGACGACATGCGCAAGCGGTTCCGTCATCCCCAGCTGAAGTTCTACATCGGCGACGTGCGCGACCGGCGCAGCCTCTCGGGACCGATGCGAGGCGTGAACTTCTGTTTCCACGCCGCGGCGCTCAAGCAGGTGCCGTCGTGCGAGTTCCATCCGATGGAGGCCGTGCGCACCAACGTGCTCGGCACCGAGAACGTGCTCGAAGCCGCGATCGCGGAGGGCGTGCGCCGCGTCGTGTGTCTCAGCACCGACAAGGCCGTCTACCCCATCAACGCGATGGGAATCTCCAAGGCCATGATGGAGAAGGTCATGGTCGCGACGTCGCGCAACCTGGAGGGCACCGGCACGGTCATCTGCGGCACGCGCTACGGCAACGTGATGGCGTCCCGCGGCTCGGTCATCCCGCTGTTCGTCGATCAGGTGCAAAAGGGTGAGCCGATCACGATCACCGATCCCGAAATGACGCGCTTCATGATGACGCTCGACGACGCCGTCGAGCTCGTTCTCTATGCGTTCGAGCATGCGCGCAACGGCGACATCTTCGTGCAGAAGGCCCCGGCTTCCACCGTCGCGGTGCTCGCCGAGGCGTTGCTCGAGCTGATGCAGAACAAGGGCCACGAGATCCGCGAGATCGGAACCCGCCACGGCGAAAAGCTGTACGAGTCGCTGCTGACCCGCGAGGAGCGGGCGTGCGCGGAAGACCTGGGCGAGTATTTCCGCATTCCGCCGGACGGTCGCGACCTGAACTACGACAAGTTCTTCGAGCAGGGCGAGCAGCGGATCACGCACGGCGAGGAATACAACTCCCACAACACTCGGCGTCTCGACGTCGCGGGAACGAAGGAGATGCTGCTCAAGCTCGACTTCATGCGGCGCATCGCCCGCGGCGACGCGGCGACGCCGGAGGACTGAGCCGATGCGCATCGTCGTCACCGGCGCCGACGGCTTCATCGGGCGCAATCTCCGCTGGCGCCTGCGCGAGCTCGGCCACGACGATGTCGTTGCCCTCACGCGCGCCACTCCCGTCGAGCGATGGGAGGAGCGGCTGCGCGGCGCCGGCTTCGTGTTTCACCTGGCGGGCGTCAATCGGCCGCCCGACCCGGCGCTGTACGACGCCGGCAACGCCGGCGTCACCGATGCGCTCTGTCGCGCCCTCGCCCGCAGCGGCAGCGACGCGACCGTGGTCTACGCGTCGTCGACGCAAGCCGAGCTCGACAACCCGTACGGTCGCAGCAAGCGCGCCGCCGAGGAGCGCCTGTTCGCGCACGCGCGTGAGCGCGGCTCCGCGGTGCACGTGTTTCGGTTGCCGAACGTGTTCGGCAAGTGGTCGAAGCCCGACTACAACTCGGCGGTCGCGACGTTCTGCCACCGGATCGCGCGCGGCGAGGAGATCGTGGTCCACGACGCCGCGGCGCCGCTGCGGCTCCTCTACGTCGACGACGTCGTCGCTGCGTTCGCCGCGCTGCTCGGGCAACGCGACGCGCCCGGCGGCTTCGGCGAAGCCGGGCCGATCCACGAGACAACCGTGGGCGAGCTCGCTGCCACGATCCGCGGCTTCGCCGCCAGCCGGGAGTCGCTCGTGACGCCGCGCGTCGGAGCCGGCCTCGTCCGAGCGCTGTATGCCACCTACGTCAGCTTCCTGCCGCGCGACCGGTTCGCCTACGACGTTCCGCGCCATGCCGACCCGCGCGGCGTCTTCATCGAGATGCTGAAGACGCCGGACTGCGGACAGTTCTCCTGCTTCACGGCGCTGCCTGGCGTCACCCGGGGCGGCCACTACCACCACACCAAGACCGAGAAGTTCCTCGTCATCGCGGGCACCGCGCGCTTCGGCTTTCGC
>Ga0307409_100000556_pt1 | contig 16218 bp, 12 predicted proteins | sample 322Ometagenome_2_FD_203888 | JGI IMG/M metagenome (GOLD analysis project Ga0307409, IMG submission 203888) | Maize rhizosphere microbial communities from greenhouse at UC Davis, California, United States - 322HYB-O-2 | ecosystem: Host-associated > Plants > Roots > Rhizosphere > Soil | place... | reverse complement strand
GACACGACTTCGGGGAGTTCGTCGACCGATCGGACGATGTCCGCGAGCCCCCGGAGCTGGCGCCATTTCCCCGGATTGATCCGGGCGTGCTCCAGCAGTTCCGGTGCGTCGTAGACGACGATCGGCCGATCGAGCAGCGCGAACTCGAATCCCACTGTGCTGTGATCGGTGATCATCAGGTCCGAGGCCACCAGGTACGGACCGGCATGCGCGTCCGCCGCAAACGCGTAACCGCGACGACCGGCGAACCGGGCGAGCCGCTTCGGCCAGTCCACGTCGCCCGTGTACTTCGGATGGGGCACCGTCGAGCGCTCGTGGAGCTTGACGATGATGTTGCGGCCGGTCGCGAGGATCGTGTCGATGATGGCTTCGCCGGCGAGATGCAGCGAGGACGCCGGGGAAAACGTCGGCGCGTAGAGGACCGTCGGAAGCGCGGGATCGAGGCCGAGCCCGGCGCGGATGGAAGGTGCCGACCAGTGCCCGTTGACGAGGGCGTCCGCCTTGGGAAAACCGACCAGCGCGGCGCGTTCCGCCGCCACCACCCCGGTGTCCGTGTAGCGGCGCAACCGATCCTCGTTGGGGAACATCAGCCGATCGTAGATGCCGAAATCCACGTTGCGACCGATCGTCCGCGGGTCGTCGAGGTCGTACTTCCCGGCGACGCCGTGAAAGAAGTTCGCGCGCCGCCAGCATCGGCGCAACGCGAGGGCGTTCCACGGATCGGCATTGAGTGCCAGGTCGAAACGGCGCCAGATCGCCTGCCGCTGGGAGATGAGTCGATCCGCCAGCCCGGCGGCTGCCAGCGCCGGGCGCACCCACTCGGGCGCCTCGGACGTGAAGGTCAGCTCGACGCGCGCATCCCGCGACAGGGCGATCCAGATCGGCTCGAGCACCGCCAGGTTCATCGGGCTGCGCACTTCGATGAGGACGCGGCGAGGACCCCGCGCGAGATCGATCGCACGGTCGGCGCGCTTGACCGCGTGGACGAGCGCGGATCGGACGGCCATCATAGGCCCGCCTGCGCGGCGAGCGCGCGGCGCCGCCGCCACGGATATAGGCCGCGGAAGCGGTAGGCGAGGGCTGCCGTACGCGGCGCGTGCTCGGTCAGCCAGGCCGTGAAACCGACGAGCGGTCCGCCGCCGTGCTCGCGCAACTGTCGCAGGCGCTGCGCCGCGTCGGCGTACGCGTGGCGTTCGAGAGCGAGCTTGGCCTGCGCCAGCAGCAGCTCGCGCTCGAAGCGCACCACCTGCGCCTCGACCGCCGCCTGTTCCGGAGTGCCCGGCGCGCACACCGTGCGGATCTTCGCGTAGGACTGGAGCAGGCCGTGCAGCATCTCCACCGTGCTCTGCGACAGGCTGCCGTTGCGCACGCGATAGCGCCCGAGCGGCCGCGAATTCCGGCGGAACACGAAGCCGGCGGTCGCGGCGCGCATCCAGAAATCGTAGTCCTCGCTCCGCCACTGCTGCTCGTCGAGCCCGCCGATCTTCTCGAAGACCTCGCGCCGGAACGTCGTCATGATGAAGACGGCGGTGTCGTCAGCGATGATGTCGCGCAGCGTCAGCACGGGGTAGCCTGGTGTGAACCGCCGCATCGGTCGCCCGTCGTGCGGTCCGCCGCGGTACCAGGCAACGCCGGTCACGAGCGACGTCTCGGGATGGGTGGCGAACACGGCGAGCTGCTCCGAGAGGTACGCCGGCTCCCACGTGTCGTCGCTGTCCAGGAAAGCGAAGTAGCGCCCCTCGGCGGCGCGCATCGCGTGGTTGCGGGCGGCGGAAGGTCCGGCGTTGGTCTGGTGCAGTAGACGGATGCGCGCGTCGCGCTCCTGGTACTTCTTGACGATCTCCACCGTCTTGTCCGTCGAGCCGTCGTCGACGATGACCAGCTCCCAGTCGTGAAACGTCTGCGCCCGCACCGAATCGATCGTCTGCGCGATGAACTCGGCCGCGTTGTACGCCGGCGTGATTACGCTGACTGCAGGCACGGCTGGGTCTCTCGGGCGATCGACGGGTCCGGGGAGAGGTTGACGACGTCGTACAGCGCCGCGGCACACCGCGCGGTGGCCCGTCCCGGCTCGTAGAACAGTTGCGCGGCGACGGCGCGCCGCGTCGCCGATCCGTCGGCCGGCGCGGCGAAGGCGCGCTCGACGGCCGCGGCCGCACCCGCGGCGTCTCGCGTGTTCAGCGCCGCCGACGCGAGCAGCGACACGTAATCGGGGTGGATGTTGGCCTGCGTCAGGAGCTCGGGCACTTCGATGCGCACCAGCGGCCGGTCGAGGAGCAGGTACTCGAACCCGCACGAGCTGTGGTCGGTGATCATCGCGTCGGCGGCCACGAGGCACGGGGCGATGTTGGCGTGCAGCGCGAGCACGGAGCGAGGATTCGCGAGCAGCGGTGTCAGACGGGCGACCCAGTCCACGCCGCCCGAGTACTGCGGCCGCAGATCGCGCGACCGATCGTGCAGCTTGACGATGAGATTCACCGGCCGCCGCTGCAGCTGCTCGATCAGCTCGACGCCCATGAGATTGAGCGACGACACCGGCGACCACGTCGGTGCGTAGAGCACCGTGGGCAACGCCGGATCGAGGCTGAACCCGCGCAGCACCTCGTCGCGGCGGATGCTGCCGTCCACCAGGCAGTCCACCTTCGGCATTCCGATCAATCGCGCCGCCGCGCTGTCGGCGTCGATCGCGCCGGCTGCGACGAAGTTGCGGAGGCGACGTTCGTTGACGAAGAACAGCCGATCCCAGTGGCGCATCGACCTCGTCGGCGCGTCGAAGCCGTACTTGCCGGCGACGCCGTGGAACATCTGGATGCGCGCGGTGCCGCGCGGCAGCGTCGCCCACATGAAATCGGAGGTGAGATAGGCGTCCCACCGCGACCACGCCGCCCGTGCCGGCGACACCAGCCATGTGCCTGGCGGCGCATCCTTGTAGATCGCCCGCAGGAGCGCGGGGTCGTCGCTGGCCGTGTACGCGAACCGCACCCGGCCGTCTCCCGCCATCGCTCGCACGACCGGCGCCACCATCTCGTAGTTGACCGCCGTGCGGCTGTCCACGAGGATGCGGCGCGTGCGGCGGCGCGCGTGCAGCGCGGCATCGAGACGGCGAAGGGCGCGGACCAGCCTCATGCCGCGACCACCCCCTCGCCGATCTCTTTCGCCTCGGCATAGGCCTGCTTGCGCGCCTTGACGACGTCGCGCGCGCAGACGCAGAGGCCGAGCAGGTAGTAGAAGGTCCAGTTGAACCCGACCGACGCGAACTGCGCGCAGACGAACCAGCCGGTCATGCACGCGACGAGCGCCGAGGCCGTCGTCTCGAGGAAGACGCGCTCGTGCGGCTCGAGCCCGTCCTCCGGCTCGGCAGGCACGCCTTTGCGGCGGCGCGCCGGCGGCCGGCGGTGCATCCACGACAGCGCCTGGCGCGTCCACCACGCGGCAGCGAAGGCGCGCCAGATCAGGTAGGCGAACGCCAGCAGGCCGAAGACTCCGATCTCGGCGGCCATCTGCAGCATGACGTTGTGCGTGACGCGCCACTTCTCCGCGCGTCCGGGCGGCCCGTAGTTCATGAACTGGCCGGCGCCCACCCCCGTGACTGGATGCTCGAGGAAGATCAGCCACGCCTGTTCGAGCAGTACCCTCCGCGCCTCGTACGAACCGGTCTGGTCCTTCGTCTCGTCGGTGATGCTCGACATGCGTTCGTAGAAGCTTGCCGGCAGCGCCGGAAGGATCAACATGCCGGCCACGATCCCCGCGAGGATCGTCGTCGGCGTGATCGACCGGGTGACGACGAGATACACGCCGAACATCGCCACCGTGCCCAGCATCCCGCTGCGCGACTTCGTGAACACCAGCGTGCCGAGCATGAAGACGATGATGACGGCGCTGACGACCCGCTTCATCCACGGTCCCGGCCGTCGCACGTAGGCGAACGCGAGCGGCAGGAAGGCGGCGATATTGAGCGCGAGGTCGTTGGGGTTCTCGAAGAAACCGCCGGCCGCGCCGCCGATGCGGTTGCCTTCGTACAGGTTGACGCCGCGCGCGTAGTCAACCCACGCGCGAACGGAGATGTAGCCGAAGGCGAGCACGATGACCCAGCAGATCCGCTCGATGCGTCGCGGCGACGTCGCGCAGTTGACCATCAGCATGAAGATGAGCGCCACCTTGCTGTACTGGTCGACGAAGACGCGCACGGAGCCGCCGGGCCAGATCGAGGTGGGCACCGTGGCCAGGATGATCGCGCCGAGGGCGAGCACGCCGACGAGTTCCGGCGTCATCCGGGTGATCGACTTGCCCCGCGAGACGTTGAGGAACACCATCGCCGACAAGCCGATGATCGCCGCCATGTCGGAGACGTGCATCGCGCCGACGGCGCGAATCTGGTCCTGCGGGCGGAAGAACAGCAGGATGGAGAAAATCAGCAGACCGCCCCATCCCCAGTCCCACGTCTCGATCCGGCTGAAGCGGACGAGATGCGGCTCGTGCGCCAGCTCCGCGGCGATCTTGATTCGCGACGGCACCGTCCGGAGGGTGCCATGCCCGAATGTCAGACGTTCCGCCCGTGTCGTCATCGCCACACTCTCCGTCGTCCCACCGCGGCGACCAGGCCGGCAACGGCGGCGTAATTCATCGCCACGAAGGCGAGGGCGATCCGCGCGGCGCGATCAAGCAGCTTCATGACGCTTCACCACACCCGCGTAATTCGCGCCATTCGGGCTGGTCGCCGGCGTGACGCGCGCCGCACGGTCGAGGCACGCACCGTAGGCCGCGAGCCCGTAGAAGACCGCTTGCGCGGCGAACGCCGTCGCATAGCCCCACCACGTGGTCGCCAGCGCCGCGCTCGCCACGAACAAGGCGACGAGCGCATAGGGGACGACCAGCCGTCCGATCTTGTGCGACATGAACTGCAGCCACACGGGGTTGACCCCCGGCACCAGCAGTCGCGGCTCGAGCCCGAGCAGCTGGAAGTTTCCGGCGAGCGTTCGAACCTTGCGCCGCGTTTCGGCGGCGGCGTCCGCGGCCGCCTCGTCGAAGGCGAGCGCCGTGCGATCGACGATCACCCGATACCGCCGCAGCACGATGCGCATGGGCGTCAGCACGTCGTCCAGGATGGTGTCGGGCGGCAGCGGCTCCCAGAGCCCGCGCCGCATCGCGTACACCGCGCCGGTGACGCCGAGTGTCGAGCCGACAGCGGCTTCGTGCCCGCGCAGCCACTTCTCGTACTTCCAATAGGCGCCGATGCCGTCGCCGATGGTCGAGCGCGGGCCGACCTGAAGGTCGGCCTCTACAGAACTGGAGGCTGCACGACCCGCCGCGCCTGCGTTATCCGCGTCGGCTGCGTTATCCGCGTAGGGGCCGACCTTCAGGTCGGCCCTCATGGACTGCTCGCAATCCAACACCAGCTCACCGGAGACCGCGCCGACCGACAGCCGCGTGAAGTGGCGCACCAGGCGCCGGATGGCATCCGGCGCGAATCGCTGGCGCGCATCCGCGAACACGAGAATGGGATGACGGGCACGCGACACGGCGGCGTTGAGCGCTCGCGCCTTGCCGCCGGGCGGCAACATGATCAGCTCGACTCGCGACGCGTACGGCGCGAGCGCTTCGATCGTGCCATCCGTGGATCCGTCCGACGCCACGATGATCTGCATCCGATCCTGCGGGTAGTCGGACGAGAGCAGGTTCTCGATCCGCGCAGGGAGCCGCCGCGCCTCGTTGCGCGCCGCGATCACAACGCTCACGCCCGGCCATGCCTCGGCCCGCCGCTCGCCGAACCCCTGGGCAGACACGTCCGGCGCGCCAGCCAACCACGCCCACACCGCGAGCAGCGCAGGGTAGCCGACGTAGACGTAGGCGATGAGCGCGACCGAAGCCCAGAAGAGAAGTTCCATCTACGCCGCCGCCGGTCGAGGTTCCGGGTTGAGCCGCCGCGGCGCGCCGAGCCGGAAGACGTGTGGCCCGCCGCCGGCGAGCGCGTTGCGCGTGTCGACGACGAGAGGCGCTGATTCGCCGACCATCGTCCAGTCGAACGCCTTGTGATCCGTGACGATGACCACGCAATCGAACGAGGCGAGCGCCTCGCGCGTCAGGTCCACCGACGTGAGATCAACGCCGCCTGGCCAGTCCCGCGCGCGCAGGGCCGGGACGTGCGGATCGGCGTAACGGACGCGGGCGCCGCGTTGATCGAGGACGTGCATCACGTCGAGCGCTGGCGACTCGCGGATGTCGTCGATGTCACGCTTGTAGGCGATCCCCAGCACGAGCACCGACGATCCATTGACCGCCTTGCGAACCGTATTGAGCGCCTCGCCGACCTTGTCCGCGACGAAATGCGGCATGGCGGAGTTGACGTGTCCGGCGAGCTCGATGAACCGCGCCTCGAAGCCCGCCTGCTTCGCCTTCCATGACAGATAGAACGGATCGATCGGGATGCAGTGGCCGCCGAGCCCGGGTCCGGGGTAAAACGGCATGAAGCCGAACGGCTTGGTCTTCGCGGCGTTCACGACCTCCCAGACGTCGATTCCCATCCGGTCGCACATCAGCGCGAGCTCGTTCACCAGGCCGATGTTCACCGCGCGGAAGGTGTTTTCCAGCAGTTTCACCATTTCGGCGACCTGTGTGGAGCTCACCGGAACGATGGTTTCGATACCGGTTGCATACAGCGCCGCCGCGACGTGCGAGCACGCCGGCGTCGTCCCGCCCACCACCTTGGGGGTGTTCCGCGTGTTGAACCGCTCGTTCGCCGGATCGACCCGCTCGGGCGAGAACGCGAGGAAGAAGTCGCGGCCGGCGACCAGCCCCGTCGCCTCGAACATCGGCTGCAGCACTTCCGCCGTCGTTCCCGGGTAGGTCGTCGACTCGAGCACGACGAGCAGTCCCGGGTGGAGGTATCTCACGATCTGCTCGGCCGCCGAGACGATGTAGGACATGTCGGGGTCCTTCGTCTTGCGGAGCGGCGTCGGGACGCAGATGTTCACCGTGTCGAGCTCGGCGACAACCGAGAAGTCCGTGGTGGCCCGCAGCCGTCCCGCCTGTCCGAGCCGCGCGAGGTCGGCCGTCGCCACGTCGGGGATATACGAATGACCCGCATTGATCTCGTCCACCTTGCGCGCATCGACGTCGATCCCGACCACGTGCAGGCCGGCGCGCGCGAACTCCACCGCCAGCGGCAGACCGACGTAGCCGAGGCCGACGACGCCCGCGCGCGCGGTGCGCGCCTGAATCTTCTCGAGGAGGGAGGCAGCGAGGCTGTTCATAGCGGTTCGGTGACGCCGAAGAGGACGCGCCGGATGCGTTCCCACACGCCGTAGCGCGCCTGCGGGCGTGGATACGAGACGGGCTGATAGGCCTGGACCCGCACGCCAGTTGGCGTCACCACGGCCGGAGCGATCAGCCGCGACGGCGGTTCCATGCGGGTGTGCGCGGCGCTCATGTGCGTGGCCGCCGGGACCACCGGCGCCGGCGGGTGCGCAGTGACGATCGGAGCGGCGACGACCGGAGCCGTCGTCACTGTTGATGCGGTAGCGATCGGCACAGCGGCTGGCGCTGGCGCGGGCGGCGCCGTTGGCGCCGCGTGCGCGGCCTGCGCGATCTGGCCGGCGTGTGCGGCCGTCGGGAGGGCGGCGGCACGGGCGGCGGCAAGCAGCCGCGCTTCCTCCTCCATCACTCGCTTCTGCGCGGCAAGCGCCTGCTCGCGCAGCGCGATCTGCTGCTCGCGGTGCCTCAATTCCATTTCACGGACGCGGGCTTCTTCAAGCGCGCGCGGATCCGGGACAGGGGCTGCGGCCGACGGCGCGGCGACGGCACCGGCCGGCGCCGCCGCGGCGGCAACCGGCGGCTGTGCCGCCTCGGGATGGCCGCCTTCGGCGTGGTAGGACGCGAGCACCCCGGTCGCGTCCAGTTCCTCGAGCGCTTCGCTCACGATCGAGATGTCGATGTCGCGCCGGTCCACGCCGTACGCGAACAGCAGCGTCGCGTCGGAGATCACGTTGATGATGCGCGGCACGCCGCGGCTGCGCGCGTGAATCAGGTTCGTGACGTCGCGCGGGAACTCGACGGCCGGACCGATCGCCGCGCGGCGCAGGCGATGATTGACGTAATTGGCGGTCTCCTCCGCGTCGAGCGGCAGCAGGTGATAGCTGACCGTAATCCGCTGCCTGAGCTGCTCCAGTTGCGGGAGCGAAAGCTTCTCGCGCAGCTCCGGCTGCCCGATCAGGATGATCTGAATCAGTTTCGACTTCTCGGTCTCGAGGTTCGACAGCATCCGGATCTCCTCGAGCGCCGGGAGACTCAGGTTCTGCGCCTCGTCGATCACCAGGAGCGTCAGACGTCCCGCCTGCCGCTGCTGGACGAGGAACGCCCCCAGCCGGTGCAGCAGCACCGGCTTGCTCAACCCGGTCGGATCCATTCCGAAGTCGAGCATGATGGCCTCGAGCAGCTCGCGCGGGTCGAGCATCGTGTTCACGATGCGCGCGACCGTCGTGTTGCGATCGAGGCGCCCGAGCAGCGACTGGAGCATGGTGGTCTTGCCGGACCCAATCTCGCCGGTGATGACGACGAAGCCGGCGTGCCCCTCGACCCCGTACCGGAGGTAGCTCAACGCCTCCTGGTGCACCTTGCTCGGGTACAGGTAGTCGGGGTCGGGGCTGAGCGCAAAGGGGCGCTCACGAAGCTGAAAATATCTCTCGTACATGAAAGCTCCAGCACTCTCAGGCCGGCCTGGGCACAGCCGACGCGTCGCGTTCAATCTGGGGGAGCACTACTTCCACTGCCCGGCGATAGTCTTCCGGGAAGTCGATTTCGGTCCACGGCAAGCCGCGGGTGCCGATCGCGTGCAGCGGCCGGCGCTCGGCGAACGCCTTGAAGGCACGCGGCACCCACGCTTTGTGATCGCCGCCGGCGATCAGCGCGTCCATCTCCTCGATGAGCACGCGCGCGCCCTCCGCGCCGAACTTCGCGACGCCAAGGTTCTCGCCGTCGGCGATCGCCGGGTCCATCGTCTTCGAGATGTCGACCACGCGGCCCGCCTGCACGCGCACCTTCATCTCCTCGTCCCCGTAGGCGGTGTCCTCGTCGCGGTAGGCCAGCAGCAGCGCGTCTTCGTGCCGCGCCGTGAGCAGGTCGGTCATCAGCTGCGGGTGCACGAGCACGTCGCAGTTCATCACGACGAAGCCGCCCGTCAGCATCGGGCGCGCGAGCCACAGTGAATACAGGCTGTTGGTCTGCGCAAACCGCGCGTTCTCGACGAACGACACGCCCTGGCACGTCCGCCTCACCGTGTCGGCGGCGCACCCGACCACGACGACGATGTCGTCGACGCCGGCCTGGCGCAGCAGGCGGATGTTGCGCGAGAGCAGCGTCTCGCCGCCGAGCGCGACGAGGCACTTCGGCATGTCGTTGTTCCCGCCATTGAGGCGCGCGCCGCGGCCGGCGGCGAGGATGATTCCCTTCATCTGATCTCTAGTCCCCGATTCCTGATCTAAGCGGCCGCGAGAACCTGCGAACGCCGCCGCCACAGTTCCGAGAGTTTGCCGGCAAACCACTGCCGCTCCTCGCGGTCGAGACCGAACGCGAAGAACAGCGCGGCATAAACCACGGCGCCGATGCCCATGTGCGCCAGCACAGCGATGAGGCGGTGCGGCAGGAACCCGCGTGTGTAAGCCATTGCCGTCATCACCACGAGCGCGGGCCAGACCGGAGGCCACACCACGCGACGGAGGCCCTGCACCAGCGGCAGCTCCAACTCACGGCACGCGGCGGGGAAAATGCCGGCGATGGCGATGAACGTGACCGGAATCGCGGTTCCCAGCGCGACGCCGACGATGCCGAGCGTCTTCACGAGCATCACGCTCAGCAATACGTTTGCCACGGCGCACGCCGCCGAGACCTTGGCGACGTACGCCGCATGCCCGGTGCCCTTCAGCAGCGCGCCAGGCACGCCCATCCACGCGCGCAGGACGACGACATAGGCAAGGATCTGCGCGATCGGCACCGCTGTTTCGAAGCCGGGACCCACCCACGCACGGATGAGCACCGGCGCGGCTGCGATGACGCTGCCGCAGAGCGCGATCGCGATCGCGAGCTGGAACCGCGTCGCCTGGATCACGAGCCGCCGCTGATCCCCGAGCCGCCCCTCGACCGAGCGGTGGACGATCGTCGGGAACAGGAACGTGTGGAGCTGGCTGGTCATCCGGAAGAGCGCTTCCGAGAGACGCAGGCCGACGGCGTAGAGCCCGACCGACGCCGTATTCAGGAAGATCCCGATGGTGAAGTTGTCGACGGCGAAGTTGAGCCGCGAGGACCAGTCGATCACGGCTACATAGATGCTGAAGCCGGTGACTTCGCGCAGGCGATCGCGCCGGAACAGCCGCAGCGACAGGTGCAGATCGGGAAAGACCATTCGCGCGTTGCGCCGGTAGAGGAAGTACGGCGTCATCCGGACCAGCGTGGTCGCGACCACCAGTTCGATGAGGCCGAACCCGAGCCACAACACGAGCACGTTGACGATCGCGCCGACAATCGTCGCACCCGTGCCGATGACGTTGTTCAGGTAGTAGCGCTGAAAGCCGTTGACCACACCGCCGTAGACGGCGCTGCAGAAATGAAGCGTGACGTTGGCGGCGATGATGAGGAGGATCGCGCGCCCCGTGTTCACCTGCGCCGGATCGAGGTTGAAGATGTGCGGCAGCTGCCACGCGAGCACGATGGCCAGCAGATAGACGACCCCGCCCATCGCGCAGAAGACCGTGCTCAGCGTGCTCAGGATTTCGTTGAGCGCCTGCGCGTCGCGCTTCGCGCGGTATTGGGCGACGAACTTGACGACGGCGCTCCCGTAGCCGAGGTCGAGCACCGAAAAATACGTCGTCAGGGAGGCGGTCAGCACCCAGAGGCCGTAGGCCGACTTGCCGAGATAGTGGATGTTGAACGGGAGCACCACCAGCCCGACGAGGGCCGTGACGGCCAGCGCCAGGTAGCGGGTGCCGATGTTGCGTGCGAACGTGAAGAACGTCCCGTCGTCGCGATGCCAGGCTGTCGCGCGGCTCACTTGGCGCCCTTTCCGAAGATCACGACCTTGACCGTGTCGAAGACGATCGACAGGTCCAGCGCGATCGAGAGGTGCTTGACGTAATAGAGGTCGTAGCGCAGCTTCTCCATCGCATCCTCGATGGAGGAGCCGTACTCGTATTTGATTTGCGCCCAGCCCGTGAGGCCCGGCTTCACGGCGTGCCGCTGCTGGTAGAACGGGATCTCCTGCTCCAGCTGCTCGACGAAGAACGGCCGCTCGGGGCGGGGCCCGACAAAGCTCATATCGCCGCGCAGGACGTTCCACAACTGCGGCAACTCGTCGAGACGCGTCTTGCGGATGAAGCGGCCGATGCGCGTCACCCGGTCGTCGTTGTCCCTCGCCCAGACGGGCGTGCCCTCGCTCTCGGCGTCGACGCGCATCGAGCGGAACTTGAACACCGTGAACCGGCGGCCGCTTTCGCCGACGCGCTCCTGGCAGTAGAGCACCGGGCCGTCGGACTCGAGATACACGGCGAGGGCGGTCAGCAGCGTCAGCGGCGCCGCCAGGATGAACCCGATGGTCGCGAGCACGAGGTCGATGGCCCGCTTCCAGAACCGCGTCCACCGAGAGATGACGAAGCCGTCGGAGAAGATCAGCCAGCTTGGCTTCAGGTCGTCGATCAGGATCTTGCCGGTGAGGCGCTCGTAGGTGGTCGTCGCGTCCTCGACGCGCACGCCGGAGAGCTTGGCCTGCAGCAGCTCGGAAATCGGCAGCCGGCCTCGACGGTCGGACAGCCCGACGACGATCCGGTCCACGGCGTACTGCTGCACGATGGCCGGGATGTCCTCGGCGCTGCCCACCGTCGCCGGGTTCAGCACACCGTTGCCGCGGGAGGGGGAATCGTCGATATATCCGATGACGCGATAGCCGAAATCATGCTGCGACTGGATCTGCCGTGCGACCATCCGCGCGGTTGCGCCGGTACCGACGATGAGGACCCGTTCCTCGAGGTGGCTTCCGTAGGCGAGCCGGTTGAACAGCATCCGCCACGCGATGATCGCGATGAGGAAGATGACGAGGGACGAGACGAAGATCCCGTTGCCGATCTTCATCGACGGGATGAGCAGGTAGAGCAGCGCGACGAGGATGGACGCCGCCCCGGCGGCCTGCAGCAGGCGGATCAGCAGCTCACGACTGGAGTGGACGACGGTGAGGTCGTACAGGTCGTTGTAGTAGAAGCAGAGCTGGCACAGGCCGGTGATGAGCGCGATCTTCCAGAGATCCTGCGCGACATCCGCGCCCGCCCCATGCGCGCGTGCGGCGATGGCGACGGATCCGAAGATCAGGAGGATCTCGCATCCGAACACCGTCAGTCCGCGCGGCGACACGTACCTGTTGAACAGCTGCATGGCGGCCGCTATGTCCTGGCGAGCACGGGCCCCGGACCCCGGGATCCGGGATCCGACCCGTTCGCACGCAACCGATACTCCGGGCCCCGGACCCCGGCCTCCGGAACCCGATCACTTGGCGTCATTGAGCACCACGCCGAGCACCTTGTCTTCGTCGAAGGCCGCGAGCGCTTCATTGAGCGCGGGTCGCAGGGTGACGCCGGCGCGCACGACCATCAGCACGCCGTCGGTGAGCGGCGCCAGCGTGCCGACGTCGGCCAACGGCGTCACCGCCGGCATGTCGAAGAGCACGCGATCGAAGCGCGCACGCAGCGTGTCGACCATGCGCCGCATGGCCACGGAGCCGAGGAGCTCGGTGGGGAACTGCGGCGTCTTGCCCGCGGGAATGACCGTGAGGCGATAGTCGGGCATGTAGACCATCACGTCATCGAGGGTTGCGTCGCCTGCGAGCAGTTCGGCAAGGCCGGGTCCTGCGGGGAGGCCGAAGAGCGCGTGCACCGATGAGCCGCGGAAATCGCCGTCCACGAGCACCACGCGCCGCTGGAACTCCTGCGCCATCGTCAGTGCGAGATTGGCGGTGGTGATCGACTTGCCGTCGCGCGCGCCGGGACTGGTGACCATCAGGGTGCGGAGGGCTGCCGTCTCCTCGCGGTGACTGATGCGGGCGCGGAGGCTGCGATACTGCTCGGACACCGCCGAGTGCGGGTTGATGGCTGCGACGAGCAGCGGGTGCAGCGTGGCGATCGCCGTGCGGACCTCCGCCGGCGCCACGGTGCTGACCGGCACCGCGGCAATCGGGCCGCTCGCGCCAGCCTGCGGAATCTGCGGCGCGAGGGGGGCGAGGGGTACAGGAGAGGAGGGCGCCGAAGTCGGCGCGAACGTGTCGAGCGCCGAGGTGCCGTCGATGCGCGGCGCGGCCGCGCGCGACGGCGTGAAGTCCTCCGTCTGGGTGCGGCGCGTCGTGCCGTCGCGTTCCGCCTTGGCGAGGATTTCCTGAATGCGGCTCATGTCGTCTTCTCTCCTTAGGCGAGGTTCGCGATGCGCGGGATCTCACCGAGCACCGGCACGTCGATGTCGTTCAGCGCGCGGGCGTCGTGGATGGAGCGGTCGAGGTACTCGCGGCCGAGCGCGAGTCCGCCGCCGATCACGAACCCGGCGAGCAGCGTCACCACCCACAGGCGCTGGGGGTTGGGCGAGAACGGCGTCTCGGGGAAGCCGGCGCGCGCGAGCACGGTGAACTGCTCGCTGCCGCGGCTGCGCTCGAGGCTCTCGGCGATTTCCGCGTTCCGCTTGCGGCTCGAGAGCTGGCTGTACTGCTCGCGTTCGAGGTCGTACTCGCGCTGCAGCGACGCCATCTGCTGCTCGACACGCGGCGCCGAATCGACGCGCGCGCGATACATCCCGATCTGCGCGCGGATCTGCGACTCCTGGCGCTGCAGCTCGCGAATGCGCAGGCGCGCGCGCTCGGCGTCCGCGAGCAGCGCCCGGTAACTCGGGTCGATGCGCAGCGTGGCGACGCGTTCGCTCTCGGGGCGAGCCTGCTCCGCGGCGACCGAGGCCTGCGCCGCTTTCAGCTCGTCGCGCAGCCGCACGATCTCGGGGTGCTTGTCGGTATAGTTGCCGCGCGCCGCCTCCAGCTCGCGTTCGAGCTGCACGACCCGGATCGCGCCGGGAGAGGCAGTGGCCGGCATGCCGGGAACCGCCACTTCGTTGGCGGCGCCCGCCTTCATCGCCTCAATCTGCCGCTCCACCATCGACAGGCGGTCCTGCTCGCCGCGAATCGTGTTGGCGTTGGTTTCCAGCTGCTGCTGCAGCCCCGTCACCATCGCGACGTTGGCGTTGGTCTGCTCGGGCAGCGCGCCCATGTACGCTTCCTTCGCGACGCGCAGCTGACCCTCGAGGACGCTCAGCCGCTGCTGACTGGCCTCGAGCTGCTTGCCGATGAAGGCCGACGTCTCCTCCGCCCGCACCTCGCGCTTGCGCGAGCTCTCCTGGACGAACACATCGGCGAGGCGGTTCGCCACCCGCTGCGCCATCTCCGGCGTCGAGTCGCTGTAGGCGAGCGTGAACTGATCGAAGCCCGCGGGCTGCCCCTGTTCCGGCTTGACCCACGCCACTGCCGTGCTCCGGCGCACCAGCGAGATCGCCTCCTTCACCGGCATGTGCTTGTCGAAGCCCTCTTCACGCACCACGCGCTCCAGCACGGAGGGGCTGAAGATTGTCTGGGTGATGCTGCGCGCGCGCTCCTCGGGAGAGATTCGCGCCTGCTGGTTCAGCAGCTCGGGCGCCATCGAGGGGATGCTCACGCCGATGGTCGCGGCCGACTGGTAGATCCGGGGCAGCCAGGTCACCAGGGCGGCGGCCAGGAGGATGGCGAGCACGACCGGCGTGATGAACCACCACATGCGCCGCCGCAGGACGGAGACGTAGTCGAGCGGATGGAAGGAGGCGTTTTCCATTACTGAATCCTCATGGGCTTGGAAGTGACGAACTGGATGCCGACGCGGGTCCGGTCGACGTTGCCCTGCGCCGATGATGTCTGGTGGTTGACGGTCACGAACGCCTCGGTCCGCAGCCACCGCGTGATGGCGTAGCCGAACGTCCCGTTCGTCCACGTCGTCGACAGCTCAATCGGAAAGCTGGTCGTCAGCACCGGCGTGTTCCGGCGGAAGGCGACGCCTCCGCTCGCGAACATGCGCCCGCGGGCGAACGGGACGTGCACGCGCGCGTACACCTCCTGCTTCGCCGTCATGCCGCCGAACCCGAAGGAGGGCACGAAACTGCGGTCGAACCCGCCGTCAATTGCCACCTCGCGGATCAGGTGCGACACCGACGCGCCGTAGGCCGGACCGGTCCGCGACTCCCCGGTCTCCGCGACGCGGAGGTAGGCGGCTCCGGCCATGCCGCGGATCTTCGTCTCGGGGCCGAGGACGTACTCGGCGACGACCGCGCCCTGCTGCGAGTCGATGATCTCTTCGGCGCCGTCGATCGACGCGTGGTGGTACATCCAGGCGCCGCCCACGTCGAGGCGGCGCGAAAACGCATACTTCAACTCGACCGACGGGCTGTGCTGGTGGCCGCCACGCAGACGCTGGAAACGCGGATCGCGATCGAACTCCACCCACTGGAAGGCGTAGGACGTGGCCAGCTTCATCCGGCGCGTCAGCGCTGCAGTGAAGCCGCCGCCCGAGGTCATCATCGTCGACCCGACACGGGTAAACGGGATGCCGGAGAGCGTCTCGAGCTGGTCGGTGGATGGCGCCAGCGTGAGCTGGTGCCGCGTGTTGAAGGTGAGGCGCGGCGTCATCAGGTAGCTGGCATCCACCCGCCCCCGCTGGTCGTAGCGCGTCAGCTCGTCGAGCGTGCGGTAGGTTTCGAGGCGGCCGGAATAGCCGGCGTTGAACTTCGCGCGCTTGCCGTTGAAGTCGATCGATCCGCGCGGATTCACGATGCCAACCCACTCGGCGATCTCGGGGTTCAGGTTGTTGGGATCGTTGCGCACGGTGACGTTCGAGTCCCACATCCCGCCAAGGACGATGGCCGGGCGGAAGATCCAGCCGGCATCGAGCCGCTCGGGCTCCCACGGGGCCGGCTGCGCCGCCGCGGGAGCAGCCAGCGCGGTGAGCACGACGACGGTCAGGACGTAGCGCATGATCCGATCGCTTTCACAATCAAAAATCAAGAATCAAGAATCAAGAATCAAGAATCAAGAATGGTTACGGCACCACAATGGTGTCGCCCGGCTGCAGGTTGACCGGCTCGATCTCGCCCTTGACCGCCTTCTTGTAGTCGAAGCCGATCGTGCGCGTG
>Ga0307409_100000554_pt1 | contig 16247 bp, 11 predicted proteins | sample 322Ometagenome_2_FD_203888 | JGI IMG/M metagenome (GOLD analysis project Ga0307409, IMG submission 203888) | Maize rhizosphere microbial communities from greenhouse at UC Davis, California, United States - 322HYB-O-2 | ecosystem: Host-associated > Plants > Roots > Rhizosphere > Soil | place... | reverse complement strand
TGGGGACCTCAGTAAGGTACGGTTGTTCGTGGGGATAGAAGAGTTCCTCGTGAAGTTTCTCTCCTTTTCGCAGCCCAGTAAAAATAATCTGGACGCTGTCGTGGGCAGGGGAAGTTAGCCGGATGAGATGTCTGGCAAGATCCACGATCTTCACTGGGGCTCCCATGTCCAAGACCAAAATGTCTCCGTTGCGAGCTACCGTCAGTGCTTGTAGCACAAGCGAAACGGCTTCCGGGATGGTCATAAAGAAGCGGGTAACTTCCGGGTGAGTGATACACACTCTACGGTCCGTAAGGATTTGCTGCTGAAGCAGGGGAACGACGCTGCCTTGGGATCCGAGCACATTACCAAAACGGACAGCCACGCAGCGCATCCTCCCAGTGGGTCGCGATGCGAGGAGGAGCTCTCCGATTCTTTTCGTGGCTCCCATAAAACTGCTTGGGTGGACCGCTTTGTCTGAAGAGATCAGCAGGAACGAAGTACACCCACCGGATTCGGCCGCGTCAACGAATTCCTGCAATCCGAACACATTATTGCGCAGCGCGGCCACAAGGTTACTTTCCATCAGTGGGACATGCTTGTAGGCTGCCGCATGGATGATTAGGCGCACGCCGCTTTCCCGCATGACGTTGATGACGCGCCGGTCCCTGAAATCTGAAACGCAATACGTAACCGGGCCCGCTGAGAACCGCCTCCCAAGCATTGACTGTAGATTGAATAGAGCAGTTTCGTCGTGATCGACGCAGATAAGACGTTGCGGTCTGTATGTCAATATCTGCGCACACAGCTCTGATCCGATTGATCCCGCGGCGCCAGTTACCAGTACACATTGCCCACTGATTGCATCGCGAACCGAGCGCATGTCAAGTTGAACAGGATCGCGGCCGAGGAGATCTTCGAGGTTCACATCACGCAACTCGCGAACTGTTGCTCTGCCGCGCACAAGCTCGTGGAGGCTTGGGATCGTCCTAAACTTTAGCTTTGCTTGCTCACAAACCTGAACAATGCTGCGCATTTGCGCGCCGGTTGCCGAAGGAATCGCGATCAGGATCTCGTGCACAGGATGCTGATTGATGATCTCCGGCAATTTCTTAATCGCCGCAAGTACCGCGACTCCCTGGATGCGCATGCCGCGCTTGGCTGGATCGTCATCGAGACACCCCACGACATGGAATCCACTTTCTGGCTGCGAAAGTTCCCTTATCAACATTTGACTTGCGAAGCCCGCCCCAACAATCAGGACTCGGCGGCAATGTGAGTCGGGTTTTGCGGAACGCTGTCTAAGGGCACGCGCTGCAACGCGTATGCCGCCGAGCAAGGTCGCAGTGGTGATCGCTTCCAGAAGATAAATGGAGAGCGGAAACTCATGCAGCCCAAGTACGTAGCGGATCGAGATTGCAAAACCGACGGTGCCCATAACCACTGCCTTCGCAAGATCGAGAGCATCGTTGATCCCGGTAAGGTGCCAATAGCCGTGAAGGAGTCCTTCGCGCCCCAAAGCAGCAAGGCGGATTAGAAGGAGAATGGGAGCCGATCCGATCATCAATCCCGCATACGGGAAGGTGAACTCGAAACGCAATGCCCATGCCGCACCGAGCGAGGCAAGGATGGCAGTAATCTGAACGATCAGAATCCGGGAAGAACCAGTCAATGGAATGTTAGCCCTGAGTAACTACTGAATAAGTTAGGTTCCTGAACGACGCGGCAAAACTGCTGCCGTGCGAAGCAGGAGCTTGAGATCGTATGAAAACGACACCTGGCGTACGTAATCGAGGTTGAGCGAAAGCTTGGAAGGGAGCACGACATTGCGATATGCGACTTCCGAGTCTTCCGCGAGTTCCAGCAAGTCTTCTTCATTGCGATATGCAATCGACGCCAGGTCGGTGATGCCGGGTCTCACGTTAAGAATTGCCTCAAACTTCTCGGGAAACTCTTCCACATACAAGGGCAGTTCCGGACGAGGCCCAACCAGGCTCATATCTCCACGAAGCACGTTGATGAATTGCGGCAATTCGTCCAATTTGTAACGCCGAAGGAATCGTCCGATGGGGGTGATCCGGGGATCATGCTCGCGAGTGATCCCCGGGCCAAGCCGGTCAGCTCCAACGACCATGGTTCGGAATTTAAGGATGGTAAAGACTCGTCGATTTTTGCCAACTCGAGTCTGACGAAACAGAAAGCCACCAGGCGAGCTAACAGCGATCATCGCCGCAATGATGACCATTAGCGGCATGACAAGAACAATCGCCATGGCCGAAGTAATTACGTCAAAGAGCCGCTTGCCACCTTCAAGGTATAGGAAGGGTTTAGGCATTCTCTTGAGCGATGCGAATTACAGAGTCGATAACATGCGCGACCTGATCGGGGGTCATCGTAGGAAATAAAGGCAAGGACAAGCACCGACCGTATTCAGTTTCTGCCACTGGGAAATCTCCACCCTTGTAACTGAACCGCTCCTGGTAAAACGGATGCAGATGTAGCGGGATGAAGTGAACGCTGGCACTGATTCCCTGCTGCTTCAACTCGGCAATAAACTGATCGCGATTGATCGACAGGTATTCAAGATTCAAGCGCAGTACGTAAAGATGATGGGCAGAATCGCGGTCTTGGTATCGTGTTGGAATTTCGAGCGAATTTAGCGTTCCGAAGGCTTCGTCATATTGGCGTGCGATCCGTTCTCGCGCACTCAGCAATTCCTGCGCTCTAGACAATTGCACGAGTCCAATCGCTGATTGCATGTCAGTGAGGTTGTATTTGAATCCGGCCTCCCGGACTTCGTAGTACCACGATCCCTCTGACGAATAGCGTTTCCATGCATCGCGCCCGATGCCATGTAAACGCATCAGTCGCATGCGGTCGGCATACTGATCGTTGTTGGTAGTGACCATACCGCCTTCGCCAGTGGTCAGCGTCTTCGTTGCGTAGAAGCTGAAAGCGGTGATATCGCCGATCGCTCCAATGGGAGAGCCGCGATAGGATGAGGGAAAGGCGTGGGCTGCGTCCTCGATTAAGGGTAACGCGTAACTCCACGCGAGTTCCCGTACTTCCTCCATGTCGCACGGCACTCCGGCGAAGTGGACCGGGATGATCGCACGCGTACGCGGCGTAATGCGCCTTGCGCAATCTGCGGGGTCAAGGTTGAGGGCGTCTCGCTGCACATCGCAAAGAACCGGCCTTGCACCGAGATAACACACGGCTTCGGCGGTCGCTGTAAACGTGGTTGTCGGGACAAGAACCTCATCTCCAGCAGCGATGCCGATCGCCTCAAGCGCGAGGTGCAACGCCGCCGTGCATGACGATACCGCGATAGCGTGACGTGATCCGACGGCAGCCGCGAAGCTCTGCTCGAACTCCTGCGTGCGAGGCCCCATCGTAAGCCAGCCCGAGCGCACGACATCCGCAACCGCCTGTACTTCCTCTTCGCCTGTCGCAGCCACGTGGAACGGAACAACGATCTGGGTTATGTCGCTCTTCATGGTTTGCGGATTACTGCCAAGTAGTGCGTGGAAAAAATCTTCATACTCGAGAGGACTCGATAGGCCATGCGGGACAGCGGTGCGACTGCCCTTCCCAACGGAGGCGCGAGTGTGAGCCTGCGTGCGCTGATCGACGTCCTGGGAAACAGGGTTCGCAAGTCTTCCAACGTGAGGCGCTTTACATCGCGATTGCGGGGATTATTTACGAAGAAATCATAGGAAAGGATTGCACCGCCGGGTCGAAGAACCCGTAACATCTCGTGCGCGATCTGCTCTCTTTGGGCTTCGCTTAAGACAGAACTCAACATCGTCGCCTGGATTACGATGTCGAACTTGTCATCTTCGAACGGCAGATCCGAAGCGTCTGCAAAGCAGATACTCGAAGCCGGTGGACATAATCGGTGCGCCCTCATTACGCGCTCCGTAAGCAGGTCCACGCCAACAATTTTCTCGGGATGAACTCCCCACTGAATGAACTGCCTGATGAAATATCCATCTCCGCAGCCGATATCTAGCACAGAGACACTCACGAGATCGGCAAACCCTAGTTCAACTAAAGCATCGAGGATATGGAGTTCCCGCTCGTGGAGCAGGAGCTGATTGGCGCGATTGAAGTAAGTGTAATGAGCATTTCGAGCATGCCGTCGCGAATACGCATCGACGATCCGATTGCGCTCATATTCACGGTCAACTGTGGCGAAGATGTTATCCAGCTGGCTCAATGAGAGATCTCCCGGCAGACGTTTCCCGACGAGCGCGTTGCGCCGCTCCTGATACAACACCCCACAGGGTTCCAGTCCCGTATGCAACGTGGAACAGCAGAAAAACTGGAAGAAGCAAACAGGGCAGCCATGATCTTGATCGCCACGCCTCACATCCAGAATATGCACTCGCAATCACGATGTAGGCGGCGAATGGGGCCGCTGAAGTATGGGCGACCCAAGGCGGAAGAAAGCCGCTGATGTACCCTAACCTCGATGCCATTGCGAGAAGCAGACCAACCACAAATACTGCCGGCACGAGATGATGTGCATTCATCGACTTGCGATTTCTCCTCATGCTGACGGCATTCCAAAATCCGTTCCTGAAGGCGTAGCGCACCAGCGCCTCGACACTGGACTGCGCTCGATACCAGCACCGCGTCTTCTCTGTCAGGTAGAGCCGATGGCCGCGCTCACGCACGCGCTGATTTAGATCGTTGTCCTGGTTGCGAGTGAGCGACTCGTCATATCCCCCAACTTCGGCCAACACTTCCGCGCGGAACAGTGGATAGGGGATGCTGTCCACGAAGCCTTTATGCTGCGTACGAAAAGAGCCTGACGAACTCCCAAACTTGCTGGTTAAAACCATCGCGGCGAGTTTGGCTTCGAAAGAATCGCACGCCGGTACAGTGATCACGCGACCGCTGCATCCTGCGGCCCCGGTGCGCCGAAGCTCGGAGAGGCATGTAGCGATGTAGTCGCTGGCATATTCGGTGTGCGCTCCGAGTATGCAGATGTACTGTCCCCTAGCGCGTGCGATTCCAATATTGAAGGCAACAGGGGTTCGCCTTGCGGGATTGTTTACGATGTAAAGGCGGGAATCGTATGCCGCAATTCTTCGGACAATCTCAAGAGTGCCGTCTGTGGACCCTCCATCCACAAGGATCAACTCCATGTCGAAATTACCGCACGTCTGTCCTAACGCCGAAGTGATGGCAGATTCGATCGCCTCCACTTCGTTCCATACAGGCATGATGATTGAGACGAGAGGCTTGGGATTATCTGGGGTCATGGCTAGTCAGCACAGGCTGCGATTTCCAGCTCTGTTGCGGGAACTGAAACCTTTGGAGCGCACTGTCCATCATCGAGCGAATAAGCCGTACCGCATTGCTCGCAAATCGGGTTTGCTACATCCGCTAAGCGGATCCCACACTGGCACATCCAGCCGACTCGGCGGGCCGGAACACCCATCATCAACGCATACTCAGGGACGTCTCGTGTAACCGTTGCGCCCGCTGCGACGAAGGCGTACTTCCCGATCGTGATACCGCACACGATGGTCGAGTTCGCACCCAGCGTCGCTCCTCGGCGGACCAGTGTCTTCTTAAACTCATGACGCCGCACGATGTGACTCCGTGGATTGATGACGTTAGTAAAGACCATCGATGGACCACAGAACACGTCGTCCTCCAGATCGACTCCGGTATAAACAGCGACGTTATTCTGGATCTTCACGTTATTCCCGATCTTTACCCCCGATGAGACGAGCACGTTCTGCCCGATGACGCAACGCTCCCCGATCTGGCTGTCGTTCATCACATGTGCGAAGTGCCAGATCTTCGTTGCCTTCCCGATTTTGCAGGGCTCATCGACCACTGCTGTTGGGTGTGCATAGAAAGGGGGCAGCGCTTGGGACATCACGAGCGGAGTTCCCGCCGCCCGCAGAGAGTTTTCCGCGGCCTGGAGTACACGCAGCACTTTCAGTGCGCTCTCGCCATCAGTAACAGGCTTTGAACGATCATCAATACATTCGAGGAAGTGACGGCATTCCTGTTTGAGCGGCTCGAGCGTGGCGATCTCAACTACACGGCCTTGCTCTTTCTGAGCAACTGGTGTGCGCGCGATCCAGTTCACGCGGTGCGAATACAGCACGAGCTTCTGGTCTGGCGAAGTGTCGTCAAATACCGCCATCGCTTTGTCGCCGACAACACAAAGCTTCTGCTCCTTGAACGGGTGCAGCCAACTGACAAATATGTGCGCCTGAACACCGCTCGCGAATTCGCAGGTGGTTACTGTTGTATCCGCTATGTCGCTGTTGACGTATGCCGCTCCGTGTGCGGAAACACGGGTTGGGTCTTCTCCGAGCAGCGAAAGAATCACAGCAATGTCGTGCGGCGCGAAGCTCCAGAGGATGTTCTCTTCCAGGCGAAGCTTCCCCAGGTTGAGGCGTGAAGAATAGATATAGCGCAACTTCCCGAGTTCGCCCGTGCTCACCAGTCGTTTGAGTTCCACGACGGCGGGGTGGTATTCAAGGATGTGTCCTACCATCAAAATGCGATCCATGCGGGCGGCGAGCTCAACCAGGTCCTTGCCATCTTCCTCACGGAGTGCAAGCGGCTTTTCTACGAAGACGTCCTTGCCCGCGAGAAGGGCTTTGCTTGCCAACTTGTGATGCTGCGCTGCGGGTGCGGCAATCACGACGGCATCAATGTTGGGATCATGGACTACGGCATCGAAGTCTGTTGTGGTGCCTGCTCCGTAGGCGGAGCTCGCACGCTGTAATGCAGCGTGATCTACATCGCATACGGTGTGCAACACACCGAGTTCATGGAACACGCGGGCCAGGTTCTTGCCCCAATAACCGCAGCCTACAACTGCAAGTTGTTTCTTCATTGATTCGCCTTTGTTACGCCTGTTGATAGAACTGCGCGATCGCGCCCACCACAATTTCTTGCTGAGAAAGCGTAAGCTCCGGATAGATTGGAAGTGCCAGTACTTGCTCAGCCGCCGCTTCCGACTGAGGACATATGGCCGGGCAGTCTGCGAATGCTGGCTCGCGATGGAGAGGCGCGGGGTAGTAGATCTCGGTCGGTATTCCCGAGGCATCGAGAAACTGTTTTAGTTCATCCCGGCGTTCGGCCCGGATGGTGAACTGGTTATAGACGTGAAGGCAAGTCGAATCCTCAACTGGCGCTTGAACGAACCTCTTCAAGCCTGCCGCCTTAAATAGTTCGCGATACCGTCTCGCGTTCATGCGGCGGCCTTGGGCCCACTCATCCAGGCGCGGCAACTTCACGCGGAGAATGGCAGCCTGTATGGCATCCAAGCGACTGTTCACCCCTAACATCTCGTAGTGGTATTTCTTGCGGCTGCCGTGAACTCGCAGGATTTTCAGTTTGGCGGCGAGCTCGGAATCGCTGGTGGTGATGATGCCCCCGTCCCCCGCGCCTCCGAGATTTTTTGAGGGGAAGAAACTGAAGCATCCCACGGTCCCCAGTGCACCTACCGCGCGACCGTTCCGGCGAGCCCCAATGGCCTGTGCCGCGTCTTCTATCACGGGAAGGTGATGTCGTGCGGCAATTGCATTTATCGCATCCATGTCCGCAGCCTGCCCGAACAGATGGACGGGCATGATGGCCTTCGTGCGAGGAGTAATCGCGGCCTCAATGGCTTCCGGACTGATATTGAAGGTGACTGGATCGATGTCCACAAACACCGGCCGCGCCTGTTGTCTTGCGATTGAACCGGCGGTGGCAACGAACGTGAACGGTGTCGTGATGACTTCGTCGCCGGGGCCGATCTCAAGCGCCATCAACGCAAGCAGCAGTGCGTCCGATCCCGATGCGCAGCCAATGGCAAACTCAGTCCCGACATATTTAGCGATCTCCACTTCAAGGGCGGCGACTTCGGGTCCTAATATGAAATGCTGGCTGTCGAGAACGCGAGTTACAGACTGTTGAATCTCAGCTCTAATCTGCGAGTACTGTGCCTTTAGATCCAGGAACGGGAACTGCATTGAGAGGCTGCCTGATGGAATAGATTCCTTAGACTGAACTGCTATGGACATAGATGGAGCTCCTGAATTCCTCATGTGCAGCAAAGTCTCCTACTGCTGAAGCGATGTCGGAAGTCTGTAAATGGCTCTTCATTACGGCTGGCGATTGACCGTTGAAGAGATGTTCAAGCTGGGTTGAGATCGTCTTCACGTTGAAGTGTTCTGATATCCGCCTGCGACCGTTCTCGCACAATCTTCGGCACAGTTCTGGGTCATCAATGAGCCTTTGCATCTCGCGCGCAAGGATGCGGAAGTCGCCGGGCGGCACCATGATTCCGCAGCCGGGCGCAATCAGTTCCGGAATCGAGCCTGTGCGCGTGGAAATCACGGGAATCCCGAAGCTCATCGCCTCCATCAGCGCGACAGGAATTCCTTCGTGCTCACCGCGGCCCAGATTCAGGCTGGGCAGAACAGCCGCGAAGATTCTGTTTTGTGTGTACATCCGCACTATTTCCCTGTGTGGCAGGGCACCCAGAAAATGGACGTCGTTCAGCAGCCCGGCTGCCGAAGCCTCGGCTTTCAATTGCGTTTTCAATGGACCGTCTCCTGCAAGCAGGAGCCGAAATGGTTGTTCTTGCTGCTTGAGCAGGAGTGCGGCTTCCAGCAGGTACTTGTGTCCTTTTACGAGCACCATATTTGCGGGACACAGAAAAGTCGGAACGTTCTTTGAAGCTGAGGGCACTTCCTTTGGAACGCGCACACCAACATGAAGAACCACGGCCTTCTTCTCGAGCACGTCAGAAACCTGCGGCGCCATAGTGACTGCTCGTTCCGAGATAAAACGCGCGAAGGCGGTGCTCTGAAGCTTTTCCTTGAGTAAATCATTCCGCTTGATATCCGACCGATGACAACTCATGCTCCACGGAATCCGCGAGAAGCTGCTCGCGATCACGGCTATTGTTGCCGGCGCGGAACACCAGTAAGCGTGAACGTGTTCGATTTCGTGCTGGCGGCAAACGCGTGCGAGCCAAAGAGACTTGGGCAGTAACAAAATCGTGCGAGCCAACGAAGCCAGCGACTTGCAACACAACAGCAGTCTCAAAATCTTTAAGGCTTGCAACGGGAAGCAAATTGCTTCGAACAGAGCACTTTTCAGCATCCGAAGTGAACACAGCGGGCCGGATCCGCGTAGTTCAGAGATCTTTGCGTCATGTATCTGCTTGTCGCGCGCCCACATCGGCACGATCTCGACTAAGTGCCCACGCCGGCGTAGCTCTTCTATTTCGGCGATTACAAATCCTTCGCCGGGCCCGTAAGGGAAGCTTGATGTTATGTATGCGAGTTTCATGCAGATTGCATTGAGGCCGCATTCGCAGCCTGCGTACTTGCAGGAGGATCACTCACAAACCTGTAGAGATCTTCGTAGGCGCGGACCATTGGAGAGATCCCGAAACTGCAGGTTGCAACCGAATGGGCCGCAGCCCCCATTCGTAAGCGCAGATGGCGATTTGTGCACAGTAACGTGAGGGCATAGGTCAGCGCTCCACAGTTACGCACTGGCGTGATCATCCCCGTGGTGCCGTGCTCAATCAGAATCGGGACCGCGCCGACATCGGTTGCTATTACCGGCACACCTTCCGCCATAGCTTCCATTACGACTAGCGGTGTTCCTTCCCAGTCCGAGCACATGACGACTACATCTGACGCCGACAGCAGCGGCACGACATCCTTCAGGACTCCTAGAAACTTTATGCGGCCTTCCACCCTGCATTCATCCGCCAGTCCGCGCAGAGACGGTAGTAGTGGCCCATCGCCGGCAAACGCCAAATGGGCCCGCCCGGTTACAGTCGAACCACATCCCGCGAACGCACGAATCGCGAGCGCCGGATTCTTTTGCTCCGACAGGCGTCCTAAAACCGTGATGAGGATTTCATTCGTCTCGACCCCGTGTTCTCTCCGCCACGCTAAGCCATTCACCGGATTGTTCTCGTACTTTTCGATTGGGATCGCATTAGGCAGGCAAGCTACTCGCTTAAGTCCATAGAGCCGCTCCGCGCTTTCCGCAACCCGTGGCGATATCGCAACCGGCCTTACGCCGGCGTGGAAGGCGAGCGCCTGCACGAACTTGCCGACGCCGTCCGATTCCCGTTCGGCCATATTGTGCAAAGTGTGAATGGTGTGAATGCCGCGACACTGCAGAGATGGCAACGCGTACCGCAGAACGTGCCGATGGGTGTGCACTACATCTGGCCGCAAGCGAGCAAGGACTCGATCGATCTGCCAGAACATTCGAACGTCGAATCCTCGATGTTTTTCGAGGAATGTGACTTCAATTCCTGCTTCCAGCAGCTTCTTTTCAATCTCGCTTCCCGTTGCCCCCGCAAGACTCAGCACGTGGCACTGAAAGTCTGCTGAATCGGCCAGTGTAGCGAGATACATGAGCACGTGCTCCGCGCCGCCCATTCCCAAGTCGGGGATAATGTGCAGCACGCGCCTTTGCGGCGGTCGGCTCTCACTCACTGCTGATTCCTTCCCCGAAGCGTTCGCTCGCCAGGGGAGTAGCGATTAAAGCAACGAGGAACCAGAAGAACTCCATCACTCGCTCTTCCATAAAGGACGGAACAGAGATTCCATTCACCAGCATCGCAACGACCGACGCGGTAAGGCCCAGGGCGGCATAGCGAAGGGGATGCTCGATGTTGCGCGCAATCTGGACAAGCCTGCGCAATACAACGCTTATTACAAGCAGGAATACAGCGATGCCCACGATTCCGCCGCCAATTAGCAGTCCGATGTATTGGCTGTCCGCCGGAGCCAGCCGCACTCCGGAACCGCCGAGCAACGGATGCCTTGTCCAGAAGTCGAAGTTTGAAGACCAGAACGCAAGTCTCGCGTCGTAAATGCGTTCTCCGTTATCAGTTGTAAGCGTCAGCAAGTCCTGCAGCCGGCGAAGTGTTTCCTCAGGCAAAACTTGCCACAAACCGGCAATAGCCGCCACGGTCGTCGCTCCCACTCGCACCGCGAATTTCAACGAGACCATCACCAGCACAACCAGCACCCCAACTAAGGCACCCGCAACTGCGCCGCGCGACCAGCTGACCGCAAGTCCAGACGCTGACGTCGCCGTCATTGCTAATGCGAGCCAGCGATGTTTCACGAGTTGGGTCGCTGCCAGCGCCAAGGTCATGCAGAATACGATCATGCAGAATGTGCCAAATGCATTCGGCTGGCCGTCGAAGGTCCCATACGCGCGTCCAACCGCAGACATCGCATCGATGACCGCCTGCTGCTCAGCCTTGCGTGTATAGATTCTGGTGCTCAGTTCGACCGCCGGTTGCCAGCCGTTGTATTGCGCGAATCCTACAAGTACCGTTCCAGTGCCAAGAACGAACGCCCAATGCAGCAGGCGCAAGCGCTCTCTTGCGGAAAGCAGCGCGACAACGCTCGTGAACACGATCATGACGAGGACCGGACGAGTTTGTCCCCAGATCGATCCCGCGACCATGCCTGCGTCTGCTTCACTGATCGTGAGAATGCTCGCCACCCCTGTAATTACAGAACTACACCAGAATGCGATAAGCGCCAGCACTATGCTGTCTTGCCTCACAAAGCTGAAAAGGTCCAAACCATGCGCCACCACCCAGATGAAACCCAGCAACAGTACTGCCTGGTCGAGCTTCGTGCCGCGCGTTGCAAATGACAGATCCTGTAACATTGGAGGAGAGAACAAAAGAAGTGCTATGTACAGCACAGAAAAATCGAAAGCGATGTTGCGTGCCGACCGGGTGAATACTTTGACTGTCCACCAGCTCACCGCTCCAAGCGCAGATATTCCTGCAAACAGTGGTAGTGGAGCGACACCGGAATCCACGAACATCACTGCCGTCAAGGCAGATAACCCCAGTAGTGACAACAGTGCAATCGCCGGCACCTGGCGGTTAAGGGTTAGCATCATTGAGAGACGAGCTCTCCCCGAGTTGTAGACTCGAATGAGTTTGTTCTTGTTGGCGCCGTAATGATTGCCAGATACGCAGCGAACCATGCGGCATTCGCCGGAATATGGAAGTTGAAGTCGGCAACCGAGTGGAGCAGGAACCCGAGACACCCAACACCGACTGCGAACTTCAGCAACCCGTCGAACGTCGCTCGGGCCTGTTTTAGATGTTGTGACATTGAGACGAACAGGAGCGTGACTCCAACCACCGCAATCAGGCCAGCGACGAGTCCGCCTTCGGCGAGCAGTTCCAGGTAGTCGTTGTGCGCATGGTCCACAACACGCTCCCCGGAAACACTGTTCGTGCTAAGCACCGCGAGCGAATAGCTCCCGACTCCCGCTCCCACGAAAGGATGGGCCATCCAAACACGAACCGCGTCTCGCGCCATCAACCCGCGGTCAGCGACGGTGACGGCGGGATGCTTCAGCAGCTCCTTGTAGCGCCGCGCTGAACCCCCGCTATCCAGGATAGCGAAGCCGGCGACTGCACCAAGGACGATACAAACGACTGCCGCACTCCTGACCTTCCAACGCTTCGAATCCATCCCTCGGGCTTCAACCATCACGAGCGTGACGGCTTCAATCGCCACGCTTATGGCCCCACCGCGCGAGCCGGCCAGCACAACCGCACAGATCATAAGAACGAGCGCGAAGCCAACCATCGCAGCGCGCGCGCCGTCGTAGCTTGGATTGAGCACGCTTGCGAGAGCCACCGGGAACAATAGCTCGATCAGCCCTGCAAAGTGATTGTGGTTGATATACGGACCAAATGGACTGCCATCGTACTGCGTGCCATACACCGTTCCTGGACTCGCGATAAACTGACATATCCCAAACAATGCGATCGCCGCTCCATAAATCGTTACAATTTTGGCGAAGCCCTGAACATCCAAGACTGCGCTTGCGCCGATCACTTGAAGAGTCGTCCAGTAGATTGCGGCATACGTCAGCAGCTTGAGCCCGGCTTCCCGCGTGCCATAAGGATCAGGACTTCGTCCGGCCCACATTTGCACTGTCACAAAGAACAGCCCAGCTATAAACACCAGCACCATTGGCGACCAAACAATGACAGACTCTTTCGCCAGCAGGACCGTGGCAACCCACGCCACCAGAATCATCAAACTCAGAGCCGACCACGTGGCCCATGCCCACCTTGGCGTAGCGCCAAAGGCCATCACCGACAGGACCAATAGCGACAACAACATTGCTGCTTGTGTGCGCAAAAGTTTTGTCATTGCACTTTGGTTTTGCCGGACAGCGACAATTTGACATTCGCCAGCCAGAAGTCGCCAGAGATCTCTCCGGGATAATTTCGGGCCTTCGGACGCCACACACTGATTCTGAGCATGCGTGTGTTCGTTCCTGTGGTGAAACTGATTGCCGACTCCTGCCACTGGGCTGTTCCTGCCAATCCCGCAGTTGCGGCAATAATCGCGGTGTCGTCCTCGGCATCCATCACTCGCAAGCGAGGGCCGCTTTCTGAGGTAATGGCGTCCGATCGCACACGCGCTCTTAGCAGATACTCGGTTTCAGGCTTCGCCAGAACGAATTGATAGATCGGCTCCAGGTCCGAATTCCGATTTGCAGAGAATGTAATCCGCAACGCATTCCGTCCGGCATCTATCCCGATCTCCCGGCTTGTGGTTACCTCGTCCTGGCTGCTGTGGCGCCAATCAAACCCGGCATTGGAGAACTCATCGCTGAAGTCACCATTGAAGAGGAGATTCCTCACCTCGGTTCTGTGTGCCCGGCTCCAAACCTCATAAGCCTGCGGAAATAGCTTCTGCTGGAGAAACGTTTCAGTAAGCAGCCTCGCGCTTCCAACGTCGGGGACGTTGGAGTTCAGCGTACCGTGTCGCCATGCACGAAGGGCCAATTCCGAGTTGCCGTCTTGCGCCGCCAACGCAGCAAACTCGCTGATCTGTCGCGGATTTCCGTATTCCCGTATGAGCTCACTCCAAATCACTTCCAGTGGCATGGCTGAAGCACAGGCCTTAACAGCGGGCACTGTTCCCGACGGATTAAGAGCGATGAAGTCGCGCATCATCGGTACCGCCAGATGTGGGCGGTCCGTTGATAGGAATAGATTCGCGGCTTCCCAGTAATACTTCGGATTGTTCGGCGCCAGTGCTATCGCTCTTCTCATGGATACTTCCATGCGCGCGGTATCACCATTCAATTGAGAGACTCTCGCGAGCGCGAGCCAGTTCTGGGGATCCTGCGCACCAAGGTTTGTAGCTATTTCGACTTCGTGTAATCCAGCCTGTCGGTCGCGTGCATCGTTCCAGGACGAACTCAGTAGCGCTCCCAACTTGCGGTGGTATTCCGCCGCCATCGGATCAGCTTGTATCGCCCTTCTCAGGCTTGAAGTGTCTCTAGACCTTCCAAACACCGCGCCCGCAGCGATTCGCAGACACAGGATCGCAACCAGCGCAAGTGGCGTGATAACAACCACCGCCAAACACAGGCGCTTCATTGCCGAGAATTGCCGCACTTGAACAACAGTTGGTCGAATCACGAAACATCACGCTCGGCGGTCTTCGCGCTCTCCGTAATGTCCCTTGTAGTACTTGCCGTAACGCGAACCGTAATAGCTGTGCTCCTGCGCGCAGAACTTGTTCAGCACTGCGCCGTAGAAGCGCGCCCCTGCATTCGCAAGTACCCTCTGAGTTCGCACCAAGGCGGACTTCGGAGTCGCTCCACTCTCAGCCACAAGCACAACGCCGTCGCAAAGTACCGAGAGGATGGTGGCGTCCGTAACGGCGAGGACGGGCGGGGAGTCGATAATGATTGACAGGAACCGCTTGCGAACCTCGGTGTAGAGTTCCTCGATTTCGGGAGAGGATAGGAGTTCGGCAGGATTCGGCGGAGTTGGCCCGGCAGGCAGCAACCACAAGTCCGGCAGACCAGGACATTGCTGCAGCACATCGTCGAGCGAATGAATTCCCGCCAGATGGGTGCTCAGCCCGCGTTCAGCCTTGATTCCCAACGCAGCGGCAACACCCGATTTACGGAGGTCGCAGTCCATCAGCAAAATCGGGCCGCGACGCTGCGCCATCGCTTGCGCGAGATTCAGCGCCGTCGACGTTTTTCCCTCTCCCGAGAAACTACTGGTCACCAGCAGAATCTTCGTTGAGCGCGATGCCGGCGACAGGAGAATCGACGTCCGCAATGCGCGATAAGCTTCCGCTAGCGGCGATTGCGGCCGGCTGTGTACTGCAAGTGAAAGCCCATTGCCCGGTAACGATTCCGAATCATCTGCCGAGAGCTTTGTGTCTTTTTCAACTGGGATAACAGCAAGCGCCGGGATTCCGAGCAGAGCCTCCAGTTCTTCTGCGGTCTTGATCGAATGATCGAGTGCTTCCTGGATGAAGGCGGCGAGCGCCCCAAAGATGAGGCCCGCGAAAGTCCCAACGACAATATTCAGCAGCTTCCTTGGACGCGCGGGCCTGCTCGGTGGCAGCGCGGAATCCACGATGTGCAGGTTCGTCGAGCGCAGTCCCGCCGACACCGTCGCGTCCTTCAGTCTTTGCAGAAGGCTCTGATATAGCTGTTGGTTCGTTTCGAATTCACGACGCAAGATATTGTGCTGCACCAGCAGTTCGTTAAGTGCGCCCAATTCTTGTTTCTGGCGCGCGACAGCTTCCCCAGCGAGCCGCTCCCGCGTTACCGCTGCGGCATAATCATTCTTAATGCGGCTGACGATTCTCATCCGCTCGGCTTCGACCTGCGATTGCGCTTGATGTATCTGCTGTTGAAGGCGCTGCACCTTCGGAAAGTTCGGACCATACTGTCCCAACGCCTCCGCGTGTTGGTTGCGCAGGTCCGCAAGTTTTTCCTCGAGCTTGTCCAGGAAAGAATTCTGCACCAGCTTGGATACGTCCTCGGGTTGTGCTTCGATTTGCGAGTAGATCGCTTGTTGTTTCAGTCGCTCACTTTTGGCGCTCGTGAGGTCGCGCCCCAAGTCTGAAAGAATCTGTTCCAGGACGTTCTGCTTTTCGCTGGTATTGGCGATCGCATTGTGGCGCTCGTAATCGACCATCGCCTGCTGGGAGCGTTCTACCTTTCCTTTCAGTTCATCGAGTTGCTGCTCCATCCAGCTGGAGGCCTGCCGCGTGGCGTCATAACGTTCTCTGAAGTTGTAATCCACATAATTCGTGACCAGCGCCGTGGACACCTTTGCAGCGAGTTCCGGGTCGTAGCTCTCGAACGACACTTCCAGCATTCGAGTTTTGGGGATAAGGTCTACCGTGAGGTGACGTTTGAATTTGCCGATGAGTTCAACTTTGCTCCCACGAACA
>Ga0307409_100000553_pt1 | contig 16258 bp, 17 predicted proteins | sample 322Ometagenome_2_FD_203888 | JGI IMG/M metagenome (GOLD analysis project Ga0307409, IMG submission 203888) | Maize rhizosphere microbial communities from greenhouse at UC Davis, California, United States - 322HYB-O-2 | ecosystem: Host-associated > Plants > Roots > Rhizosphere > Soil | place... | reverse complement strand
TTCCGAAAGGGGACATCAGCATGTCAACGACCACGCAGAGCGACACCCGTGCCCACGGCCCACCCGGTGGCGATCCGGCGCCCGCGCAGGAAGTCCCGGGCGCCCGCCCGGCCCGGCAGTTCCGGCCAAGCCGGGGGCGCCGCATGGGCGACGCCATCATGCGCGTGCTCGTCCGAGCGGGCCTGGTACCCAGCACCTACCTGCTGACCACCCGGGGTCGCAGGACCGGCCGGCCCCTGACGCACCCGGCGACCGTCGTCGACCAGGACGGGCGGCGCTGGCTGGTCGCCCCCTACGGGCAGGTGTCGTGGGTGCACAACGCCCGCGCCGCCGGGCGGGTCACCCTGAGCCGCCGCGGCGACCGGCGTGCCTATGCCATCCGCGAGGTCCCGGCGGGAGAGGCTGGGCCGGTGCTCAAGCGTTATGTCGGCGTGGCCACGGCCACCCGGCCGTACTTCCAGGCGGACAAGGACGCTCCGGTGGAGGACTTTGTGGCCGAGGCCGACCGCCACCCGGTGTTCGAGCTCCTCCCCGTCAATGGGTGAGCTCGACCACCCGGTCGTGGTCGAGCTTCCCCTCCGGGGCGAGTGGACGATCCAGCGGAGCCCGGCGGACCGGATCCCCAGCCACGGCACCGACCTGCTCGGCCAGCGCTTCGCCTACGACCTGGTCCGCACCGACGACCGTCGCGGGTTCCATGTGCACCCCGCGGGGAGCCTGCGCTGGTTGCTGGTCGGGGGGCGGACCCGCGACGCGAGGGCTGGAGGATCCTAGGCGGCTGGCCGGCAACCACGTGATCGTGGCCACCGCGGGGACCTACGCGCTGTATGCGCACCTGGCCCCGGGCGGCGTGGCCGTCACCGGAGGGCAGCAGGTCCGCGCCGGCGAGGTGCTGGGACGGGTCGGCCACAGTGGCAACTCGACCGCCCCGCACCTGCACTTCCACCTGATGGACTCGGCCGACCCGCTCCAGGCCCGGGGCATCCCGTGCGCCTTCGCGGTCTACCTGCTGGAACGCGACGGGCGGTGGCGACGCGTCGAGTCCGGCATCCCGCACCGGGGCGAGCGCATCCGCTCGATCCAGCCGGCCGGCCCTTGCGGGTAGTTCCAGTCGCCAGCTCACCCGGCGGTGAGCGTGGCCCGGGGTGCCGTCGCCCATGCCGACACCCACCGGACCGTTGGTGATCCGGAACCGGGGATCCCCAGCGGGTCGATCGCCTTCACGTGCCGCTCGACCCGGATCTGGGCGGCGAGCTGGTCCATGTCCGCCCCGGACTCGGCCGCCTGCGCGGTGATGGCGTAGATGTCGATGGTCTCCATGGCACCGTGCAGCTGGGCGATCTAAACCTTGACATGGTCTGGCCGCAACCGGGGGGAGCGCCGGATCCCCGCCGGTGACATTGCCAGGTTGAGCTGGCGAGGCTAGGTTCATGCACCGCCGTTCTGGTCGAGAGGAACCGATGATCAGATGCTCAGCTGGGAGTCGCTGCGGCGCAGGATCGACGGGGAGGTCGCCCTTCCCGGCTCGCCCGCCTACCAGGCATGGCCCCCACCGTTCAACGCCCGGTTCCGCGACGTGCGGCCGTCAGCCGTCGTGGCCTGCACCAGCCCTCAGGACGTCTCCGAGGCGATCTCCTTCGCTCGCCGGCACGGGCTGGAGCTCGTGCCCCGCGCCGGGGGGCACAGCTTCGCCGGGCATTCCTCGACCCGGGGCGTGGTCGTCGACGTCAGGCCGATGCGGTCGGTGACGCTCGCTGGGGGCGTGGCCACGGTGGGCGCCGGCGCGCCCCTGGGTGAGGTCTATGCGGCGCTGCAGGCGTACGACCTGGCGATCCCCGGCGGCACCTGCCCGCCGGTGGGGGTGGCCGGGCTGACCCTGGGCGGCGGCCTCGGGATCCTCGGAAGGAAATACGGGGTCACCTCCGACCACCTCATCGGGGCCGAGGTGGTGCTCGCCGACGGCCGCATCCTCCAGTGCGACGACCACCACGACGAGGACCTGTTCTGGGCGCTGCGCGGCGCCGGCGCCGGCAACTTCGGCGTCGTGACGACCCTTGCCTTCCGGCCGGTGCCCGCCCCCCAGGCCACCACCAACATCCATCTCGCCTGGCCGTACGCTGACGCCCCCGCCGTCATCGGCGCCTGGCAACGGTGGGCGCCGACCGGGCCCGACGAGCTGGCTGCGAGCCTGAAGATCACCGCCGGCGACGACCCCGACCGGCCCCCCGCCGTCGACGTCTGGGGCGCGTTCCACGGCCCCCGGGCCGATGCTGCCCAGCTGGTCGATGAGCTGGTCGCCCGCGTCGGCACGGACCCTACCGCGACCGCCCTGACGCCCATGACCTGGCCGCGGACCCGCAAGTTCTGGGCCGAGCTCGGCGACACCGGCGAGGAGCCCGGCGGGCCGTCGGTCCCCGAGCCGTCCGAGGCGCAGTGCCTCTACGCCAAGTCGGAGTTCTTCGCCCGCCCCCTCCCGGCCGAGGCCGTCAGAGCGCTGCTGGCCGCGTTCATGGAGGGACGGACCTCCGGAGAGGCCCGCGAGCTGGACTTCATGCCCTGGGGCGGTGCCTACAACCGCCGGCCGCCCGGCGCCACCGCCTTCGTCCACCGCGACCAGCTCTTCCAGCTCAAGCATGCCGTGGTGGTGGCCCGCGACGCCCCGCCGGCAGGCCAGGCCGCGGCCCACCGGGCGGCCACCCGATCCTGGGCATCGGTCCATCGGTGGGGCTCGGGGCGGGCGTTCCAGAACTTCGCCGATCCCGACCTGGAGCACTGGGCAGCGGCCTACTACGGCTCCAACTACGAGCGCCTGGTCCGGGTCAAGGCACGATACGACCCATCCAACCTCTTCCGTTTCCAGCAGTCGCTTCCGCTGCACCCGTGAGCGAGTTGCTGGTGGCGACGACCCTCCAGCACCGGCGACGTGATGAACGCTGGGATCACCGGGTGGGTCAGCGCAGCTCCTGGATGCGGAGAAGGTTCCCCGCGGGGTCGCGGACGGCGCAGTCGCGGACGCCGTAGGGCTGGTCGGTCGGCTCCTGGACGATCTCGGCGTCGCCGGCCTGCAGCCGTTCGAAGGTGGCGTCGAGGTCGGCGGTGGCCAGGAGGATGCCGGCGTAGGTGCCTTTGGCCATCATCTCGACGATGGTGCGGCGCTCCTCTTCGGTGATGCCGGGGTCGACGGCCGGCGGGTGCAGGACGATCGACGTGCCGGGCTGGTCGGGGGGACCGACCGTGAGCCAGCGCATGCCCTTGTAGCCGACGTCGTTGCGGACCTCGAAGCCGAGGGTGTCGCGGTAGAAGGCGAGGGCGGCGTCCGGGTCGTCGTGGGGGAGGAAGCTCGCGGAGATGGTGATGTCCATTGGTCACCTCGTTCGGGTGCCCACGTAGGCCGCCAGGTGCTGGCCGGTGAGGGTGGAGCGGGCGGCGACGAGATCGGCGGGTGTGCCTTCGAAGACGACCCGGCCGCCGTCGTGGCCGGCGCCGGGGCCGAGGTCGATGATCCAGTCGGCGTGGGCCATGACCGCCTGGTGGTGCTCGATGACGATGACCGACTTGCCGGAGTCGACGAGCCGGTCGAGCAGGCCGAGCAGCTGCTCGACGTCGGCGAGGTGGAGGCCGGAGGTCGGCTCGTCGAGGACGTAGACGCCGCCCTTCTCGGCCATGCGGGTGGCCAGCTTGAGCCGCTGGCGCTCGCCGCCGGACAGGGTCGTGAGCGGCTGGCCCAGCTTGAGGTAGCCGAGCCCGACGTCGGCGAGCCGGCCGAGGATGGTGTGGGCGGCCGGCGTGCGCGCCTCGCCGCCGCCGAAGAACTCCTCGGCCTCGGTCACCGGCATCGCGAGCACCTCGCTGATGTCGCGGCCGCCGAGGTGGTGCTCCAGCACCGACGCCTCAAACCGCTTCCCCTCGCACTCCTCGCAGGTGGTGGCGACGCCGGCCATCATCGCCAGGTCGGTGTAGATGACGCCGGCGCCGTTGCAGTTGGGGCAGGCCCCCTCGGAGTTGGGGCTGAACAGCGCCGGCTTCACGCCGTTGGCCTTCGCGAACGCCTTGCGGATCGGGTCGAGCAGTCCGGTGTACGTCGCCGGGTTGCTCCGCCGCGAGCCGCGGATGGCGGTCTGGTCGACCGGCACCACGCCGTCGCGTCCGGACACCGAGCCGTGGATCAGCGAGCTCTTGCCCGAGCCCGCCACCCCGGTCACGACGACCAGCACGCCGAGCGGGATGTCGACGTCGACATCCCGCAGGTTGTGGGTGCTGGCGCCGCGCACCTCCAGCACCCGCGACGGCGTCCGCACCGACGGCTTCAGGGAGGCGCGGTCGTCCAGGTGCCGTCCGGTCAGCGTCCCGCTCGCCCGCAGCCCCTCGACGGTGCCCTCGAAGACCACCGAGCCACCGGCGGTGCCGGCGCCCGGGCCGAGGTCGACGACGTGGTCGGCGATCGCGATCGCCTCCGGCTTGTGCTCCACCACGAGCACCGTGTTGCCCTTGTCGCGCAGCCGCAGCAGCAGGCCGTTCATCCGCTGGATGTCATGGGGGTGCATGCCGATCGTGGGCTCGTCGAAGACGTAGGTGACGTCGGTGAGCGACGAGCCGAGGTGGCGGATCATCTTGGTCCGCTGGGCCTCGCCTCCCGACAGGGTGCCCGACGGCCGGTCGAGCGAGAGGTAGCCCAACCCGATCTCCGCGAACGAGTCGAAGAGGTGCTGCAGTCCGGTGAGCAGCGGGGCCACCGACGGCTCGTCGAGGTCCCGGACCCAGTCGGCCAGGTCGCTGATCTGCATCGAGCAGACGTCGGCGATGCTCTGGCCCTTGATCTTCGACGACCGGGCCTCCTTGCTGAGCCGGGTGCCGTCGCACTCGGGACAGGTCGTGAACGTCACCGCCCGCTCCACGAAGGCGCGGATGTGCGGCTGCAGCCCGTCGACGTCCTTGGACAGGAACGACTTCTGGATCCTGGGGATCAGCCCCTCGTAGGTCAGGTTGATCCCGTCGACCTTGATCTTGGTCGGCTCCTTGTGGAGCAGGTCGTGCAGCTCCCGCTTGGTGTACTCGCGGATCGGCTTGTCCGGGTCGAAGAAGCCGGAGCCCCGGAAGATGCGGCCGTACCAGCCGTCCATGCTGTAGCCGGGGATCGTGAGCGCGCCCTGGTTGAGCGACAGGCTGTCGTCGTACAGCGCGGACAGGTCGAAGTCGGTGACCGAGCCCATGCCCTCGCAGCGCGGGCACATGCCGCCGGTGATGCTGAAGCTGCGACGCTCCTTCACGGTCCGTCCGGCGCGCTCGAGGGTGACCGCCCCCGCTCCACTGATCGAGGCGACGTTGAACGAGAACGCCTGGGCCGAGCCGATGTGCGGCTGCCCGAGCCGGCTGAACAGGATGCGCAGCATCGCGTTGGCGTCGGTGGCGGTGCCGACGGTGGAGCGGGAGTTGGCCCCCATCCGCTCCTGGTCGACGATGATCGCGGTCGTCAGCCCGTCGAGCACGTCGACCTCGGGCCGGGCCAGCGTCGGCATGAAGCCCTGCACGAAGGCGCTGTAGGTCTCGTTGATCAGCCGCTGCGACTCCGCGGCGATCGTCCCGAACACCAGCGAGCTCTTGCCCGACCCGGAGACGCCGGTGAACACCGTCAGCCGGCGCTTGGGTAGCTCGACGCTGACGTCCTTGAGGTTGTTCACCCGCGCGCCGTGCACGCGAATCAGGTCGTGGCTGTCGGCAACCTCGACGTCGTGGGTGCGGCGATGTGCGGCGCTCACCGGTCCTGGAGCAGCCCGAGCACGTTGCCGTCGGGGTCGGTGACGGTGGCCACCAGACGGCCGCCGCCGACGTCGTGGGCGGGCTCCTTCACGGTGGCACCGGCGGCGGTCACCTCGGCCAGCTTGGCCTCGATGTCCGCTACGTGCCAGTACGCCACCGGTGCGGTCATGCCCTGCGAGCCGCCGCCCGGCACCAGCCCGATCTGCTGGCCCGCGGCCTCGTAGCCGACGTAGTAGGACCCGTCGGTCGTCGGCGGCATGCCGAGCAGGGCGGAGTACACCGCCTTGGCCGCCGCCAGGTCGGACACCGGGTGCAGCACGGTCTGGATTCCCTGGGTGGACGAGTCGGCCATGGTCACTCCTCAGGTCGTGGTGGTGATCTCCATGGCGGTCATGCTAGTTGCGGCTCGGTGACCGGCGCTTCTCGATTCCTGATCGGTCTGGTCACCTGTTTCGCCACACACGAGGGCATCCCCGCCGTCGCCCGCGCCGCCTCGCGCCGGTAGGTGCTGGGCGGCACGCCGACCAGCTCGGTGAAGCGGCTGCTGAAGGTGCCCAGCGACGAGCAGCCGACCGCGAAGCAGACGTCGGTGACACTGAGGTCGCCCCGGCGCAGCAGCGCCATCGCGCGCTCGATGCGCCGCGTCATCAGGTAGCCGTACGGCGCCTCGCCGTAGGCGAGCTTGAACTGACGGCTCAGGTGCCCGGCCGACATGTGCGCGCCGCGGGCGAGCGCCTCGACGTCCAGCGGCTGGGCGTATTCCCGGTCGATCCGGTCGCGGACGCGGCGCAGCAGCGCGAGGTCGCGCAGGTGCTGCGCCGCCGCTGGTCTGCTGGTCACCTGCAGAATCGTGCCACGTCCCGCCGGAGTTTGCCCAGCGCCCTGGCCGCCCACCCCTGATCTCGGTGAGGGGCTGTCCTGCCCTCCACGGAGGAACCGGCCATGACGGTACCGCTGCGGTTCGCGACCTTCCTGGCGCCGAACATGGTGCCGGTCTACCGGCTCCTGGCCGAGCGGATCGGCCGGCGGCTGGGCCGACCGGTCGAGCTGGTCGTGGGCCGCTCCTTCGACCAGTTCGAGGCCGGCGCGGCCGATCTCGGGGTGATCTGCGGGCTGCCCTATGTCTGGCTGGCCGCCCGCCGGCCGCCACCGGTGGAGCCGCTGGCCGCCCCGGTGCTGGCCGGCGCCCGCTACGGCGGCCGCCCCGTCTACTACTCAGATGTGATCGTCGGTCTCGACAGCCCGATCACGCGGCTGGAGGAGCTGGAGGGCCGCTCCTGGGCCTACAACGAGCCCGCGTCCCACTCCGGCCACACCGTGACCCTCCACAGCCTGGTCGCCATGGGGGCCCGGCCCGGCTTCCTCGGCCCGGTCATCGAGGCCGGCTTCCACCAGCGGGCCATCCGCCTGGTCCACAACGGCAGCGTCGATGCCGCCGCCATCGACTCCCAGGTCCTGGCCATCGAGCTCCGCGACCACCCGCGCCTGGCCGACGGCCTGCGGGTCGTCGGCACCTTCGGCCCCTCCACCATCCAGCCGGTCGTGGCCGCCAGCCGCCTTCCCGCCCCCCTCAAGCACGAGGTGCGGGAGCTCCTGATCACCCTGGCCGACGACCCGGCCGCGCGGCCGGTGCTGGACTACGGGCTCATCGACCGCTTCGACCCCATCGGTGACGCCGCCTACGACGACATCCGGGCCATGCTGGCCACCATCGAGACCGCCGGCTGGACCAGCCTCACCCGACGGCGACCAGACCCTGACGTCCGGCCTCCCCGGATGGCTAATGGCGGTGGGTGACGCCGGGGCGGGCGAGGTTGGCGAGGGTCGGCTGCTTCACCGGCATGTCGCCCAGCGCCTCCTCGATGGCGGCCAGGGTGTCCGGGGTGAGCTCGATGCCCGAGGCCTTGGCGTTGGCGTGGACCTGCTCGGGGCGCGAGGCGCCCACGATCGCGGACGCCAGCTCGGGCCGGCGCAGCACCCAGGCCAGCGCGAGCTCGGCCATCGTCAGGCCCGCCTGGTCGGCGACCGGCCGCAGGCGGTCGACGCCCTCCAGGACGTCGTCGTCCAGCAGACGGTCCATTGTCATGTTCATGTCGCTGCTGGCCGCCCGCGAGTCCGGCGGGGGCGCCTGCCCGGGGCGGTACTTGCCGGTCAGCACGCCCTGGGCCAGCGGCGACCAGACGATCTGGGAGATGCCGTTGGCGGCGGACAGCCCGAACAGCTCGGCCTCGGGGGCCCGCCAGAGCATCGAGTACTGGGGCTGGGAGGAGACGAACAGGTCCGGCCCGGCCAGGTCGATCGCCGCCTGGATCTGCTCGGTCGTCCACTCGCTGAAGCCCAGGTAGCGCGCCTTGCCCGAGGCTACGACCTGCTGCAGGGCCTCGATCGTCTCCTCGATGGGGACGTCCGGGTCGAAGCGGTGCGCCTGGTAGAGGTCGACATGGTCGGTCTGCAGGCGGGCCAGCGAGGCGTCGATCTGCTTGGCGATCTGCGCCGCCGACAGGCCCCGGTCGGCCGGGTCGTCCGACATCTGGCCCCAGACCTTGGTCGCCAGCACATAGGAGTCGCGGGGTCGGCCGGAGAGGATCTCACCCCAGGCCGACTCGGCCGCGCCGCGGCCGTAGACGTTGGCGGTGTCGAAGAAGTTGATGCCGGCCTCGAACGCCGCGTCGGTGCAGGCGCGGGTCTGCTCGAACCCCACGCCGCCCGCGAAGGTCAGCCACGACCCGAGCGAGATCTCTGAGACCTCCAGATCCGAGGAGCCGAGCCTGCGGTATCTCATGACGCTCCCTCCTGGCTGCCGGCGGCGTACTCGTCGTCGGTGACGTGCTCGCCCCAGTCGGTCTCGGGTCGCTGGTCGCCGGACGCTTCGGTGATCGACAGATGGGTCATGTAGTGGTCGGGGGCGGCGCCGTGCCAGTGCCACTCGTCAGGGGGCGTCGAGACGACGTCACCGGCGCGGATCTCCTCGACGGCGCCACCGCGGGACCGCACCAGCCCCCTGCCTTCGGTCACATACAGGGTCTGGCCGACGGCGTGCGAATGCCAGGCCGTGCGGGCCGAGGGGGTGAACCGGACGGCGCTGACCCGTACCCGGGAAGGTTCCTCACCCCGGACGATGGCGTCGATGAAGACGTCGCCGGTGAACCACTCGGCCGGGCCTCTGGCGGTCGGCTGCTTGGGCTGGATGGGCACAGGCGCTCCTCGTTGCGGCTGGTCATATCCTGAGCTTACGGAGACTGGCGCGAGAGAGGGAAACCGACAGGCGCGGGGGAGGGCCCGACATGAGCGAGGCAACCGGCCGGACCGGCGGGGCGAGGCTGCCCCGGCCAATGGGCGTCGGCGAGATCCTGCACCTGACGAGTCAGCGCCTCGGATCGTTCGCTAGAGGCGCGGCAGGGTGACGACGTTGTAGAGGGTGTAGATCAGCATGGTCAGGGCGATCGCCAGCACCGCCAGCCGCACGCCGCTGAGCCTGAACCGCTGGCCGACCGCGACCAGGAACAGCACCAGGGCGAAGAGGACGGTCGCGCTGACGTACTTCTCGGCCGTGTGGCGCGCGTGGGTTCCCTCCTCCTCGATGTGGGCGGCCTTCTCGTGCAGCTGGTTGGCCTGCTCGATCTGGGGATTGTGGTACTCGGGCATGTAGCCGGGCCCTGGTGGCGCGTCGGGGTTGGTGAACGGATCGGTGGTCAGCCAGGCCGTGAAGGCTGCCCGGTACTCGGGGCTGAACCGGCGCACCAGCATCGCCTGGAGCGCGGTGTCCTTGGCGGCCCTGGCCTGCAGCCAGGAGCTGAACATGGCGGCGTCGGCGGCCAGCCGCTGCTGCCCCAGGGTGGCGGCGGCGTTGGCCTGGCCGCGGTAGACGCTCGCCTCGGAGTACAGGATCGACTGCTCCCCGTCGCCCCGAGCGGCCTGGTAGCCGCTCCATGCGGTGGCGATCGCGGCCAGGGCGAGCACCACGACCTCCACGATCTCGATGGCTTCTTCCCAGCGGCGCTTCTCCCTGGCCTTCTCCTCGCGCTCGCTCAGCTTGTGGGCGACCTCGATGTTCATCTGCTCAGGCATGCGCGAGCCTCCTCGAGCCTCCTTCCGGCCATGTCCGACCAGGATGGCAGCGCACGAATGCCTGTCGTCATCCGCAGCAGGTGAGATGCCTCCCCGGAGGATTCACCCCAATGGGGTGAGGACATCCAGCTGGGCGGGTGGCACGCTGGTGGTCCGGGACGGACGGGCAGCAGGAGGGGCCGTGGAGCGGCCCTTGCCCCGGACGGTCCCCAACAGCAACAGCGCTCCCGGCCCCGGGCTGGTGTGGAGCATGCCCGGCTCGAGCCGGGAGCACGACGACCATTTCACCTAGATGAATGTCGGATGTGGATGAAGCCCCCTCATCCACCCACGGGCCACAATTGCGGACATGAGGCAGAGACGAACGTCCGGCGTCAGGAGACCGACGATCTACCGGATCGTCGTCCGTGGCGAGCTCAGCCACCGGTACCTGTCGGCGTTCGAAGGCATGACCCTGGCGGCGGGCGACGGGCAGACCACCATCAGCGGACCCGTGGTCGACCAGGCACAGCTGTACGGCCTGCTCGACCGCGTCAGCGACCTCGGACTCGAGCTCATCAGCGTCAACCCCAGCCCCGAACCCGCGGCGCGGGCCGCCCAGACAGGCAGGTAGCCATGGGGGCGGCGCAGGGAGCCAGAACGGCGCAGCGCCAGCGACAGCTACGGAGGCCGGCGGCCGCCGTAGCTGCGGGCCTGCTCGCCGCCAAGCTGGCGCCGCCCCGCAGCTCCCTCCGCCAGGTGCCCCGGCCGCGGCTGTTCGATCCGCTCCAGGCCGGCACCCGGCAGCTGCTGACGCTGGTGTCGGCTCCGGCGGGTGCGGGCAAGACCACGCTGCTCGCCGCCTGGAGCTCGTCGCGGCAGCCGCCGGGGCCGGTTGCCTGGCTGTCGCTGGATGCCGGCGACAACGAGGTCGCCCGGTTCTGGTCGTACACCCTGGCGGCGCTGTGCCAGTCGGGCGCCGTGCCCGGCGACAGCGCGCTGCGGGCGCTCGCACCCCCGGCCGAACCGGACAAAGACTTCCTGTCCCAGCTGGTCAGCGGCCTGGCGGCACTGCCCAGCCCGGTCGTGCTGGTCCTCGACGACCTCCACGACATCACCGACGCGACCGTCTTCGAGGGGCTGGAGTTCCTCCTGCGCCACGCCCCCCCGCAGCTGCGGCTGGTGCTGGCCACCCGGGTCGATCCGCCCTTGCCGCTGCAGCGGCTGCTGGTCAGCGGAAAGCTCGTCCAGGTACGGGCGGCCGACCTGGCGTTCACCGTCGCCGAGGCGGCCGAGCTGCTGAGCTCGGTCGAGGACCTGTCCGAGGAGGACCTCGTCCTGCTCCAGGCCCGCACCGAAGGATGGGCCGCCGGGCTCAGGCTGGCCGCCATGTCGCTGGAGGGCCAGCCCGACCCGCACCAGTTCGTGGCCGAGCTCGCCGGCGACGACAAGAGCATCGGCGACTACCTCACCGGCGAGGTGCTCGACCGGCAGCCGGAGGACCTGCGCAGCTTCCTGCTCCAGACCAGCATCGTCGACGAGCTGGACGGCGACCTGGCCGACACCCTGACCGGCGGGCACGGCGGCGAGTCGATGCTGGCCCGTCTGGAGCGCTCCAACGGGTTCGTGGTGGCGGTCGGCTCGCGCCGGACCTCCTACCGGTACCACCAGCTGTTCGCCGACCTGCTCCGCTACGAGCTCCGCCGGGAGGCGCCGGGCCAGGTCATCCGGCTGCACCGTCGCGCCGCCGACTGGTACGCCGCCCGGGGCGAGACCGTGCACGCGATCCGGCAGACCCTCATGGCGCAGGACTGGCGCCATGCGGCCGACCTCACGGCCGAGCACGGGCCCAGCCTGATCCTCCGGGGCCACGCCGCCACTCTCCATGAGCTGGTCGAGCGGCTCCCGGCCGACCTGGTCCAGGCGGATCCCGAGCTGCAGCTGCTGGGCGCCGCCGACCGGATCGTCCGCGGCGACGTCGAGGCGACCGCCGCCCAGCCGCCGGCCAGGTCCCAGCCGGACAGGCCGCCGAGCAGGAAGCGGGACCGGTTCGCGCTGCTGCGGGCGGTCGTGCGCACCATGCTGGCCTGGCAGGCCGGCGACCTCGACCAGGTGCGGGTCGACGGCGCGGAGACGCTGGCGCTGCAGTCGCGGGTCGGGAAGGACGGCGAGGACGACGATGCCCGGGCGGTCGCCTTGTTCACCGTCGGCACCGCCGAGCTCTGGACCGGCCACCTGGCCAGCGCCGAGCCGCACCTGCGCGAGGGCATCGCAGCCGCCCTCCAAGCCCGGCTCGGCTCCGTCCACGTCGCCTGCCTCAGCCAGCTTGCGCTGCTGCACGCGATCCGGGGTGAGCTGCACGAGGCCTCGCGGTGGGGTGCCAGCGTGGTCGAGGGCGCCGCCGAGGAGGACGGCTCGTCGCCGATGCAGGCGGCCGGCGGTTCGCTCGCGCTGGCATGGGTCGCCTACTACCGGGACGACCTGGGTGAGGCGACCCGCTACCTGGACCAGGCAGAGGCGACGTCAGCCGCCGACTTCCGGCCCATGACGCTCATGGCCGCCATCCTGCGGGCACGCGTGCAGCGGGCCCGCGGCGACCTGGCCGGCGCCCTGAGCATGGTGGCGACCGCCCACCGGGACCTTGCCGGGTGGCGACCGCCACGGTCGTTGTGGCGCTGGCTGGTGCTGACCGAAGCGGAGCTCCGCAGCACCGCCGGGCAGGCGCAGCCGGCCTCGGCGATCCGCAAGCGCCTCGACGAGGACCGGCCGCTGTCGGGCGGGGAAGCCATGGTGCTGGCCCGCCTGCAGCTTGCCGAGGGCGACCCGGCGGGTGCCGCCGCGGCCCTTGCGCCCTGCCTGGACGGCTCGGCTGCCGACGGGTTCCTGACGATCCAGGCCGAGATGTGGCTCCTGGACGCCCTGGCACACGACGCCCTCGCCGACCACGACCAGGCGGCGGTGTCGCTGGAGCGTGCCCTCGACCTGGCCGTGCACGGGGGGCTCCAGCGGAGCTTCCTCGACGCCGGCGCCCCCGCCCGGTCGCTGCTCGCCCGCTACCGCCAGCGGCTGCCGACGCACTGGTCCTATCTGGACGAGCTGCTGCAGGTGTCCGCCGAGTCGGCACAGGTGACGGTCGTCGCGCCGAAGCTGATCGATCATCTCACCGATCGGGAGCACACCGTCCTCCGGTACCTGCCCAGCCTGATGACCTACGAGGAGATCGCCGCCGACCTGTACGTCTCGCTCAACACCGTGAAGACCCACGCCTACGGGATCTTCCGCAAGCTCGGGGTCACCGGCCGACGACAGGCGGTGCGCAGCGCCCGCGAGCTGCATCTTCTCTGACCGCGCCGGACCGGCCGATCTCATGCCCAACGGAGGATGACCAGCGGGCGGGGGCGGTGAGACGGTCGCCCACCGAGCAGGCGAACCAGAAGGGATGCCACCATGCCCGCGACCACCCGGCGAGCCAAGCGGATCTCCGACGACGACCTCCAGCGGCTGCTCGTCCTTCTCAAGGGCGCCGACAGCACCGAGCTGAAGCTGACCGTGCCCGACTCCGAGCAGCGCTCGGCCGTGACCGTGCTCGGCATGGACCCCCTGGACGCCCAGATCCGCCAGGTCTTCTTCTTCGACACCCCCGAGCTGACGCTCAACAAGCATGGCGTCGTCGTGCGCGCCCGCCGGGTGCAGCAGCGCGACGACGACTCGGTGGTCAAGCTGCGGCCGGTGGTCCCGGACGACCTCCCCAGCGGTCTCCGCAAGGACAAGAACCTGGTCGTCGAGGTCGACGCCATGCCCGGCGGCTACGTCTGCTCGGCATCGCTGAAGGGCGCGCCGGTGGGCGGCGGGGTGAAGGCGGTGGCCACGGGCGACCGGCCGATCAGCAAGCTGTTCTCCAAGGAGCAGCAGGCGTTCTACACCGCCCACGCCCCCGACGGCATCGGCCTGGACGACCTCACCGTCCTGGGCCCGATCAACCTCATGAAGCTGAAGTTCTCGCCGCGGGGCTATGGCCGGCGCCTGGTGGCCGAGCTGTGGCTGTACCCCGACGGCTCGCGGATCCTCGAGCTCTCGACCAAGTGCGCGCCCGCCGAGGCGTTCGACGTCGCCGCCGAGACCCGGGCGTTTCTGTCCTCGCAGGGCGTGGACCTGTCCGGGGAGCAGCAGACCAAGACCAAGACCGCGCTGGAGTTCTTCTCCCGCAACCTCAAGGCCGCGGCCGGCGCCTGACCTCCACCAGCTCCAGACCGAGCATCCGGGCCCTGGCCAGGACGCCGAGCAAGGCCGCCTGGTCGGGGAGCCGGCCCCGCAGCACCGTCCGCACCGGGTCGACCGCCATCTCCAAGCCCTCTTCGGCGGCGGCCGTGACCGCGTCGCTGTGCCGACCCCTGACCCGCACCGCATACCGGACCACACCCATGCCGCACCCCGTACAGCTTGCCGCTTCGTCGTGCCATCTGGGCATAAGCATCGTCCCGGACAACCCCATCGTCACCATCCCTCTCGGGTGAGTTCCCGCTCGTGTCATTCCCGGGCACCGGGACTCCGTCGTGCCGCATCTCACCCGGCCCGTGTGAGGCCGTCCACCCGTCCCCCGGCCGATGATGGGGGTTGGCCAGAGGCGACCAGAGACGTCCCGGTTGCTGTGATCGGAAGGGGTCCGGCGTGAGCCGACGCGAACGCATCGTCAAGGAGCTGATCGTCGAGCCGGGCACGGAGGCGAACATCGCCGGCCGGGACCCGGCCTGGACCGGGGGGCCGGAGTTCGAGGAGCTGTCCGCCAAGGAGCTGAGCCATACCGCCAAGGCGCTGCTCCACGACGGGATCAAGGAGCTCTCCAAGGCCCAGGAGCTGCTGTGGGCGAGCGACACCTACGCCGTGCTGGTGGTGTTCCAGGCCCTGGACGCGGCCGGCAAGGACTCCACCATCGAGCACGTCATGTCCGGGGTGAACCCCCAGGGGGTGCACGTCGTCTCCTTCAAGCAGCCCTCCAGCGAGGAGCTGGACCACGACTTCCTGTGGCGGACGGTCAAGGCCCTGCCCGAGCGCGGCCGCATCGGGATCTTCAACCGCTCCCACTACGAGGAGGTCGTCGCCCTCCGGGTCCACCCCGAGTGGCTCGACAAGCAGAAGCTCCCCCCCGGTCCGCGGGGGCCGGAGTTCTGGGCCGGGCGCCACGAGGACATCAACGCCTTCGAGCGGCACCTGGACCGCAGCGGGACCAAGGTCGTCAAGTTCTTCCTGCACATCTCCAAGGCCGAGCAGAAGCGGCGCTTCCTGGCCCGCCTCGACGAGCCCGGCAAGCAGTGGAAGTTCAGCGCCGCCGACCTGCCCGAGCGGGGGCACTGGGACGAGTACATGCGCACCTTCGAGGAGGCGATCACCGCCACCTCCACGCCCTGGGCGCCCTGGTACGTGATCCCCGCCGACCACAAGCCGGTCATGCAGGCGATGGTCGCGGCCATCCTCATCGACACCATCCAGTCGCTCGACCTGCACTGGCCGGAGGTCTCGGAGCAGGCCCGCGCGGCCAACGACGCGGCCCGGCGCAGCCTGGCGGCCGAGCCGGAGGAGACCGTCTGACCGCAGCCACGCTGCCGCCGGGGTGGAGGGGAAGACCGTGAGCCAAGAGACGAAGACGAAGACGAAGACGACGCCGCAGGCCAGTGCTCCCACCTGGCACGGATCCGACGCGGCCGCCGTCGCCCAGGAGCTGAACGTCGAGCCCGAGCACGGTCTCAGCGCCGAGGAGGCGGGCCGCCGGCTCCAGACCCAGGGCCCGAACCGGCTCACCGGGACCAAGAAGGAGTCGGCCTTCCAGGCGTTCCTCCGCCAGTACCGCGACTTCATGCAGCTCATCCTGCTGGCCGCGGCGATCATCAACCTGCTGGTCACCGGGGATGTCGGGACCTCGGTGGTGCTGGCCGGGCTGACGGTGTTCAACGCGGTGATCGGCCTGCGCCAGGAGGCCAAGGCCGAGGAGAGCGTCAAGGCGCTGGCCCAGATGATGAAGACGATCGCCCGGGTCCGGCGCGGCGGCCAGGCGCTGGAGATCGACGCCGAGGAGCTGGTCCCGGGCGACATGGTGCTGATGGAGGCGGGCAACCGGGTCCCGGCCGACGGGCGGATCACCGTGGCCGCGACGCTGGAGATCGAGGAGGCCGCGCTGACCGGCGAGAGCCTGCCCGTCGGCAAGACCACCGCCCCGGTCCCCGGGGACGAGGTCCCGCTGGGTGACCGTACCTGCATGGCGTATATGAACACCTCGGTGACGCGCGGCCGGGGCGAGATGGTCGTCACCGCCACCGGGATGGGCACCGAGATCGGCCACATCGCCAACCTGCTGGCTAGCACCGAGGCCGACAAGACGCCGCTGCAAAAGCAGCTGGACGGGCTGTCCAAGATCATCGCCGCCATCGCCGCGGTGGCGCTGCTGCTGGTCATCGCGCTC
>Ga0307409_100000552_pt1 | contig 16263 bp, 15 predicted proteins | sample 322Ometagenome_2_FD_203888 | JGI IMG/M metagenome (GOLD analysis project Ga0307409, IMG submission 203888) | Maize rhizosphere microbial communities from greenhouse at UC Davis, California, United States - 322HYB-O-2 | ecosystem: Host-associated > Plants > Roots > Rhizosphere > Soil | place... | reverse complement strand
CCAGGTTCTCGATCACCGGCGACGCCGTGAACCGGCACGCCGGCAACCTCGACGGGTCGGTGGCCGACCTCAACGCCAACCTCCAGCAGTTCATCAACGCCCTCGCCGGCCTGCCCGGCGTCTGGCGGGGCGCCGCCTTCCAGTCGTTCGACCAGCTGCAGCAGCGCTGGGAGCAGGCGTCGCGGGACCTGAACATGGCCCTGGCCGAGATCCGCGGCCGGGTCGGCGAGTCCGGCGCGCTCTACGACCGGTACCACGCCGACCAGCAGGCCACCATCGGCCGGGTCACCGGCGCCGCCGCCTGGGACGCCGCCCGGTTCACGGGCTGACGGGGACAAGGAGCCAACCATGAGCGTGTACAGCTACGACTCCGCCGTCGCCAGCGACGCCGAGGGCGGCCTGTCGGGCACCATCGCCTCCCTGCAGGGGAGCCTCGACGAGCTCGGCGGGTACGTCAACGGCGTCTGTGCCAACTGGGAAGGCGACGAGCAGGACATCTACCGCGGCATCCAGTCCAAGTGGGACGGCGCCGCCGGCCAGGTGCGGGACATCCTCGACCAGATCCGCGCCACCCTCGGCCAGACCACCGAGTCGGTCGACACCATGCGGGCCAGGGTCAGCCAGACCCTGCAGGGCTGACCGGACCCGGCGATGGACGACAAGCAGCGGCTCGAGGAGCACGCGCTCGGGCGGCGCCGCCTGCTGGGCATGCTCCTGCACGGCGCCGCCTGGCGGGACCGGCCCGACCGGGGCACGGCCAGGCGGGTGCTCGTGGGACTGGTCCTGGGCCTGGTCGTGTGCGCGGTGATCGCCGCCGGCTCCTTCGTGGCCGACCAGCTCGCCCAGGGCCGGTCCGGGGCGACGGCCGACCTCGGCCGCCTCGAACGGGCGCGGTGACCATGGCCGGCCTGACGCTCCAGGAGCGCCCGTCCGGGTACCGGGTCGTGCACCGCCCGGCGCGGGTCCTCCCGGCCGCTCCGGCGGCCGGGACCCGCACCCTCCCGCAGCTCCCGGCGGCCCCGGCCGCGGCCGGGGCCGGGCAGACCGCGATGCAGGCCGTGCTCCCGGTCATGGGCGGCCTCGGCATGGTGCTGTTCGTCGTCGCCAACGGCAACCCGGTGTTCCTGCTCGCCGGGGTGGTCATGGTCGCGGCGACCCTCGGCGGGGCGGCGGCGCTGCTGCTCGGCCAGCGCAGCGGCGCCCGCCGGCAGGTCCGCGTGGCCCGCGAGCGCTACCTCGCCCACCTGGAGGACGAGCGCGAGGAGCTGCGCGCCGCCGCCCGCCGCCAGGCCGACCTGGCCGCCTTCGTCCATCCCCATCCCGGTGCCCTGGCGGACCTGGCCGCCGAGCCGGCCCGGCTGTGGCAGCGGCGGCCCGGCGACCCCGACTTCCTCCAGCTCCGGATCGGGCTGGGCACCGTCCCGCGATCCCTCCGGGTCGCGCTCCCGGCGGCCACCGACCCTCTCGACCCCCGCGACCCGGTCTGCCGCCGGGCCGCCGACCTGCTGGTGAGCGGGTACCGCGACCTCCGCAGCCAGCCGGTGGTGGTCCCGGTGGCCGGGGCGGAGAGCATCACCGTGGTCGGCGCGCCCGACGACGCCCGGCGGGTCGGTCGCCTCCTCCTCGCCCAGCTGGCCGGCCTGCACAGTCCCGAGGAGGTGCGGCTGGCCATCTGCTGCCCCCGCCCGGCCGACCGGCGGTGGTCGGCCGCCAAGTGGCTGCCGCACTGCCAGGGCACCGGGGCGGGCGACGGCGGCCCGCCCCGCACGCTCGCCGCCGAGTCCCTGGAAGGGCTCCGCCTCGAGCTGGGGGAGCTGCTGGAGGCCGCCGTCGGGCAGGCGGTCCGGGCCCGGCGGCTGGGCGGGCGGGCCACGCCCACCCGGCACCTGGTGGTGCTGGTCGACGAGACCGACGGGCGGCAGCCCGGCGCTCTCGAGCCGCCCGAGGCCGGCGTCCGCCTCGCCGAGCTCGGCGTCAGCGTGATCCGGCTGGTCACCGACAGGGACGAGGAGCCGGAGCGGGTCGACGTGCGGGTGGTGGTGGCCGGCGAGGCCGTCACCGTCGAGCGTCCGGCCGGCCCCGCCGACCCGGGGGAGCGGGAACCCGGTGCGCCCGGGGCCGCCGGGGCCCTCGACCGGTTCGGGCCGGTGCCGTTCGAGGTGCTGGCGCGGGCCCTGGCGCCGCTGCGCCCGGTGGCCGAACCCGCCGCCGAGCGGCCGATGACCGCGACCACCGACCTGCCGCCGCTCCTCGGCGTCACCGACCCGGCCGGCTACGACGTCGCCACCCTGTGGCGCCGGCGCGAGCAGCGGGAGTTCCTGCGGGTCCCGATCGGGGTCCGGCCGGACGGCGGGCCGCTGCTGCTCGACCTCAAGGAGTCGGCCCACGGCGGCATGGGCCCCCACGGCCTCTGCGTCGGCGCCACCGGGTCGGGGAAGAGCGAGCTCCTCCGGACCCTGGTCCTCGGCCTGGCCATGACCCATCCGCCGGAGCGGCTGTCGCTGGTGCTGGTCGACTACAAGGGCGGGGCCACCTTCGCCGGCCTGGAACGCCTGCCCCACACCGCCGGGCTGATCACCAACCTGTCGGACGACCTCGGCCTGGTCGACCGGATGCACGACGCCCTCTTCGGCGAGCTGCGGCGCCGCCAGGAGATCCTGCTCCAGGCGGGCAACCTGCCCGACATCACCGAGTACGACCGGCGCCGCCGCGAGGGGCGGCCGCTCCCGCCGCTGCCCAGCCTGCTGCTGGTGGTCGACGAGTTCTCCGAGCTGCTGACGGCCAAGCCCGAGTTCATCGAGCTGTTCCTGGCCATCGGGCGGATCGGCCGCTCCATCGGCGTGCACCTGCTGCTGGCGTCCCAGCGACTGGAGGAGGGCCGGCTGCGCGGCCTGGAGTCCTTCCTGTCCTACCGGATCGGCCTGCGGACCTTCAACGCCCAGGAGAGCCGGGCCGTGCTCGGCGTCCCCGACGCCTACGAGCTGCCTCCCCTGCCCGGGTCGGGCTACCTCAAGGTCGACACGACTCTGTTCGAGCGGTTCAAGGCCGGGTTCGTGTCCGGCCCGGCCGGGGCGATGGCCGCCGCCCCGGTGGCCGCACCCGGTGCCTGCGAGCCGTTCGGGCTGCTCAACCGGGGCCGGCCGGCGTCGGCCGGGCCCGAGGCGGCCGGGGAGGCCGGCGAGCCGGCCCCGGCGGGCGGCGCAGGCGGCCCCTCGCTGCTGGACATGGTCGTTGGCCGGCTGGCCGAGGCGGGCTCCCCGGCTCACCAGGTATGGCTGCCGCCGCTCCCCGCGGCCCTGCCGCTCGACGCGGTCACCGGGCCCGCATCGACCCTGACCGGCCGGTTGCGGGTCCCCCTCGGTCTGGTCGACCTGCCCGCCCAGCAGCGGCAGGAGCCGTTCGTGGCCGACCTGTCCGGCGCCACCGGCCACCTGGCCGTCCTGGGCGCGCCCCAGACGGGCAAGAGCATGCTGCTGCGCACCCTGGTGACCGCGACCGCGCTCACCCACACGCCCGGGGAGGTGGCGTTCCACTGCGTCGACCTGGGCGGCGGCGCCCTGGCCAGCCTGGCCGAGCTGCCGCACGTCGGCACCGTCTGCGGCCGGCTCGACCCCGACCGGCTGCGGCGGACCGTCCATGAGGTGGCCGACCTGCTGGACGAGCGCGAGCGGCTCTTCGCCGATCTGCACATCGACTCGGCCCAGACCATGCGGCAGCGCTGGCGCTCGGGCGACCTGCCCGACCAGCCGTACGCCGACGTCTTCCTGGTCGTCGACAACTACCTGGCCGTCAAGCACGACTACGAGGACCTGGCCGACCTGCTGACCGACATCGCCCACCGGGGGCTGGCCTACGGGGTCCATCTGGTCGTCACCGCGCCGCGCTGGCACGACCTGCGCCCGGCCCTGCAGACCTCGATCGGCGGCCGGATCGAGCTGCGGCTCGGCGACCCGCTCGACTCGATCATCGACCGCAAGCTGGCCGCCAACATCCGCGCCGACCAGCCCGGCCGCTGCCTGACCGGCGACCGGCTCCTCGCCCAGGTCGCCCTGCCCAGGGTGGATGGGCGCGGCAGCGTCGACGGCCTCCAGGAGTCGCTGGTCCACCTTGGACGCGCGGCCACCGAGGCCTGGCCCGGGCCCGGGGTCGCGCCGGTCCGGCTGCTGCCGGCGCTGCTGCCCTGGCCCGACCTGGAGCGGGCCGGCCGGCACGGCGTCGACGGGATCCCGTTCGGCCTCGGCGAGCGGGACCTGCGCCCGGTCGGGCTCGACCTGCTCGGGGCCGACACCCACGTGCTGGCCGTCGGCGACCAGGGCAGCGGCAAGACGTCGTTCCTGCGGGCCGTGGTCCGGGGCTGCGTCGACCGCCACGGTGACGACGAGCTCGTCTTCGCCGTCATCGACCCGCGCCGGAGCCTGCTCGGCCTGGTCCCCGACGCCTCCCTCGGCGCCTACGCCCCCACCTCCCAGGCCGCGGCCGGGCTGGCCCGGTCGCTGGCCCAGGAGCTGGGCCGGCGGCTGCCCGGCGACCAGCTGACCCCGGCCGAGCTGCGCGCCCGGAGCTGGTGGGCGGGACCGGAGATCGTCGTCCTGATCGACGACCTGGAGCTGCTCGGCGGCGACGGCGGCAGCCCGCTGGCGCCGCTGCTCCCCTACCTGCCCCAGGCCCGGGACCTCGGCCTGCACGTGGTCGCCGCCCGGCACAGCGGCGGCATCGGCCGGGCGCTGTTCGAGCCCTTCCTGCAGCGGCTCCGGGAGCTGGGGGCCACCGGGCTGGTCCTGCGCGGTGACCGCCAGGAGGGCCAGCTGTGGCCGGGCGTGTACCCGTCGTCGCTGCCCCCTGGGCGAGGCCAGCTCGCCCGCCGGGGCCGGCGCCCGACCCTCGTGCAGGTCGCCTACCTCCCCGCCGACACCTGACCGGAAGGACGTGCGCACATGCTCCGCGAGCTCCCCGTCGAGGCCGTGGTGCCGCTGCCGGTGGACACCGGCGCCCAGGCCGACACCGGCCGGCGGTTCACCAGGGTCACCTTCGTCGGCCCGACCCGCCGGGCCGACGTCTCGGTGCCCGACAACCTCCCCGCCGCCCTGGTGATCGAGCAGGTCCGGCCGCTGCTGGACGCCACCGCCGACGGGCCATGGGTCCTCACCAGCCCGGCCGGCGGCGACCTCGGCCCGGAGGCCGCCCTGGGTGAGCACGGCGTCCTCGACGGCGAGCTGCTCTACCTGCGCCGGCACGGGGACGGCTACCTCCCGCCGTTCGCCGAGGACGCCGCCGAGGAGGCCGCCGGCGCCGGCCGGCCGGCCGGGAGCTGGACCGAGGGCGCCACCCGGTTCGTGCTCGCCGCCGCGGCCGCCCTCTGGCTCGGGCTGGCCGGGCCACTGCTGGTGTGGCGCCTCGGCCCGGAGGCGGCGGCCGCGCCGGTGCTCGTTCTCACGGTCGCGTTGCTGGTAGGGGCGGCCGGGGCCGGCCTGGCCGGTCACGACCTGATCGGCGGCGCCCTCGGCTGGTCGCTGCTGCCGGCGGTGGCCAGCGCGGCGGTGGCTCTGACGGCCGGGTCGACCGGGGCCGTCAGGGTGATCGCGACCGCCGGGGCGGTGGCCGCCGCCGCCGGGGTCGCGGGGCTGCTGGGTGCCCGGGGCCAGCACGGGCTCGGCTGGGCGGCGCTGATCGGGACGGTCACCGTCGCCCTGGCCGTGCAGGTCTGGGCGGGGCTGGTCGTCGCCGGCCTGACCGCCGGCCGCGCCGCCGCGGTGGTGGGGCTGGCCCTGGTCGCGCTCCAGTCGGCCCTGCCCCGGGTCGCCATCGAGCTGGCCGGGCTGGGGCGGCTGGCCGATGCCGTCGCCGACGGCGGCGCCGTCCGCGGCGACCGGATCCAGCTCGCCGCCGGCCAGGCTCGGGAGCTGCTGGCGGCGCTGCTGGCCGGCACCGGCGTGGCCGTCGCCCTGGCCGCCGGCCGGCTGGCCGCCGAGGGCGGGGTCCCCGGCTCCGTCCTGGCCGCCCTGCTCGGCGCCGCGCTCCTGTTCCGGGCCCGGCGCTACTCGAGCACCGTCCATGTCCTGCCGCTCGTGCTGACCGGGCTGGCCGCCCTGTTCGCGGTCGCGGCCGCGCAGGTCCAGGTCACCGCCGCGGGCCCCTCCACGATCCTGCTGCTGCTGCTGGCGGCCGGAGGCGGGCTGGCCGCGCTGGCCGCCGCCCGCCCGGCCACGCCGTCCCGGGCCCGGGCGCGGGTCGCCATGGAACGGGCCGAGACGGCCGTGCTGCTGGCCTGCGGCGCCATCGTGCTGGCGGCCTTCGACGCCTACGGCCTGGCCTTCGCCGTCGTCCGCTGAGGCCGGTGGGCCGCCCCGGTTCCGGTGGAGCCGCTGGAACAGGTGGCCATGGATGCGGCGCCGCATGCGGCGCCGACGCATCCGTACAGCGGTTCGGCTCGAGCGCCGCCCCCGGGTGGCGACCCGACTTCTAGACGAGGCGGTCCAGGACCCGAACCGCGGCGGCGCTGAAGCTGAAGCTGAAGTCGCCGTTGGCGGCGCCGGCCCGGGCGATGCCGAGCAGGTCGGCCAGCTCGGCGCGGCGGCGCCGGCCGTCCAGGGCGTCGAGGGCGGCGAGCCGCTTGCGGAACCCCGGCGCGCGCGGCCCGGCGGCGCGGGGGTTGGCGTCGACGAGGGCGATGAGGTCGGCCACGCTGGAGGGGCTGGCACCGGTCGAGAGCACCAGCGTGACCTGTTCGCCAGGCGGCAGGCTCTCCCCCGCCGCCGGGCTGGTCCCGATTGCGTGACCGCGGGGGATGCCGCCGTCGCGGATGCGCCGGACCGCCCCCAGCGGCATCCCGGCCTGGCGCAGGCGCTCGGTCGCCTCGGCCTGGGTCGCGCCGGCGACCACCGGCACCAGCTCTGAGGAGCTGGTCGCGGGGGACACGGCCGAGGCCGGCCGCCCCGCCGTGGTGGCCGACGCGGCCGCCACCGGGGAGGGCTCCTCCCGGGACGGCGTCTCCCGGGAGGTCTCGGCCGCCGCCAGCGCAGCGACCGTACCGGCCACCAACCCGACCGCCAGCAAGGCCGCCACCAGACGGCGGCGCTCAGGCGTGGCCCCGGCCGCGTCCGGGGCGGGGGCCGGTACAGGGGTCGGGGCGGGAGCCGACGCAGAGGCGGCCGCGGGGGCCGGGGCGGGGGCCGGGGTGGAGGTCGACGGGGGGCCGGCGACGGGGGTCAGGGTGGGGGTGTGGACAGCCGTGCGCACCCTTTCCGGCGGTCGGTTACCCTCCCGTTCAGGGGCCCCGAGAACCGGCGGGTGCGGTCCCGGCGTGCCCGGGGGGACGGGTGCCAAGGGCGAGGGTGCCGGGGGCGCCGCCGCCGAGGGGATCGGGGTGGGGCGGGGGTGGTTGGCGACCCGCTGGAGGGCCTGGCGTAGTCCGGCCGGGGTTTGGAAGCGGTTGTTGGGGTGCTTGGCCAGCGACCTGGCGACCACTGCCTCGAGCTCCTCTGGGATGCCGGGCCTGATGGAGCCGGGTCGGAGGGGCCGCTCGTTCACGTGTGCGGAGGCGACCGCGAACGGCGTCGGCCCGTCGAACGGCGGCCGGCCGCAGAGCAGCTCGTACAGGCAGCAGCCGAGCGCGTACAGGTCCGAACGGTCGTCGACCTGGCCGGTGGCCAGCTCCTCGGGGGCCAGGTAGCGGACGGCGGCCAGACCCGGGGTTGGCCCCGCCTGGGCGAGGCAGAAGTCGGTGACCTTGACGCCGCCCTCGGGGGCGATCAGCAGGTTCTCCGGCTTGAGGCCGCGGTGCAGGACGCCCACGGCGTGGGCGGCGCTGAGGGCGGAGCAGGCGCCGGCGGCCAGCCGCATCGTCGTCTCGGGAGACAACGTCCCCTGCTCGGCCAGCAGCCGCCGCGCGCTGGGCCCCTCGACCAGCTCCATGACGACGAAGCGCCCGTCGGCGTCGACGTCGTGGACGGCGACCGCGTTGGGGTGCTGGACCTTGGCGGCGTCCCTGGCCAGGGAGCGCAGCCGGGCCCGGAAGGCCGTGTCGGCCGCGAGATGGTCGTGGACGACCTTGACGGCCACCGGCCGGTCCAGCACCAGGTCGCGCCCTTCCCAGACCTCGCCCACCGGCCCGCTCCCGAGCCTCCGGAGGAGCTGGTAGCGGTCAGCGAGCACCGTCGGCTCCGAAGGCATGGCCGTCCCCCATCATCCGATCCCGCCAGTTCGCACCCAAGGGTACGGTCCCACCCGACCGGGAGGTTCAACCAGGCGGGCCGGGGACGAGCACCCGCGGCCCGGTCCTGGCCGGGTCGCCGTCGACGGGCTCCAGGGTCACCCCGACCACCGGGAACTGGCCGGCCGGGGCGGCGGTGAACGCCGTCAGGTGGGCGCTGCCGCCGGGGCCCACCGTGAAGGTGCCCAGCGACACCCGCTGCGGGCGCTCGAGGGTGTCCTGGGGGTTCACCGCCCACAGCTCGTAGAGCGAGCCGGCGGCGGGCGGAGCCAGGTCCTGGATGCGGACGTCGAAGCTACGGCCGGCCGGCGTCCGGGTGATCGTCACCTGCCCGCGACCCTGCCCCCCCTCGGCCGCGACCAGGGTGAGCCGCGTGACGCCGCCGCCGCCCCCGAACACCAGGAGCGCCCCGGGGACGGCCAGGACCACCGCCAGCGCCGCGGCGACCGCCACCAGCACCCAGCGCCGCCGCCACCATCCCCGTCGGAGCGGGACCGGCGCCTCGACGACGCCGGGCTCCACGACCGCGCCGGGCTCCACGACCGCGCCGGCCCGCTCGCGGACCGCGGTCAGGGTCCGGGCACGCAACCCATCGGGGAGCGGGGTCGCCGGCGCGGCCTGGGCGAGCAGGGCCGGCAGGCCCCCCAGCTCGTCGAGGTGGCGCCGGCAGTCGGGGCACCCCTCGAGGTGGGCCTCGAACCGCTCGGCCTCGTCGCCCTCCAGCTTGCCGAGCAGGTAGGCGGCGACCTCCACGTGCGGGCTGGCCGGCTCAGACATCGACATCACGCCGCGACAGGGCCTCCTTCAACGAGCGCAGCCCATAGAACGCCCGGGTCTTCACGGTTCCGAGCGGGACGCCGACCCGCTCGGACACCTGCCGCTGGGTCAGGTCCTGGAGGTACAGCAGCTCCAGGACCTGACGCTGCCCCTCGGGCAGCGACGCCAGCGCGTCGCGGACGTTGAGCCCGACCAGCAGCTGGTCGAAGACGTCGCCGGGATCCTGGCCGGGGCCGCGGTCGATCTCCCCCAGATCGGCGAACGGCTTGGAGGACGGCCGGCGCCACAGGTCGATCGCCAGCCGCCGGGCGATCGTGAACACGAAGCTGGGTACCGACCCGCGCTCGGGGTCGTACCGGTCGGCCGACTGCCAGAGCCGCACGAACGTCTCCTGCACCAGCTCCTCCGCCAGCCCAGGGTCGCCGAGCAGCCGGAGGCCCAGCCCGTGGAGTCTCGCCGCATAGCGGTCATACAACTCCTCGAGGGGTTGGCCGAGATCTCCTCCAGCAACCCGCGCGATCAGCTTCGCGTCATCTTCACCCATGTACGCGGCATGATGCCGCAACGGTTCATTCTGAACGAACGGAAGGGGAAGCTCAGCGATCGGCGCCCGAGGGGACGTCGACGCGAGTCCCGGTCTCAAACGAGCGGATGATGGCGTGGCCGAGGGCCAGGGCGCGGCGGCCGGCGCGGGCGTGGACGGGCGGGGGTCGCCGCTCCCGGAAGGCGTGCAGCAGGTCGTCGACGTGCTTGTCGAAGGTGCGGTGGAAGCCGCGGTCGGCGTCGTTGAAGTAGCCGGCCTGCCAGACGCTGCTGACCTCGCTCCCCGCCTGGGTGAATGTGTAGCGCTGGGCGGTGTCCTCGATCAGGACCCGCCCGCCGGTGCCGTTCAGCTCGACCCGGTGGGTCGCCGGATAGGCATAGGAGGAGTCGTAGGAGCCGACCAGGCTCCCGACCGCTCCGTCGGCGAAATGCAGGGCGGCCACCAGCGTCGACCAGCCGCGGCCGGTCTTGTCGGTCATCTGCGCGGTCACCGAGTCGATCGGCCCGCACAGGTACTCGAGCATGTCGAGGCCGTGGCACTGGGTCTCGATGAGGTTGGCGTGGGGGTGGGCGCTGGTTCCCGGCTCGCCGCCGAAGCGCCAAGTGGCGAAGACGAGCTCGCCGAGGTCGCCGGCGCGGACGGCGTCGGCGGCCATGACGACCGGCGTGGCGTAGCGGTGGTTGAAGTTGATGGCGAAGAACAGCGACCGGGCCTCCGCCTCGCGCAGCAGCACGTCGGCCTGATCCAGGTCGAAGACCAGCGGCTTCTCGACCAGCAGCGGGAAGCCGGCCCGGATGACCATGAGCGTCGGCTCGAAGTGGTCCTCGTTGGCCAGGCATATCGAGACCAGGTCGGGCCGCTCCCGCTCCAGCATCTCCTCGAGGTCGGCATACGGGGTGATCCCGAACTCGCTGGCCCTGGCGGCGGCACGCTCGGGCGTGCTGCCGACCACCGCGCACAGTTCGACGTCGGGCCGCTCGGCATACACCCGGGCGTGCTCACGTCCCCACCACGGCCCGGTACCGACCACCGCAACCCTCGTCCGCTGCTCCTGCATCACGGTCCCTCCGCCGGTTGGAGGCCGCCGGGCTCCTGCACCGTCCGTGCCATGTCGTCAGCCGCCGGCGAAGTGGTCCAGCAGCGCATGGGCGTAGTGGTCCTCCCAGCGCTCGTCGGGGGGGCGCTCGGTGTACTCCTTGTCCAGGCGCACCAGCAGGTAGGTCAGCTCGCTGCGGACGACCGTCCCGCCGAGCAGCCCAGGCAGCTCGGACAGCGTGACCAGCCACTGCGAATACCAGGATGCCCAGTCGTCGTCGGCCCCGTCGGTGATGCGGAAGACCCGATGGTGGGTCTCGGCCGCCTCATGGAGCAGGTCGCTGATCCTGGTGTTGCGCTCGTCCATCCGATGCCCTCCCGCCGTAGGCTGTGCGCCATGACGCTACCGCAGCCACCGGCTTCGGAGGCGTCACTCCGACCGCGGCGACGACGAGGAGCGGAGATGACCGAGGACCCAGCGGGCGACCGGCGGGCCTTGGTCGAGGTGATCAACCTCGGACTGCTGTGGCACTGCCTGTGTGCGATCACCCGGCTGGAGGTCCCGGAGCGGCTGGCCGGCGGGCCGCTGCCGGTTCCCGAGCTGGCGGCGGCCGTCGGCGCCGACCAGGATGCCCTGCGGCGGGTGCTGCGGCTGGTCGCCGACCACCGGATCGTGACCTTCGAGGGCGGACGGGTCGGCCTGACCGGCCGGGGCCGGCTGCTGTGCCGGGACCATCCGGCCTCGCTGTCGGCCGCCTTCGCCACCGTCGGCAACGCTGACGTCGCCCATGGGCTGACCGAGACGCTGCGCACCGGGCGGGCGGCCGCCCCCAGGGTGCTCGGCATGCCGTACTGGGACTACCTGGCGGCCCATCCCGACCAGCAGGCGCTGTTCGACCAGGCGATGGTCCAGCGGGCCCACCTGCTGTCACTTGCCTGTGTGCCGGTCCTGGACTGGCCCGCCTCGGGCACGGTCGCCGACATCGCCGGCGGGACCGGCAACCTGCTGGCGGCCGTGCTCCGGGCCGCCCCGGGGACCCGCGGCATCCTGGTCGACCAGCCGCAGGTGCTGGAGCACGCCCGGCCCTTCCTGGAACGCCAGGGGGTCGCCGACCGCTGCACCCTGCACCCAGGGGACCTGTTCGCGCCTCCACCACCAGCCGACTGGTACCTGCTGGCCAGCGTGCTGCACGACTGGGACGACACCCACGCGGCCCGCATCCTGACGGCGCTGGGCCGCAGCGCCACCAGCGACACCCGCCTGCGCATCTTGGAGATGCTGCTGCCCGACGACGCCACCCCGCACCGGGCCAGGATGAGCGACGTGCTGATGCTGCTGATGTTCGACGGTGCCCGTGAACGGACCCTCGCCCAGTACCGCGACCTGCTGGATGCCACCGGCTGGCGGCTGGAGCGGGTCGTGTCGAGTCCCGGGCCGATGAGCGTCATCCAAGCCAGCCGTCCAACGACCAGGTAGCCCCGGCCCCCCGGGGGCGCAGTAGCATCCTCCGAACTCGTGTTCGAACCGGAGGAGGGGCGTCATGGCGGCGGTCAAGCCGATCCCGGAGGGATATCCAGAGATCACGCCGTACCTGGTGGTGGACGGGGCTGGGGCGGCGATCGAGTTCTACGGCAAGGTGTTCGGGACCAGGGAGCGGATGCGGCTGCCGGGGCCGGACGGGACCATCGGGCATGCCGAGCTGCAGCTCGGGAACTCGCTGATCATGGTGGCGGACGAGGCGCCGCAGCTCGGGATCCGCGGCCCCAGGGCCGTCGGGGGGACGCCGGTGACGATCTCGGTGTACGTCGAGGACGTGGACGGGGTGGTCGAGCGGGCGGCACAGGCGGGGGCCACGGTGCTGCGGCCGGTCGAGGACCAGTTCTACGGGGACCGGTCGGGGCAGTTCGAGGACCCGTTCGGGCATCGGTGGAGCGTCGCCACCCACGTGGAGGACGTCTCGCCGGAGGAGATGAGCCGGCGCGCGGCCGGCCTGGCCGACGGCTGACCCGCCCCGCGGAACCAGCCGTCAGCGGCGCAGCTTGTCGACCTGGTCCTTGATGAGGGTCCTGGCGGTGGCGAGCTTGTCGGGCTGGCCGCGCAGGAACGCCTCGGCGAAGCCCTTGGCCTGCTCGAACTCGATCTTGCCGGGAAGCGGGGGCTCGTGGGGGTTGACCACGCAGTCGACCAGGGACGGGGCGGGGTGGTCGAGGGCGGCCCGGACGGCGGCCTCGAGGTCGCCGGCCGCCTCCACCCGGACGCCGGAGGCGCCGCAGGCCTGGGCGACCCGGGCGAAGTCGATGCTATGGTCGTAGCGGACCCGTACTCGGGGTAGCCGAGGACGACCTGCTCCCATTCGATCTGGCCGAGGGCGGCGTTGCTGGCCACGACCACGGTGATCGGCAGGTCGTAGCGGACGGCGGTGTCGAGCTCGGCCATCAGCATGGCCAGCCCGCCGTCGCCGGTGAAGGCGATGCACTGGCGGCCCGGGAAGGCCCACTGGGCGGCGATGGCGTAGGGCAGCCCGCAGGCCATGGTGGCCAGGTTGCCCGACAGGTAGAACTGGCGGTCGCCGCGGATCGTCCAGTGGCGGGCCGCCCAGGTCGCGATCGTGCCCGAGTCGCAGGTGAGGACGGCGTCGTCGGCGGCCAGCCGGTCGACCACCCCCATCAGGTACTGCGGCTGGACCGGGTCGCGGTCAGGGCTCTCCAGGGCCTCCATGTCCTCGCGCCAGGCGGCCATGGCCTCCTGGGCCTGCTCCAGGAACCCGCGGTCGTCCTTGCGCTCCAGCAGGGGCAGCAGGGCCCGCAGGGTCTCGGCGGCGTCGCCCACCAGCGGGACCTCGGTCGGCATGCGGTTGCCGGCCCGGACCGGGTCGCGGTCGATCTGGACGGTGCGGGCCTGGCCGGGCTCGGGCAGGTGGGCGGTGTAGGGGAAGTCGGTCCCGACCATCAGCAGGGTGTCGCACTCGTGGACGGCCGCCTCGCTCGGCTTGGTGCCGAGCAGCCCCAGCCCGCCGGTGGTCAGCGGGTGGTCGTCGGGCACGGCCGCCTTGCCCGGCAGGGTCTTGATGACCGGGCTGGCCAGGGCCTCGGCCGTGGCCAGGATCTCCTCGCGGGCCCCGAGCGCGCCCGCCCCGACCAGCATGGCCACCTTGGTCCCCTGGTTGAGCACCTGAGCGGCGCGTTCCAGGCCGGCGGCGTCGGGGACCGCCCGGCCGCCGAGGAAGGTCGGCGCGGTCGCCGGGGTCCGGGCCGGCCCGACCGACGGCCACGGCTCGGCGTCGGCCGGGGCCACCTGGAGGTCGTTGGGGAAGGTGAGGTGGCTGACCGTGCGATCGGCCAGGCAGGTCCGCATGGCCCGGTCGACCAGGGACGGGATCGAGCCCGGGACGGTGATCATCTCGTTGTAGCCGGCCAGGTCCATGAACACCGGTCCAGGTGGACCTCCTGCTGGTGGCCGGTGCCGAGCACGGCCGTCTCCTGCATCCCGGTGATGGCCAGCACCGGGGCGTGGTCGAGCTTGGCGTCATAGAGCCCGTTCATCAGGTGGAGGCCGCCGGGGCCGGAGGTGGCCAGGCAGACCCCGACCCGGCCGGTCGCCTTGGCGTAGCCGGCGGCCATGAACGCGGCCGCCTCCTCGTGGTGCACGAGCACGAACCGGAGCTTGTCCTGGTGGCGGCGCAGCCCTTCCATGATCCCGTTGATGCCGTCCCCGGGGAGCCCGAACACGGTGTCCACGCCCCAGTCGGCCAGCCGCTCGACCAGCAGTTCGGACGTGATCTTGTCCATGCGGACCCCCAGGGTGGCGAGGCGAACAGGTCAACCGGTGTGTGGTCTGGCCTCCGGGTGGGCATGGGAAACGCGACAGGCTGCCGGACGCCGTGGGAGGCCGGGAATGGCGACCAAGAAGCAGGTCACCGCCGCCAAGCGGAACGTCAAGAAGGCCCAGGCCGGGGCGAAGCAGAAGCGCTCGATCGCCAACATGCCGGCCAGCACCCGCAGCGCTCTGGGAAAGCAGGGCGCGGCCGTGGCTCAGCGCAAGCGTCGCGGCGGGTCGTCGCCCAAGACCCGCCAGGAGCTGTACGAGATCGCCAAGCGCCGGAACCTGTCCGGTCGCTCCAAGATGGGACGGGACGAGCTCGCCCGGGCGCTCGGCTACAAGTAGGCGGCCGGAGCCGGAGCTCAGCGCTTCTTGGCCGCGGCCTTGCCGCCCTTGCGGCCTGCCGCCTTCTTCTGGGCGGTTGTGCCGCCCTGCTTGGCGTTGCCGCCCTTGCCGGACGCCTTGCCGCCGTGCTTGGAGGCGTTGGGGGAGTTCGCGATCTTGGCCGCGCGCTCCTTGCTCATGCCCTTGTCCTTGAGGGCCTCGTACTGCTTCTCGTTCTTGACGTTCGCGGACTTCGACGGCATGGACGCCTCCTCCGTTGGAACGGTCCTCAGCAGTGACTGCCCAGCCTGGACCGTCGCCTAACCGAGCGGGCCGCCGCCCCCGCGGTGGCGCCCAGCACCGCCATGGGCAGGGCCCAGAGGGTGAGGAGGATCAGCGGCCACCAGACGGCGTCGGCCAGGTTGGCGCCCACCCCGAGCCCGCCTTCGCCGTCCAGGAGCAGCCCGCGCCCTTGCTGGTGCCAGGCCACCGCCCCGACCAGCCAGGCGGCGACGATCAGCGGCCCGGCCAGCACGACCGCCCAGACGCCGGCCCCCACGCCCGAGCGGAAGGACCGGCCGGCCGCGGCCGCCAGCGCCGATCCGGTGAGGACGACCAGGATCGGGGCCGTGAGCAGGTAGCCCATCGTCCCCTCGTCCCAACCGGGCTCGCCGCGCAGGCCGAGCCGGGCGGCCAGGACGAAGCCGGCCGCCAGGGCGACGGCCATGCCGGCCCCGGACCACCGGGCCCGCCGGTCCGGGAGCAGCCAGCGCGGTGGCCGCAGGGCCAGCCACAGGCAGCCGGCCAGGGCCACCGCCAGGACGACCGCCGTTCCCGGCGGGAGGCTCACCGCGGTCCCGGGCGGGTCGGGCCGGGCGTAGGACGGGTGCTCGGCCAGGTACCAGGTGGTGGCCGCGGCACAGGCGCCGATCCCGGCCAGCCCCAGCCCGGCCAGCACCCGTCCCGGGCCGGTCCCGCGAGCCCGTAGCAGACCATCGGGCCCGGTCCCGCGGCTGGGGTCGGTCCCGCGCCCTGGCCGCGACCGCGCAGCGGCCAGGGTGGTCAGCCCACCCAGTAGCCCGACGAAGACGAGCCCGAACACCCGCCCCGCGGGCAGGGCGGTCGTGGTGGCCAGCACGGTCACGCCCATGGCGGCAATGGCCAGCGCCCCGGCGACGCCCACGGTCCTCCGGTCGCCCCCCGGCGGCAGGACCGCCGTCCGGGCGCACCCGGCCGCGAACCGCCAGCGCGCCCCCCGCTCCTCCACCTGGGCCAGCAGCCACGCCGGCCCGTCCAGGGCGGCCAGGTCGTCACCGGCCCGGCGCCACCAGGCCCGCCACAACAGCCAGGCCGCGACCATCGCCGGCGTGCCGAAGACCGTCATCCAGATGGCCATGTCGAGACCGGCCCGGAAGCTGGGCGGGTCGTCGGCGCTGGCCATGGAGGCAACCCGGAGGCAGGCGAACGGGGTGGCCGCGACCGCGACCGCGGCCAGCCCGCCGAGGCGCCCCAGGCGCCGGGCCCGGGTCACGTGCCCTGCGGCCGCGGCCGCCC
>Ga0307409_100000551_pt1 | contig 16263 bp, 16 predicted proteins | sample 322Ometagenome_2_FD_203888 | JGI IMG/M metagenome (GOLD analysis project Ga0307409, IMG submission 203888) | Maize rhizosphere microbial communities from greenhouse at UC Davis, California, United States - 322HYB-O-2 | ecosystem: Host-associated > Plants > Roots > Rhizosphere > Soil | place... | reverse complement strand
CCTGCGCCTGGGGCAGCAGCGCGACGAATCCGATGCCCATGTTGAGGGTGCGCTCGAGGTCGGCCCGCGGGACCCGCCCGAGCTCGGCGACCGTGCTGAAGACGGGGGGCGGCGTCCAGCTCGACCGGTCGAGCCGGGCGAAGACCCCGCGGGGCAGCACGCGGGCCAGGTTGGCCGCCAGGCCTCCGCCCGTGACGTGCGACAGGGCGTGCAGGTCGACACCGTCGGTGCGGATGAGGTGGAGCAGGTCGGCGGAGTAGACCCGGGTGGGTGTGAGCAGCTCCTCGCCGAGGGTGCGCCCGAACTCGGGCACCTCGCGGTCGAGCGCCCAGCCGGCGGCCTCGACCACGCGGCGCACGAGCGAGTAGCCGTTGGAGTGCAGGCCCGACGACCCGAGGGCGAGCACCACGTCACCGGGCACGACCCGCTGCGGGCCCAGCACGTCGGCGTACTCGACCACGCCCGTGGCGGCACCGGCGACGTCGTACTCGTCCGGGGCGAGCAGCCCCGGGTGCTCGGCCGTCTCGCCGCCCACCAGCGCGACCCCGGCCTGCTCACAGGCGGCCGCGATGCCCGAGACGATGGCGGCGATGCGCTCGGGGACCACCTTGCCGGTGGCGATGTAGTCGGTCATGAACAGCGGCTCGGCCCCGCAGACCACGATGTCGTCGACGACCATGCCGACGAGGTCGAAGCCGATGGTGTCGTGCTTGTCGAGGGCCTGGGCGATGGCCACCTTGGTGCCCACCCCGTCGGTCGACGTCGCGAGCACGGGCCGCTTCATGCCGGCGAGCGCGGAGGCGTCGAACATGCCGGCGAAGCCGCCGAGTCCACCCAGCACCTCGGGTCGCGTGGCCCGGCGCACCGAGGCCTTCATCAGCTCGACGGCCCGGTCACCCGCCTCGACGTCGACTCCGGCGGCGGCATACGTGATGGGCTCGCTCACCCCACCAGCGTAGTGGGCCCGCCACCGCTCCCCCGGTCGAGGTAAAAACGCCGGGAGATCACGGCGCGTTTACCTCGACCGGGGAAGGCGCTATACCTGCGGTATCAGGCGTTGGCCTGCGTTTGAGGGGGCTGGCATGGCGACACGGAACGTGGGCAGTGTCCTCAGCACCTACCGCTACCTCCGGGTGGCCATGGTGCTGCTCGTCCTGCTGCTGTCGGCGGCGGTGGTCCTGCAGATCTTCGGGGCCGACCCCGACTGCTGGCAGCGCTCGGTCAGCGCCTACTACTACACGCCGGCGCGCGCGGTCTTCGTCGCCTCCCTGTGCGCGATCGGGGCATGCCTGGTCGTCTACCGGGGGAACACCGACGCCGAGGACGTCGCGCTCAACGCCTCCGGGCTGCTGGCCTTCGTCGTGGCCTTCGTGCCGACCCAGGTCGACGACACCTGCCCCGCGAGCAACGTGCCCACTCCCGCTGAGCTGGACGCGGCCGTGACCAACAACGTCTGGGCCCTCATCGTGGGCGGAGCCGCGCTCACGGCGGTCTCCTGGTTCCTGCGCGTCCGCACCGCGCCCGACGAACGTGGCGGCAGCCTGTCGGTCTGGCCGCTGGTGGCTTCGTCCGTCGGCGTCGTGGTGCTGCCGTTCGTCTTCGTCCGCTGGCACGACGCGGTGCGCGACCACGGGCACGACGTCGCCGCCATCGCCCTGTTCGCCGGCATCGTGGTCGTCGTGGCCATGAACGCCCTGGGACTGGCCGCCCAGTCCGATGGTGGCACCCCGGTCGCCCGCCGGGTGGCCAACCGCTACACGGTCGTGGGGGTCGCCATGGTGGGCACCTTCGTCGGGGTGCTCGTGGCGCACTGGGCGGTGCCCAGCTTCCTGCAGTGGCTCTTCTGGCTGGAGGCGCTGCTCATCGCCGAGTTCGCCGCCTACTGGGTGCTGCAGACGGTCGAGCTGTGGAACGTCGTCGAGCGCACCGAGGCCCCGGAGCCCTCGCCGGGTGTGACGACCCCCGCGCCTCCGCCGGCAGCTGCCCCTGGCTCGAGGTAGAAACGCCGGAGAATCCGGGCGTTAATACCTCGACCGGGGAAGCTAGGGGCGGGTGAGGGCGTCGGTGGCGCCGCCGTTGACGCCGGTGGGCACGCCCTCGACGTCGAGCGGCAGCGGCTCGAAGAGGTTCTTGCCGAGCTGGCTCTCGTCGGGCAGCGGGATCGGGTAGTCGCCGGTGAAGCAGGCGGTGCACAGCGCCGTGCGGGGCTGCTCGGTCGCGGCGACCATGCCCTCCTCGCTGATGTAGCCGAGGCTGTCGGCGCCGATGCTGTTGCGCACCTCCTCGACCCCGATGCCGGTGGCGATGAGCTCGGCGCGGGTGGCGAAGTCGATGCCGTAGAAGCAGGGCCAGCGCACGGGCGGCGACGAGATGCGCACGTGCACCTCGGCGGCCCCCGCCTCGCGGAGCATGCGCACCAGCGCCCGCTGCGTGTTGCCGCGCACGATGGAGTCGTCGACCACCACGAGCCGCTTGCCGCGGATGACCTCACGCAGGGGGTTGAGCTTGAGCCGGATGCCGAGCTGGCGGATCGTCTGCGACGGGGCGATGAAGGTGCGCCCGACGTAGGAGTTCTTCACCAGGCCCTGGCCGTAGGGGATGCCGGACTCCTGGGCGTAGCCGATGGCCGCGGGGGTGCCGGACTCCGGGGTCGGCATCACCATGTCGGCCTCGACCGGGTGCTCGCGGGCCAGCGTGCGACCCATCTCCACGCGCGACTCGTGCACGCCGCGGCCGTTGATGGTCGTGTCCGGGCGGGCGAGGTAGACGTACTCGAAGACACAGCCCTTGCGCTCGGTCTCGGCGAACCGCTGCGAGCGCAGGCCGGCCTCGTCGATGGCGATGAGCTCACCGGGCTCGACCTCGCGGATCAGCGAGGCGCCCACGATGTCGAGGGCCGCCGTCTCGGACGCCACCACCCAGCCGCGCTCGAGGCGACCGAGGACGAGGGGACGGATCCCCTGCGGGTCGCGCGCGGCATACAGCGTCTGCTCGTCCATGAAGACGAAGGAGAAGGCGCCGCGCAGCCGCGGCAGCACGTCGAGGGCGGCCGCCTCGACCGACCGGTCGGGGTCGTCGGCCAGCAGCGCGGTGACGAGGGCGGTGTCGGTGGTGTTGCCCCGGCGCAGCTCGCCCTTGGCGAGCTCGAAGCCGGACTCGGCGCGTGAGGCGACGAGCTCGCGCAGCTCGGCGGAGTTGATGAGGTTGCCGTTGTGGGCCAGCGCCACCGTGCTCTGGTCGTGGCCGCCGAGCGTGGGCTGGGCGTTCTCCCAGGTGGAGCCGCCGGTGGTCGAGTAGCGGCAGTGGCCGACGGCGAGGTGGCCCTTGAGCGAGTTCAGCGAGCGCTCGTCGAAGACCTGGGACACCAGCCCCATGTCCTTGTAGACGAGGATGCTGCGCCCGTCGGAGGTCGCGATGCCGGCCGACTCCTGCCCGCGGTGCTGCAGGGCGTAGAGGCCGTAGTAGGCCAGCTTGGAGACGTCCTCGCCGGGCGCCCAGACACCGAAGACGCCACAGGCGTCCTGGGGGCCCTTCTCACCAGGGAGGAGGTCGTGGGTGAGCCGTCCGTCTCCGCGTGCCACGTGCTCCAGTCTCCCACACGCGGGAGGCGCGTCAGCGCCGCCGGTCGAGCAGCACGGCCAGCACGCCGGCCAGCACGGCACCGATGGCCGCGCCGAAGACCCCGATGTAGAGCATCGCGCTGCCCTCGGCGTAGCCCGGGGCCGGGTCACCCAGCAGGGCGGCGACCGCGCCGACCACGAAGCCGAGGATGGCACCGGTGGCGATGAACCGCGTGAAGTTGGGCATGCGGCTGGGGGCGTTCACGGGAGCCAAGGTACCGGCGCTGCGACAACCCGTGGCCCGGTGGGGGTGCCCATCCGGAGCGTGCGGGGTTACGAATGACTTGACATGGAGACCAGGAGCAGCGCGCCGCGCTGGCCGTATGCCGTGTCCGGCGTCCTCGCCGCGACCGCCGGCACCGCGGCCGGTCACCTCGTCGCTGCCCTCGTCAACCCCGGCGCCTCTCCCGTGGTCGCGGTGGGCGCCACGGTCGTCGACGCCACACCGACCCCGGTCAAGGAGTGGGCGGTCTCGACGCTGGGCACGGCCGACAAGCCTGTGCTGCTGGTCTCCGTGGCCCTCGTGACCATGCTGGCCGCTGCCGGCATCGGCCTGCTGGCCCGGCGGAGCCGCACCCTGGCCCTGGTGCTGCTCGGCGTGCTGACGGTGCTCGCCGCGGCGGCCGCCCTGGCTCGGCCGACCAGCACACCCGCCGACGTCCTCCCCGCCCTGGCCGCCGCCGTCGTCGGGGTGACCACGCTGCACCTGTTGGCGCGGCGAGCCGACCGACTGGCCGCGCCACCGGCGCCCGCGACGGGCGGCAGCACCGAGGCGCGTGAGGCAGAGAGGCCGGTCGCCAGCCCGCTGGACGGCACGGCCTACGAGGCAGGCGCCCTGCCCACAGCAGCGCGTCGCTCCTTCCTGGTCGGCGCGGCCGGCACCGCTGCCGCCGCGGCTGCCGGCCTCGCGCTGGGCCAGAAGCTCGGCGCCAACCCCACCCTGCCGACGGCAGCCGACCTGCCCCGGCCCACGACCACACTGCCTGCCCTGCCGACCGGGCTGGACCGGAAGGTTCCCGGCGTCAGCCCGTTCCGCACCCCGATCGGGTCGTTCTACCGGGTCGACACCTCGCTCATCGTGCCGCGGGTCAACCCCGACGACTGGGCGCTCGAGATCGACGGCGACGTGGCCAACCCGTTCCGCCTGACCTACGCCGAGCTGCTCGACCAGCCGATGGTCGAGCGCGACATCACCATGACCTGCGTCAGCAACGAGGTGGGCGGTGGCTACGTCTCGTCGGCCCGCTGGCTCGGCGTGCGCGTGCGCGACCTCCTCGAGCGGGCGCAGGTGGGCCGCGGCGCCGACCAGATCCTCAGCACCTCGACGACCGGGTTCACCATCTCCACGCCGGTGCAGGCGCTGACCGACGACCGCGACGCCCTGGTGGCCGTCGGCATGAACGGGCAGCCGCTGCCCGCCCGGCACGGCTTCCCGGCCCGGCTGGTCACCCCGGGGCTCTACGGATTCGTCGGCTCGACCAAGTGGCTCGCGCGGCTCACCGCCACCACCTACTCCAGGGAAGAGGCCTACTGGACCGAGCGCGGCTGGGCCACTGACGCCCCGGTGCTGACGCAGTCGCGCATCGACACCCCGCAGGGGCTCCAGACGGTCAAGGCCGGCCGCACCGTGCCGATCGGCGGCGTCGCCTGGGCGCAGGGCCGCGGCATACGGAAGGTCGAGGTGCGCGTCGACGACGGCGACTGGATGACGGCGACGCTCGGTCCCGACGCCGGCATCGACTACTGGCGCCAGTGGTACGTCCCGTGGAAGCCCACCGGGTCGGGCAGGCACAACCTCACCGTGCGGGCGACCGACAACGACGGCCAGCTGCAGACCCAGTCGAAGGCCGAGCCGTTCCCCAAGGGTGCCACCGGGTGGCACTCGGTCGTGGTGTTCGTCGAGTGAACGGGCACGGCCGCGCCATGGCTGACACGATCGCAGCGTCAGCGAAAACAGTTGCAGCACAATGCAATCCACTTGCAACACCGCTCCGAACAACTGGTGTCAGACCACCGAGATGCAAGGAGCACCACCATGAACCGCACCCGGCGCAGCGCCGTCGCCGCGATCGCCCTCTCCGTCCCGCTGGCCCTCGCGGCCTGTGGCGGCGACGCAGAGTCGTCAGAGACCGGCTCGATGGCCAGCAGCTCGAGCTCGACGCCCAGCAGCAGCACGACCACGGAGGCCATGGACGACATGGCTGCGGAGCCGTTCGGCGCGGGCTGTGCCGCGGTGCCGGAGGACGGCAAGGGGTCGTTCGCGGGCATGGCCACCGACCCGGTCGCCACTGCCGCGAGCAACAACCCGTTGCTCTCGACGCTCGTCACGGCCGTGGGCAAGGCCGGCCTGGCGGACACGCTCAACACGGCCAAGGACGTCACCGTCTTCGCGCCGACGAACGACGCCTTCGCTGCCGTGCCCAAGGCCACGCTCGACGCCGCGATGGCCGACCCGAAGGGCCTGCTGACCAAGGTGCTCACGAACCACGTCGTCGAGGGCCGGCTGACCCCGGACCAGCTCGCCGGCGACCACAAGACGCTCGCGGGCACCACGATCACGGTGGAGGGCTCCGGTGAGGACTTCACCGTCGGCAAGGCCAAGGTCGTGTGCGGCAACGTGCAGACCGCCAACGCCACCGTCTACATCATCGACGGCGTCCTGCTCCCTGCGCAGTGAGGAGCGGGTTCCGTCATCATGGTCGTCATGTCGGCGTTCTCCCCGGGCAGCCCCGCTCCTGGGGAGAACGCTGCCCCCCGCCAGCCGGACCTCGGCGAGCTGCTCCGGGCCTCGGCCCGTGGTGACGAGGCCGCCTTCGCCCAGCTGTACGACGCCACGTCGCGTCGCCTCTACGGCCTGGTGCTGCGCGTCGTGCGCGACCCCGCCCAGGCCGAGGAGGTCGCCCAGGAGGCCTTCCTCGACATCTGGCGCACCAGCGCCCGCTTCGACCCCGACCGGGGCAGCGCGATGAGCTGGATGCTGACCATCGCCCACCGCAAGGCGGTCGACCGGGTGCGCTCCGCCGAGGCGGCCAGCCGCCGCGACGAGAGCTACGAGGCGACCACCCAGGACCGCGCCTACGACATCACCGCCGAGGAGGTCGAGCGCTCCCTCGACGCACAGCGCGTGCGCCAGGCCCTCGCGTCGCTGACCGAGACCCAGCGCGGGGCGGTCCAGCTCGCCTACTTCGGTGGGTACACACACAACGAAGTCGCCGCGCTGCTGGGTATCCCTCTCGGCACCGCGAAGACCAGAATCAGGGACGGGCTCATCCGTCTCCGCGACACCTTGGGAATGCAGTCATGAACGCCGACATCCACGGGCTCAGCGGCGCCTACGCCGTCGACGCGCTCGACGACGTCGAGCGTGCCGAGTTCGAGCGCCACCTCGGGCAGTGCCCGGAGTGCCAGGACGAGGTCGCGAGCCTGCGGGCCGCGGCCGTCGAGCTGACCCACGCCAGCGCGATGACCCCACCCCCGGCCCTGCGCGACTCCGTGCTGCGCCAGATCGCCACGGTGCGGCCGCTGCCGCCGGTGACCGGCCGGACAGGCTCGTCGGGCGGCCCGGCCGCAGAGCGGTCCGCTCCGCTCGAGGCCCCCGCCACGGTGACCCCGCTGGAGAGCCGTCGCCGCCGGGTCAGGCCCATGACCTGGCTCGTCGCCGCGGCCGCAGCAGCGGTGCTCCTCATCGGGGGCATCGTCTGGAGCCCGTGGGACGACGGAGGCAGCCAGCAGCCGCCACTGACGGCCACCGAGCAGGTGATCCGCGCGAAGGACGCGCAGCGCTTCGAGAAGACCATCGACGGCGCGAAGGCCACCATCGTGCGCAGCAAGTCGCTGGGCAAGGCCGTGATCATCGCCGACAACATGCCCGCGGCGCCGGAGGGCAAGGACTTCCAGATCTGGTTCGAGAACCCCGACGGGGCGATGGTGAGTGCCGGCCTGATGCCGCACGAGGCCAAGCCGACGGTCAGCATGGTGCTCGACGGCGACGCCTCGAAGTACAAGGGCGTCGGCATCACCGTGGAGCCCGCCGGCGGATCACCCGAGCCGACCAGCGCCCCGATCGCCCTGATCGAGTTCAGCTGAGACGAGCCACCTGAGGCCGCTCACCTGAGGCGGGGGAGGCGGGAGGCGACGTCCTCGAGCACCCGCACGTCACCGGCATACACGCCCTCGGCGCGCGGCCAGTGGGTGATGACGTCGGTGAAGCCCAGGCCCGCTGCACGGCCGGTCATCTCCTCGAAGAGGTCGGCGCTCGCCAGGGAGAACACCGGCGAGCTGTCGAGCAGGAGGTAGCGGTCGCAGCCGCCGGGCTCGCGCCCCTCGGCGGCGAGCGCGTCGTCGAATCGCTCGGACAGCCGCCCGACGGAGGTCCACCACTCCTCCAGCGTCTCCGCCCCGCCGCCGGTGGTGACCCAGCCCTGACCGTGCCGGGCAGCCAGCCGCAGCGAGCGGGGGCCGTTGGCGGCGATCACGAAGGGGATGCGCGGGCGCTGCACCGGACCGGGCAGGGTGCGCGCGTCGACGGCGCGGTAGTGCTCGCCCTCGTGGTCGACGTGGTCCTCGCGCAGCAGCCGGTCGAGCAGCTCGGTGAACTCGTGGAACCGGTCGACCCGCTCGCGCACCGACTGCTCCTCGCCCAGCAGGCGCGAGTCGAGGTCGCCACCGGTGCCGAGCCCGCAGATCAGCCGTCCGCCGGAGATGTCGTCGACCGCCAACAGGTCGCGCAGGAAGGTCACCGGGTGCCGGTAGTTGGGCGAGGAGACCAGGGTGCCCAGCCGGATGCGCTCGGTCACCATCGCGGCGGCGGTCAGCGTCGGCGTGGTGCCGAACCAGGGCGCGTCCGGCAGCCCCGCCCACACGAGGTGGTCGTAGGTCCAGGCGTGGTCGAAGCCGAGCTCCTCGGCGCCGCGCCACAGCGGCGCGGCGTCGACCCAGTGGTGCTCGGGAAGGATCGTGATGCCGAACCGCATGGTCACAGAGGGTATGCCGTGCGGCCGGGCGCCGCTGACGGGCGCCGGGTCGGGCCCTCCCGGGCGGCCCGGCTGCCGTCCGGCGAGACCCGTCGCGGGCCGGCTGGGCCCACCCGTGACAGGCTTGCCGTCATGAAGGCGACGATCCTGCACGGCACCCGTGACATCCGCGTCGAGGAGGTCGACGACCCGACCGTCCAGCGCCCCACCGACGCGCTGGTGCGCGTCACCGCCGCCTGTGTCTGCGGCAGCGACCTGTGGCCCTACCGCGGCATCAACGAGGTGAAGAAGCCGCGCCGGATCGGCCACGAGTTCGTCGGCATCGTCGAGGAGGTCGGTGCCGAGGTGCGCAGCCTGCGTCCGGGCGACTTCGTCATCGCGCCGTTCCTCTACTCCGACAACACCTGCCCGCACTGCCAGGTCGGCATGCAGAGCGCCTGCCAGAACGGTGGCGGCTACGGTGGCCGCGACCGCGACGGGCTCATGGTCGACGGCGGTCAGGGTGAGTACGTGCGGGTTCCGCTGGCCGACGGCACCCTCGTCTCCACCCGCGAGGTGCCCGACGACTCCCTCGTCCCCTCGCTGCTGACCCTGTCTGACGTCATGGGCACCGGGTGGCACGCCGCCGTCGCGGCCGGGGTGCGCGAGGGCGACACGGTGGTCGTCGTGGGTGACGGAGCCGTCGGGCTCTGCGGCGTGCTGGCCGCGACCCGGATGGGTGCCGAGCGGGTCGTGGCGATGTCGCGGCACGAGTCGCGCCAGCGGCTGGCCAAGCAGTTCGGCGCCACCGACGTCGTGGCCGAACGCGGCGAGGAGGGCGAGGCGGCCGTGCTCGACCTCACCGGCGGCATCGGTGCCGACGCCGTGCTCGAGTGCGTCGGCACGGGCGAGGCCATGACCACGGCCATCGCGGTGGCACGGCCGGGGGCCACGGTCGGCTACGTCGGAGTCCCGCACGGGGTAGAGCTGCCCATCGGCACCATGTTCGGTCGCAACATCGGTGTCGGCGGCGGCGTGGCGCCGGTGCGCGAGTACCTGCCGCGGCTGCGCGACGACGTGCTCTCCGGGGCCATCAACCCGGGTGCCGTGTTCGACCTCGAGGTGCCGCTGGACGAGGTGGCCGAGGCCTACGCCGCGATGGACGAGCGCCGCGCCATCAAGTCGCTCGTCCGCCCCTGACGTCGGGGCGCTTCATGGAGGCAGGGCCCCGGGCGCAGTCCGCGGCGGAGTTCGTGGCCGACGGCCACGGCGGCGTCGTCGTGGTCGTCGACGACCAGCCGCAGTCGCACGTCGACCTCGACGACCCCGGGCACCTGCTCTTCGAGTACGTCCTCCACTTCGGGTTGGTGCTCGACACCCTCCCGGAGGGACCGCTGGCGGTCACCCACGTCGGCGGCGCCGGGCTGACCCTGGCCCGCTACGTGCAGCACACCCGGCCGGGTTCGCCGCAGGTCGTGCTGGAGCCGGATGCCGCCCTGACCGAGGCCGTGCGCCGCGAGCTGCCGCTCCCGCGCGGGCACCGGATCCGTGTCCGGCCGGTCGACGGCCGCACCGGGGTCGCCGCTCTGCGCGACGACAGTGCCGACGTGGTCGTCCTCGACGCCTACGCCGGCGGGCGCATGCCTGCCGAGCTCTCGACCCGGGAGTTCCTCACCGACGTGCGTCGCGTGCTGCGGCCGGACGGCGTCTTCCTGGCCAACGTCAGCGACGAGCCCGCGCGGGGGCATCTGCGCCGGTGGCACGCCACGGCGGCGGAGGTCTTCCCCGAGACCACGGCGGTCGCGCTGGCCGAGGTGTGGAAGCGGCGCCGGTTCGGCAACTACGTGGTGGTGGGGTCCGACCGACCGCTCGACGAGCTCCGGCTGGCGAGGTCCGTGGCGGCCTGCCCCTTCCCGAGCTCGCTGCGCCGCAGGGCCGAGCTCGACCGGCTGCTCACCGGAGGCCGGCCCTACACCGACGCCGACACGAGCGAGTCACCGCAGCCCCCTCCCCGCGACGGGTGGCGCGTGCGCTGACCACCCGGTGCACCGGCTCCCGTCCCGAGGCAGGATGGTCGGCATGCCCGAGCAGACCCTGCCCGCACCCCGCACGCCCGACCCCCTCGACGCTCCTCCGGTGCGGTGGGGCGTCCTCGGCCCCGGCAACATCGCGCGTTCCTTCGCCACCGCCCTGCGCGAGGGCACCCGCCAGCAGGTCGTCGCGGTGGGGTCACGCAGTGCCGACCGCGCGCGCGACTTCGCCGACGAGTTCGGCGTGGCCGCGGCCTACGGCTCCTACGAGGAGCTCGTCGCCGACGAGCAGGTCGATGTCGTCTACGTCGCCTCGCCGCACTCCGAGCACCACGAGCACGCCCTGCTCGCCCTCGAGGCCGGGAAGCCGGTACTGGTGGAGAAGGCCTTCACCCGCAACGCCGCCGAAGCTCGCGAGGTGCTCGACCTGGCCCGCGAGCGCGGGCTGTTCGCCATGGAGGCGATGTGGACCCGCTTCCTGCCGCACATGGACGTCGTGCGCCAGGCGGTGGAGTCGGGTCTGCTCGGCGAGGTGCTCACGGTCATGGCCGACCACGGGCAGACGCTGCACCCGGGCGGCCCCGAGCGGTTGTCATCGCCGCACCTGGCCGGCGGTTCGCTGCTCGACCTCGGCGTGTACCCGTTGTCGTTCACCTCGATGGTGCTGGGGCCGTTCGACTCCGTCGCCGCGGTGGGCCACCTCACCGACGAGGGCGTGGACGCCCAGCTCTCGGTGACCGTGACCGGCGCCGCGCAGGAGCTCGGCCTCGTCGGTTCGTCGATGGTGACCAAGACGCCCACCACCGCGGCCGTCGTGGGCCGTGACGCCCGGCTCGAGATCGCGGGCGACTTCTTCGTGCCCCAGCCGGTGCGGCTGCTGACGCCGCTCGGCGAGGAGCTCGACCGCTACGAGCCGGAGGTCCGCGAGCACGGGTTCCGCTACGAGGCGGCCGAGGTGGCCCGCTGCCTGCACGACGGCGCGTTGGAGTCGTCCCTGATGCCCCACGCCGAGACTCTGCGGGTCATGGACGCGATGGACGAGGTCCGCCGCCAGGTCGGGGTCCGCTACCCCGGCGAGTGAGCCGTCCGGCTGGAGGTCGCTGAGGCGGCGTGCCTTGCTCAGACCAGGGGCAGGTAGGGGGCGAGGTCGGCGCGGTGGCCGCTCACCCGGAGGCTGCCGGCCTGCCACGCCTCCTCCCAGCCGAGCTGGCCCACGACGAGAGCGAGCCAGGTGGGGGCGTCGGTCTCGATGACGTTGGGTGGGGTCCCCCGCGTGTGGGTCTGGCCGGCGATGCACTGCACCGCACCGAACGGCGGCACCCGCACCTCGACGCTGCGTCCCGGGGCCCGCTGCGCCAGCTCCTCGAGGGAGTAGCGCACGGCCGTCGCGGTGGTCTCCCGGTCCGCGAGGTCCGGGTCGTCACGCCAGGCGAGCACGGCGGCACTGCCCGCGGCCACGGGGATCCGGCGGCGCGGCGGCATACCGCTCAGCCCCTCACTCGCCAAAGACGGCAGGCAGCGTGCCGGTGTGCGCCTCCCCCAGCTCGGCGAGGGTGACCCCGAACTGGCCCTGCACGTCGATGCCGTCGGTCTGGTCGTCGACCACGCCGATGCGCGCGTGGACCTGGCCGCGGGCGGTGCACATGTCGGTGAAGCGGACCTCCTCCGAGCGCGGCACGGCCACGACGACCCGGGCTGTCGACTCGCTGAAGAGCACCGTGAACGCGTCGATGCCGTCGCGCTCGCAGACCTCCTCGAGCCAGACCCGGGCGCCGACACCGTGGCGCAGCGTCGCCTCGGCGAGGGCGACCGCGAGGCCACCGTCGGAGAGGTCGTGCGCGGCGTCGACGAGGCCGTCGCGGCTGGCGTTGACGAGGATCTCGCCCAGCAGCTTCTCGCCCGCCAGGTCGACCCGCGGCGGACGGCCGCCGAGGTGGCCGTGCTTGACGTGGGCCCACTCGCCGCCGTCGAGCTCGTCGCGGGTGGCGCCGAGCAGGTAGATGACCTGGCCCGGCGTCTTCCACCCGCTCGGGGTGCGGCGCGCGACGTCGTCCATGACGCCGAGGACGCCGATCACCGGGGTGGGGTGGATCGCGACGTCGCCGGTCTGGTTGTAGAACGAGACGTTGCCGCCGGTGACCGGGACGCCGAGCTCGCGGCAGCCCTCGGCGATGCCCTTGACCGCCTGCTCGAACTGCCACATCACGCCCGGGTCCTCCGGGGAGCCGAAGTTGAGGCAGTCGGTGATGGCCAGCGGGGTCGCGCCCACGGTGGCCACGTTGCGGTAGGCCTCCGCGAGCGCGAGCTGCGCGCCGGCATACGGGTCGAGCTTGGCGAACCGTCCGTTGCAGTCGGTGCTGACCGCCACGCCCCGGCCGGTCTCCTCGTCGACGCGCACGACGCCGGAGTCGTCGGGCATCGCGAGCGCGGTGTTGCCGAGCACGTAGCGGTCGTACTGGTCGGTGACCCAGGACTTGTCGCAGAGGTTGGGCGAGGCGAGCAGGGTGAGCAGGTCGGCCTTGAGCTCATCGCCCGTGGTGGGCCTGGCGAACGCCGCAGTTCCGTTTTCCTGCAACGCGTCAAGGTATGCCGGCCGCTCCAGGGGGCGGTGGTAGACCGGGCCGTCGTGGGCCACCGAGCGGGGCGGCACGTCGACGATGACCTCGCCGTGCCAGGTGATGACGAGGTGCTCGCCGTCGGTGACCTCGCCGATGACGGTCGCCTCGACGTCCCAGCGGCGGCAGATGGCCATGAACTCGTCGAGCTTCGCCGGCTCGACAACGGCCATCATGCGCTCCTGGCTCTCCGACATGAGGATCTCCTCAGGGCGGAGGGAGGCGTCGCGCAGCGGCACGAGGTCGAGCTCGACCTGCATGCCGCCGTCACCGTTGGACGCGAGCTCGCTGGTGGCGCAGGAGAGCCCGGCACCGCCGAGGTCCTGGATGCCGTCGACGACCTTGGCCCTGTAGAGGTCGAGGCAGCACTCGATGAGCACCTTCTCGGCGAACGGGTCGCCGACCTGCACGGCTGGGCGCTTGGCCGGACCGCCCTCCTCGAACGTCTCGGACGCGAGCACCGAGACACCGCCGATGCCGTCGCCACCGGTCTTGGCGCCGAACAGGATGACCTTGTTGCCCGTGCCCGACGCCTTCGCCAGGTGGATGTCCTCGCGCCGCATCGCGCCGACGCACAAGGCGTTGACGAGCGGGTTGCCCTGGTAGCAGTCGTCGAAGACGACCTCGCCGCCGATGTTGGGCAGGCCGAGGCAGTTGCCGTAGCCGCCCACGCCGGCCACGACACCGGGCAGGACGCGCTGGGTGTCGGGGTGGTTGAGGTTGCCGAAGCGCAGCGGGTCCATCACCGCGATCGGACGGGCGCCCATCGACATGATGTCGCGCACGATGCCGCCGACACCGGTGGCCGCGCCCTGGTAGGGCTCGACGTAGGACGGGTGGTTGTGCGACTCGACCTTGAAGGTGACGGCCCAGCCGTCGCCGATGTCGACGACACCGGCGTTCTCACCGATGCCGACGAGGAGCTTCTCGCGCATCTCGTCGGTGGTGTTGTCGGCGAAGTGCTTGAAGTGCACCTTGCTCGACTTGTAGGAGCAGTGCTCGGACCACATGACCGAGTACATCGCCAGCTCGGCGCTCGTGGGACGGCGGCCGAGGATGTCGCGGATCCGCTGGTACTCGTCCTCCTTGAGGCCGAGCTCCACCCACGGCTGCTCGTGCTCGGGGGTGGCCCCGGCGTCTCCGACGGTGTCGACGTGGGGGGCGTGGGTGGTGCTGCTCTGCGAGGTGGTGCTCATGCGCTGACAACCTGCTTGAGGATCGAGGTGAAGAACGGCAGCCCGTCGAGGCTGGGGCCGTAGCCGGTCTCGACGCAGTGCTCGGGGTGCGGCATCAGGCCGACGACGTTGCCGCGCTCGTTGGTGATGCCGGCGATGTCGCGGTAGGAGCCGTTGGGGTTGCGCCCGCCCTCGGGCACGACGTAGCGGAACACCACCCGGCCCTCGCCCTCGAGCTCGTCGAGGGTGCGCTCGTCGGCGACGAAGCCACCCTCGCCGTTCTTGAGGACGACGGTGATCTCCTGGCCCTGCTCGAAGTCGGAGGTCCAGGCGGTCTGCGCGTTCTCGACCCGGAGGCGGGTGTCGACGCAGTTGAACTTGCGGTGGTCGTTGCGGATCAGCGCGCCCGGCAGCAGGTGCGACTCGGTGAGCACCTGGAAGCCGTTGCAGATGCCGAGCACCGGCAGGCCTCCTCGGGCCGCGGGCACCAGCTGGTCCATGACAGGCGCGAAGCGGGCGATGGCGCCGCAGCGCAGGTAGTCGCCGTAGGAGAACCCGCCCGGGAGGATGACGGCGTCGACTCCACGGAGGTCGGCGTCGCCGTGCCAGAGGCTGACCGGCTCGCCCCCGACGGCGCGCACCGCCCTGGCCGCGTCACGGTCGTCGAGCGAGCCCGGAAACGTGACGACCCCGACCTTCACCGGCCGGGGTCCTTCTCGTCCTGCGCTGCGCGCACCGACACCACGTCCTCGATGACGGGGTTCGACAGCAGGGTCTCGGCGGCCTTGCGGGCGGCCTCGAGCACCTCGTCGGTGACCTCTCCGTCCACCGTGAGCACGAAGCGCTTGCCCTGCCTCACGTCGGTGAACTGGTCGAAGCCGAGCCGGGGCAGTGCCCCGTTCACAGCCTGTCCCTGGGGGTCGAGGATCTCTGGCTTCAGCATCACGTCAATGACGACGTTGCCCATGCGGGGTCTCCTGGGAGCAAGGGGGCGGGAGCGCGGCCAGTCTAGCCGGGGCCGCGCGCAGCCCCTGCCGGCCGCCCACCCGGCGGACCAGCTGGACGCCTTCCCTCACGGCACCTGTGGTGGGACTCTGGTGGTCTCGCCGAACTGGCGAGGGCGCGTTCCCCGGAGGCGTGAGATGAGCAGCCAGCAGAGCACGGTCAAGCACCGACTGGTCCACACCGGCAACCGGCTGGGGGTCAGCCTCTACCGGCACTCGGGCGGTCGCATCGGCGGCCACGGCAGCGGTGGCACGCGGGTCATCCTGGTCACCGTGCCCGGGCGGCGGACGGGTCTTCCCCGCACCACCGCCGTCGGGTCGTTCCCCTACCAGGGTGGCCTCCTGGTCGTCGGGTCCGGCAGCGCGTCCCCGACGGAGCCGGACTGGTTCCGAAACCTGCGGAAGGCCAGCCAAGCCGAGGTGCAGGTCGGCACCGAGAGGTTCGCCGCCGGCATACGGGTGCTCACCGGGGCCGAGCGCGACTCCGCCTTCCACGACATCGTCGTGGCGCAGGTGCCGCAGTACGGCACCTACGAGGCGAAGTGCGGCCGGCCCATGCCCCTGGCGGTGCTCACCCCGCTGCCCGCCTGACCTCACCTCCCGCCCGACCGGCACAGCGGCGGTATGCCGCACCGTTGCCGAGCGCTCCGGGCGCCGGCGCGGCGAGCGCCCTGGGCGTGACTGCGTGAGGATGGGCCCATGCCCAGAGGGAAGCTCATCGTCTCGGACCGGTGGCCCGCTCAGCTCGTGCTGGTGCGCCATGGCCAGAGCGTCGGCAACATCGCCGCGACGGAGGCCGGCCAGCGTGGGGCCGAGCGCCTCGACCTGGAGTTCCGCGACGCGGACACCCCGCTGTCCGACACCGGC
>Ga0307409_100000550_pt1 | contig 16269 bp, 14 predicted proteins | sample 322Ometagenome_2_FD_203888 | JGI IMG/M metagenome (GOLD analysis project Ga0307409, IMG submission 203888) | Maize rhizosphere microbial communities from greenhouse at UC Davis, California, United States - 322HYB-O-2 | ecosystem: Host-associated > Plants > Roots > Rhizosphere > Soil | place... | reverse complement strand
GCACAGTCGGCCGGGGTCGGTCCGGGAGCGGTCAACGCACCGAAGCGCGACCTCCCAGCCGAGGCCGAGACTGGCCTCGTCTTCGCCGCTCGCGAAGCCTCCCCACTCCAGCAGGATGGAGAGATCACTCGGCTGTTGGAGCTCGACGACCAGCAAACCCTCTCCGATCGCATGCGGGGTCCCAGCGGGTACGAAGAGCACGTCGCCCTCGCGCACCTCGAGGGGGTTGAGCGCGTCGAGCAGCGCGGCCGCGTCTTGATCGCGGACCCAGCGCTCGAGCGTCGCGGCGCTCACGTCCTCGCGGAAGCCGAGGTGCACAGCGGCGGTCGGACCGTCCGTGGCGATGACGAACCAGGCCTCCGTCTTGCCGTACGAAGACCCGAGCAGCTCGCGCGCCAAGGCATCGTCCGGATGCACGTGCACGGGCAGCCGCTCGCCGGCGTCGAGCAGCTTGACCAGCAGGCGCGGGTCGGCGCCTCGCTGGGCGGCGTGATCGGGTCCGAAGAAGCCCAGCGGGTCCGCTGCCACGGCGTCGCGAACCAGCCTCCCGTCGGGTAGCCGGCTCAGTCCGAGCTCCTGCTCGCCGAAGACGGTGGTCGTGGAGCCCACCCACTCCTCAGGCGTTAGCTGCGCGGCATTCGCGATCCCGCGCAACGCCGCGATCGCGGCTCCTCCGCGGTAGAACCGCGGCACGGCGTTCTGCGGCAGTACCACCGGCCTCACGGTAAGACCTCACCCGAGCCGCGGATCACGAGCTCGAGCCCGATCGTCCTGCGTTGAGGCGGCCGTGCGCGGTCGTCGAGCCTGGCGTATGCCAGCTCGGCCGCGATCCTCCCCATCTCCTCCGGCGCGTGGCGGACGACGGTGACGGGCGTGGGGAGCATGTCGGCGAGCTCGAAGTCGTCGAAGCCGACGATCGCGACTGGGTGTGGCGCCGCCCGCAGCGCACGCAGCGCCCCGACGGTGTTGCGGTTGTTCGAGGTGAACAGCGCGGTGGGGCGCCGGTCGGGAGGGAGCTCGAGCAGTTCCCGGACGGCTCGCTCCGCGTGCGGGGCATCGTGAGATCCGGTGCGGAGGAGCTCGTCGCGCGGACTCCGACCGGCGTCGGCCAGCGCGGCGCGGTAGCCCGCCAGGCGCTCCGCGGCCGTGTAGAGGTGCGGCGCATCGCCCACGAAGGCGATGCGCTCGTGTCCCAGACCGAGTAGGTGCTCGACGCCCGCACGGGTGCCGCCGAGGTTGTCCAGCAGCACGGTGTCGGCCTCGATGTCACCCGGGGGGCGATCGAGGAAAACGATTGGAACCCCGGCGGCGAGGTCGGGGAGCAGGTAGCGATGCTCGGTGCCGGCGGGCACGATCAGCAGCGCATCGACGAGGCGCCGCAGCAGCCGCAGGGCGAGCTGGCGTTCGCGGCTCGAGTCCTCCTCGCATGACCCGGTGATCAGGAGGTGGCCGCGTGCTTGGGCGGCGTCCTCCACCGCCCGGGCGATGGCCGAGTAGAAGGGGTTCGCGACGTCCTCGATAACCAGCCCGAGAGCTCCCGCCCGGCCCCTGCGCAGGCTGCTGGCGAGGTCGTTCCGCGTGAAGCCCAGGCGCCCGATGGCGGCATCCACACGGGCGGCCGTGTCGGCGCGCACGCCTCGCTCCCCGTTCACGACCCGCGACACGGTCTTGACGCTGACACCGGCGGTGCCCGCGACGTCTCGCATGGTTGGCCTGGCCACGTCTCTCTCGCCTCACCTCAGCCCCTGACAACGATGTCGGGGCGGGTGAGCGGCACCCTAGTGGTCTCTGGACAACGTTGTCAACGGGCCACGCCGGCGGCTTCCAGCTCCGCCGCGCGGACTGCCTCGATCTCGCCGGCGGTCGCCGTCTCGACGCTCGCCGCGGCGGTCGCGAGACCCGCTCTCACCGCCCGCGCGAGCGGCTCTCCCCGCTCGAGGGCGGCGGCCAACCCCCCCGCGAGCGCGTCGCCCGCGCCGATCGGGTTGCGAACGGTGACCGTATGAGCCTCGTGCCACCCGACCGTCGAGCCCTCGGCCACTACCGCGCCCGCTGCCCCGGCGGTGACGACCGCGGCGCGTGCGCCGCGCTGGACCAGCTCGACCGCCGCAGCGGTCGCCCGCGCCCGAACCTGGGCGGGATCCCCGGCTTCGACCGTCTCGTCCGGTCGGCCGTGCAGCAGCCCCTCGGCCTCGGCGAGGTTCGGGCAGACGACGGCCGGACGGCTCTGCAGGGAGGCCTCCAACACCGCGCCGGACGTGTCCACGATCGCCGTGGCCCCGGCGTCCGCGGCCAACTCGACGAGTCGCCCGTAGGCGTCGGATGGTGTCCCCGGGGGGACGCTTCCGCTGCAGACCAGCACCCCGTTGCGCTCGAGTCGCGCGGCGACGGCGGCCTCGTAGCGCTCCCAGTCCTCGGGACCGACCGCCGGGCCCGGCTCGTTGATGACCGTGACACGGCCGCCGCGCTCCATGATCACGGCCGTGGAGCGCAGCTCACCGCCGGTCGGCACCGGGTCGATCCGCAGGCCCTCGTCAACGAGCAGCTGGGCGGCGGCGGCGCCCGTGCGGCCGGGCGTGAAGCCCACGAGGACGGTGGGCACGCGCAGCGCACGCGCCACGCGCGCGACGTTGACGCCCTTGCCGCCGGGGGTCACGACGACGTCGTGAAAGCGCAGCACCTCGCCGGGGCGCAGCTCCTCGATGGCGAGCGTGCGGTCGATCGTGAGGTTGGGGCCGGCGATCAGCACGGGAACCTATGTTCCTGAATTCGGCTGTGCGACACCCGAGAAATCGCCCGCCCCCCTTGCGGCTAGCATGGGGCCCCGGATGCTCTCCCTCTACCGCCGCCACCGTCCCAAGACCTTCGACGAGGTGGTCGGCCAGGAGCACATAGTCCGCACGCTTCGCAACGCGATCGAGCTGGACAAGGTGCATCACGCCTACCTGTTCGTCGGCTCTCGCGGCACCGGAAAGACCTCCATGGCCAAGCTGCTCGCCTGCGCCTTGAACGCCACCGGCGGGCCGCGGGCGGACTTCGACCCCGAGGATCCAGGCGCCAAGGCGATCCTCGCCGGCACCTCGCTCGACGTGGTCGAGATGGACGCCGCGTCGAACAACTCGGTGGACGACATCCGCGAGCTGCGCGAGAACGTGGCGCTGGCGCCGATGCAGGGCGGCCACCGGATCTACATCCTCGACGAGGCCCACATGCTGTCCGCCTCGGCGTGGAACGCGTTCCTGAAGACGCTCGAGGAGCCGCCCTCGCACGTCGTCTTCGTGCTCGCCACCACCGAGGCGCACAAGGTGCCCGCCACGATCGTGGACCGCTGCCACCGCTTCGACTTCCAGCGCCCCTCGCTGGAGCAGATCGCCGGCGTGCTGCGGCGCGTGGCCGGCGAGGAGCAGATCGAGCTGCCGGACCCCGCGGTCGGGATGCTGGCGCGGTCGGCCACCGGCAGCTTCCGCGACGCGCTCGGGACGCTCGAGCAGCTCGTCACCTACGGCGGCGCGAAGGTCGAGCTGGACGACGTGCGCGACATCCTCGGCGTGGCCGACGCCGAGCTGGTCCTGGACGCCGCCGACTCGCTCGCCGACCGCGACCCGCGCGCGGCGCTGCTGGCGGTCCAGCGGCTGTCCGACTCGGGGCGCGACTTCACCCAGTTCATGCGCGACCTGTCGGCGCACCTGCGCCACCTGTTCGTGGTCCAGACGCTGGGCGAGGTGCCGGATTCGTTCTCGGTCACGGCCGAGCACACGGACCGCCTGGCGACCCAGGCCGAGCGCTTCTCCCAGGGCGAGATCCTGCGCGCGATCGACTTCCTGGCCGCGGCGATCGCGGCCGTCAAGGACGGCTCGGAGCCGCGCATCCAGCTCGAGATGGCGCTGCTCAAGGCGACCCAGCCGCAGGCGGACCTGTCGCTGCAGGCGCTGATGTTCCGGATCGAGCAGCTCGAGGCGCGGCTCGGCGGCAGCCCGGCGCCGGAGCAGACGGCCGCGGCCCCTGCCGCTCCCGCGGCTCCGCCCCCCGCCCCGGCGCGCTCGACGGCGGGCGGGACGATGGCCGCGGTCGCGGCCGAGCCGCAGGCGGAGGCCGATCCGATGCCCGTCGGCGCCGTCGAGCTCGAGCAGCTGCAGGCGATCTGGCCCGCGGTGGCGCAGGCGGTCACCGAGGAGAACGGCATGCTCGGGGCGGCGCTCGGCGCCGGCCACCCGGTGGCGATCGAGGCCGACCGTCTGACGGTCGCCTTCCCGCCCGACGCCGCCTTCGTGAAGAAGAAGGCGGAGGCCAACCGCGAGCTGGTCCAGCGGGCCGTGCGCGGGCTGACCGGGCACACGCTGGCGGTCGCCTACGAGCTGCGCGAGGACGCCCTGCCCGCAGGCCCCGAGCTGCTCGGCGAGGAGGAGCTGATCGAGCGGCTGCGGGCCGAGTTCGCCGCCGAGGAAGTCTTCGACGAAGAGGGGAGCTAGCCCATGGGCCAGCCCAACATGAACGCGATGCTGAAGCAGGTCCAGAAGATGCAGGCCGACATGGCCAAGGCTCAGGAGGAGCTGAAGAACGAGGTCGTGGAGGCCAGCTCGGGCGGCGGCATGGTGACCGTGAAGGTCAGCGGGGACCTGGAGGTGCGCGAGGTGAGGATCGACCCGGAGGCGGTCGACCCCGACGACGTCGAGTTGCTCCAGGACATGGTGCTCGCCGCCGTCAACGAGGGAGTGCGCGCCGCGCAGGAGCTGGCCGCCAACAAGCTGAACGCCGCCGCGGGCGGCCTGGCCGGCCCGGGCGGGCTCGGCGGACTCGGCCTACCCGGGTTCTAGTCTTACCGGTCTGTTCGCAGCGCCGGTCAACCGCCTGATCACCGAGCTCGCGCGCCTGCCCGGCATCGGGCAGCGCACGGCGCAGCGACTCGCGTTCCACATCCTCAGCGTCTCCGACGAGGAGGCGCTGGCGCTGGCCGACTCGATCCGCGAGGTCAAGGAGACCGTTGGCCACTGCGAGATCTGCTTCAACCTCGCGACCGAGGCCACCTGCCGCATCTGCCAGGACGACCGCCGCGAGGCCGCCACGATCTGCGTGGTCGAGCAGCCCAGCGACGTGATCCCGATCGAGCGCTCGGGCGAGTTCCACGGGCGCTACCACGTGCTGGGCGGCGCGCTGTCGCCGATCGACGGCGTCGACCCCGAGCACCTGCACATCGGCGAGCTGCTCGGCCGCGTCTCGAACGGGGCCGGTGTGAGCGAGGTCGTGATCGCCACCAACGCGACCACGACCGGCGAGGCCACGGCGCTCTACCTGGCCGACGCCCTGCGCGAGCGCACGCCCGATCTCGCCGTGACCCGGCTCGCGAGCGGCCTGCCCGTGGGCTCGGATCTCGAGTACGCGGACGAGATCACGCTCGGACGCGCGCTGCGCGGGCGCCAGGCGCTGTAGCCTGCGCGAATGGCCGCTCGCCTCGTGCGCGGCGCCTGCCCGCACGATTGCCCCGATACCTGCGCGATGCACGTGACCGTCGAGGACGGGCAGGCGGTCAAGGTCGCCGGCGATCCCGATCACCCGATCACGGTCGGCTTCCTGTGCGGCAAGGTGTCGAACTACCTTGACCGCGTCTACTCCGACGAGCGCGTGCTGCATCCGCTCGTTCGCGAGGGCGGCGAGCTGCGGCGGGCGACGTGGGACGAGGCGCTCGACCGCGTGGCCGCCGGCCTTACGCGAGCGCGCGACGAGTTCGGCGGCGAGTCGATCCTGCCCTACTCGTACATGGGCACGCAGGGGCTGATCCAGGGCGACGTGATGAGCGCGCGGGTGATGAACGCGCTGGGCGCCACCAACCTCGAGCGGACGATCTGCGCCACCGCCGGCTACACCGGCACGCTGATGACGCATGGGCTGTCGCCCGAGGTCGATCCGGAGGAGTGGCCGCACGCGCGCTACGTAATCGTGTGGGGCTGGAATCCGCTGTCGACGGCGCCTCATCTGTGGCGCAAGCTCCTGGACGCGCGGGCTGCCGGTGCGCGGTTGATCGTGGTGGATCCGTTCCGCAGCCGCACGGCGCGGGTGGCGGACGAGCATCTGCGGCCGCTGCCGGGGACGGATGCCGCTCTGGCGATCGGGATGATGCGGGCGATCGTCGACGCCGGGCTCCACGACGACGAGTGGTGCCGGGCGCATGCGGACGGCTACGAGGAGCTGCTCGATGCGCTGGACCGGACGTCCGTCGAGGAGTGCGCGGCGATCTGCGGGGTGCCGGCCGACGACATCGCGCGGGTGGGGCGGGAGTTCGCCTCGGTGCGGCCCGCGCTCCTGCGGCTCGGCGTGGGGGCGCAGCGCCATCTCGGCGCGCCGACCGCCTACTCGACGATCGCGTCGCTGCCAGCCCTCGTCGGCGCCTGGCGCGATCGCGGCGGCGGCTGCTCGTACATCCCGCTCGCCACGGCCGCGGCGGTGACCGACTTCGCGCTCAAGCGCGAGGACCTGCGGCCGGGGCCGGTGCGCACGATCAACATGTCGCAGCTCGGCCAGGCGCTCACGGACGCGTCGCTCGATCCCCCGATCAAGGCGTTCGTGTGCTGGAACTCGAACCCGGCCGCGATCGCGCCCGACCAGGATCGGGTGCTCGAGGGCCTGCGCCGCGAAGACCTGTTCGTGGTGGTGCTGGAGCAGTTCATGACGGACACGGCGGCGCACGCCGACGTCGTGCTCCCCGCCACCACCCAGCTCGAGCACCGCGACGTGCTGTTCTCGTGGGGGCACCACTACCTGACCTGGAACGAGCCGGCGATCGAGCCGGTGGGGGAGGCCAAGCCGAACACCGAGGCGTTCCGGCTCTTGGCCGCGGCGTTGGGGTTCGAGGATCCGTGCTTCGACGACAGCGACGAAGAGCTGGTGGACGCGTTGTTGGCGGACTTCGACGAGGGCGAGCTGCGGACGCGCGGGTGGCAGAAGATCGACCTCGGCCAGGGTCCTGTGCCGCACGCGGCCGGCGGGTTCGGCACGGAGACCGGTCGGGTGACCCTCCACGCCGACTACCTGCCGCCCGCCGAGGTGGCGGACTCGGCGCTGGCGGAGCGGTTCCCGCTGGCGATGATCACGCCGAAGACGCACCTGTTCCTGAACTCCACGTTCGCGAACCAGCGGCGCCAGCACGCGGCGCAGCCGGCGCCGGAGGTGGTGCTCAGTCCGAGCGACGCCGCTTCCCGCGGCGTCGAGGACGGCGAGCAGGTAAGGGTGTTCAACGATCGCGGTTCGTTCCTGTGTGCCGCCCGGGTCTCCGACGACGCGCGCCCGGGCGTGGTGGTGGCGCCGATGGGCTGGTGGAACTCGGACTACGCGGAGGGCCGCAGCGCCCAAGCGACCACGTCACAGACGCTGACGGAACTGGGCCACGCCCCGACCTTCAACGACAACCGCGTCGAGGTCGAAGCGCTCTAGCGGATCAGACCGTAGTCCCGCTTCGCCTCCAGCACCCGGCGCACCGCTTCGTCGAGGCGGCGGCGAGGCAGCTCGCCGCCTTCGGCCGCTCGCAGCAGCGCCGAGTAGGCCGCCTGCTGGTCGCCGGGGGACCCTGAGACCCACAGCATGTCGGCGCCCGCTCGCATCGCCAGGATGGCCGCGTCGGGGATCGAGTAGGACGAGGCGATCGCCGGGTCGGCCAGGTCGTCCGTGATCGCCACGCCGCCGAAGCCGAGCTCGCGCCGGAGCAGGTCGGTCGCGATCGAGCGCGTCAAGGAGGCGGGCGCCGTGAAGTCGTTGATCGGGTAGAGCGCGTGCGACAGCAGCACGGCGGGCACGCCCGCTTCGATCGCCGCCCGGAACGGGATCAGGTCGCGGTCGCGCAGCTGGGTGAGGTCGAGGCCGACGGTCGCTGGGCCGGTCTCGGTCGACTGATCGGCGGCGCCCAGGCCGGGGAAGTGCTTGGCGGCGCCGAACAGGTGGCCGGCGCGGTAGGCGTCGATCGTTGCGTCGGCGAAGGCGGCGACCTCCTCGGGGTCGTCGGAGTACACGCGACCGCTGAGTGCCGAGCCCGACTCGGCGCCCACGTCCACGTCCGGTCCGAGCACGCCGGTCACGTTCAGCCCGAGCAGCGTGGTCGCCGTCTCGCTTGCCTCGGCCTCGGCGTCGTCGGCGGACTCCAGGTCCGCGGGCGCCGACGCCGGCGGCAGCCCGGGCAGCCCGCTGAACTCGGCGCCGTCCTGAACCGCTAGCACCCATGGGGGCACGTGCCCCCGCTCGGTGGCCACTTTGCGGGCCTCGCCGGCCAGGGCGCCCAGCTGCGCCGGGTCGAGGTAGTTGGGCCGGGCGAGCACCAGCCCGCCGATGTCGAGGCGCCGCAGGCGCCGGAAGATCTCGGCGTTCGCGTCGGTGCCCTCGAAGCCGAGCAGGAACAGCTGGGCGACCTTGCGCTCGACGGGGAGCCGGCGAACGAGGTCCGCGACGCTCCGCGGGGTTGCGGGACCGCCGGTCCGGTGCGCGGGACGCCGCGCCGGCACGACCCGCGCGAGCCACGAAGTGCGCTCGAGCGGGCGCCCCGCGCGGTCGGGCAGCGCCGGCTGTTCCTCGTCGCTCTCCTTTGCGCCCAGCACTACGCCGACGGTCGCCGACGCGAGCGCAACGACAGCAACGAGGAGCACAACGAACCGTGACGGCTCACGCACGCGCGGGAGCCTAAGGCGAGGCCCCCCGGGCGCGCTCTATCTTTCGTCGCCATGTCGGAGACGGTCGTCATGAAGTTCGGTGGCACCTCGGTGGCCGATGCCGAGCGCATCACGCGCGCGGCCCAGCGCATCGTGGAGCGAGCCAAGGAGGGCAACCACGTCGTTGCCGTCCTGTCCGCTCGCGGCAAGCACACCGACGAGCTCGTGGCCCTCGCCCACGAGGTCTCCAAGCGGCCGCATCCGCGCGAGATGGACATGCTGCTCTCCACCGGCGAGCGTGTGACCTGCGCGCTCGCGGCCATGGTCATCAACGACCTCGGCTTCGAGGCGATCTCCCTGACCGGCTCGCAGGCGGGCATCGTCACAGACAGCGGTCACACCAAGGCCAAGATCATCGAGGTCAAGGCCGACCGCATCCGCCAGGCGCTCGACGGCGGCAAGGTCGTCCTCGTCGCCGGCTTCCAGGGCGTGTCGCAGGGCTCACTCGACGTCACCACGCTCGGCCGCGGCGGCTCCGACACCACCGCCGTCGCCCTGGCCGCCGCGCTCGGCGCCGAGGTGTGCGAGATCTTCACCGACGTCGCCGGCGTCTTCAGCGCCGACCCGCGGATCGTCCCGGAGGCGCGCAAGCTGCCCGTGCTCACGTTCGAGGAGATGCTCGAGATGGCGGCGTCCGGGGCGGGCGTGCTCCAGCTGCGCAGCGTCGAGTACGCGCGCAACCACGGTGTCACGATCCACTGCCGATCCAGCTTCGAGGAGGGAACCGGTACCGTGATCCAGGACGAGGAAATGACGATGGAACGACCACTGGTGACCGCCGTCACGCACTCCACCTCGGAGGCGCGCATCACGTTGCTCGGCCTGCCCGACCAGCCGGGCATCGCCGCCGCCGTCCTCGGCGCGCTGGCCGGCGCGAACGTGAACGTCGACATGATCATCCAGAACGAGCCCGCCAGCGAGGGGCACCTCGCGGACATGTCGTTCACGGTGCCGCGCGACGACCTGATCAGCGCGCGCGAGGCGCTCGAGCCGCTCAAGGACGAGCTGGGCTTCGCGGCGATCCAGACCGACGAGCACATGGGCAAGGTGTCCGTGGTCGGAGCGGGAATGAAGAGTCACCCCGGCGTCGCGCACAAGACCTTCGAGGCGATCGCCAACGCCGGCGTGAACATCGAGATGATCTCCACCTCTCCGATCAAGATCTCATGCGTCGTGCGCGAGGAGCACGTGGAGACCGCGGTGCGCGAGCTGCACGCCGCCTTCGAGCTCGGCGCCGACTCGGTCCTGCCCGAGGACGTGGCCGGCGACCACCGGCCCAAGGTCAGCTCGTGAGAGTCGCGGTCGTCGGCGCCACCGGCGCCGTAGGGTCCACGATCCTCGGCGTGATGCGCGAGCGCTCCTTCGGTGCCGACGAGATCGTGCCGTTCGCATCGGAGCGCTCGGCCGGGCGGACGATCGACTATGGCGATCGGGACCTCACGGTGGTGGCCCTATCCGACGAGGCCATCGCCGGCTTCGACCTGGCGCTGTTCTCAGCCGGCTCGAGGATCAGCGCCGAGTGGGCGCCCAAGTTCGCCGACGCCGGGGCGGTCGTGGTCGACAACTCGTCGCAGTGGCGCATGCACGACGACGTGCCGCTGGTCGTCTCGGAGGTCAACCCGGACGCGCTCGATGGTCACCGCGGCATCGTCGCCAACCCCAACTGCACGACGATGCAGACGGTCATGGCGCTCGGCCCGATCCTCCAAGCGGCCGGCATCGAGCGCGTGGTGATGTCGAGCTACCAGGCGGTGTCGGGAACCGGCCAGCGCGCCGTCGAGGAGCTCCATCAGCAGGCCGAGGCCGTGATCGAAGCCCAGGAGCTGCCGGCGCCGACTGTCTACCCGCACCAGATCGCCTTCAACGTGCTGCCGCAGGTCGAGACCTTCAAGGACGGCGACGACTACACGACCGAGGAGCGCAAGTGCATGCGCGAGACGAGCAAGATCCTCGGCCGCGACGACATCGGCGTGTCGGCCACCTGCGCCCGCGTGCCGGTGTTCACCGGCCACTCGGTGTCGGCCAACGTGCAGACTCGCGAGCCGCTCTCACCCGACGAGTGCCGTCAGCTGCTCGGCGGCGCCCCCGGCGTGACCGTGATCGACGACCCCGCCAACGGCCTCTACCCGACGGCGCTGGACGCCGCCGGCCGCGACGACGTGCTCGTGGGCCGAATCCGCCGCGACCCTTCGCACGAGCGCTGCCTCAACCTCTGGATCGTGGGCAACAACCTGCGCAAGGGTGCGGCCACCAACGCCGTGCAGCTCGCCGAGCTGTTGCAGGTGCGCGGGCTGCTGCGCGCGACGCGGGCCTAGGCGCTCGCGGGCCGGCGCAGTCCCCACAGGGCCACCGCGACCGTGCCGACCCCTAGGGCCAGTGGCCAGCCGACCAGCGAGTGCGACTGATCATCCAGCGGCTCGCCCACCACCAGTCCGCCGCTGGTCGCCGCCGCGCTCACGACGAACACGGTCAGCACGAAGAACGCGAGATACGCGGGCCCGGGCTCCAGCTCCGCCGCCGCATACGCGAGCAGCGCCAAGCCCTGGACGAGGGTCACGAGATCCCACCCCCACCCGAGGGTTCCGCCCGCCGTCGAGAAGATGAACGCGGCGCTGAGGAAGTAGGCCGAGACGATCACCGTGACCCCGGCGGCGCCCACGAGGATCGTCCCGTGGCGGCCGGAGACGGTCAGCCCGGCCAGGAATAGCACCGCGAAGCAGACCGTCAGGAGGGCCCGGAACGTGTCGACGTTCTCGGTGTCGAAGATCCAGTTGATCCCCTCGTTCACGAGGCCCACGGCCGCCAGCGCCGCGATCAGCAGGCAGGCGCCCGAGCGGGTACGGCTCGCGCAGTAGGCGGCGACCGCCGTGAATAGCGCGAGCATCCAGGTGAGCGTGCCGCCGCCGCCAGTCGAATCGTCCCCGGCGAGAACCTGGGCCAACCAGACGATGGTCCCCGCCGTCAGCACCAGGCCCGCGACCAGGAAGACGGTGGACGCCGCCCGGGAGCCGTGGTCACGCGCGGTATCGAAGCCGAGTGCCAGCAGCAGGATCGCCGGGACGGCCGCCACGACGAGCAGCACGCCATCGCCCCACGGGTCGCTCATCCGGAACTGAACGATCGTGACGAACAGGGCCAGTCCGATCCCGGCGGGGGCGAGCGCGGCAGCGCGCGAGGGGGAGAGCATGGCGGCACGTTCGCCACCGACCGCTGAAGTCCTACTGAGCGGTGCTAGGTGGTCAGCGGCCGCCGCTCGTCGTCGACCACGATCGGGTCCTGGCGCGCCAGCCGCGCCAGCTCGCGGCGCGAGCCGATGCCGAGCTTGCGGTAGATGTGGCGGGCGTGGGTGCGGACGGTCTCGATGCCGATCGACAGCTCGTTCGCGATCTCGGCGTTGGGAGCGCCGTCTTGGAGCAGCTCCAGCACCTGCGCCTCACGCGGTGTCAGCAGCTCCGCGCCCTGGATCCCAGAGTCCAGCAGCCCGCCGGTCGCCGCCGAGCGCGGCAGCAGGTGCATCCCCCGCGACGCTAGGTGGATGGCGTTGACGATGTCGCGCGCCTCGGTCTCCTTCGAGAGGCAGGCCGTGGCGCCGAACGAGAGCATCTGGTTGCACTCCGAGGCGGTCGGCCGGTTGGCGAGCACCACGATGCGCGTCTCGGGGTACGACCGGTGCAGCTGGAGCACGCGGCCCGGGCTGCCGAGCGTGCCGTAGTTGAGCAGCACCACGTCGGGCCGGAGGCGCTCGATCGCGCCTTCAAGGCCGTCCATCGTCACGGCGTCCGCGAGCAGCTCGAGGTGCGGATCCTCGGAGATCAGCGCGCGCAGGCCGATCGCCACTAGATCCTCGAACTTGGCGCCGAGAACGGTGGGCATGAATCGAATATATGCGCGATTCGGGGGACAGGGGTGAGAATTGCCTCACCCCTGGGGTACCCCGAGCTCCCCCGCAGGCCTCCCCCCAAGATCACTCGTCAGGGGTGGCGACTTATCGCGCCAGGCCCGGAACCCTGTGCATTGCAGGCAATTCAGACTTACCGGGGCGGATTGGGGTACGTCCTATGCGAGAGCCGACCAAGTGGTCGGCTTCTCGTTTTCAGGGCGCGTCGATGACGACGAACCCCTCGCTGTCGGTGGCCACCGGAACCTGGTTGGCGAACGAGGCCGCCGCGCAGTTGGGCGCAATCGCGACCGGGGCGACGCTGCGCTGGACGGTGTCGGTGCCGGTCGGCCCGTTGTCGACCACCGTCATGATCATCGCGCTGTTCTGGCCCACGCCCCCCACGGCCGCGCGGTTCCCCGTCACGCGCAGGCAGGTGACGAAGCCGTTGAAGTCCGATGCGGACAGGTGGCCGCTCGCGTTCTGTCCGTCCGGATCGGCCTTGGCCCGCACGTAGCCGTTGAACGACGGGCTGCCGAAGAAGCCGCCCCAGAGCTCGTCCTGCGTGGCGGCCTTCGTCGTGAACGTGCGCGTCTGGGCGCAGACGAACGGCCCGCCGTCGAGGTCACGCCCGCAGATCCTGAACGAGTAGTTCGTGCTCGGGTACAGGCCCTCGACCCTCGCGGAGAAGGGGCCGCTCGCGCCGGCCGGCCAGCGGAATCCCTGCCCCGTCGATACCGGGCGCGACGGCGACCCGGTCGGCCAGAGCTCGAAGGCGCTCTGGGCCTCGCCGTTGTTGGCGGTGCCGTGCGCGTGCAGGGTCGCGCTGCTCTGGCCCACGTCGGTCGCCGGCTCGGTCGAGGCGTAGCAACCACCGCACGCCATGCACGCCAACCCGATCAGGAGCCCACGCCCCATTACGGGCGCGAGCCTACACCCGGGGCTAGGCGGCCGCCAGCTGCGCGATCTTGCGCTGCACGTCGCCCGTGGAGACCACGTGCTTGCCCATGCCCAGCTCCTTGGGCTCGAGCCCGAGGGCCAGCCCGACCATCTGCGGCAGGTGCAGCACCGGTAGGTCGAGGTCGCGCTCGACGTAGGCGGCCGCGGCCGGCTGCTGCAGGTCGAGGTTGAGGTGGCAGAGCGGGCAGGGCGTGACCAGGCAGTCGGCGCCGGCGTCGATCGCGTCCGCCACGTGGCGGCCCGCCTGGCGCAGCGAGGTGGTCCGGTTCATCGTGATCACCGGGAACCCGCAGCACTTGCGCGCGCCGGCGTACTCGACCGGCTCGGCGCCCAGCGCCTCGATCACCTGGTTCAGGTACTGGTCGCGCTCGGGGTAGGTGTCGAAGCCGAGCCGCTTGGTCGGGCGCACGATGTAGCAGCCGTAGAAGGGCGCGATGCGCAGCCCCGACAGCGGTCGCTGCACGCGCGAGCGCAGGTTGTCGAGGCCGATCTCTTCGGCCAGGATCCAGAGGAAGTTCTTGTTCCACCAGCTGTCGCCGGCCTCGTAGGAGAGCCCGTCCGGCTTGAGGTGCGAGTTCACCTCGTCGCGGTAGGACGACGACGCGTCCAGGCGCTCCTGGCACTCCGACTGGGCGCCCTGGCAGGTGGAGCAGATGTTCATCATCCCGGCCGCGCCCTGCACGCCCTGGGCGATCGCGAACGTGCGCGCGTTGAGGGTGTCGACGAGCTCTTGGTTGTGCTCGGCGATCACGCCGGCGCCGCAGCAGTTGGCGCGGTCCAGCTCGACCAGCTCGAGGTCCAGCAGCGGTGCGACCTTCGCGACCGATCCGTGCAGCTCCGGGGTGAAGCCGCGGGACACGCACCCGGGCCAGTAGGCCAGTTTCATTCGGACTCCTCGCCCATCTCGCCGACGATGTACAGGTTCAGCTCGAGGCGCTCGTCCTTCGACTCGATCTCGTGGATGATCCGGCGAACCTGCTTCTGGTCGGGCAGCTTCGGGTGCACCAGCGCCTTCTTCGGGCTCACCTTGCCCGACCGCAGGCCGGCGATCACCGTCGGCAGGCTCTCGGTCAGCTGCTTGGCACCCGACGGCCGCAGCTGGCCCTTGATCAGCGAGCCGTCGCCGAACGAGCGCGGCAGCAGCTGCGCCTCGAACAGCGTGCCCCACTTCTCGAGGATGTTCACGAACGCCTTCTCGTGGCCGTAGCCGTTGTTGGAGTCCTTGATCCCGAAGTCGTTGGTGGCCCGCCGGCGCAGCCGCATGATCTGGTTCATCGGCGCGACGTCCTTGGGGCAGACCTCGACGCAGGCGAAGCAGTGCGTGCAGTCGTAGATGCCGTGCGGGTCCTCGGCCAGGTCCTTCAGACGCGATTCCGTCTCCCCGTCGCGCGGGTCCCCGACGAAGCGGTAGGCCTTGGCCAGCGCGGCCGGGCCGATGAAGTCGGGGTCGACCTCGAGCGACAGGCAGGCCGACACGCACGCGCCGCACTGGATGCAGGCCATCGACTGCGTCACGTCGAGCATCGACTCGGGTGGAACGATGTACTCCTCGCCCTCGGGCGGGTCCTCGGCGGGCAGGAGCCAGGGGACCACGCGCCGGATCTTCTTCCAGTGCACGGCCTCCATGTCGGTGACCAGGTCCTTGAGGACCGGCATGTTGCCCATCGGCTCCACCGTTATCGCGCCGTCGCGGGCGCGCTCGGCGGCCTCGCCGATGCGGGTGTTGCAGGCGAGCGCCGACTGCCCGTTGATCTTCACGCCGCACGAGCCGCAGATGGCGGCGCGGCAGGAGCAGCGGATCGCGATCGAGGCGTCCTCGCGGTCCTTGACCTGGAGGATGCCGTCGAGCACCGAGCGCTCGGGCGGCAGGTCGACGTCGTAGTCGGCCCAGTACGCGGGCTGGCCCGACTCGGGGTCGAAGCGGCGGATCTTGAGCGCGAAGTCGGTCAATACGTCCTCTCCTGGGGCTCCCACTGGGTCATGGTGACGTCCGAGTAGGAGATCTCGGGCTCGCTTCCGTTCGCCGAGACGTTGATGTGCTTGAGCCAGTCGTCGTCGTTGCGCTCGGGGAAGTCCGTGCGGTACTGGGCGCCGCGGCTCTCCTTGCGCTCGATCGCGGAGATCACGATCGCCTCGGCGTTGTCGAGCATGAACTGGAGCTCGAGCGCGCCCAGCACGTCCTGGTTGAAGACCGTGCCCTTGTCGTCGATCGCGACGTCGGTGGCCTCCTCCTTAAGCCGCCGCACCGCCTCGAGCGCGGTGTGCAGCCCGGCCTCGTCGCGGAACACCGCGACGTACTTGTCCATCGTCGCGCCCAGCTCGGCCTTGATCTCGCTGACGCGTCGCCCGCTGCCGTCGCGGTTGACGATCGCCGCGATGCGGGCCTCCTCGTCCTTGAGCTGCGCGTAGTCGGGGTCGCGCAGGGGCAGTCCGTGCACCGCCTCGGCCGCGTGCTTGCCGGAGCGGCGGCCGAAGACGAGCGTGTCGAGCAGCGAGTTGGCGCCCAGGCGGTTGCCGCCGTGGACGGACACGCAGGCGCACTCGCCGGCCGCGTAGAGGCCCGGGATCGAGGTCTGGCCGTCCACGTCGGTCCTGATGCCGCCCATCGTGTAGTGGTTGCCGGGCTTGATGTGGATCGGCTCGCGCGTGATGTCCACGCCGGCGAAGTCGCGGCCCACGTTGACGATCTCGCGCAGCGCCTCGTGGATGCGCTTGCGCGGCACGACCGTGATGTCGAGCGCCACC
>Ga0307409_100000549_pt1 | contig 16304 bp, 22 predicted proteins | sample 322Ometagenome_2_FD_203888 | JGI IMG/M metagenome (GOLD analysis project Ga0307409, IMG submission 203888) | Maize rhizosphere microbial communities from greenhouse at UC Davis, California, United States - 322HYB-O-2 | ecosystem: Host-associated > Plants > Roots > Rhizosphere > Soil | place... | reverse complement strand
CGCCGGGCACGCGCAGGCGATCGCCTACGCGGCCGACGGCGGCCTCGACGGGGTGTTCAAGATCGCCGACGGCGAGCTCGGCGATCAGGCGTTGCGCGAGGCCAAGGCCAAGACCCGCGACGGGGTCAGCCCGGGCGCGTTCGACCTCACCGGCAGCTACGACAGCGCCGGTGTCCTAGACGTCTCAGCAGGGTTCCTGCGCGAGACCTCGCAGGTGTCGATACCTGCGTTTGACGACGCGCGGATCACCGACGTCGCAGCTGCTCAACCGATCACCACCACCGAGAGGAACCCCATGAAGTGCCAGACCTGCGGCAAGGTGCACCCCGAGGGCGTCACCACCTGCGAGCCCACCACCGGCCCGGCCGTCACCGTCAGCAACGTGTCGGCCTCGGCGATCGCCGCCGAGCTCCGCGACCTGCTCGCCTCGGGCGAGCTCATCATCCCGACGGGCGGCCAGCAGCCCGACCCGGCCACCGGTGGGCAGGTGCGAACCGGCCTCGACCTCTACGCCATGGCCGAGCTCGTCGTGCAGGCGCAGACCACCGGCCAGATGCCCGACGAGCTGCGCGCCGCGCTGTCTGACGTGGTCCCGGCCGACGCCCCCAACGCGTTTCGCCCGGCCTACCTCGACGAGCTCTGGGAGGGGTCCGACTACGTCCGCAAGTTCATCGACAACGCGACCGTGACCCGGCCGCTGCCCCGGGCCATGAAGCTGATCGGGCACCGGTGGGTGACAAAGCCGCTCGTCGACGACTACGCGGGCGACAAGGGCCCTGTGCCGTCGGGCCCGGCCAAGCTGGAAGACGTGCCCGTCGACGTCAAGCGCCTCGCCGGTGCCAACGACGTCGACCGGGCGTACTTCGACCTCGGCAGCCCCGAGTGGCTGGCGAGCTACTGGGAGGCGTGCACCGAGTCCTACCGCAAGCAGTCCGACGAGCGGGCCGCGACCGTGGGCTGGAACGGGGCGACGGCGCTCGTCGACAACGACGCGACCCCGTCGACGTTCCCGACGCTGCTTGAGGGCGTGGTCGCCGGGATCGTCGACCTCGCCAACATCGGCGAGGGCGCCGACTACGTCGCCATGGCCCCCGGGCTGGTCGCCGAGCTGCTGGGGATCACCGCTATGGAGGCCCCCGCGTTCTTCGGTGGGTCATTCCAGCTCGGCCAGCAGGGCGACGGACAGCTCGGCGGGCTGACGTTCTTCACCACCCCGGGCCTGCCCGCCGGTGGGTTCATGGTCGGCCGCAAGACGGCGCAGCGCTGGCACGAGTTTGAGCCGCCCGTCAAGGTGCAGGCGCAGAACATCGGGCAGGGCGGCGTCGACCTCGGGATCTTCGGGTACTACGCGACCTACACCCGCAACGCGGCGCAGGTCCGCAAGGCGTCGGTCGGGGCCTGATCCGTGGGGCTCTACACATGGCCGATCGGCCCCGTCGACGTCGGGCTGCAGCTCGTCGTCGACGGGGTCGACCCGGGCGACGAGACAGCGCGCGAGCAGGCCGCAGCGGCGGCCATGGATTGGGTCGTGCGCAACGTCGACGGGGTCGTCGACGACGCGACTCGCCCGACTGAGGACGTCGTGCTCGGCACGGCCATGCTCGCCGCCCGGTGGGCCGCCCGGCGCGGCTCGGTGCTCGGCGTCGCCAGCTTTGGCGAGTTCGGCCCGTCCTACGTGATGCGGTCCGACCCCGATATCGCGCAGCTGCTCGGCCTCGGCCGCCCGGGGATCGCATGAGCACCAGGGCCCGGGCCGCCGAGCTCGTCGAGCAGCTGGTCGCTGCCGGGATCGCCGCGACGACCGACCCGAGGGCGGCGCACCCGCCCTGCGTGCTGGCGACCCCGCCCGCCCGCAACTACGACGTGAACACCCCGGCCGGGTACTCGGCCGAGTGGGTGCTTTGGGCGCTGGCCCCGGCACCCGGCTCGGCCGCCAGCTGGGACAAGCTCGACGAGCTCGTCGACGCGGTCGCCTCGGTGCTCGACGTCGAGCGCGCCGAGCCCGGGTCCTACCAGCTCGCCAACAAGCCCGAGGCCGTCCCGGCCTACCGGATCACCACCGCGCCCGAGGCGCAGTAAGACAGGAGAGAACCAGTGCCCATCAAAGAGTCCAAGCTCAAGGCCGGGACGCTGACCCTCGGCGGGGTCGAGTTCGCCGTGCAGATGACCAACGTCCGGGTCACACCGACCCACGACGAGGACGGCGACCCGATCGAGACGCTGTCGGGCGACAGCCTCGCCGCCGACACGGTGCGCGGCAACCAGCTGAACCTGACGGCGATCCAAGACTGGGAGGACGTCGCCGGTTTCGTGAACTACACGTGGGAGAACGACCTCGACACGGTCGCGTTCAGTTGGGCCCCGCGCGGCGCGACCGGCCCGACCTACTCGGGCAACGTCGAGGTGCGCGCGGTCGAGGTCGGCGGCGACGTCAACAAGCGCTTGACGACCGACGCCGAGTGGACCTGCGAGGGTCCGGTCGTCCGGACCGAGGCGGCCTAGCCCGGCCATGGCGCGCGGTCCGCAGGTCCGGGTCGAGGGCGCAGCCAAGCTGCGTCGCGCCCTGCGAGCTGCGGGCCGCGACCTGACCGAGCTCAAAGAGGCCAACCGGCGCGCGGCCGAGCTGGTCGCGCGCAAGGCCTCAGCTCGGGCACCGCGGCGATCCGGCCGACTCGCCGGATCGCTGCGGCCGTCCAAGGCAGCCCGGGCGGCCCGGATTCTCGCCGGGTCGGCCGGGGTGCCCTACGCGGGCCCGATTCACTGGGGCTGGGAGGCCCGCCACATCGAGCCCCAACCATTCATCAGCGACACCGCCGAGGACACCCGCCCCGAGTGGCTGCGGGCCTACGAGGCAGACGTCGACCGCATCATCAAACAGATTGAGAGCTAGACATGACCACCAGCAAGCCCGCCCGCCCGGTCGTCGACCTGACCGACCTCACCCTCGACCAGCTCGACGAGGCCGCCGCCCTGCAGGCCGAGGGCGTCGGCAAGACCACCGCGTTTGCCTACGTGGGGCTGCGCGCGCAGGGCGTCAAAATCACGATCGAGGCGGCCAAGGCCCTCACCCTGCGTGACGTGTCGATCATCGAGTCGGACCCCGACGCGGCCGACGACGACACCCCTACCAGCGGGCGTTGATCGCCCGGGCGTGGGGCTGCACCCCGCGCGAGCTGCGGCAGCACACCAGGCGCGAGCTGCACGCGATGTTGGAAGTCCTAGAGGTCGAGGCCGAGCTGCGGCGTCGACGCAAGTAGAACCGAGTGGAAGGCGGCCCCGGTGGGCGCGGTACTGAGAATCGACATTCTGGCGGACGGGTCCAAGGCCGCCCGGGTACTCGACAGCACCAGCAGCAAGGTCGGCGGGTTTGCCAAAAAGGCCGGGGCCGCCGCCGCAGCTGGCGCAGCTGCGGCGGGCCTCGCCGTCGGGGCCCTCGCCGTGTCGGCGATCAAGTCCGCCAGCGACACCGAGCAGGCCCTCGGGGCGACCGGGTCGATCTTTGGCAAGTACGCGTCACAGGTCGAGAAGTCGGCCCGGGGCGCGGCCGACACCGTCGGGCTGGCGACCAGCGAGTACGCCAGCCTCGCCAACGTGCTCGGCGCGCAGCTCAAGAACATGGGCACCAGCGCCGACCAGCTGGCCCCCAAGACGAGCAACCTGATCGGCCTCGGGGCCGACCTCGCAGCGACGTTCGGCGGCTCGACGGCCGACGCTGTCTCGGCCGTGTCGTCACTGTTGAAGGGCGAGCGGGACCCGATCGAGCGCTACGGGGTGAGCATCAAGGCGGCCGACGTGTCGGCCCGGCTCGCCGCGCAGGGCCTCGACGGGCTCAAGGGCAAGGCACTCGCGCAGGCCGAGGCGCAGGCGACCCTCGCCCTGCTGACCGAGCAGACCAGCGCAGCGCAGGGCGCGTTCACCCGGGAGAGCGGCACCGCTGCGGGCCAGCAGCAGCGACTCACCGCACAGTGGGAGAACGCCAAGAGCACACTCGGCAGCGGCCTGCTGCCGATCGTCACCCGGTTCGCAACGTTCCTCACGTCCAAGGTGATGCCTGCAGTACAGGGCGCGGCGGCGACCCTCGCGCAGCAGCTCGGCCCCGCGTTCACCGCGATCGGGTCATTCATCACGACCCGGGTCGTGCCCGCCGCGTCGTCATTCTGGTCGTGGTTCCAGAACCGGATCGCGCCCGGGATCAGGGGCTACGTCACCCCGATCGTGAACGGCCTCCGGGGGGCGTTCGACAGCGTCCGCTCGGCGATCGCCCGCAACGAGCCGCAGCTGCGCACGATCGGCAACGTGCTGCGCACCGTGGCCGAGTTCATCGCGCGCCGGGTCGCCCCGGTCGTGGGCACGATCCTCGGCGGCGCGTTCAAGGTGCTAGGCGGGATCATCAGCGGGGTCATCGACACGATCGGGTGGCTTGTGACGCGCATCCAAGACGCGGTCGCGTGGATACAGCGACTCGTCGACAAGGTCCGGGGCTCGACCGTCGGCAAGGTGCTCGGCGCTGCCGGGGTCCCCGGGTTTGGCCTCATGTCGGCGCAGCCGGCCCCCACGACCAGCCCGACCTACGGCCTGCTGTCGCTGTCGCCCGGGCTGGTCGCCGACAGCGGCTCGACGACCTCGACGAGCCCGAGCTACCTCACCAGTGCCCCGAGCTCGCCGACCGAGCTGCGGCTGCCCGACCTCGACCAGCTGGTCGACACCAGGGCGGCGGCGACGTACATCGAGGTGAACGTCGACGGGGCCCTCGACCCGGTCGGGGTCGCCGAGCAGATTCGCGAGCTGCTGGTCGCACAGGCCCGCCGCACCGGCCGCCCGGTGCTGGCATGAAGCGGCACACCCCGGCCAACCCCTCGGCGCTGGTCCGGACTCTCGGCCCCGACCCGCTGCTGGTCAACATCGGCGCGACGTCATGGCCCGCCGACCTGTCGAGCGGGTTCACCATCCGACGGGCCCGGCCCGGCCGGGACCCGATCGGCGAGCCCGCCAGCTGCTCGGTCACCGTGGCGAGCGAGCAGCTGCCGAGCTGGCGACGCGGCCAGCAGTTCAGCGTCGAGTTGTCCGATACGGCCCTCGACCGCATCTTTGGCGCACAGTCCGAGCTCTACACCAACTACGTGCCTAACCCGGCCCTGAACTACGGCACGGCCGCCGCGACCGACGGCTGGACCAACCTCGCCGGGGGCACCCGGGCCAAGGTCGTCGACGCGACCGGGTCCCGGTCCGACACCGGCGACTACTGCCTCGCCGTGACCTGCGCGGCCGACCTCGACGGGGTCCGCACCAACCCCACGGCCGAGGTCGCCGGGTCCGAGGTCATCGGCCCCGACCAGTGGTTGCAGGCCGCTGTGTGGGTCAAGGCCGCAGTCGGCGAGCAGGTCCGGGTCAGCTTGGAGCACGGATACAGCGCGCTAGACCTGTCGGCGATCGACCTGATCGACGAGCTGACCATGGTCGGCGACGGCACGTGGCGGCAGCTGCGGCTCGTCGGCCAGACCGCCCGGGTGCGCAATAACACCCCGCTCCTGCGCTTTCAGTCCAAGAGCGGCGCGCAGACGTTCTACGTCGACGCGGCCATGGTCACGGTCGCCGACCCCTCGGTCGTCGAGCTCTGGTACTTCGACGGGTCGAGCCCCAACGGCGACAACGACCCGGCCGGGCAGTTCTACGGGTACAACGTCACCCACCAGTGGACCGGCACCGCCGACCTGTCGTGGTCGACACGCTTTATCGACAAGCTGCCCGCGATTGAGCAGGCCCGGTTCAGGTTCACCGGTCGACTCTCCGACCTGCGGCTGCGGTCCCGGCGCAACGGGCTGTCGCTGGTCGAGCTGATCGGGGTCGGCAGCCTCGCCCGGCTCGGCGGCATCGACGTCGGCGACGAGCCATGGCCGACCGAGGGCGTCGACGCCCGCGCCGCGAGGATTTTGCAGCTGGCGCAGGCCAAGGGCGGCCCGGCCTACACCGTGCAGACCAGCTCGGGGTCGTCGGTCGAGGGCAAGGACGTCGACCGCCGCAGCGCCACCGACCTGCTGACCGACCTCGCCCGGTCGGCCGGGCCAACGCACGGTCTGACCGAGCTCCGCGACGGCAGCCTGTTGTGGTCGGCCGGGTACGCCGACTCGGGCCCGGCCGTCGCGGTCCCGGCGTCGCTGGTCCCGGCCGAGCTCGACCACGAGCAACTCGACGTCATCAACGACGTGACCGTCGTGTGGGGCCCTGCCAAGCTGCCGGTCGGGTTTGAGGTCGAGCGGAACCTGTGCACCGACCCGAGCTTTGAGGCGGCGACGACCCAATGGTCGCAGTTCGGCTCGACGCTGACGTTTGACACCGTGGTTAAGAGGCAGGGCAACAAGAGCGCCAAGATCGCGTGCCCCAACGCGGGCGCGTCGCTCATGGTGTATCAGGTCATCAACTACCCGACGACCCCGCTGACCCTGTCGGCCTACGTGCGAGCCCCGGGCCCGCTCACAGGCACGTGGAGACTCGCCATACAGGCGATCAACAGCTCGGGCGCACAGGTCGGCATCTACACGACCGCGATCCCGGCGCAGGTGCCCGACTGGACCCGGTTCAGCGTCACCGCTATGACGCTGCCCGCGACGACCGCCTACGTGCGAATCGGGCTGCGCCGCGAGGCCGGGGGCACCACCGGCGCCGCCGACGTCGTGTGGCTGGATACCGTGATGATGAGCTACACGCACGAGGCCGTCGACTACTTCAACGGCAACTATGCGGCCGACGGCAACCGCTACACGCACGCGTGGGTCGGCGCGGTCGACAGCTCGGCCAGCGTCAAGCTCGCCGGGTCCGAGGCCCCGAGGCTGTCGATCCGGGCCGTCGACACGGCCTCGGTCGCCGCCAACGGCCGGGCCTCGACGACCCTCGACACGCAGCTCGCCAGCACCAGCAACCGCTACGGCGAGGTGTACCAGCGCGGCCTCGACGAGCACCTGCCGGGCGGCTGGCAGCTGCCCCCGCTGACGTTCGACCTGCTGCAGCTGCTCGACGGCCGCGCCGATCAGGCGTTCGCCCCGACCTCGCAGGGTGCCACCAGGCCGACCGAGCTGGCCGCGCAGCTGGCGCGCGTCGAGCTCGGGTCCTATCTGACGATCGACGGCCCCGCCTACTACGCGGGCGACCCGTTCGACGTTAGCCACCTACCCGCGTCGAGCATCGACGCGCCGGGTCGCGTGACGACCCTTAACGAGTCGATCACCGCAGCCCGGTGGTCGATCACTACGGAACAGGAGCGGACCCTATGAGCTGGCGACTAGCCAAGAGCCTCGACAAGCTGCGCGAGCAGGTCGACGAGCTGTACCCCGGCCGCAGCAAGCGCAGCGACGGCACGATCGGCGACGCGGCGCACGCGGCGACCGTGTCCGACCACAACCCCGACAGCGGCGAGGTCGTGCGCGCCCTCGACCTCACCCACGACCCCGAGCACGGCCTCGACGCCCGCCAGCTCGCCGACCAGCTGGTCGCCAACCGTGACCCCCGGATCAAGTACGTCATCAGCGAGGGCCGGATCGCGTCGAGCTACCCGGCCCATGGCTACCCGGCGTGGTCGTGGCGGCCGTACACCGGGCTGAACGCGCACAAGACCCACGTGCACGTGTCGGTCGTCGAGGGCAAGGCGGGCGACTCGGCCAAGGCGTGGAAGCTGGCCAAGGCCGCCGCCACCTCGGACCCGGCCCCGGCGCAGCCGCTCGGCCCGAGGCCCGTGCCCGCGCCCCGGTTCCCGCTGCCCCGAGGCTGGTACTTCGGGCCGCTGTCCGGGCCGATCAACAGCGTGTCAGGGTTCCGCCACCGGCTGACCACCGGCCGTCGGGGACACCGCGGCCTGCAGGCATGGCAGCGCCGGATGATCGCCCGGGGCTGGGACCTCGGCCAGACCGGGGCCGATGGCCTGTTCGGCGACGACACTGCCCGGGTCGTGCGCGCGTTCCAGTCCGACAAGGGGCTGGTCGTCGACGGCAAGCTGGGCCCGGCGACGTGGGCCGCCGCGTGGGAAAGCGTGGTCACGGCATGAGCGCCAAGCGATGGAAGGACACCGAGCCGGTGCGCCTCTACCTCTACACGGTGCTGATCGCCGGGATCGCCCTGCTCGTCTCCCGAGGCGTGGTCGCCGCCGACGAGGCCCTGTTGTGGGCCGCCCTCGGCGCGGCCGTGCTCGGGGTGCCAGCGGTCGAGCTCGCCCGGTCCAAGGTCAGCCCGGTCGCCCGGCCCCTGATCGACCAGCAGCACCCGGGCGATGCCTGAACCTGTCAACGGCCTCGGCGGCGAGCTGTCGGCGGCCGACGTCGTCGAGCTGCGCGTCGGCCTCTCCGGGCTCACCGCCGAGGTGCACCGGATGCGGGCCGACCTCGCCCCGCTGTCGGTGCTGCCGACGCAGCTGCAGGCCGCATCGGACCTGCTGACCGAGCGGCTGTCGGGTGAGGTCAAGGCCCGGCAGCGCGCGGTCGAGCAGGAGCGAGACAGCCGGATCGCGGCGATCGCCGAGCTCCGGTCCGATCTCGACAAGGTCGAGCGTTGGCTGACGTGGGCCGTGCAGCTGATCCTCGGGGCCCTCGGGCTGGCGATCATCGACGTCGTGACAGGGCCCGCGAGCGGGGTGCTCTGAGTCATGGGCCGCGGTGTCGGGTTGCGCGCGATCAGGTGTCAAGGCATCATTGACACCGCAAGCCCGCACACGACAGGAGACACCCCATGGCCCGCAACGGACACCCCAAGGCCGAGACGAGCGATTTCGCGCAGATGCTCGGTCGCATGGTTCGCAGCTACGGCAAGCGCATCGCCGCAGGCGACCCGCACGACCTCGCCGCAGCGGTCGAGCTCGCCCGCCAGCTCGACGACGCGATCGGCACCGCTGTTGCGGTCATGCGCGCTGAGTCCGGTTTCAGTTGGGCCGAGCTCGCAGCCGAGCTCGGCGTCACCCGGCAGGCCGCGCAGCAGCGCTACGGCCGCTACTGCGCCTAGAAACGACAGGGCCGGGGCACCCCTGCCCCGGCCCTGTCTAGCCCGCACGCGCAACCGGAACCCGGTGCCATGCGGGGGCGACTTTACCGAACCTTTACGCGTGCCGTCGATAGCCGGCCCCCGGCGCGTTGCTATGGTCCTGCCAGCCCGCAATACGCCAAACACCGTAGAACCCACCCCGAAAGGCAAGCCATGAACGCCCCCGCCCGACCCTCACCCGACGCCCCGCTGCCCCGACGCTGCGGGCTGTGCGGCGAGTGGCACGACCGCCCGAGCCTGACCTGCGCCCGGTGCGACAACCTGCGCCGCTGCGCCCTGTGCGACGCGTGGCACCGCCGATCCCGGCTGCTGTGCGCCCGGTGTGACCGGGCCGTGCAGCTCGACCAGCTCGTCGAGCTGCTGGACGACCAGCACCGCACCGCCGAGCAGGTCGACGAGCTGCTGGTCGACCTCGCCGCCGCGCACAGCGAGGCGCAGGCCGCCAACCTGCGCCGCGACCTGCTGCTCGCCGACGAGCGGGCCCGCGACGGCCGGATGGGTCGGCGGTCGTGAACCGCGACGACCTCGGGTTTGTGATCGCCGGGGCCCTGCTCGGGGCCCTGCTCGGGTATGTGCTCATGGCGGCGGCCCTGTGAGCCCCCGCCCCGAGCTGTCGACCAGCTGTTACGCCCCCGGCTGCGACGAGCCCCGGCTGCGCTACGGGGCCTACTGCCGAACGCACACCGGCCTACCCGACGACCAGCTGCGCCCCTGCAACCTCCCGATTCGCTGCTACTGCCCGAGGCACCCGTCGCAGCGCCGCCCGCCCTACATCAAGGGCGTGCCTACCTACGTCCGCGACGCCCTTGTCGCGGCTCAACAGAACAGGAGCACCACCGATGAGTGACCAGCCCGCACCCACCACCGCCGCGCAGGCGGCACAGTTCCCGCACCTCGCCGAGCACGTCGGCGCGCTGTTCACCTCGGCCCGCCAGCCGTATCGGGTGACCGTGTCGGTCGAGCTCGTCGAGGGCGGCGGCTGGTCGATCGTGTCGACCGAGGCCGTCGACGGCTCGGCGTTCCTCGCCCTGCACACCGCAGCGGCGGCCGTCGAGGAGTCGCTGCACGTGCACCCGCTGACCCGCGACGGCGGCACCAGGGCACCCGGCAAGCACCTCGACGGCGAGCTCGCCGGGATCGGGGGCTGACCGTGGTCACGTGGAACGGCAACGACCCCGACCACCCCGAGCCGTGGCAGCACGACGAGCAGCGCCAGCGCGCCGAGCTCGGCGACCGGGCCGGGTACGGCTGCGGGTTTGCCCTGTCGATCGTCGGCCTGCTGTCCGCAGCGGCCCTGCTCATCACCGGCGCGGCCCACGTGCTCGACCAGCTGCTCGGGGGTGCCCTGTGAGCACCGGGCCGATCATCGAGAACGGGACCGAGGGCCTGCCCCCGCACACGATCGCCGACGTGCTCGACGTGATCGTCGAGGTCGCCGGGACCGACACCGGCAAGGCGATCGCCGACGCCCTCGGCGTCGAGGTGTCGCTCGTCGAGCAGGTCGCCGGGGCCGCGCAGCTGCGGGCCGTCAAGCCCGCCCGGGCCCTGCCCGAGCGGCTGGGGCACACCGGCTGGGACGTCACCAGCGAACTGATCTACTCGATCGGCCGCCTCGACGACGCGGCCGAGCTGCTGCTGTCAGATAACACCAAACCCACGGCCCGTCAGCGCCAGCTCGCCCGGGACGCGGCCCGCGACGTGATCGCCAGCCTGCGCCGCGTCGACGAGCTGGAACGGGGTGCCAAGTGATCGCCGCGCAGCTGGCCCTCGCCGGGGCCGTGGTCTGGGCCGTCGTGGTCGCCGTGCTGCTGCCCTGCGCGTTCGGCCGGGGTGCCGAATGAAGCGCCCCGGGAGCGCTCGCCGCGAGCGTCGAGCCGCGATGCGGGCCGGGTCCAATGAGGGCCTGATCGCGCAGCTAGAGGGCATCGCCGCGCACCCGCTCGTCACCGGCCGCGACGAGGCCGCCATACGGGCCGGGATCGCGCAGCTGCGCAAGGGCAAGAGGCCCTTGCCGGTGCTGGCCCGGATCGACCCGATTATCAAGCGGCTGACCAGCTGACAGCCCGCAGCCCTCGCCGCGTAGAGCGCCGCCCCGTCGAGCCGGGGCCGGGGGCACGACACAACCGAATAGCGCCGGGCCGCACAGGGCCCGCGTTAGGCCGCGACGCACAGCGGCCCATGGGAGGCCCCGACTCCGACGACACGAAAAGGGGCGGCCGAGCTGAGGCCCGTAACAGCGTCCCGAGTGAGTAGTCGACCGGTCCAAGGCAGGCCCGGGCGGTCGCGGGGTGCAGAACCCCGAGCACGTGCAGCGTGTGGCTGCTCACACATCCCGGCCCTGACGCGTGCGAGTAATACCCGTGGCGTGGGCTATCCGACCGCGAACCGATGCGACGGCATGGCTACCTCTAGTGGAATGTGGCAGGGGTGAGCCCTGCCACATTCCACTAGGGGGGCCGCCTCCCGCTCACCTCCCGCTCTGGCATGGCCGCCCGGGGCTACCCTCGGGCCATGCCAGCTACACGACGACCCGGCTCGACGACAGCATGGCGGCGGCTGCGGCGGTACGTCCTGACCCGGGACCAGCTGACCTGCCAGCGCTGCCCGACACCGCACCCGCTGACCACCCACGACAAGAGCCTGCCGACGCACGCGACCCTCGGCCACAAGCCCGGCCACGAGTGGGCGATCGAGGGCGACAGCATGGACCCCGAGCACTACCAGGCCGAGTGCGCGCGACAGAACTACTCGGCCGGTGCGACGTTCGGCAACAGGCGTCGGGGGCTGAACACCTCGCGCAGCTGGTAGACGCTTTTTGGGTGGCGCGACACCGACGGAACAGCCCGCCCTGTTCCTCTCCCCCAACCCCCGGCACCCCTACCCTGTGACGTTATGAGCACTAAACCGGGCCAAGTGACGCCATTACCGGGCCTCGATCCCGACGCGATCGCCGAGAACCAGCCGCAACCGGCGCGACGCGGCCGTCGAGCGACGGGTCGCCACGAGAAGGCCGTCGCCAAGGCGCTCAAAGAGCGAGGAATGACGACCGACCGGTCGCTGCTGACCCGGACCGGGCTGCTGTCGATCGCGGCGGCCCTCGACTCGGCCGAGCGCAAGCGGGACGCCTACGCGTCGGCGCAGCTGGCCCGCGAGCTGCGCGAGTGGCTGCGCGACCTCGACCTGCTCGACCCGTCCGACGACCCGACCCTCGGCGATTCCGGTTTCGGCGGCCCGGTGTGAGCTACGCACAGCCCCGGTGGTCGACGCCTCGCACCCCGGGCCGACCCACCTACGGCGACGCGATCGCCAAGGCCGCCGCCGCCCTCGGTCGACCGCTGCGGCCGTGGCAGCGGGACGTCGCCAACATCATCGGCGAGGTCGTGCCCGACGAGCGCGGCGGCTGGCGTATGGCGTACCCGGTGGTCGTGCTGATCGTGCCCCGTCGAGCGGGTAAGACCGTCCTAGAGCTCGCCGTCAAGACGCAGCGTTGCGCGAGCCACCGCGACCACCGGGCGTGGTACACCGCGCAGACCGGTGGCGACGCGGGCGGCAAGTTCCGCAAGGACTGGGTGCCCGCGTTCAAGGCCCCCGGGGTCAAGAGGCTCGTCGACAAGCCCCGGTTGTCGAACGGGTCCGAGGGGATCGGGTTCAAGCGCACCGGCAGCCGGATCGGGATTTTCGCCCCGACCGAGACAGCGCTGCACGGCGAGGATTCCGACGACGTCACGGTCGACGAGGCGTGGGCGTTCGACCGGCTGCGCGGCGGGCTGATCGAGGCGGCCGTGCGCCCGACCATGGCGACCCGGCAGCTGCGCCAGCTGCGCATCGTGTCGGCCGGGGGCACCGCCGAGTCGACGTGGTTGCTCGATTGGCGCGAGCGGGGCCGGGCGACCTCGGGCATGGCAGACCAGGGCATCGCCTACTTTGAGTGGCACCCGGCCGTCGACGAGCTCGGCGCGATCATCGACGACCTCGACGACCCGGCGACGTGGGCGGCGACGCACCCGAGCGTCGGCCGGGGCCCCGGCACGATCCCGCTCGACGTGCTCGCCGAGGATTGGCGGACCATGGTCACCCCTGAGGGCGATCGGGGCCTGTTCTACCGCTCCTACCTCGATGTGTTCACCGGCAGCTCGGCACCGCGGATTTACCCCCGGCAAGAGTGGAACGCGTGCCGCGACCCCGAGCTGGCGCTGCCCACCGGGTACGGGCTGACCCTCGCCTACGACGTGTCGCCCGACCAGCGCCACGCGTCGGTGTCGCTGGCGATCCGGCTCGACGAGCAGCGGGTCGGGGCCGAGGTCGTCGACGTCGAGCTGTCCGACCCCGAGTGGCTGGCGGACCGGGTCGAGAAGCTGCAGCGCCGCTACGGCGCGCAGCTGGTCGCCGACAGCGTCGGCCCGGCGACGGCGACGACGCGCGAGCTGCGTCAACGCGGCCTGTACGTCACCGAGCTGGACACGACCGAGGCGTGCGACGCGGCCTCGGGCCTGCTCGCCGACGTGCTGGCGGCCCGTAACAAGCTCGACGGCAGCCTGCGCCCCGAGGGCGGCCGATTCGTGCACCGTGGTCAGCGCCAGCTCGACGAGGCCGTCGACGCGGCGATCAAGCGCGAGGTCGGCGACCGGTGGGCGATCACCCGCAAGGGGTCCGAGGGCGACGTCACCCCGCTGACCTCGGTCGCGTTCGCCGTAGCGCACGCCAAGACGTACCCGGTCGGCGAGCTCGGCCCGCTCGTCGAGTTCGCCACCGGCTGACCCCGGGGCGAAATCCTCGAGCACCTGTGCGCGGGCCACATGAAAACAGCTCGCCGGCGACGGGTTTTTGTGTGGCCCCCGCACACAACTACGTCATTTGGATGACACGCCGAGCGGACGGGGCCTCACCCAAATGACGTAGGCCGATGCCCCATGATTGGCCGCGTGACGTTCCTCTCGCAGCTCCGGGCCGGGCTCGCCGCACCCCTGACGGCCGCCACCACCTCGACCAGCTCGACGACCTCGCCGCCGATGGAGCTGGCGTCGCCGTGGGCCGACAGCTCGGCGCTGCAGCAGGTGGTCGTCGACCTCTGGAACCCCGACGAGCTGCCCCTGACCCGCGAGCTGGCGATGCAGGTCCCGGCCGTGGCCCGGGCCCGCAACATGGTCGCCGCGACCCTCGGTCGGGTCCGGCTGGTCGCGTGCGACGAGTGGGCCACCGACGCCAACGGCGACCCGGTCGAGCTGCCCCGCGATCACCCGTCGAGCCAGCTCGCCCGCCAGCTCGACCCGGGGCAGCCGATGTTCGTCCAGATCACGTGGACCGCCGACGACCTCATCTTTGAGGGCAAGTCCTACGCCTACGTGCTGGCCCGCTACGCCAGCGGCAAGCCCGCGCAGCTGCGGCGGCTGGTCCCGGGCACGCTGACCTACCGCAAGGGCAGGCCCCACATCGAGGGCATCGGCCCGGTCGAGCCGCGCGACGTAATCCGCATCGACGGCCCGCACGAGGGAATCCTCAACTACGGCGGCCCGACCGTGCGGGCGGCCCGGGACCTAGAGCGGTCGGCGGCCCGGTTCGCCAAGAACCCGGTGCCCGCGATCGACCTGCACCAGACCGGGGGCCCGCCGCTCGGCAAGACCGACCGCGAGCAGCTGGTCGCCGACTGGGCCAAGGCCCGGGCCGGGGCGAACGGGGGCGTCGCGTTCACGTCGCAGTACATCGAGGCCAAGGTGCTCGGGGCCCCGGCCGAGCACCTGCTGACGGGCGGCCGCAACGCGCAAAGCATCGACGTCGCCCGGGTCGTCGGGGTCACCGCCGACGCGATCGACGCCAGCCCCGAGCGGGCGTCGATGACCTACAACAACGGGGCGACCAAAAATCAGGCGCTGATCGACTACGGCCTCGCCGCCTACGGCGCGGCGATCGAGGCCCGGCTGTCGATGAACGACCTCACCCCGTCCGGGGTCGTGCTCCGGTTCAAGTACAGCCAGCTGACCGACGTCGGCACCACCCCGCCCACCGCCCCGGCCCCGGCCGCACCCGCACAGGAGAACCCCGCATGACGCACACCAGGGCGACCCTCACCGCCGCGACCCCGCTGCCCGAGCTCGTCGAGCTGGTCGCTACGACCCCGGTCGAGGTCGACGTCGAGCGGCGCATCATCAGGGCCCGCATCCTGCCCCCGCCCGGGGTCGTCGGCACCGCCTCGGTCGGCGGCCAGCCGCAGCGGGTCCGGTTCGGCCCGAGGGCCCTCACGTGGCCCGCCGACGTGTCCCGGGTCAAGTACCTGATCGAGCACGACCGCGAGCGGGTCGCCGGGCACGCGCAGGCGATCGCCTACGCGGCCGACGGCGGCCTCGATGGGGTGTTCAAGATCGCCGACGGCGAGCTCGGCGATCAGGCGTTGCGCGAGGCCAAGGCCAAGACCCGCGACGGGGTCAGCCCGGGCGCGTTCGACCTCACCGGCAGCTACGACAGCGCCGGGGTCCTAGATGTCTCAGCAGGGTTCCTGCGCGAGACCTCGCAGGTGTCGATACCTGCGTTTGACGACGCGCGGATCACCGACGTCGCAGCTGCTCAACCGATCACCACCACCGAGAGGAACCCCATGAAGTGCCAGACCTGCGGCAAGGTGCACCCCGAGGGCGTCACCACCTGCGAGCCCACCACCGGCCCGGCCGTCACCGTCAGCAACGTGTCGGCCTCGGCGATCGCCGCCGAGCTCCGCGACCTGCTCGCCTCGGGCGAGCTCATCATCCCGACGGGCGGCCAGCAGCCCGACCCGGCCACCGGTGGGCAGGTGCGAACCGGCCTCGACCTCTACGCCATGGCCGAGCTCGTCGTGCAGGCGCAGACCACCGGCCAGATGCCCGACGAGCTGCGCGCCGCGCTGTCTGACGTGGTCCCGGCCGACGCCCCCAACGCGTTTCGCCCGGCCTACCTCGACGAGCTCTGGGAGGGGTCCGACTACGTCCGCAAGTTCATCGACAACGCGACCGTGACCCGGCCGCTGCCCCGGGCCATGAAGCTGATCGGGCACCGGTGGGTGACAAAGCCGCTCGTCGACGACTACGCGGGCGACAAGGGCCCTGTGCCGTCGGGCCCGGCCAAGCTGGAAGACGTGCCCGTCGACGTCAAGCGCCTCGCCGGTGCCAACGACGTCGACCGGGCGTACTTCGACCTCGGCAGCCCCGAGTGGCTGGCGAGCTACTGGGAGGCGTGCACCGAGTCCTACCGCAAGCAGTCCGACGAGCGGGCCGCGACCGTGGGCTGGAACGGGGCGACGGCGCTCGTCGACAACG
>Ga0307409_100000547_pt1 | contig 16325 bp, 10 predicted proteins | sample 322Ometagenome_2_FD_203888 | JGI IMG/M metagenome (GOLD analysis project Ga0307409, IMG submission 203888) | Maize rhizosphere microbial communities from greenhouse at UC Davis, California, United States - 322HYB-O-2 | ecosystem: Host-associated > Plants > Roots > Rhizosphere > Soil | place... | reverse complement strand
TCCAGTGGGAAGGTATGACGCGCGCCCGGGTGCAGCTCAACGGTCTGCTCGCGCACCGCAACGGTGATGGGTGCAACCACGCCCGCGCGGGAACTGATCTCGACACGGTCCTCGGAGAACACGAGCTCGACGCGATGGCCGCGATAGTGCACGCTAAAGCGCACTTCTCTGATCTGTGGCGGCATTGCCGGATCGAATCGCAGTACTTGTCCTTCGGCACGCATACCGGTCAGGCAGCGCATCACTAAATCCACCGTGCCAGCCATTGCGCCGAGGTGAATGCCCTCCGCCGTCGTGCCGCCTTGGACATCGGCGACATCGCTCTGAAAGGCCTCTTGGAGAAATCGCCAGGCCTTGTGGGGGGCGTACCGGGCCAGAATCCACGCGGTCACAACGGTGCTGAGCGTTGAGCCGTGCGAGGTACGTGCCAAGTAGTAATCGACAGTCCGTGCCAGCTGTTCCTCACTTACCTCGTGGCCGAGATCAGCAAGCAGGCCGCCGAGCTCGTCCTGCGCCAGCAGGTACAACAACATCAGTACATCGGGTTGTTTGGAGACCTTGTAGCGATTCGTGCTGTCGCCTTCAGCTTCAAGAACCCGATCCAATCGTTGGATGTTGCCGTACTTGTCCCGGTAACCCTCCCAGTCGAATTCGAGAAGCTGCTCGTAGCCCTCGAATTGGCTCAGCACACCGTCGGCGTGAAACACCACGGTCATCTTCCGGCTGATGTCTCTCCACCGTTGCAGCTCCTCGTCGCGGATCACCAGCTCCTCCACCAACTCCTGGCGATAGTGAGGCGGCAGCTCCCGCAATGCCTCCAATGCTCGCTGCAGCACCCAGACCGCCATCACGTTGGTGTAGGTGTTATTCCGCAAGCCCACCTCATCGGAATCGGGATAACCGTCGTGGTACTCGTCCGGCCCCATCACCCCCTTGATCTCGTAACGATCCGTGGTGCGGTTGTACGTGGCGATGCTGGACCAGAACCGGGCGATTTCGATGAGCAGCTCGAAGCCGGTGAAGCGCAGGAAATCAAGACTTCGTGTGACCATATAGTGCTGCCAGACGTTATAGGCGATCGCGATGTTGACATGGCGTTGGCGGTGCGAGCGGTCGGGCAGCCACCGTCCCGATATCGGGTTGAGGTGTAGCCGTTGGGTCTCCTCCCGTCCGTTTGAGCCGCTTTGCCAGGGGAAAATGGCACCGGCGAAGCCTTCATCGCGCGCCGCCGCTCGAGCGGCGCCGAGTCGGGCGTACCGGTAGTCGAGTAGGGCAGCGGCGAGCCAAGGACGCTGAAAGTTGATGTACGGGAAAATGAACAGCTCATCCCAGAAGATATGACCCCGGTACGCCTCCCCGTGCCAACCTCGCGCTGGCACTCCGACATCCAAATGCGCACGACGCGGCGAGACGGTTTGCAGTAGATGGAAGATATGCAGGTGTAGCACCGTCGCGGTCCATTCGTTGGCGCTATCCATCTCGAGGTCGCACCGGTTCCAGGCCCTTTGCCAGGCGCGTTGATGGCTGCTCAGGAGCTCGGCGAAGCCCGGAGCTCTGGCTACTGCGAGGCGTGCGTCCAGGCCGCTTTCAGAGATCCCCGGATCGCGCGAGGTATAGAGCGCGACGATCTTCTCGACTGTCACCGGCTGCCCCTGCTGCAGCTCGAAGGTGAGGTCGTGGGCAATGAATCCGGGCTCGGAAACAAGCGTGCGGTCCACCTCTGCAATCTCGCCTTTACGCAGCACCCTGCTCCGGGTGGCGAGGGCGACCCGTACGTGTGACTGGTTTGTCTCAACCTGAAGATCGATCGTTTCCTTATCGACTTCAGTCGCGCCCAGGGTCGTCAAGTGTTGGCCGTTCAGGTCGCGATATCGCTTGACGCCAGCGTTGACGATCCTGCCATCCAGCCCGGACCGGATCTGGATGCTGTTCGAGCAGTTCTCAGCCGTGAACTCCGTCTCAAGGCCGGCCAGGTGTTCGTCTTCACGGCTAACGAAACGACGCTGCACTATTTTGGTACGCCGCCCCTGAGCGTCTTGCCAAGTGAAGCGGCGGATCAGGGTTGCATGTTTCATATCCAATTCAAGGTGGTGGTCTTCGACGCCGGGCTGTTGCATGTCGACCCATGGACCGCCGGCGATTCGGAACTTCAGCGGCAGCCAGTTAGGCAAGTTGACCAAGTCCTCGTTCTCCACCTGTCGGCCTGCGATCTCGCTGGTCAACCGGTTGTAGAGGCCGGCCACATAGGTTCCCGGATAGTTAACGTCGTCGGCCTTGGCCTCGGGCAGAGCGCCACGGGTCACGAAGTACCCATTGCCCAGCGCGCATAGCGCCTCGCGCAACCCTTGGCGCGCCGGGTCGAAGTCCTCATATACCAGTGTCCATACGTCGGGCGGCCGCTCGCTGTATCGCCGCCGGATCTCCTCTGCGGCCTGCAGTTCCTCCAGTCGGCCCTCGAAGAGAGCGGGAAGGGAGACGTCGTCCAATGTCGTCACTACCAGGTCGGCGCCGATGTCGGCCAACTGCTGCTGGTCGCCAAGGCGAGCGACGCCGATGGCGGCGAAGCCGCCAGCCTTAGCCGCCTCCACCCCGCTCGTCGCATCCTCGATGACGAAACACGCCTCTGGGGTGAGTCCGAGCTCTTCCGCGGCGGTCAGGAAGATTAAGGGGTCGGGTTTCCCACGCGGAAGCTCGCGGCCGGAGATGTCGGCATCGAACAGCTCCTCCAGGATCATCCCGCTATGTATGAAGCCATAGTCGAGGCGTTGCTCGGCGGTGAAGATGTCGAGTCGAATTCGTTCGAGCAGCAGCCTGGCGTTTTTCGATGAGGACGCCGCCGCTACCCGAATCCCGGCGTTCTTGAGAGCGAGGATGAACCTCAACGCGTCAGGAAAGGCCCTGAACCGGCCTTGCTCGATGAGCAGGACGACGCGCTCTTGCTTGACGGCCGCGTACTGTGCGGTCCGGTGGTCCACATCGGGCACGCCGAAGTACTCAAGCGCGGCCCGGGCGCCTGCCAATCGCGGTTTGCCGGCCACGAGTTGCTGGTACACCTGGGTCGTAAATCGCTCGGCGGTCCAGCTGGTCCGGTCCCGGATGTCGCGCCAGTCGCCCTCAAACAGCTCCCTGAGGGATTCCTGCCACGCCAGCTCGTGCGGTGAGTCGACGAGCACCCCATCCACGTCGAATATCGCACCCTCGTACGCCATTAGCCCACCACATCCTCTGAGCTGTTGTGTATCGCTCCGCAGGATGTAAACATCCCACGCTACGTGGGATTCTGACGCTGTAGATGGCGCGATGCCATGTACAGCGTCAGGAACCTGGGTACAGCTCGATCGGGTACGCCCACAGAGTCGCTAGCAACGCGGTTTGTTTATAGGTTGCGAACTCGCCCGCGTTGTTCCAAGACGGTGGCTTCAACCCACCGCTGAGTGCGTCAATGGATGCGTGCAGCCGAAACTCAACACGGCCGAAGCCTCATCCGAGGGTGCCGATTCCGTCGTCAGACGGGAACGCGGGCTGGCCATCGCCTTGGTGTCGTTAGCCCTTGGGATGGCAGCCAATTCGGTAATTGGTCCCCTTGGCCTCGGTCTGATGCGCCGCCCTGCTGCCGCCGGCCGACAGCCACACGCCCACAGCGAACGCGATCACCAGCAAGGTCGTGCAGAGTGAGCCAGGTCAATGCCAGTGGGCGGACCGGAGAGCCGTAGGCGGACAGCTCGCTGATCGCTTGATCCTGGAAGCTGTAGCCGTCATATAGCAGACCGGAGACCAGGTCGCCAACGGCGTAGACCGCCACCGCCCCGATCCCGGCAAAAAGCAGCCACCTGCGAAGCCGCTGTCCCTGCCAGGCGTGTTGGATGACCTCACCGGAAGACTCGACACTCGATAGTGCGGTCATGGTTGACCTCTCTCGCATCACTCTCAATACCAGCTTCCGACTGCAACCCGGGCGTTACCACAGGCGAAGGTCAGCTCCGCGATCCCACTCCGCATCACTTGCTGGGACTTCGCATCAGGTAGAGCTGCTGCGGAGTCCCAGTAACTGATGCGGAGTGCGGATGCGGTGCGTCCGCGATCGCGTACACCGCAGTCATGGCACGTTCAGCTGAGAACCGGTCGGCAGCCGCCGGGCTGCCGCAATGTCGGGGCGGGCGTAAAGCGGCCAAATCCCACGGCGCGATAAGATCACTACCAGGGCCAACCGCGGGACCAGCGGAGCAGTTTCGTCGCGCAAACCAGTGGCAGGGCGGTCATCGGCTCATTCCTTATGAAGTGGATAGTCAGCGGCCTTCCATGCCGCCATACCGCCGAGCACATTGAGCACCGGTACGCGTGCGTTCGCGGCGATCAGGCTTGCGACGACCGAGGACCGGTACCCGGACCCGCACGCGACGGCCAGCGGTTTGTCGGTGGGAATCTCGTCGAGTCGCTCGGGCAGCTCGGCGCACGTGATGAACCGGGCGCCCGGGGCGCGCCCAGAGGCCCACTCGGCCGGCTGGCGTACGTCCAGCAAGTTGACCTCGCCAGCCTCCAGCCGGTCGCGCAGCTCGGGCACGCTGATCTGCGGAAGGTCTTCCAGCGGTTCGGCTGCGGTACGCCAGGCGTCCAGGCCGCCGGCCAGCCAGCCGACTGGAGGCTCGTAGCCGATGCGCAGCAGGTCCCAGGTCACCGGCAATAGTTGATCGGGACCGTCGAGCACCAGCAGTACACGGGCGTCCTCGGCCAAGACAGTGCCGGCCCAAGTGGCGAACGAGCCGTTAGCGCCGACGTTGAGTGCGCCGGTCACATGAGCGCCGCCGAACGCCTCGGGGGAACGGACGTCCACTATCACTGCGCCCTCGCTGGAAATGTGCTTGAACTCCTCGACCGTCAGTGCCGGCGGTTCGCCCAGTACCCCGAGCGGGCGCACCCCGTCGAGGTTCTGCGTACGCATCCGGCGCCAGTACGGCGGCACCGCAGGCAGGTTGTCGAGCCGCAGGCACTCCTCGACGAACTGATCTTTGGCATCAACCTCCGCCAGAATCGGGTTGGTGCGCCGCTCGTACCCGACCGTGGTCGACAGCCGGCTTCCGATACTGCCGCCACACAGCGATCCGGCCACGTGGGTTGGAAAGACCTCGACGTGGTCAGGCAGGTTCAAGATCTTTTTCTGAATCGTGGCGCAGAAGGCCCGTGCGGACTCCTCAGCCTCGGCACGGCCGCCGAGCAGGTCGGGACGCGCCAGGTCGCCAACCAGCAGCGCCCCGCCGGATAGGAGTAGCGCGGGTTCGTCCGAGCTCACCGCGGTGTCATACACCAGCAGGCTGATGTGTTCCGGCGTGTGGCCGGGAGTATGCAACACCTCGATGCCCACGTCACCGAGCTCGAGCTGCTCTCCGTCGTGGATGGGTCGGTGGTCGTATCCAAGCTGCGCTTGAGCCGACCCGAGTACGCGGCTGCCGGTCCGAGCGACGATCTCCGTCAGCCCGGACAGATAGTCGTTGTGGCCGTGCGAATCGAGCGCGTACTGGATCCGCAAGCCCTGCTCGCGCGCCGCTGTGAGGTAGCTGTCCACATCGCGCCGGGGGTCGAAGACCAGCGCCTCACCGGTGTCCTCCGATCCCACCAGGTATGAGGCGTGCCCCAGCCCTTCTAGATAGAACTGCTTGAAGAACATGCCCCTTTTCGTACCCAATACGGCCGCCGGCTAGGCGTCTCGACCAATGTGTCGTCCTGGTGCCTTGGAAAAGTGCGGGCAAATGACAGCTCTTAATCGATTCAGCAATGCGACTTTCCAGCATTTTCTTTGGCGGGCCCAAAGGCCCAAGCCGGGACTCCATTTGCCTCTGACGAGGGGGTGGCTCGTAAGGAAGACTTAATTCTGAAGAATCACATGAGGAGACGCTATGTCCTCACTTCGTGACGCTCATGATCAACACGATATTTCAACCCACCACGCCCTTGAGCCGGCGGCTGCTCATCCTGGATCCGCCGGCGCCGGCTGACCAGCTACTTCGCACTGACCTACGCCATCTCCTGGCCCCTGTGGCTGCTGTCCCACCTTGCCAGGGGGACTATGGGCGCGGTCCTGCTGGTGGTCGGCGCGTTCGGGCCGATGCTGGCAGCGGCGATCATCATCCGCCACCTGGGGGCGACTCGCTAAGTGAATGGCTGCGCAGCATCGTTCGCTGGCGGGTGGGAATTGGCCTTTACGCGTACGCGCTTGGCCTGCCGATCTTGATCATGGCCGCCATGGCAATTGTGCTGGCGGCGCTTGGACAACGTCCGGACGTATTGCCGGTTCCCGAACGGATGCCGTCGTATCTGCAGACGCTCTTGATCACCGCGGTGATCTTTGGTGGCCAAGAGAGGGACGTAAAGTCCACACCATCGCGCAATAGTGCGGCACGTGGATCGTAGAGATTTGGTTGGGCAGGGCGCATGGATGAGGGGCGTTCCATGTCGAAAAAAATTTTGCGTGTGGGGTTCGTCGGCGTCGGTGCGATCGCCACCGCAATTGTCGACGCCTTGATGAGCGGACCACACGCTGACGAGATCGACGTCGTGCTCTCACCCCGATCAGCGCCTAGAAGCGCCGAGCTTGCGGCGCGGCACCGTCAAGTCCGTGTCGCGCCGGATAACCAATTCGTAGTCGACGCCGCGGAGATCGTCATCCTGGCGGTCTTGCCCGATCAAATGGCAGCCGTGTGCTCATCGCTGTCGTTCCGTGAAGATCAGGTAGTCGCCAGCCTCGCCGCGGGCTGGCCGCCATCGCTACTCGCGAAACACGTCGATCCAGCGGCGACCGTGTGCCAGATGATCCCGTTGCCGATGATCGCTTTGCATACCGGCCCGGTCGTGATCTGCCCACGAGTACGCCGGCTTGAGTATCTGCTGGAGGGTTGCGGCGAGATCGTGAGCATAGAGCGGGAGGAAAACCTCATCGTGTTGAGTTGTGCGTCGGGTACGATGTCGACGTTCCTCGCATTTGAGAACACCGTCATCGATTGGGCGATCAAGCATGGCCTCGATGCGCAGACAGCAAAGGATTATGTGGCCGGCCTGTTCCTCGGTTTGGCTACCGAGGCGATGCACACAGAACGTGACCGCCTACCTGAATTGCCGCGCGAGTATGAGACGCCTGGTGGGCTCAACGAGTACCTTCGACAGTCGCTCACAACAGCAGGAGTGTTTGCCGAGTTGTCGAATCACCTCGACCATTTGCACAAGACCCGCGACCCGGCCGGACGGTCGGGTAAGAACTGACATCGGCATCAGGCGAGGTCGAAACGATCAAGGTTCATGACCTTGTTCCACGCGGCCACGAAGTCACGCACGAACTTCTCTTTCGCGTCGTCGCACGCGTATACCTCCGAAATCGCTCGGAGCTCGGAGTGCGAACCGAAGACGAGGTCGGCGGCGGTGGCGGTCCATTTGGGGTCGCCCGTGGCGCGATCCCGACCCTCGTACACGTTCTCGGCCGAGGTGGCCTTCCACTCCGTGCCCATGTCGAGCAGGTTTATGAAGAAGTCGTTGGTCAGCGTCTCGGGCCGCTCGGTGAAGACCCCGTGTTGGGCTCGCCCGAAGTTGGCGTTTAGAACCCGCATGCCGCCGATCAGGACCGTCATTTCGGGAGCAGTCAGTGTTAACTTGAACGCCCGATCGACTAGCAGTGTCTCCGGCGACAACTCGTGTCCGGCTTGTAGGTAGTTGCGGAACCCATCTGCGGTCGGTTCCAGCACCGAAAACGACTCCACGTCGGTTTGCTCCTGTGAGGCGTCGGTACGACCCGGAGCAAACGGGACCGTGACATCGTGCCCTGCGTTCTTCGCTGCTTGCTCGACGGCCGCGCATCCGCCTAGAACGATCAGATCTGCGAGCGAGACTTTCCTTCTTCCGGACTGTGTGCTGTTGAAGTCCTTCTGGATCTGTTCCAGGGCCTGTAGCACCTTGGCCAGTTCGGCGGGGTCGTTGACCTCCCAGTCCTTTTGCGGCGCCAGCCGAATCCGCGCCCCGTTGGCCCCACCACGCTTGTCGGTGCCGCGGAAGCTTGCCGCGGAGGCCCATGCGGTGGAGACCAGCTCGGAGATGGACAATCCCGACTCGAGGACCTTGTCCTTAAGGGCAGCAATGTCCTCGTCGATGATCACCTCATAATCGGCATCCGGCACGGGGTCCTGCCAGAGCTGCGGCTCCGGAATCCACGGGCCGAGGTAGCGCGAGATCGGTCCCATGTCGCGGTGCAGCAGTTTGTACCACGCCTTTCCGAACGCTTCCTCCAGCTGATCCGGGTTTTCATGGAAGCGCTTCGAAATCGGCCCGTAGATCGGATCAAGTTTCAGCGAGAGGTCCGTCGTCAGCATTACGGGGGTGTGTCGCCTTGACGGATCATGAGCGTCGGGGACGGTGTCCTGGGCCTCGGAGTTCTTGGGAACCCACTGCCATGCACCGGCAGGGCTCTTGGTCAGGTCCCAGTCGTAGGAGTACAGATTGTCGAGGAATCCGTTGTCCCACTTCGTCGGGTCGTTGGTCCAGGCGCCTTCGAGTCCGCTGGTTGTCGCATCACCGGCCTTGCCGCTGCCGTAGCTGTTCCTCCAGCCGAGGCCTTGTTCTTCGAGGGGCGCAGCTTCGGGTTCCGGACCGATGTACTCCGCCGGGGCAGCACCGTGGGTCTTGCCGACTGTGTGGCCGCCGATAATGAGCGCAACCGTCTCCTCGTCATTCATCGCCATACGACGGAACGTCTCTCGGATGTCCCGAGCTGCGGTGAGCGGGTCAGGGTTGCCGTTCGGCCCCTCCGGGTTCACGTAGATGAGGCCCATTTGAACCGCGGCAAAAGGCCCATGGAGCTCCCGGTCGCCGCTGTAGCGCTCATCTCCGAGCCAGGTGTCCTCAGGGCCCCAGAAGATCTCTTCGGCCTCCCAGATGTCCGCTCGCCCGAAGCCGAAGCCGAACGTCTTGAAGCCCATCGACTCATAGGCGCAATTGCCGGCGAAGATGATCAAATCGGCCCAGGAGATCTTGCGGCCGTACTTCTGCTTGATCGGCCAGAGCAACCGGCGCGCCTTGTCGAGGCTCGCATTGTCGGGCCAACTGTTGAGCGGGGCGAAGCGCTGAGCGCCGCTGCCGCCACCGCCTCTACCATCGGCGATGCGGTACGTCCCAGCGGCGTGCCAACTCATCCGGATAAAGAGGCCCCCATAGTGGCCGTAGTCGGCGGGCCACCAGTCTTGCGACGTTGTCATCAGCTCGAAAATGTCTCGCTTCAGCGCCTCTACGTCGAGGGTCTGAAACGCTTCCGCATAGTCGAAGTCCTCGCCCATCGGATCCGACAGTGGGGAGTGTTGGTGAAGAACCTGCAGGTCCGGCTGATTCGGCCACCAGTCCCGATTCGACATTGGCCGAGTCGCCTTGCGAGTCGGGGCGGGGATTACTGGGTTTTCGCTTTCGCTGAAGTGTTCAGACACCTCGGTCGCCTCTCGGGAGTTCCTTATGGCTGGTTGCTCGCCCTTGTCGGTGTTGTCTGGGGCTAAAGAAATCGGCGGATAGCTTGGTCAAACCTGGTTACGTGATCGAGCGCAAACTGAGCAGCTGAGTCGCCATCGCCGTCGGCGATCGCTTCGAGCAGGGGAGCGTGATCACGGATGTGCTCGACCAGATCCGGCAGCTTGTCGATCACGAGGCACCAGATCCGGGTGGCCAGGTTGTCGTAGCGGATCAGAACGTTTTCCAAATGAGCGTTTCCGCTGGCGCGGTAGATGAGACGGTGGACGCTCATGTCCTCGCGTAGGAAATTGTTCCGATCCCCGTCGGCGATCTCCAGATGACGGATCTTCTCGGCTGCATCGCGTAGCTCGGCGCGCAGGGGTGGAGTCGCGTTTTCAGCGGCCCGTCGGGCCGCATGGGGCTCCAAAAGCTGCCGAATGTCAGAGATCGCGCCGAGCTCGGTGACGTCGACGGTGGTGGCGAAAGTGCCGCGTCGAGAGTACGAGACCACTAGGTGATCGGTTTCAAGTCGCTTCAGGGCCTCGCGTACAGGGGTACGGCCCACCCCGAGTTCGGCGGCGAGCGCACCGTCGTTGATCGGGCTACCCGGCCGAATGTCGAGCATGATCAGCTTGATTTTGATGCGCTCATAGGCGATGGAGGCCAGGGACATTGCAGGTTCGAGCCCGTCGCGCAGATCCTGCGTCTCCTGGATCGTCATCGTCGCCGCCCCTCGCGCTATAGCGGTTGACATTCTGTCATCCCGCGAAGCATACTCGTCTCCAGCGATTGATATACTAGTCACATACTAATCTTAATCCAGAGCGAGACGAAGTGCCTGACGTTTTGACGCCTTTGATGCCAGGCGACTCGAACGGAGCGCAGTAATGGCGGAGCCGCTGCCCGACCACCCGGATTTCCTGTGGCGAAACCCAGAACCGAAGGCTTCCTACGACGTCGTCATCGTCGGCGCCGGGGGACATGGTCTGGCCACCGCGTACTACTTGGCGAAGAACCATGGCCTGTCTAACATCGCTGTGCTGGAACGCGGCTGGCTCGCCGGCGGGAACATGGCGCGCAACACCGCGATCATCCGGTCCAACTATCTGTGGGACGAGTCGTCGGCGATCTTCGAGCACTCGCTGAAACTTTGGGAGGGCCTCCCTGCCGAACTCGAGTACGACTTCTTGTTCAGCCAGCGTGGCGTAATGAACCTCGCGCATACCCTGCAGGACGTTCGTGATTCGGTTCGGCGCGTCAATGCCAACAAGCTCAACGGCATCGATGCCGACTGGCTGGATGCCAAGCAGGTGAAAGAGCTCTGCCCGATCATCAACATCAGCCCCAAGATCCGCTATCCCGTCCTCGGCGCCACGTTCCAGCCGCGCGGCGGCATCGCCAAGCACGACCACGTCGCGTGGGCGTTCGCTCGCAAGGCCGACGAGATGGGTGTCGATCTGATCCAGAACTGCGAGGTCACCGGTTTCGTCGAAAACGGTGACCGGGTGCTCGGGGTCAAGACCAGTCGCGGGACCATCGCCACCGAAAAGGTGGGCCTCTCCGCCGCCGGGCACTCAAGCGTGCTGGCCAAGCTTGCTGGCTTCGACCTGCCGATCCAGTCCCACCCGCTCCAAGCGCTTGTGTCCGAGCTGCACGAGCCAGTGCATCCCACGGTGGTCATGTCAAACCAGGTGCACGTCTACGTATCGCAAGCCCACAAGGGTGAGCTTGTCATGGGCGCCGGCATCGACGCGTACAACGGCTACGGACAGCGCGGCGGCTTCCACGTCATCGAGCATCAAATGGCGGCGGCAGTGGAGTTGTTCCCGATCTTCGCCCGCGCCCACCTGCTGCGCACCTGGGGCGGCATCGTCGACGTCACCCTCGACGCGTCCCCGATCGTGAGCCGCACACCGGTCGACAACATGTTCGTGAACTGCGGCTGGGGGACCGGTGGTTTTAAGGCCACCCCCGGGGCAGGCTGGACGTTCGCACACACCATCGCGACCGGCCAGGCCCACCCGCTCAACGCACCGTTCTCCCTCGAGCGGTTCGTCAGCGGCGCCCTCATCGACGAACACGGCGCCGCCGGCGTTGCGCACTGAGAGGAGCCGGCCGTGATCTTGATCGAATGCCCGAACTGCGGACCCCGCGACGAAACCGAGTACCACTACGGCGGCGAGGCGCACGTGCCCTATCCGCAGGACCCGCACGCCCTCACTGACGAGGAGTGGGGTCGCTACCTCTTCTATCGCCAGAACCCGAAAGGCCTGTTCGCCGAGCGCTGGGTCCACTCGGCCGGGTGCCGCAAGTGGTTCAACGTGCTCCGCGACACCGCCACCTACCGCATTGAGACCGTCTACCGACTCGACGACCCCCGCCCGAACCTGCCCGGAGAAACCACGTGAGCACTCAGCCTGGTCGACTTCGCCAGGGCGGCCGCATCGACCGCTCCACCGACCTGTCCTTCACCGTCGACGGACAGTCCCACGTCGGACACCCCGGCGACACACTGGCCTCCGCTCTAATGGCGGCGGGCGTAATCGAGACGGCCCCATCCATCTACCGCACCAGACCGCGAGGCATCCTCGCCGCCGGCGTCGAAGAGCCGAACGCACTCGTCAACGTCCGACGTCCCGGTCAGAACGTCGTCGAGCCGATGGTGCCGGCGACCATCCTGGAACTGGTCGACGGTCTTGAGGCCAGCTACGTCTCCGGGATCGGCGAGCTCGATCCCGCCGAGGACACCTCGATCTACGACAAGAAGTACGTCCACAGCGACGTCCTCGTCATCGGAGGTGGCCCGGCTGGTCTCACCGCGGCCCGAGAGGCTGCGGCCACTGGCGCACGGGTGATATTGATCGACGATCAGCCCGAGCTGGGCGGCTCGCTGCTGTCCGAGCCGGACGCAGAAGTCGACGGGCTGTCTGCCGCGGAGTGGCTGACCCGGATCGGGTCGCAGCTGCGAGAGTGCCGGGAGGTGACGATCCTCACCCGTACGAGCGCCTTCGGCAACTACGACGCGAACTACGTCCTCGCTCTGCAGAATCGCACTGACCACCTCGGCGCAGCTGGTGCGGGACCGGACGTCGCCGCGGTCTCTCGGCAACGGCTGTGGCACATCCGGGCCCAGCAGGTGATCATCGCCACCGGCGCACATGAGCGCCCACTGGTCTTCGCCAACAACGACCGTCCCGGCGTCATGCTTGCCTCCGCAGTCCGCAGTTACCTCAACCGATACGGCGTCGCGGCGGGCACCCGGATCGTTGTCGCAACCACCAACGACAGCGCGTACGCGATGTTGCCCGAGCTTGCCGCCGCAGGCGTCGAGGTCGCGGTGGTGGCTGACGCCAGGCCCACGCTGTCCGCGGCAGCCCGCGCGGCGATGGCGGCTGGCGTCAATGTGGTTCCGACAGCGACGGTTGTGGACACCGCCGGTGGCCCACGGCTCAGTGCAGCAATGGTCAGCGTCATCGACGAGGCCGGCATTCCGGTCGGACTACCGGCCGAGGTCGCTTGCGATCTTGTGGCCGTCTCGGGCGGCTGGAGCCCGGTGGTGCACCTGCACAGCCAGCGGCAGGGCAAGCTGCGCTGGGACGACGAGCTGGTCGCGTTCATACCCGCCGACGACGTCGAGGGCCAGCAGATCATCGGTGCCGCGCGCGGCAGCTTCACCCTCGAGGCGTGCCTGGCCGAGGGTTCCCGGGCGGGAGCTATCGCCTCGTTCAACGCCGGGTTTGTCACAGACGCGGACGCGAGGAGCGCCAGCGACGACCGGCCAGCGGGGGGTGTGGGGGGGCGTCCCCCCACTAGGCACGGCGCCGACGCCCTGTCGACGCCGACCGAGGACCCACGACCGGCCGGCGTCACCCAGCCGCTATGGGTGGTCCGCGGACGAGACGGCGACCTCGCCGGGCTCGACACCCACTTCGTGGACCTGCAGCGGGATCAGACCGTGGCCGACGTGCTTCGCGCTACTGGTGCGGGCATGCGTAGCGTCGAGCACATTAAGCGCTACACCTCCATCAGCACGGCGAACGATCAGGGCAAGACCTCCGCGGTCAATGCCATCGGACTGATCGCGACAGCGCTGAATGGTGTCGATGGGTCAGGGGGCGCGACACTGGGTGAGGTCGGCACCACCACGTACCGGGCGCCGTACGCGCCGGTCGCCTTTGCTGCGCTCGCCGGACGCGACCGCGGAGACCTATACGATCCCGCGCGCCTCACCTCCATCCATCCCTGGCACGTCGCCCATGGAGCCGAATTCGAGAACGTCGGGCAGTGGCTGCGGCCGTGGTACTACCCGCGAGACGGCGAGTCGCTGGACGAGGCCGTACTACGGGAGTGTGCCGCGGCCGGGACCTCGGTGGCAATGATGGACGCCACCACACTCGGCAAGATTGAGATCTGGGGCACCGACGCCGGTGAGTTTTTGAACCGGATCTACACCAACGCGTTCAAGAAGCTTGCCCCTGGCTCGGCACGCTACGGGGTGATGTGCACCCCGGACGGCATGATCTTCGACGACGGCGTCACGCTCCGCCTCGACGAGCGCCGCTACTTCCTGACCACGACCACCGGTAACGCCGCCGGTGTCCTCGACTGGCTGGAGGAGTGGCATCAGACCGAGTGGCCGACGCTCGACGTAATCATGACCTCGGTTACCGAGCAGTGGACCACCATCGCAGTGGTCGGACCGAAGTCCCGCGCCGTTGTCGCGAAGGTTGCGCCCGAGGTGGATCTGGACAACGACGCTTTTCCCTTCATGACCTTCCGGGAGACCACGCTGGCTTCCGGCGTTCCCGCCCGAATCTGCCGGATCTCCTTCTCAGGCGAGCTGGCCTTCGAGGTCAACGTCTCCGGCTGGTACGGCCAGCAGGTCTGGGAGAACATCTACGCCGCCGGCGAGGAGTTCGACATCACCCCGTACGGCACCGAGACCATGCACGTGCTGCGCGCCGAGAAAGGCTACGTGATCGTCGGCCAGGACACCGACGGCAGTGTCACGCCGCAGGACGCCGGCATGGAGTGGGTCGTCTCCAAGGTCAAGGACTTCATCGGCAAGCGGTCCTTCACCCGTTCCGACACAGCACGAGGTGACCGCAAACACTTGGTGTCGGTCTTGCCGGTCGATCCGACGTTGCGGCTGCCTGAGGGGACTCAGTTGATCGATCACACGCCGGCGGTGAACACGGGCATACAGCCGGTGCCGATGCTGGGGCACGTGACGTCTAGTTACCACAGCGCCGCGCTCGGTCGGTCGTTCGCATTGGCGTTGATCAAGAACGGCCGCAATCTCATAGGCGAGACCTTGACGGCTGCGGTCGGTGATCATCTGATCGACGTCGTCGTCAGTGACACTGTTCTCGACGACCCCGAAGGGAAGCGCCGTGATGGTTGAGTCAGCCGTGATCGAAGCAGCGACCAAGGGCGTGGCCGGTCTGCGACCGGTCAGTCCCGCGGCCCATCTGGCTGAGCGGTTCGCTGCCGCCGAGGTCAGCGGTCCGCGGGCGGTCCGAATCCGGGAAGTGCCGTTCCTCACGATGGTGGGGGTGCGGGTCGTGCCAGGCACTGCCGCAGCCCGGCCGGTCGAGGCACGTCTCGGGGTGTCGTTGCCGTCCGCCTGTGGGGCCGTTGCCAGCGGCGACGGGGTCTTAGTGCTGTGGCTATCGCCCGATGAGTTCCTCGTGGTGTCTGACGAGCAGCAGCCTGCACCGCTCACCGCAGCGCTGGTTGAAGCTCTCGAGTCGGAGCCGGGCTCCGCGACCGACCTTTCTGCGAACCGTACGACGTTCGAGCTGAGCGGGCCGGCGGCGCGGGAGGTGTTGGAGAAGGGCTGTCCGTTGGACCTGCATCCGCGTACCTTCGAGGTCGGCACCGCGTACCTGACGCTAATCGGATCGGTTCCTGTGATCTTGTGGAAGGTCACCGATGAGCTGTACCGGATTCACCCGCGGTCCTCATTCGCCGACTTCCTGGGTCGGTGGCTGCTGGACGCCATGGCCGAATTCAAGGGGGCGGAGGTTCCCTAATAATGGCGCTAAGCACCCTGGACATGTTCACCGTCGGCATCGGGCCGTCGTCCTCGCATACCGTCGGCCCGATGCGGGCCGCCTGCTTGTTTACTGATCGGCTCCGAGCCGACGGGCTGTTGAACGATGTCGTACGCGTCCAAGCCGAACTGTTCGGGTCTCTCGGTGCGACGGGGCACGGCCACGGCTCGGACAAGGCCGTCATCCTCGGCTTGCAGGGCAATCGGCCCGAAGCGATTGACACCGACGCCGCCGAGCAGAAGGTGGCGGAAGCCTCATCGACCGGCCGGCTTGTCCTGCCGGGGGGTCGCCGCATCGACTTCTCCCGACGCGACGACATCACCATGCACCGGCGGCGTAGTCTGCCCGCGCACCCTAACGGCATGATCTTCCGGGCCTTCGATCCCCGCGGAGCTGTGCTGCGCGAGAGCACCTATTACTCGGTTGGCGGTGGTTTCGTCGTCGACGAGCACGCGGCCGGCCTGGACCGGATCGTCGAAGACGAGACACCGATCCGATATCCCTTCACCACCGGAGCTCAGCTGTTGCAGATCTGCCGCCGCGAAGGATTGCGCGTCAGCGATGTCATGATCGCCAACGAACTCTCCTGGCGTACCGAGGAAGAGCTACGCGCCGAACTGCTCCACATCTGGGCTGTCATGAAGGAATGTGTGCACAAGGGCTGCACCCGCGCCGAGAAGGTGCTACCGGGCGGGCTCCGGGTGCCGCGACGTGCTCCGAAGCTGCTGGCCGCTCTTGAGGCCAGCCACGACGAGTCCGATCCGCTCCGTGCGATGGACTGGGTCAATCTCTATGCGT
>Ga0307409_100000545_pt1 | contig 16345 bp, 14 predicted proteins | sample 322Ometagenome_2_FD_203888 | JGI IMG/M metagenome (GOLD analysis project Ga0307409, IMG submission 203888) | Maize rhizosphere microbial communities from greenhouse at UC Davis, California, United States - 322HYB-O-2 | ecosystem: Host-associated > Plants > Roots > Rhizosphere > Soil | place... | reverse complement strand
GGCCCGTTCCGGAGCGTAGGAGTCCACGTGGTGCCAGGCGCCGTCCTGCAGGGCGACGGTGAAAATGTACGGGATCGAGTGGTCCAGCGTTTCCCGGCTAGCCGTGGGGCTGTACTTCTGCGGGTCATTGGCGCCCGAACCGATCACGTAGTGGGTGTGGTGGCTGGTCTTGATCAGGACCGATTTCACGTTGGCCGGGTCGGTGACCTCGGGGCGCTCGCCGTGCAGCTTCCGGGCGAGGTCGATCCAGGCCTGTGCCTGGTACTCGGCGGAGTGTTCCTTGGTGTAGGTGTCCAGGATGGCGCGCTTGGCTTCGCCGGGCGTCGGCAGCGGCACCATGTAGGAGGCATCCGGACCGTCCAGCATCCAAGCGATGACGCCGTCTTCACCTTCGTAGATCGGCACCGGCGACGTCTGGCCGCGCATGGAGCGGTCCGCGGCCTCGACGGCCATCTTCCCGGCGAAGGCCGGAGCGTGGGCCTTCCAGGTGGAAATCTCGCCCTTGCGCGACTGGCGCGTGGCAGTGGTGGTGTGCAGCGCCTGGCCCACGGACTGGAAGATGGTCTCGACGTCGAGGCCCAGCAGGGTGCCGATGCCGGCGGCGGCGGACGGGCCGAGGTGGGCCACATGGTCGATCTTGTGCTTGTGCAGGCAGATGGCCTTGACCAGGTTCACCTGGATCTCGTAGCCGGTGGCAATGCCGCGGACCAGGTCCTGTCCGCTGGAGCCCACGTGCTGGGCGACGGCAAGGATCGGCGGGATGTTGTCGCCCGGGTGGGAGTAGTCCGCGGCCAGGAACGTGTCGTGGTAGTCGAGTTCACGGACCGCGACGCCGTTGGCCCATGCGGCCCATTCGGGCGATACGCGCTCGTCGATGCCGAAGACCTTGGATCCCTTGCCGCCGGTGGTGGGTCCGTGGGTCAGGGCCTGGGCGCGGGCCGCAACGATCGGGGCGCGGTTCAGGGATGCGACGGCTACCGAGGCGTTATCGATCACGCGGTTGATCACCATGTCGGTGACCTCGTCGGTGACGGCGACGGGATCGGTGGCAACCTTTGCGATCTTGTACGCAAGCTGGTCCTCGCGGGGGAGGTTTTCCTCGCTCTTGTAAACGCGGACGTGGTGTTCCTTGACCATGGTGCTCCTTCTAGTGAGGTGTATGCGTGACTTTGACGTGGGAAAGGCTTCGGTGCAGGTGAAGGGTGGTGGCGGCTTCGGCAAGCCGGGGATTGCCTGCGGCGATCGCCTCAGCAATGGCGGCGTGCTCGGCGGCGGCAGCGGTGAGCCGCTGGGCGTCGTCGGCGGCCAGCCGGCGGACCCGGACCAGGTGCACGCGCAAACTTCGCATGGCCTGGGCCAGGTAGGAGTTGGATATCGCCGCATCGATCGCCGCATCGAGGCGCCCTGCGAGCTCGTAGTAGGCGTGCCGGCCGGGGTCGCTGCCGTTGATCAGCTCCGGGGCCTGGAGGAGCTCAAGCCGGAGCTGCTCGAACGTTGCGTGGTCCCCGCGCTCGGCGGCCAGCGCGGCCGCCCGCCCTTCAAGGGTTTCGCGCAGTTCGAAAAGCTCGTCGATGTCGTCGAGCGAAATATCGGTGACGACGACGCCGCGGCCGCCCGCCGTCGTCGTCAGGCCCTCTGCGGTAAGCCGGCTCAGGGCCTCCCGGAGGGGGGTGCGGGAGACGCCGAGCCGTTCGGACTGCTCCACTTCAGCGAGCACCGTCCCGGGCAGGAGGCGCCATTCGATGATGTCATCGCGCAATGCCGCATAGGCCCTGTCGCTGGCGCGCATCCCTGCCTCCTTCATTGGTTGACGTTCCCCTCAGTGTATACACAGAAGGGTCCTTTGCCCAGTAATTTGCCAACAAAGGCCGGACAACGTGCAGATTTGTATACACAGACTCTTGTGCGCGCCTCCGGCCCGGACTAGCATGGCCCTCATCACAACGTCGTGGACGGGATGCATTTCATGGTTACCAAGAGCTATCAGGACAGCTATACCCAGAGCCTGGAGAAGCCCGAAGACTTCTGGCTGGATGCTGCCGGAAAGATTTCCTGGTCGGCGCCGCCGACGCAGGCCCTGGATTCCAGCCGGGCGCCGCTGTACAGCTGGTTTCCGGACGGGGTCCTGAATACGTCCTATAACGCCCTGGACCGCCATGTGGAGGCCGGACGGGGCGGGCAGGACGCGCTCATTTACGACTCCGCCATGCTCGGCACCCGTCGACGTTACAGCTACGCCGAACTCACGGAGCTTGTGGCCCGCTTCGCCGGAGTTCTCCGGCGACGCGGAGTCGGCAAGGGGGACCGCGTAGTGATCTACATGCCGATGATTCCCGAAGCCGCCATCGCGATGCTGGCTACGGCGCGGCTCGGGGCGGTTCATTCGGTGGTATTCGGCGGATTTGCCCCCAAGGAGCTGGCGGCCCGCATCCGGGACGCCGCGCCCGCCCTGGTGGTCACGGCATCAGGGGGGATAGAGCCGTCGCGCCGGATCGAATACCTTCCCGCCGTGGAGGAAGCCCTCCGCCTGGCCGGAGTTCCGGAGCTGCCCGTGATTGTCGCGGCCCGTGACGGTTTCGCCTCCTCGGCATCGGACCACGCCGGCTGGCTGGACTGGGATACGGAGATGGCCTCCGCGGAACCGGCGGCGCCGGTGGACGTCAAAGCCACCGACCCTCTCTACATCCTCTACACCTCGGGAACCACGGGCACTCCCAAGGGAGTGGTACGGGACAACGGCGGCCACGCCGTGGCACTCAGCTGGACCCTGGAAAACATCTATGACATCAAGCCCGGTGATGTCATGTGGACCGCGTCCGACGTCGGCTGGGTGGTGGGCCACTCCTACATCGTTTACGGCCCCCTGCTGGCCGGCGCCACCACCGTCCTCTATGAGGGCAAACCGGTGGGGACTCCTGACGCGGGTGCCTTCTGGCGCGTGATCCGGGACCACAAGGTCAACGTCCTGTTCACCGCCCCCACCGCGCTGCGCGCCATCCGGAAGGCGGACCCCGAGGCCAAGCTGCTGCGGGAGTATGACATCTCCAGCCTGCGGACACTTTTCGCTGCGGGGGAGCGGCTTGACACCGATACTTTCCACTGGGCCTCGCAGGCCCTGGGCGTTCCGGTCGTGGATCACTGGTGGCAAACCGAGACAGGCTGGGCCATCTGCGCCAGCCCCCGGGGCCTGGAGAAGCTTCCGATCAAGGCAGGTTCGCCGAGTGTTCCGATGCCGGGGTTCAAGCTCAACATCGTGGACGGACTGGGGGAGGACGTCGAAGCCGGGACGGAGGGCAACATTGTGCTTGGCCTGCCGCTGCCGCCCGGAACGCTGACCACACTCTGGGGCGACGACGAACGCTACGTCTCCTCCTACCTTCAGGCCTTCGAGGGCTCCTATGCCACCGGCGACTCCGGTTACCGGGACGAGGACGGCTATGTGTTCGTCATGGGCCGCACCGACGACATCATCAACGTGGCCGGGCACCGGCTGTCCACTGGTGCCATGGAGCAGGTGATCGGGCAGCACCCGGCGGTGGCCGAGTGCGCCGTGATCGGCCTCGCGGATCCGTTGAAGGGCCAGCGGCCCAGCGGTTACGTGGTCCTGAAATCGGGAGTTGAGGTGCCGGAGGACGTTCTGGTCAAGGACCTGATTGCGCTGGTCCGCCGGGACATCGGAGCCGTTGCCGACTTCAAGCACGTGGCAGTGGTGGACGCCCTGCCAAAGACCCGGTCGGGGAAGATCCTCCGCAAGACCATGCGGCAGATTGCCGACGGTGAGGAATACGTCGTGCCGTCCACGATTGAGGACGCCGGGGTGATCGACCAGCTGATCGGCACCCTGCGCCCTGCCGGACCCCGGCAATGACAGGGCGGAGGTGCCGGCAGGCACCGGAGGATGTCGCCTTGCAGTTAGTTCCGGGTCCAGCGGTACTCGTTCTCAGGCCTGCCCGGGGCGCCGTAGCGGGCAGTCCGCGAGACGGCTCCGGCGTCGGCAAGGTACTCCAGGTACCGCCTGGCCGTCACGCGGGACATCCCGAGGGCATCCATGACCTCCGTGGCCGAGACTGCGTCAGCCTGCTGCTTCATGAACTCCTGGACGGCTTCCAGGGTCGACGTCGACAGGCCCTTGGGAAGCGGAAGCTCGCTCGGCGCCCGCAGGCTGGCAAAGGCCTGGTCCACGTCGCTCTGTGATGCCCCGGACCTGGCGCCGCCCACGCTCGCGGCCAGCTGCTCGCGGAACTGCCGGTAGCTGGTCAGCTTGTCCGCAAAAGTCGCGTAGGTGAACGGCTTGATGAGGTACTGGACCACCCCGATGGACACGGCACTGCGCACGATGTTGAGCTCACGCACGGCGGTGATGGCGATGATGTCCGGCAGCAGCCCCGACGCCCGCATCCGCCGCGCAATGTCCAGGCCGTGGAGGTCGGGCAAATTCATGTCCAGGAGGACGAGTTCCACGGGGTTGCCGGCGGCGGCGAATTCCGCCAGGAGGCGCAGCGCCGATTGGCCGTCAGGGGCCGTGCCGGCCAGCGAGAAACCCGGGAGCCTCCCCAGGTAGGCGCCGTGCGCTGCCGCGGCCACCGGTTCGTCCTCAACTACGAGGACTCGGATATCGCTCATGAAATCTCCTTGGTGGTGCCGGCTGCTGGAAGGAAGATGTGGAAATGCGCCCCGCGGGGATTCGTGATGGCCATGGTGCCGCCCAGCCGGTGTACGGCCTGCCTGACCAGTGCCAGGCCCAGGCCCCGGCCGTACTTGCCGGCGGGCTTGGTGCTGAATCCATACCGGAACACGTCCTCCACGGCATCGGGGTCAATGCCGCGTCCGGAGTCCTCCACTGTGATCTCCACACCCCGGACGCCGGACTCCACCGACAGTTCCACCCATTTGGGGGCAGGAGCGTCGGCGGCTGCATCGATGGCGTTGTCCAGCAGGTTGCCAAGAATGGTCACCAGGTCCTGGACGGCGACGCCGGCAGTCCCCGCGGTGCTGTTCGCCTGCAGGCCAAGTTCCACGCCGCGTTCGTGCGCCTCGGCTGCCTTGCCCATGAGGAGGGCACTCAGCACGGGCTCTTCGATGGCACCCACCATCTCATCGGTGAGCTGCTGGCTGAGCTCCAGGTCCTTGGTGGCAAAATCCAGGGCCTCGTCCGCCCGCCCCAGTTCCATCAGCGAAACGATCGTGTGGAGGCGGTTGGCGTGCTCGTGGGTCTGGGCCCGGAGCGCGTCGGACAGCGTACGCATGGTCTCCAGTTCGCTGCCCAGGGACTCGATCTCCGTGCGGTCGCGGATGGTTGCCACGGTCCCGAACACAGCCGGGCGCTGGCGGCCGGGCGAGGATGACGGCCCCACCGCGGGCCCCTGGTTGATCACCAGGACACGCGGTCCGGCCAGATGGATTTCATCCTTCGCCGTCCGCCCGGATTCGAACAGGTCCTTCAGGCTGGGTGCCAGCGGAAGGTCGCTGAGCAGGGCGGCATCGCCGGGATCGCTCCCGGACGGCCGTGGCGCGAGTCCTAGGAGCTCGGCGGCCTGGTCGTTGTACATCACCACCCGCCCCCTGGAGTCGATCAGGATGACCCCCTCACGGACGGAGTGCAGGACGGACTCGTAGTACGCGAACAGCTGGGCGAGCTGCTCGGGTCCCCAGCCGCGGGTGACGTTCCGCAGATACCGGCCCAGGAGCCAGGACGCCACTGAACCTCCCACCAGGAGGGCGAAAGCGATGGCCAGCAGGGCCGGCAGGCGGCCGGAGACGGCTACGTCCACGGTCCGGATCGTCACTCCGGCCGCCACGAGGGCCTTGACGTTCCCCGACTGGTCCTTCACGGGCGCGATGGTGCGCACCGACGGCCCCAGCGTCCCGGCTGTGATTTCGGTAAACACCTGTCCGTTGAGGGCGGCGTCAATGGATCCGATGTACGGCTTGCCGAGTTCCTCGTCGCGGGGGTGGGTCCACCTGGTCCGGTCCGGAGCCATGATGGTGATGAAATCCACGTCGGCGTCGGCCATCACGTCCAGGGCATAGGGCTGCAGCATTGCGGACGGGTCCGGCAGTTCGGCAGCCTCCAGTACCAGGGGATTGTCGGCGACTGACGTGGCGATGCCGGCCATCCGGCGTCCGGCCTCGTCATAGGCATGGTCCCGGGCGTCGATGAAGGTGGCCGTCCCCACTATCGCGGTCAGCGTGAGCATGAACAGCAAATGCGCCACGAACAGCCGGCGCGCGATGCTCCACTTATGCCTCATTCCAACCTTCCACGACCAATATGAACGCAACGGTGAGCCAGGTCACGCCATGCCCAATGATGGATATCACACCGGACGGACGTGTAGAGCCCAGAGACTGTGCCGCAACGTCTTCCAGATTATCCATAAGGAGACACATCATGGCTTCTCAAAGAGGAGAGTCAGCTGCGCCTGTCAAGGCAAAGCGCAAAGGACTCGACAAGTCGCACTACCTCTACATCGCCGTCATCGCCGCCGTGATCCTCGGCGCAGTGATCGGACTCCTGTTCCCGGAGGTCGGGAAATCCCTCAAACCGCTCGGCGACGGATTCATCAAGCTGATTAAGATGATGATTGCCCCGGTGATCTTCTGCACCATCGTCCTGGGCATCGGCTCCATCGCAAAGGCTGCCACCGTCGGCAAGGTGGGCGGCCTGGCGCTGGGCTACTTCATCGTGATGTCCACCTTCGCGCTGGCCATCGGCCTCGTGGTGGGTAACCTGATCCACCCCGGTGAAGGCCTGAAGCTGACGCCGTACGATCCCACGAAGAAGGCCTCCACGGACAGCACGGTTGAGTTCCTGCTGGGCATCATCCCGGGAGACATTCCGGTACTGCCCACCCTGCTGGCTGCGATCCTCGTCGGCTTCGCGCTGCAGAAGATGGGCCCCCAGGGTGCCCCCATCCTCAAGGCCATCGGCCACGGCCAGGCACTCGTCTTCCGCATCCTGATCATGATCATGTGGCTCGCACCCGTTGGTGCCTTCGGCGCCATTGCCGCGGTCGTCGGCGCCACCGGCTTCGCCGCCATTGTCAGCATGTTCACCCTGATGCTCGCCTTCTACATCACCTGCGCGCTGTTCATCGTCATCATCCTCGGCGGGCTGCTGCAGGTTGTGGCAGGCGTCAACATCTTCCGGCTCATGAAGTACCTGGCCCGCGAGTACCTGCTGATCTTCTCCACGTCCTCCTCCGAAGCCGCCCTGCCGCGCCTCATCGCCAAGATGGAACACCTGGGTGTCTCCAAGCCGGTTGTCGGCGTCACGGTTCCCACCGGATACTCCTTCAACCTTGACGGCACGGCCATCTACCTGACCATGGCGTCCCTGTTCGTGGCCAACGCCATGGGCACCCCGCTGGACCTGGGCGCCCAGGTTTCCCTGCTGGTCTTCATGATCATCGCCTCCAAGGGCGCAGCAGGCGTCACCGGTGCCGGCCTGGCCACCCTGGCCGCAGGCCTGCAGGCCCACAAGCCGGAGCTGCTCGGCGGCGTCGGCATGATCGTCGGCATCGACCGCTTTATGTCCGAGGCCCGCGCCCTGACCAACTTCACCGGCAACGCGGTGGCCACGGTCCTGATCGGCACCTGGGTCAAGGAGATTGACGGCGGACAGGTGGAGCGTGTCCTGTCCGGCGCAGAACCCTTCGACGAGCAGACCATGATCGCCGGCCACCACGTGGAGCAGGAAGCTCCGGCAGCTCTGGTTCCCGCCCGCGCCTGAGCCGGCCCATCCTGTAGTGAAACCGTAGTAAAGCAGCAGTAGAAGAAGAAATGACCGCCCGTGCAGGATCATCCTGTGCGGGCGGTCTTTTTGCGCCGTCGGCATCAACCTTCGACCTTTACCAGAAGGTAAAGGCTCAATCAAGGGCGCGTGTCAAGTTCCGTTGAATCACTCATGCGGCGCTGTAACCTTGGTGGGAAGGAACCATAGGCGCTGGACATTCAGCGGCAGGACACCAACGTCATCGAAAGTGTGGATAGATACGTGAGCAGCGAACAGGGTTCAGCAACTCTGGAAGGCACCGAACTCGATCTGGAAGACGCCGTCATGGGTCCTACCGGGCGCCCCTACCGCGAATTCCCCGAGCCTGCGCCACTGTCGTCCCATGGCCCCGCCCGCGTGATCGCCATGGTGAACCAGAAGGGCGGCGTCGGGAAAACGACTTCCACCATTAACCTGGCTGCCGCGCTCGCCGAATACGGCCGCCGGGTCCTGCTGGTGGACTTTGATCCCCAGGGGGCGCTGTCCGCGGGCCTTGGGACCAACCCGCATGAACTGGACCTGACGGTCTACAACGTCCTGATGGACCGCAAAGTGGACATCCGGGACGCCATCCAGCACACCGGCGTCGAAAACGTAGACCTGCTGCCGGCGAACATCGACCTCTCCGCTGCGGAAGTGCAGCTGGTCAACGAAGTTGCGCGCGAACAGGTACTGGACCGTGCCCTGAAAAAGGTGGAGGACGATTACGACGTCGTCCTGATCGACTGCCAGCCGTCGCTTGGCCTGCTGACGGTCAACGCCCTCACGGCTGCTCACGGCGTCATCATTCCGCTGATCTGCGAGTTCTTCGCACTGCGGGCCGTTGCGCTGCTGGTGGAAACCATCGATAAGGTCCAGGACCGGCTGAACCCCAGGCTCCAGGTGGACGGGGTCCTGGCCACCATGTACGACGCCCGCACCCTGCACAGCCGCGAGGTTATCAGCAGGCTGGTGGAAGCCTTCGGAGACAAGGTCTTCGAGACCGTCATCAAGCGCTCCATCAAGTTTGCCGACGCCACGGTGGCCGCGGAGCCAATCACCAGCTACGCCGCCAACCACATCGGTGCCGACGCCTACCGCCGCCTGGCCAAGGAGCTGATTTCGCGCGGCGGCGCGCCCTAGCCAAGGCTGTGGCACTGGCAGGCACGTCGCTCGCAACCGCAGGCCCGGACGCGGGTCTGCTGGCGGACCAGACGACGGATCCGGTGGCTGATTCGCGCACCGGGCCGGCGAAAAAACCGGGCTTCGAAGTGCGGCTCACCAACTTCACCGGTCCCTTCGATCTGCTGCTCGGCCTCATCAGCAAGCATCAGCTGGACATCACCGAGGTGGCCCTGGCCACGGTAACCGATGAATTCATCAAGTACATCCGGAACCTCCAGAAACTGGGGGAGGAATGGGCGCTGGATGAAGCCAGCGAGTTCCTGGTCATCGCAGCAACGCTCCTCGACCTGAAAGCCGCCAGGCTCCTGCCGGCAGGGGAAGTGGAAGACGACGAAGACGTCGCCCTGCTCGAAGCCCGCGACCTCCTCTTCGCCCGGCTGCTCCAATACAAAGCCTTCAAGCAGGTGGCCGGCCTCATCAACTCCACCCTGGAACTCGAGGCCCGCAGCTACCCCCGCCAGGTCGCACTGGAACCCGGATTCGCGGCACTGCTTCCGGAACTCGTATGGCGTCACACCCCCGGGCAGTTTGCCGCCCTCGCGGAAGCTGCGCTAAAGCCCAAGGAGGCAGCACCAACCGAGGTTGGCCTGGCGCACCTGCACGGCAGCGCGGTGAGCGTCAAGGAACAGGCTGAAATCCTTGGCCTGAAGCTTCAGGCGGGAAGGCCGTTGTCGTTCCGGGCACTGATCGCCGATGCTGAATCAACGATGGTTGTAGTGGCCCGCTTCCTGGCGCTCCTGGAAATGTTCAGGGACAAGGTGGTCGGGTTCGACCAGCTGCTCCCGCTGGGCGACCTGACAGTGCACTGGACGGCCGGGTGCGATGACTGGAACAGCGAAAATCTCACCGAGGAATACGAGGAGCAGGCTTGAACGCCACCACGCCGGATCCGGCCACCAGCGGGGACACGGACAGCGGAGTGAACGTCGCGGAACTCCCGGGCGGCGCGCATGCCGCCCTCGAGGCCGTGCTGATGGTCATAGACCAGCCGGCTACCGCCGTCGAACTGGCCGCCGGGCTGAACCTCACCGTCGAGACCGTCGAGCAGATCCTGGCGGAACTTCAGCGCGAGTATAACGGCTATACTGTTAATGCCCCGGACACGGACGTTGCCAGCGCAGCGCGTATCAAAACTGCTCGTATCAACACAGCTGGCCACACATCCAGACCCCGGGGTTTTGAATTGCGGAATATCGCCGGAGGCTGGCGCATCTATTCCCGTGCGGATTTCGCCGACGTCGTCGGCGGTTTCGTGCTGGAGGGACAGACAGCCAGGCTGACGCAGGCGGCGCTCGAAACGCTCGCCGTCATCGCCTACCGCCAGCCCGTATCAAGGGCCAGGGTGTCTGCAATTCGAGGAGTTAATGTTGACTCTGTCGTGCGGACGCTCATGCAGCGGGGACTCATCGAAGATTCGGGTACCGATCCCGAATCCGGGGCTGTCCTTTACCGCACGACGTCGTATTTCCTGGAGCGTATGGGAATCGGCTCGGTGGCTGAGTTGCCGCAGCTTTCACCCCATCTTCCAGGGCTTGAAGGCATCGAAGAGTTCTACGACGCCGGAAGAATGTAGGCAGTATCCATGCCTGCGCACGAGTATCCACCAGGGCGGACTTAATCCGCCCGGCTGGCTAGTGTTGTCGGGAGACAACCATCGCCGGCCAACATAACGAAGGACGGGTCATGACACAGGCGGGACGCCAGGGTTCACCACGTAACAGTTCGGGACGCAACAGCGCCGGACGCGGCAACGCCGCACAAGGCGCCGGACGCAATCCGGCGCAGGGCGGCAGCGGTCGCGCCGGCGGTGCTAGCGGCGCCGGCTACAAGGGCGGCGGCGACCGTCCCTTCAAGCGCCCCAAGCCTCGCGAAGAGGCCTTCATCGATCCGGACCTTCAGGGTCCGGCCGGCGCACCGGCAGACCGGCCGGCATCCGGTGACTGGAAGCAGGGCAAACCTGCTGCCCGGAAGCCCGGTGCACGCAAGCCCGGCGCCGGCAAGGTGCCCGGCACCCCCGGCGCCCTCAAGCCCAAGCCGCGCTCGGCGTCGGCCAAGACCTTCGGAACGCGCGCTTTCGGCGGCGAACGTTTCGGCCAGAACCTCGGGGCCGTTCGCAAGCCTTCGCGCAAGCGCGGACCCCGCGGCGATGTTCCGCAGTCCGAATTGCACGATGCCGACGGCATCCGCCTGCAGAAGGTCATGGCCTCCGCCGGCGTCGCTTCACGGCGCGTGTGCGAGGAAATGATCTCCGAAGGCCGCGTGGAAGTGGACGGCAAGGTTGTCACCGAGCTCGGCGTCCGCGTCGACCCGAAGACGGCAGTAATCCACGTCGACGGCCTTCGCATCCAGCTGGACGAGAACATGGTGTACATGGTGTTCAACAAGCCCAAGGGCGTTGTGTCCACCATGGAGGACCCGGACGGCCGTCCGTGCATCAGCGACTTCGTCCGCAACACCCACGGCGAACGCCTCTTCCACGTGGGACGGCTCGATGTCGCCACCGAGGGGCTGCTACTGCTGACGAACGACGGCGAACTCGCCAACCGTTTGACGCACCCGTCCTACGAGGTACCCAAGACGTACCTGGTCCAGGTCCGCGGTCCGTTCCCGCAGGGAATCGGCGCACAGCTGAAGGCCGGCGTTGAACTCGAAGACGGATTCGCGTCGGTGGACTCGTTCAAGCTGGTGGACTCGACCCCGGGTCACGTGCTGATCGAGGTGGTGCTGCACTCCGGCAAGAACCGCATCGTGCGCCGCCTCTTCGATGCCGTCGGCTTCCCGGTACTCCGGCTTGTGCGCGTCAAGGTGGGTCCCATCGGCCTGGGAGACCAGCGCCAGGGGAGCATCCGCAACCTCGGCAAGCAGGAAGTCGGCCACCTGCTGGCATCCGTAGGGCTGTAGCCCATGTCTGCCTTTCGTACCCACGGCCGCGGGCACCTGAGCGGCCCGGTAGTGGTTATCGGAACGGGACTGCTGGGTACCAGCATCGGCCTGGGACTCCGGGGCCGCGGCGTATCCGTCTTCCTGTCCGACCCGTCACCCACCAACCAGGCGGTCGCCGTCGATATCGGGGCAGGCCTTCCATTGCCGCGCCTTGGGGACGAGCAGCCCGAACTTGTTGTTGTGGCCGCTCCGCCGGACGTAACAGCGGACGTGGTGCAGCGCTCACTGGCTGACTACCCCGCCGCAACAGTGGTGGACATCGCCAGCGTCAAGGCCGGAATCCTGGCCGACCTTCGGGGTCGCGGCGTGGACCTTGCCCGCTACGTGGGCACGCATCCGATGGCCGGACGGGAAAAGTCAGGACCCGTGGCGGCCCGCGGTGAGCTGTTCACCTCCATGCCGTGGGTGGTTTGCCCTTCGGCGGAAACGTCGCCGGGGGCGCTGCAGGCCGCCCGTGCCCTGGCCACGGACCTCGGTGCCGTGGTCACACAGTTCGGCGCCGAGGAACATGACCACGCCGTGGCGCTCGTGTCGCACCTTCCCCAGGTGATGTCATCGCTGGTGGCCAGCCGGCTGCAGGGTACGCCCCTGCACGCCCTGTCCCTGGCCGGAAACGGCTTGCGCGACGTCACCCGCATCGCGGCCAGCGATCCCACGCTGTGGGTCCAGATCCTGGGCGCCAACGCGGGCCCGGTGGTCGAGATCCTGCACGGCGTGCGTGAGGACCTCAACCGCCTGATTGGCACGCTCGAAGATCCGGCTGCCCCCGGTGCCCGCCTCGACCTGGCCCAGCTGATCAGCGAGGGCAACGCCGGGCAGTCCCGGATTCCGGGCAAGCATGGCGGACCCCCGCAGGCCTATTCCTGGTTGACCGTCCTGGTGGACGACCGGCCGGGACAGATCGCCCGCCTCCTGACGGAGATCGGCGAAATCGGCGTGAACCTCGAAGACCTGCGGCTGGACCACTCCTCCGGGCAGAATGTAGGAATGGTGGAACTGTCGGTCTTGCCCAACAAACATGATCTGCTGATCGAAGCACTCAACGACCGTGGATGGCGGGTACTGCAGTAATGACACAGGAACTCATTGATACCGTGCCCATGCTTCGCCAGGGCCGGCCGCTGGTGGTTGCCATCGACGGCCCTTCCGGGTCCGGGAAGTCCAGCGTCAGCAGGGAAGTGGCACGACGCCTCCGCCTGGCATACCTGGACACGGGCGCCATGTACCGTGCCCTGACCTGGTACTGCCTGGACCGGGGCATCGACCTGGGCGACGCCGGGGCCATTGAGCAGGCGTCCGAGGACCTGCCGCTGGACGTCAGCACCACCCCGAATGAGGAATACGTCCGGGTAGACGGAATCGACGTGACCGAGGCCATCCGTGAACCGGCCATCTCCTCGGCCGTCAGTGCCATCGCCACCACCCTCGGTGCGCGGAAGGAACTGGTGCGCCGGCAGCGTGAATTGATTGAGGTCCACCACCGCCGCATCGTGGTGGAAGGGCGGGACATCACCACCGTGGTGGCGCCCAACGCTGAAGTCCGCATGCTGCTGACTGCCAGCGAGGAGGCCAGGCTGCGCCGCCGGGGCGTCCAGCTGGGCGGCACGCAGAGCGCTGAGCAGCTGGCGGCCCAGGTCACCCAGCGCGACGCCAAGGACTCGACGGTCGTCAACTTCACCACGGCTGCCGACGGTGTTGTCACCCTGGATTCGTCGGATCTGGACTTCGACGGCACCGTTGGCGCGGCCCTGGGCATCGTCAACAAGGTCCTCAACCGTGACTGACGCGGGAGGCCCCCGTCCGGGCCGGCGCCAGGCAGGCGAGGGCGTCCTGCCGGGTGAATGGACCATGGCTTGGAGCCGGCCGGTCGGCTGGTTGCTGGACCATGTGGTCTACCGGACGACAATCCACGGACGGGACAACGTTCCGGTTGAAGGCCCCGTGATCTTTGCCGGCAACCACATCAGCTTCCTGGACGGGCCGGTGATGTTCGGCGCGTCGCCGCGCCCCATGCACATCCTCGTTAAAAAGGAAATGTTCAAGGGTTTCCTCGGGCGCGTCCTCAAGGCGTCGGGCCAGCTTCCGGTGGACCGTTCCGGCGACCGGGCCGCGCTGCAGCTCAGCAAATGCGCGCTCGACGCCGGCAGGTGCGTCGGTATCCTCCCGGAAGGAACACGGGGGAGCGGCGAGGCCTCCACCATTAACAACGGGGTCGCCTGGCTCGCGCTGAACTCCGGCGCCACCGTGGTTCCCGTTGCCATCCTGGGCACCAGGATCGGCGGCGAACACCTCGACGCCGTGCCGCGGCCGGGCCGGAGGCTGCATGTCAGCTTCGGCAAGGCCCTGGCTGTAGGACGAAGGCCCGGCGAGACAGGGCGTGTTTCAATGGACAGGGCGGGAAATGAGATCCGCGCTGCATTGGCACGCCATGTCCAGCAAACGATTCAACTCAGCGGGCAGCCCTTGCCCGGCGCGGATTCCCCGCAAAAACGTCATGAAGAAGTAGCCGGGACGCCGGCAGATCACCACTAAGGAAAGTGCAATGAGCGATACGACTCAAGCCTCCGGCAAATTTGGCGCCGGCGAAGACGAATACACGCCCACCGGCACGGACCAGGTGGCGGAGCATCTTGCTGCCCTGGACGATGACGAGGCCGAGCTCCGAGCCGCCTCCCTCCGGGCCGGCCTGGACGACTACGAACTGGACGAGGATGACGCCGCCCTCCTGAGCGGCCACTACGACGACCAGGACTTCGACGGTCCGGTCAAGCTCGATCCGGTCCTGGCCATCATCGGCCGCCCGAACGTCGGCAAGTCCACCCTGGTGAACCGTATCCTCGGCCGCCGCGAAGCCGTGGTGGAGGATACCCCCGGCGTCACGCGCGACCGTGTGATGTACTCGGCCACCTGGAACGGCCGGAACTTCACCGTGGTGGACACCGGCGGCTGGGAGCACGATGCCCGCGGCATCCACGCCCGGGTCGCAGAACAGGCCGAGATGGCCGTGGAACTCGCCGACGCAGTGCTGTTCGTCGTCGACTCCGCGGTCGGGGCCACCGCCACGGACGAAGCCGTCGTAAAGATGCTCCGCAAGTCCAAGAAGCCGGTCATCATGGTGGCCAACAAGGTGGATGACTTCGCGCAGGAAGCCGATTCGGCAACGCTCTGGGGCCTTGGCTTCGGTGAGCCGTACCCGGTTTCGGCACTGCACGGCCGGGGCGTCGCCGACCTCCTCGACCACGTCATGGACACCCTGCCCGAGTACTCCACGATCGAAGGCCTGGAACGCTCCGGCGGCCCGCGCCGCATCGCGCTGATCGGCCGTCCGAACGTGGGCAAGTCCTCCCTGCTCAACAAGCTGGCGGGTTCCGAGCGTGTTGTCGTGGACAACACCGCCGGCACCACCCGCGACCCCGTCGATGAGTTCATCGAACTTGGCGGACGCACCTGGCGCTTTGTCGACACAGCCGGCATCCGCCGCCGCCAGCACATGGCACAGGGCGCAGACTTCTACGCCTCGCTGCGTACGCAGAGCGCCCTGGAAAAGGCGGAGGTCGCCGTCGTGCTGCTCGCCGTGGACGAAGTGCTCAGCGAGCAGGATGTCCGCATCCTGCAGCTGGCCATCGAATCCGGGCGCGCACTGGTCCTCGCCTTCAATAAATGGGACCTGCTGGACGACGAACGCCGCACCTACCTGGAACGTGAAATCGAGCAGGACCTGGCCCACGTGGCCTGGGCGCCGCGCGTGAACATTTCGGCGCTGACGGGCTGGCACAAGGACCGTCTGGTTCCTGCATTGGACACGGCACTGGAAAGCTGGGACAAGCGCATCCCCACCGGACGCCTGAACGCCTTCCTCGGCGAACTCGTGGCTGCACACCCGCACCCGGTGCGCGGCGGCAAGCAGCCCCGCATCCTCTTCGGCACCCAGGCTTCCAGCCGCCCGCCGAAATTTGTCCTGTTCACTACCGGGTTCCTGGACCCGGGATACCGCCGCTTCATTACCCGGCGCCTCCGCGAAACCTTCGGTTTCGAGGGAACGCCCATTGAGGTCAACATGCGCGTCCGTGAAAAGCGCGGCAAGAAGCGTTAATTACGACACACCTCGCCGGTGACACCCGCAAAGTGTCACTTGCACCCTCCGGAATCGTGTAAGCTTTTGGAGGTGGTTCGGCCGGACTGCTGAGGTAAAAATCCCGGGGTAACCCAGGAGGAAAACCGAAGCGGAGAACGGCGGAACTAACGGGCTGTAGCGCAGCTTGGTAGCGCACTTGACTGGGGGTCAAGGGGTCGCAGGTTCAAATCCTGTCAGCCCGACCAGCAAGAAAAAACCGCTCCGTTTCCGGGAATCATCCCGGGACGGGGCGGTTTTTCGTTAAGCGCGGGTTCTTATGCCGTACTTTGTGCCGTGACAGGTTGCCTTCCTACTTCAGGAAACGGGACGTCCTCCGGTCGGCCAGGATC